>Ga0207421_10000640_pt1 | contig 45074 bp, 40 predicted proteins | sample SodLakKL_010_SED_4_FD_187542 | JGI IMG/M metagenome (GOLD analysis project Ga0207421, IMG submission 187542) | Alkaline sediment microbial communities from Lake Tanatar, Kulunda Steppe, Russia - 8KL_010_SED (SPAdes) (version 2) | ecosystem: Environmental > Aquatic > Non-marine Saline and...
GCCAACCCGTTGAGCGCGCGCGCCAGCAGGGGGGCGGCCACCAGCGCCAGAACCATGATCGGTGCTGCCGCTGACAGCTTGGCCCAGCTTGCGCCCGCCAGTGAACCCAGCCCTGCGCCAGCCCCCACACCCACGATGCCCGGATCGGCCAGCGGGTTGCGAAACAGACCTTGCATGACCGCCCCGGATACAGCCAGTGACGCCCCGACCAGCAGCCCCGTCAGCAAGTGCGGCAGGCGGATGTCGAACAGCACCACGCGCTCGCGCACGCTCAGCGCCTCGCCCGTTATCCATTTGCCGAAAACTTCGGTGAGGGACACACCCGCAGCCCCTGTACCCAAGGATGCGACCGAGGCCATGGCGACAAACCCCACCAGCGCCAGTATCGTAACACGCGCGCGGATCGAACGGTCCCCGGTTGCGGCCTGGGCGCCGCCGCGCTCCATCGGCATGGCCACCATGCGCTCAGCCCTCTTGCTGCGGCGCGGGGTAGAGGGCGCGGTGCAGGTCTTGCGCGTCACCCGCCGCATCGAACACGTGTACCGAGGGGCGCGCGCCATCCAAGAGCGCAAAGCCATGCATCCAATCCTTGGGGAACATCCACAGGTCGATCTCTGCGCCCGGTACCATCGAGGCATGTGGGTCAGAATGAAAATCTTCCTAAGTGCCGGTGCGCTCATGCACACAGGACACATTGCGCGTCAGCGCCATAACATCGCCCAGCGCCTGAATGGCAGGCATCAGCCGGTCCAGCGCGGGATCAATCCGCACCACTTTTGCGCCATCGACATGGGCGGCGACCAGCGCGGCTTCGGTAACGCCCAAAGTGTCGGCCAGATCGCGGGCGCGAGTTTTGGGGGCGTCTGCGCGGCCGCGGCACAGATCGGTGGGGGAAACGGGGGCGAGAGTGTCCAGCGTCATTGAAAAATTCCTGAGGTTGTCACGGGTCTGATGGGATCAGGCGCATGTCTGGCTCGGGGCTGGATGGCGCATGAAGCGGGGCGCGCTTCATTCTTGATGGTTTTACTAAGATAATGCTAACGCCGCTACAGGCAGAAGTTCTGCCGACTGCCAACCTCGTGCCAGCCTTTCCTAAAATACTGAACCGAGAAGGCAGCGTTATGCGCGTATTGGCTATTTCATTGGGCCTTGGCCTGTCGCCTGTGATGGCGGACACCCTTTCCATCCGGCTGGATCAGGCCAATTCCGGCGCGGATCAGTGCCCGTTGGTCTTTGTGTTTGACACCACGACCGAGACAGAGTTCACGCAGCTTCAGACCAAAGTGGTGCTTTTGAACACCGCATCCGGCGTGCTGCGCCTCAGCCTGCTGGATTTCCAATCCCTGCCTGCACAGGGGATGCGGGTGCGCAGTTTCAACCTGCCCAATCTTGACTGCGCAGATGTCGGGCGGGTGCTGTTCAACGCAATGGGGCCGTGCACACCGCTGGCCGCCAGTGCCTGCACCGCCGCGCTGACCGTCAGCAGCGAAACGGAAATCGAGGTGCTGAAATGACCGGCATTCTGGACTCCGTACAGGAGTTTCTGGCCCTTGGCGGACCTGTTGTGGCGATTATTCTGGCTATGTCGGTGCTGGCGCTGGCACTGGTGCTGATCAAGCTGTGGCAATTCCAACGCGCGGGGCTGGGTGCGCATGGCCCGATCCTTGCCGCATTGGACCAGTTCGACCGTGGCGCGCGCACTGCCGCATTGCAACAGGCGGCAGGGGCGTGCAACCATCTGGCCCCGCTCGCTGTGCTGGCATTGCGCGCCGAGGGCGAAGGCGGGGCGCACCATGAGGCGCGCATTAGCCCTCACCCCGCGCAACCGCGCCGAACCCACGATTGCGCTGATCAATATCGTGTTTCTGATGCTGATCTTTTTTCTTATCGCAGGCAGTCTTGCACCGCCTCCGGATGCTGACGTGGCGCTGGTCGCCCTCAACGAGATCACGACCGAGCCGCCCTCGGATGCGCTGGTCATGCTGGCCGATGGCAGTTTGCGCCATGCGGAACAGATGCCCACATCCGAAGCGGCCAGAGCCGAATTTGCAGGGGCGGCGCGGGTGCGGATATTGCCGGACCGCGCAGCACTGGCGACTGATCTGGTCGCCTTGGCCCAAGGCTTGCGCGCCGCAGGGGGTCGCGGAGTTGGTAATCGTGACCGAACGGGGGCTGCCATGAACGCCACAAGCCTTTTGCGCGCCTGCCCACAACGGGACGGGTGCCCGCTGGTGCGCCCGCGCGACCTGCGCCGCCTGCACATCGCACCGCGCCTGAAAACCGTAGCGTTTGCGGCTGGCGTGTCGGTGTTGGTGCATCTGGGCGCGATGGCCGCCCTTGCACCGCGTGAAACCACCCTCATCGCGGGCGGGGGCAAGGATGCGCCCGCAGCCCTTGGCACCAGCTTTGCCGATCTCGCCGAAGGGGTGCTGACACCGTCCGAGGCCGAGCTTGTGGACCCCGACGCCGCAGGCATGCCGGAGCCTGAAGCCCTGCCCGAACCCGTCAGGCCCGTACCGACAGAAACCACAGAGGCCACGCAACCTGCCCTTGCCCTGCCAACTGCTGCCGACCCAAGCGATGCGGTGTTGCCTGCCGCCCCGCAACAGGACCAGCCCTCGGTCACACTAGCGCCACCCCAAACAGCAGTGCCACCAGAGCAGCTTGAAGCGTCCCCGCAGGTGGATAGGGCCGACGCCGCCCGCCCCGAAGCACTTGCCCCGGACATCTCGCCCACCGAGCGCGCGCCCGAGACAAGCCGCAAGCCGCCCCCGCGACCGGACCGCACAGCGCAGGCGCAACCGACCCGCCAGCCACCCGCGCCGCAAGGCAACGCCCCCCAAACGGCCACACGCGGCAACCAGCAAGGCACGCAGGGCCAAGCGGCCCGCGAAGCGCCCGCACGCGCGCAGGCAACCGCGCAAGGCAATGCGGCGGCGTCAAACTACCCCGGCGAGGTGCTGCGGCGCATCCAGCGTGTGCGTCAGGCCCGAAGCCCAGCACGAGGGCAGGTGCTGGTCAGTTTCAGTGTTGGCGAGAATGGGGCCTTGGCCGCCGTCTCGGTCGCGCGCTCGTCCAGCCATGCGGGCCTTGACCAGATCGCCCTCGACCACATCCGCCGCGCAGCCCCTTTTCCGCCCCCGCCCAGTGGTGCGCAACGCCAGTTCAGTTTCGAGTTTGTGGGCCGATAGACAGCATTTGGGCATCGCCATATTAAGCACGGAACCCCGCTCGACCCAATCGGTGAAGGGTTCAAGCCCCGATCTTGGGGCGGATGAATGGACGACATGCAAGACCGGAATTTGCATTCCGCACCCCCAAAGGACTATGATGACGTGAAAAAGCGCGACCAAGGGCACCGCAACTGGTGCTTGATGCGGACAAGGAGGTACCGATGGCAGAGGATTCGAGCAATGAACCTCTTACGTCGCTGCGCGCGGGCACGACCGATGCCCAAGCCGTGCAGACCTATTATGACGACTGGGCCGACAGCTACGATGCAGAACTGGACTCGTGGCACTACCGCGCGCCAGAGGATGCAGCCGATCTGCTTGCGCCGCATCTTGCAACTGGTCAGTGCGTTCTGGATGTCGGGTGCGGCACCGGGTTGCTGGGGCGGGCCTTGTGCACGCGGGCCAAGGTGTCGGTCGATGGTTTGGATATCTCCACCGCGTCCCTGCAACAGGCGCAAAGGCGCGGCCTGTATGACCAGTTGACGCAGCACGATCTGCAAAATCTGCCCTTGCCGGTGGCTGACAACACCTATGATATCGCTGCATCAATCGGCGTACTGACCTATATCGCGGATGCCGGGGCACTGCTGCGCGACCTGTGCCGCGCGGTGCGCAGCGGCGGCATGATCGCGTTCAGCCAGCGCACCGATCTGTGGCTGGAGCGGCGCTTTGACGACATGATTGCGCGGATCGAGGGGGCGGGCCTTTGGCAGCGGCACCATATCAGCACGCCAAAACCCTATCTGCCGGGCAATGCCGAGTTTGCAGACGATATCCGGGTTATTCACACGCTCTGCCGCGTTGTCTGAGAGCGCGCGCAGAACGCCGGTCCGCACCGCGTTTCACGACCCCTGTTCAGCATCGCGCAACGCGCGGCGCATGATCTTGCCTGTCGCCGTCATGGGCAAGCTGTCACGAAAGACCACCTTGCGCGGGGCCAGATGGGGGCTGATACGACTGCGCACACGTTCAATCAGCGTGGCGTCCAGTCCGGCCCCGTCAGCGCCCGCACGCAGCACCACATAGGCGCAGACGGATTGGGTTCGTATGGGGTCTGGAACACCCACGACAGCGGCCATCACCACATCGGGATGCCCTGCAAGGCAATCCTCAATCTCGCTTGGGCCGATACGATAGCCCGCCGAGGTGATTACATCATCCTCGCGCGCAACATATCTGAAATTGCCCTGCCCGTCGCGCACCCCAAGATCGCCTGTGCGCATCCATGCGCCGGTAAATTTCTCAGCCGTCTGCGCGGGCTGGTTCCAGTAGCGCAGGAACATCGCCGGGGTGCCCTTGCGCACAGCTATTTCGCCAACCTCGCCGTCAGGCAGGGCCGTGCCATCATCATGGATAATCGCCACGTCGAACCCCGGCGTGGCCTTGCCCATACACCCCGGCACCGTGTCCATGACACTCGCGCAGCTTGTGACCATCAGATTGCACTCGGTCTGGCCGTAAAATTCGTTGATATGCGTGTCCAGGGCCGTGCGCCCCCACTCCAGCACTTCGACGCCCAGACTCTCGCCCCCGGACCCGATTGAGCGGATATCCACAGATTGGGGCACGCGCGCATTGCGCATCAACTTCAGCGCAGTGGGCGGCAGAAACAGATTGCGCACCCCGTGCCGCGCGATCAGATCAAAGGCCGCATCAGGGTCGAATTTCCGCATACGGTGGCTGACCAGCGGCACCCCGTAATAGAGGCATGGCAGGGCCATATTCATCAACCCCCCGATCCAAGCCCAATCGGCGGGGGTCCAGCCCGTATCGCCGGGCTGGGGGAAGAACGCATGATGCAACTCGACCGAGGGCAGATGCCCACTCAGAAACCGGTGGGCATGCAGCGCGCCCTTGGGCGCACCCGTTGTGCCCGATGTATAGATAATCATCGCCGGATCATCCGGCCCTGTCTGTACAGGGTCCAGATGCGGGCTGGCGGCGGCGATTTCCGCCCAGAAATCCCGCACAGGGGCAGCAGCGCCATTCAGCGCATAGATTTCGCGCAGTTCCGGCAGTTGCGCGCGCAGGGTCATGACCTTGTCCAGATCGCCAATATCCGTGACGATCACGCGCGCGCCACTGTCGCCCAAGCGAAACAACAGCGCGTCCGGCCCGAACAGGGTGAACAGCGGCAGGACGATTGCGCCCAGTTTCAGGGCGGCGAAATGACTTATCAGCACCGCCGGCCCTTGCTGCAACAGCACCGCCACACGGTCCCCGCGCCGCACACCGCGCGCGCGGAATGACTGCGCCAGACGGTCTGAGGCACGGGCCAGCTCGCCATAACTCCAGTGTCGCACGGTCCCATCGCTGGCCACGTCAATCAGGGCGGTCTTGTCGGGCGCGCGGGCTGCCCAACTGTCACAACAGCGTAGCGCGATATTGTGCTGCGCTGGGTGCGGCCATTGGAACTGCGCGCGCAACGCCGCCCAGTCGCGGCCAGCAGGTAAAACCGATCTGCTCATGACATCAGATGCCGCAGCCGTGGTTTTGGGTGGCCCGTATAAATCATGACATGTCCCTTGCAGATGGTAAGCGCGAGAATAGGCGGAGCGCGCCTGTTCGACAACAGCGCCGTACACGCAACAGCCGCGCATCCGTCCCGCCACACGCCGCTCCACACAGACTGACATGAGGGTTTCACATTCTGCCCCGATAAATCTAGTCTGGGCACAAACACAGCACAGGCGCAGAATGTACGGGATATCACATGACAGATGAGGCCGAGCACACCGCCCCCCACCCAAAGGATCAAAGCCAAGGCACAGCGGGCGAGGTGTTTTTGGCGTTTTTAAAGCTGGGTCTGACTTCGTTCGGCGGGCCAATCGCGCATCTGGGATATTTCCGCGATGAATTGGTCACGCGGCGGCGCTGGCTGAATGACAGTGCTTATGCCGATCTGGTGGCGCTTTGCCAGTTCCTGCCCGGTCCGGCCTCCTCTCAGGTCGGGTTTGCACTGGGGTTGATGCGCGCGGGCTGGTTGGGGGCACTGGCGGCGTTTGTCGCCTTTACGCTGCCATCCGCGCTGGTGCTGCTGGTCTTTGCCATGACGGCAACCAACATCGCCGGGCCTTTGGGAACAGGTGCGCTGAACGGGCTGAAGATTGTCGCAGTTGCCATCATCGCCCAAGCCGTCTGGGGCATGGCGAAGAACCTCTGCCCCGACAAGGAGCGCGCGTTGATTGCCGTGGCTGCTGTTGCAGTGCTGGCGTTTGTGCCGGGGGCGTTTGGCATGGTGGGCGCGATTGTGCTGGGCGCAGTGGCGGGGCTGATGCTGGGGCGCGGGGCGGGAATCCCTGTTGGCGGGCATGTCACCATGCCGGTATCGCGCGGGGTGGCACTGGGGGCGCTGGTTGCGTTTTTCGCGCTGCTCGCCTTGCTGCCGCTGCTGGCGGGGCAAGGGCAAAGTTTCGCGGTGATCGACAGCTTTTACCGCGCGGGCGCGCTGGTATTTGGGGGCGGGCATGTTGTGCTGCCGCTGTTGCAGGCCGAAGTTGTGGCCCCCGGTTGGGTGTCGCCAGATGAATTCCTTGCCGGATACGGTGCGGCCCAAGCGGTGCCGGGGCCGCTTTTCACCTTTGCGGCCTATCTGGGCGCAGTGCTGGGGCCGGACCCAAACGGCATGGCCGGAGCGGCGCTGGCGCTGGGGGCGGTGTTTTTGCCGGGGTTCTTGCTGCTGGTCGGCGTGCTGCCCTATTGGGACCAGTTTCGCGCGATGGCGCGCGCGCAATCCATTATACAGGGTGCGAATGCGGCTGTGGTCGGTATTCTGGGGGCGGCGCTGTATTCGCCGGTCTTTACCAGCGCCATTGGCGATATGCGCGATTTCACGCTGGCGCTGGTCTGTTTTGTGCTGCTGATGGCATGGAAGGCCCCGCCTTGGGCGGTGGTGATCGTCGCGGCCTTGGGCGGGGTGGGGCTGGCACTTGTGGGTTAGTGTGTGCCAGAGGGCCGAGAGACGTTATTCCAGCAACCCCATGCGGCGCATCTTGTTGTACAGTGTCTTGCGCGACACGCCCAGATAGGCGGCGGTGTCCCCGCGCCGGAAACGGTTGCGGCGCAGCGCGTCCAGCAACCAGTCCCGCTCGCTCAGCGGTTGAACAAGCGCATCGTCATCCGCGCCGTCGCCAGAGGGGCCATGCCCGATTGCTGCCGACAAGGCCACCGACCCGATGGTGTTGCCTTCGGTGTGAAGGGCCGCGCGGTCAATGACCGCGCGCAGTTCTGGTGTGTTGCCGGGCCAGCCATGGGCCAGCAACAACCGATAGCCATCGGCTGAAATCTGTCGTGTGCCCCCAAGCACCGCCAGCCGGTGGCGAGCAAGGGCAGGCACATCCTCGGGGCGTTCGCGCAGAGGGGGGATCTCGATCTTGCCGGCCTGAAGACATTGGGCCAGTGCTGCAATCAGGGCCGGCTCGCCCCCGGCCTCGGGCTGGCAGACAAGCACCAGCCGCGCGCCATGCTCGGGGCCAGCGGGGTCGCGCAGACTGCCGACAAGGCCCGGCATGTCTTGCTCCAGCCAATCGGCAAGCCTGGCTTGCACAACGGGGGACAGGGCCTCGGCATTCTCGATCACGACGGTTGCGCCCGATCTGGCCAGCATCCCTTGGCGACGCGGCGCTTCACCAAACAAAAGCGCTTCGGGATCAGCCTTCGGGTTGGCAGCACGCAGCGTCAGCAAGGGACCAGTGCGCTCAGAAAGCGGATGCAGCGCGCGCGCCAGTGCCCCGCGGCCCAGACCCGCCTCGCCACAGATCAGGGCGGGAATGCGCGTTCCTGCCAGCCGTGTGACCTGTTCCAGCACCGCCAGCACGAATTCCGACTGCCCCACAATGCCCGCAATCCGCGCCGTGCGGCCCAACTCGCGCGTTTGCGCAGTGTTGGCTTGCTTCAACAGCCCGAAGGCCTTGAACGCAGAGGTCCGCTCGGTCACTGAAAATTCCAACGGCACACGGTCGAGTGTCGAGCCGCCAACATAACCATCGGCGCGCGCCTCGTCGCAGACGCGAAACATGTCATCGGGGTTAATGATCGGCCCCCCTTCGACAAAGCACAGCGTTTCGGGCGCGCGGCTGCGGATAGAGGTGAAAATGCGCCGCGCGCGGTCGGCCGCTTCTGCAATGGTGAAGCTTTGCGCCACAGATTGCACACCCCCCGCATTCCAGCCGAAATTCAGGCAGATCATAGCCACCTCTGCCTCGATCAGTTGGGCAATCTCGGCGCGGGTTTTGGCATAGCCAAGGGTCAACAGCCCCGCGCGCCGCGCCAGTGCCAGCATATGCGCCTCGCGGGCGAAACCCAGACCCGCTTCTTCCAGCGACTGGCGGAACCGGCCGTCAAAATGAATCGAAGACGGAAAGTTGACGATGCCCTGATAGCCGACATCGCAGGCCTGCTGCACAAGCTGCTCAGGGCTGGTCGCCGGATCAAAGCACGACGCGCCAAACAGAACCGGCACCGAGACGCGGTCCAGTATCTCGCGGCGCGCAAATGTATCGGTGAACTGGTTTGCATTGCTCAGCGGCAGCAATGCCGCCAGCGACGCCGCGCCCATCACCCGGTAGCGCCCCGCATTCAGCGCCAGCAAAAAATCAGCCCCGCCGCGCACAGCCGCCTCGGCGGTCATGCCAACGCCAATCGCCCCGCCAATCAACAGCATTCCGCTGCCGGGCGCGCGTTTTTGCAACATGTCGTTCAGTGCAACAGTCATGGTTTGGGCCGCCCTCGCCCTGGAATGCCTAGCATATCTGACACTACCCTTGCCATGTATCTATGCAAACACCGCCATCGCAATCAGGCATAATGCACCAACCCGTCGGCAAGGGCGCGTGCGGGGTCAAGCTCTGCACCGTAAGCATCGGGACAAAACAGGCGCAGGGGCACTGTGCAGCGCGGGCGCAGCGCGTGCAGCGTGTCGGCGGCGTCGCGCGCGGCGATGGTGCGCGCACGCCAGTCCGCAGATGGCAAACCGGGATGCACCACCAGCACCGATGCCCCATGATCCAGCATACGCTGGCCGTTTTCCGCAGTGGTGCAAAAGCCCGTCACAGACAAGCCTTGCTCGGCGAAACGCGCCAGCATCTGCGCCTCTCGACGCAGGCCAAGGTCGGCGCTGTCAAACCCGCGCGCAGCGACACCATCTATGATCTGGATGGTCGGAAAATTTGCCACGCCGCCTATTCCGGCAGAAGCCAGAAGCGCCACCACATCACGCACCCGCAAAAAAGGATCAACGCAGAGCAATGCGGCACTTATGCCCGGTCGGGCCAATGGCTGGGGGTCGGAATGCGCGCCCTTCAGGGCATCAAACACAGCGCCGTTCACATCCAAAACCGGCAGCAATGCCAGCAGATCACGCTGTGCGGCCGGAATTTGCGCAAGCCACGGCGCGAATATCTGCGCGCTGTGCGATTCGCGTACCGGTTCGGGCGCAGGCAAGGCCATGCTGATCGACAGATCCGGCAGCAGCTTGCGGTGCAACGCGTCTGATGAGTTACCCATTGTTACCCATTTATCTGGCAAAATGGCTGTGGAAACTTTGCCCTCTGACCTGCAAAATCCCCTGACAAGACCAATTGATCGTCCGCCGCGCTGAGGGAGGAGCCATGATGGCTGCCAGCGCCTGACGAGGAGGAAAACGTGTCCTTGCAGTTCATACTGACCGTCACCCTTAACGGGCTGACGCTTGCATCGCTATACTTTATCGTCGCTTGCGGATTCTCGTTGATATTCGGGCTGATGCGGACTGTGAACATGGCGCATGGTTCGCTTTATATGGTGGGCGCATATGTCGGCTTCGCGGTATATGACCCGCTTTATGCCTCAAGCGCATGGGCCTCGCAAGCGTGGCTGATCGGCATTGTGGCCGGGATCGGGGCAGCCGCACTGGTGGGCCTGATTATGCAGGTGGCCTTTCTGGGCTGGATGCAGGGGCAGGAATTGCGCCAAGCTCTGGTGACAATCGGCCTTTCAATTATCATTGCAGATCAGATCCTTGCGACCTTTGGCGGCAATCCGTTCCGGTTCTTCGCACCGGATATGCTGTTTGGCCCGGTCGAGGTGCCCATCATCGGGCGCTATCCCGTGTTCCGGCTGTTTCAGGTCATTCTGGCCATTGCTGTGGGGGTAGGGTTGTGGCTGCTGCTGAACAAGACCAAGCTGGGCATCATTGTGCGCGCTGGCGTCGATGACCGACAGATGCTGGCGGCTTGCGGGATCAACGTGCCGCTGGTGGCCGCCACGGTGTTTGCGCTTGGCGCAGGACTGGCGGGCTTTGGCGGCGTCATCGGCGCAACGGCGCAGCCCATGTCGCTGGGCGTGGATGTCCGCTTTTTGCTGATGTCACTCGTAGTGGTGATTGTCGGCGGCATGGGGTCCATTGGCGGCACCGCACTGGGTGCGCTTTTGATCGGACTGGCCGAGCAATGGGGGCAAGTTCTGTTCCCGACCTATTCGGTGATCCTGACCTTCGTCATCATGGCCACGGTGCTGGCAGTCTGGCCGCAGGGCCTGTTGGGGAGGAAACCCACATGATTGTCATGAGCACACGCCGCTGGGTGTTGACTGGTATCGGTATTGCCTTTCTGATGACATTGCCGCTGCTGCTGCCCAATTTCTGGCTGGTCAATATCTTCGGTCGGGCACTGGTTTACGGGATCGTTGCCTTGTCGCTGACCTTTCTGGCGCATTACGGCGGGTTCGTGTCACTGGCGCAAACCATGATCGCAGGGGTTGCAGGCTATTCCGTGGCGATGATGGCCCCGACCGCCATTCCCCTTGGCGACGTCGCCTTGCCCTATGCGCTGGCCATACCGCTGGCGGTGCTGGCAGCAAGTTTCGCAGGCGCAGTGGTGGGCCTGATCGCAGTGAACACCCGCGAGATATATTTGCTGATGATCACCCTTGCGCTGGCCGTCGGCTTCAGCCTGTTTGCGCAATCCAACATCACATGGTTCAATGGCTATGAGGGCATTCGCAATGTGGTTGGTCCAGAAATATTTGGCCGCCCCTTCCGCACGCCGCTGGTGTTTTACTACACCGCCCTGATCGTTGCGGTCTTGCTGTATCTGCTGGTTCTGTATGTGGTGCGCACGCCATTCGGGCTGGTCCTGCAAGCGATCCGCGATTCCGACCGGCGCACAGCTGCGATTGGCTTTCATGTAGGGCTGCACCGCGTTGCGTCCTTTGCGCTGGCCGGGTTTATCGCGGGTTGGGGCGGTGTGCTGATTACCTTCTACAATATCGGCATCACCCCCAGTTCAATCGGGCTTTGGGCGACGGTGGGTGTGCTGATTATGGCGGTGATCGGTGGCTTGGGCCATCCGCTGGGCGCATTCATTGGCGCGCTGATCTTTGCCATGATGGACACTTTCGCATCTTCTATTATCGGGCATGACCGTTTCAACACACTGATTGGACTTGTTTTTCTGGCAATCGTCCTGCTGTCGCCGGATGGCGTCTGGGGGATGGGTGGCAGACTGGTGGCAGCACTTGGCTGGCGCCGCCGGAACAAGACTGCGGTCAGCGGGGACACCCGCTGAAACAAGGGGCGCGGCACCCGGACCCGACCGCCCCCACCTGTTGAACAAAGGGTCCAAGACTATCACCGCCGGGGAGGAGGAAACCCGGCACAACACGGAGGAGAGAATACATGTCAGTTTCGCGCAGACATACAACAGCCTGGGCAATGGGCACGGTGGCGGCAGTCTTTGCGCTGTCCGGGGCCATGGCGCAAGACACATCGCCAATTCGCATTGGCTCTATCACCACACTGGAAGGACCGTTCGCCACAGGCGGGCAGGATGCCTACCGCGCTATGGAAATGGCGTTCGAGGCGATTGACTACACCGTCGGGGGGCGTCAGATCGAATGGATACGCGAATCCTCGAACGCAACGCCGGATGTGGCGCTGGCACGCGCCCGCAAACTGATCGAGCAGGACGAGGTGGACATCATCATCGGCCCGCTTTCCGGTGCTGAAGGGATCGCCTTGCGCGACTATTCGCGCACGTTGGACGGCAAGACGATCATCAACGGGTCATCAGGGGCCGCCGATACGACCCTGCGGGATGCGTCGCCAAATTTCTTCCGCTTCAACACCGAAGGCACCCAGTGGATGGCCGGTTTGGGCACCCATGCCTATGAAGACATGGGCTCGCGCCATGTGGCCCTTGTGGCCGCGGACTATGCGTTCCCCTATGCGCAAGTGTTCGGCTTCATGCATGAATATTGCGAATTGGGCGGGGCCGTCACCAAGCTGTGGTCGCCGCTGAACACCACCGACTTCTCGTCGATCATCGCGCAATTCCCTGATGACATCGATGCGGTGTTGCTTATTCAGGGCGGCACCGATGCGCTGGCCTTCCTGACGCAATATGCCGAAGTGGGGGGCGATCTGCCGATCATCGGCGGGTCAATCACCGCTGACCAGACGCTTTTGTCGGCACGCGGCCCACATCAGAGCCTGATGGAAGGCATGGTCGCAGCCGGTCCGATTGCCGACCTGAATGACGACCCGAACTGGGAAGAGTTCGTTGCAGACTACCGCGAGCGGTGGCCGGACGGGTTTGACTCGCCTTCTATTCATGCGGTGAACTACTACACCAACACCATCGGCGTGCTTCAGGCGCTGGAAGAAGTGGGGGGCGATCTGTCCGACAATCAGGAAGCCTTTCAGGCCGCACTCGCATCTATCGAGTTTACGGCCCCGACCGGCGCAAATGTCCGTCTTGACGACAACCGTCAGGCCATCTCGGATATTTTCCTGACCCGTATCGTCAATGATGATGGCACGATGCGCACCGAAGCCTTTGGGCGCACCGAAGATGTCAGCCAGACCCTTGGCATGGAAACGGAAGAGTTTTTGGCGCTGGGTTCGCCCTCGCGTGACAATCCTTCCTGCCCGCCAGCAAACTGATCTGGCCCTGCCCGCCCCTTTGACACCATTGGGGCGGGTCCCTCCAAGACAGGACATATGATGACGTCGTCACCTTCTTCAGCTTCCGATCTGCCCGCGCTGGTTCTGGACAGTGTTGGCCGCCGTTTTGGCGCACTGCACGCCGTCAGCGACGTGACCCTGACTGTGAACACGGGCGAACGGCGGGCGATCCTTGGCCCGAACGGGGCCGGAAAGACCACGTTGTTCAACACAATCTGCGGCGACTACCCGCCGACCTCGGGCAAGATCACCTATTTTGGCGCCGACATATCGCAGCTCAAGCCATATCGGCGGGCGCGTATGGGGATCGGGCGCACCTATCAAAGTTCCACATTGTTCAACGGGCTATCTGTGCGCGAAAACCTGTATCTGGCGGTACGCGCAGCGAAATTCGGCCGGTTCTCCCTCATTAAGGCGGGGCCGGGGCACCCCGATCTGGCGCGCGTAGACGCGCTGGCGCAGCAGGTGCGGGTGGACCACATTCTGGACACGCGCATTGACGCGGTGTCTCACGGGCAGCGCAGGCAGGTTGAAATCGGCATGGCACTGGCGGGCGAGCCGAAACTGCTGATGCTGGATGAACCCGCCGCAGGCTTGTCCGCCGCCGAACGCCCTGAACTGGTTGCGCTGCTGGCAGACCTGCCGCGCGATCTGACCCTGATTTTGATCGAGCATGACATGGATGTGGCACTGGCCAATTCCGAAAAGGTAACGGTCATGAAGGATGGTGTGATTGTGGTGGATTCAACACCGGACAAAGTGGTCGATGACCCCGTTGTTCAAGCGATTTATCTGGGGGAAAGGCAGTAATGGCAGGCCATCTGGATATAAACGATCTGCATGTGCGGTTCGGCAAGGCCACAATCCTTCAGGGGGTCAGCCTGTCGGTGCGCGACAAGCCGCTCTCGGTGGTCGGGCGCAACGGTATGGGCAAAACCACGATGTGCGCGGCAGTGATGGGCATGGTGCCCGCATCAGGCAGCATCACGCTGGACGAGCGCGACATTCTGGGCCTGAACACCGGCCGCATTGCCCGGCAAGGAATTGCACTGGTGCCGCAAGGCCGGCGCATGTTCCCGTCACTTACGGTTCATGAACATCTGTTGCTGGTGGCTCAACGCGGCACCCCTCCCTGGACGATAGACCGGATCTACGAGACATTCCCAAGGTTGGCGGAACGGCGCAAGAATGGCGGCAACCAACTTTCGGGCGGCGAGCAGCAAATGCTGGCCATTTCACGCGCCCTGCTGATGAACCCGCAGCTTGTCATCATGGACGAACCGTCCGAGGGGCTGGCCCCTGTGATCGTCGACCACCTGATCGAGGTGCTGCGCACGATTGCAGCCGAAGGCATGGGCTTGTTGCTGATCGAGCAGAACCTGCGCGTGGCCACCTCTGTCGCGGATGAGGTGTCGATCATGGTCACAGGGCGGATCGCGGCGACCGTGGATGCCGCCGAACTGGCCCGCGATCGAGAGATGCAAAACCGGTATCTGGGGGTTAGCCATGGGCACTAGACGCGTATACGTCATTGGAACCTGCGACACGAAAGCGGCCGAACTGGCCTATGCCTGTGACAGGGTGCGCGCAGCCGGTGCAGACCCGGTGCTGGTTGATGTCAGCACTGGCGACGCATCGCAACCCGCCGATGTGGCCGCTGCTGAGATTGCGGCCAGCCACCCTGACGGCGCAGATGCGGTGCTGGGGTCTAAGGATCGCGGCGAGGCCGTGACCCGCATGGCCGAAGCGCTGACGCAGTGGCTGCTGACGCGCGACGATATCGGGGCCGTGCTGGGCCTTGGCGGGTCCGGCAATACCGCGCTGGTCACACAGGCGATGCGGGCGCTGCCTGTCGGCGTGCCCAAACTGATGGTGTCCACGGTCGCATCGGGGCAGGTCACGCAATATGTGGGGGCCACCGATCTGGGCATGGTGTATTCGGTGACGGATGTGGCGGGCCTGAACGCGATCAGCCGCCGTGTGATCGGCAATGCCGCCCATGCGGCAGCGGGTATGGCAAAAAACACCATCCCCGAGGCGTCAGGCGATCTGCCCGGTGTCGGGATCACGATGTTCGGCGTCACCACCACCTGCGTCGAGCATCTGCGCAAAGAACTGGCAGGCAAGGTCGAGCCCTATGTGTTCCATGCCACCGGAACAGGCGGGGCGTCGATGGAAAAGCTGGCGGATTCCGGCCTTGTCACGGGGCTGCTGGATGTGACCGCGACCGAAATCGCCGATCATCTGGTGGGCGGGGTTATGCCCTGCTCCGCCGACCGCTACGGCGTTGTTGCGCGCACGTGTATCCCGTGGGTCGGGTCGGTGGGCGCTGTGGATATGGTCAATTTCGCAGGCCGCGAAACAGTGCCGGACAAGTTCTCTGACCGCCAGTTGCTGGTGCACAATCCGCAGATCACCCTGATGCGCACCACACCATCCGAGAACGCGCAAATCGCACGCTTTCTGACCGAGCGCTTGAACCGGTGCGACGGGCCGGTCACGCTGTTCCTGCCGCTGGGCGGGGTTTCGGCGGTCGATGCACCGGGCATGCCGTTTCATGACCCCGAAGCTGATGATGCACTGTTCACCACGATCCGCGACACGTTCAAACCCGGCCCGCGCCGCCATCTGATCGAACTTCCCCTGCATATCAACGATCCGGCCTTTGCCTCTGCGATGGCTGATGAATTTCTCAGGATGCTTCCATGACCCAGACCAAGAACGAACACCGCGACCGCGGCGCGCTGATGCGCAAGTTTCAAGAGATGGCCAAGCAGCGCATTCCGATCATTGGCGGCGGTGCAGGCACAGGGCTTTCGGCCAAAAGCGAGGAGAGCGGCGGGATCGACCTGATCGTGATCTACAACTCTGGTCGCTACCGCATGGCCGGGCGCGGGTCGCTGGCGGGGCTGCTGGCATACGGCAATGCCAATGAGATCGTGCTGGACATGGCGCGCGAAGTGCTGCCCGTGGTGCATAAAACGCCGGTTCTGGCGGGCGTCAACGGCACTGATCCGTTCGTGATGATGGAACAACATCTGGACCGGCTGAAGGCGCTTGGCTTTGCAGGCGTGCAGAACTTTCCGACGGTCGGGCTGATCGACGGGGTCTTCCGGCAGAATCTGGAAGAAACCGGCATGAGTTATTCATTGGAAGTCGACATGATCCGCATGGCGCAGGAACGCGACTTGCTGACCACGCCCTATGTGTTTTCTGCCGATGAAGCCGTGGCCATGGCCAATGCAGGGGCCGATATTCTGGTGATGCATATGGGCCTGACTTCGGGCGGGACCATCGGCGCTGAAACTGTCCGTTCGCTGGATGATTGCGTGGACGACATTGATCTGTGGGCTGAAGCTGCGCTGCGCGTGCGCCCTGATATTCTGATTATCTGCCACGGCGGCCCGATTGCAACGCCGCAAGACGCGGCATACGTTTTGCAAAAGGCGCGGCATTGCCACGGGTTTTATGGGGCCAGCTCTATGGAGCGGCTGCCCACGGAATCCGCGCTGTGCGACACAACCCGCGCGTTCAAGGCGCTCACCTTCTAAGGAGAACATCATGGCCGAGGCCCTTGCCACAACCCTGATCGACGCACCCGTTGAAACGGTCTGGGCGGTCGCGCGCGATTTCAATGGCCTGCCGCGCTGGAACCCTGGCGTGCGTGACAGCACCATAGAGGAAGGGCGCGATGCCGACAGTGTGGGCTGCATCCGCGCCTTTCATCTGGCCGATGGCAGCTTCGTGCGCGAACGGTTGCTGGAACTGGACGACAGCCGCTACCGGATGCGCTATAATTTTGAAACGCCCGCCTTTCCGGTGGCGCATTATCTGGCCACGCTAGAGTTGATCCCCGTGACCAATGGCGACCAGACCTTTGTGCGCTGGCACGCCAGTTTTGACGAGGAACCAGCCGATAGCGGGAAATATAGCGCGCTGATCTCGCGCGATGTGTTCGCCGCCGGACTGAAGGCGCTGGCCGAGTATATCGCCCGCGAACCGGCCCCCGAGGCTGCAGTTGCCCGCTGGCAAGGGTTGCGTCCCGCCAAGGTCTTCACCTCCAGCGTGATCCGCGCGCCGCTGCATGTCGTGTGGGACAAGATGCGCGACTTTGCCGGTATGAAACACTGGCACGAAGATATCCCCGAAATGGCGATGATCGAGGGTGTGCGCTCAGACAAAGTGTCGGGTGTGCGTGATTTCGTGTTCGGGGACGGGCAGTTGCATGAACAGCTTACGTTTTTATCCGATCACGACCATGCGTTCCGCTACCGGATATTGAAAAGCCCCATGCCTTGGCTGAATTATCATGCCGGTGCGCAGCTTTACCCGCTGACCGACCGCAACCAGACCTTTGCAGTCTGGACGGCGGACTGGACCGCCGCACCGCAAGATGATCTGGCGCTGGTCCCGAATGTGCATGACAACGTGTTCCAAAAGGCCTTTGACACGCTGGACCAGCAGCTTGCCCAGACGCACGGCGCGGGGCATCAGTAGATCACTCAGCGGCGGCGCGGCCCTGATCCCCCACATCCCAGAACAGCCCTGTCATGATCTGGACCGCCTCGCGCATCAGGGGCAACAAGGCGTGCTCATCCGGGGCGTGCTGGTTGCAGCCGCCATAGGAATGCGGCACCCAGACGGTTGGCACACCCAGCGTATGGGCAAAGCATTCATTGGGCAGTGACCCGCCCAGATTGGGCATCAGCGCAGGGGTCTTGCCAGTGGTGGCCAGCAACGACGCCGCGGCGAGTTTCACCCAAGGGCTGTCCAGCGGCGCGCGGGTGGCGTGAAAAATCGTCTCGCGCGTGGCATCGAGTTGCACTTGTTCAAACCCGTTGCGGTCCAGATGGCGGCGCAGCGCGGGCAAAATGTCATCGGGGTCGGTGCCCACGACATAGCGCAACTGGCAATGGCCGACAGCAGTGCCCGGAATGGCATTGACCGGACGCTCTGGCGTGCCGGCATGTAGTGCGAGCACCTCAAAGCTGTTCCAGCCGAAAACGCGCTCTTCAGGGCGCAACTCCGGCTCGCCCCAGTTGCGGTCAATCTGCGGCAGGTCAGGATGATCGGGCAGGGTAATATCGGCCAAAGCAGCGCGCACTTCTGCGGTCAGGCTGTCGGGGCGCCATTCGGGCACAAGGATTGCGCCGCGCGCATCTGTAATACAGGCCAACGCCTGCGCCAGTATCACGGCAGGATTGGCCAGCAACCCGCCCCAATTGCCCGAGTGATGCGCGCCTTCGCGCAGATCAACCGTCAGCGAGAAATTCACGGCACCGCGCGTGCCCAAAAAGATCGTGGGCCGCGCGGGGTCAATCCGCGGACCGTCAGAGGCGATCAGCACATCTGCCGCCAGCCGCACCTTTTGCGCGGCGCAAAACTCGGCCAGACCGGGCGAGCCTGTCTCTTCGCCCGTTTCGATCAGGATCTTGGAATTGAAACCCAGTTGCCCCCCGCGCGCGGCCATCACATGACCCAGCGCGCGGATATTGATGAAATGCTGGCCCTTATTGTCGGCCACACCGCGCCCGTAAACCCGATCTTCAACGCGGTGCAGGGTCCATGGGTCACGGTCGTCTGCCCAGCGCCCCTCATGGCCCATAATCACATCGCCATGACCGTAGGTCAGCACAGTCGGCAGGTTTTCCCCCTCATGTCGTTCTGCGGTCAGAAGCGGATAGGGCACGCCAAGGGGATTGTCATGCAGCGTGACCGTATAGCCCATCGCTTCAAGCATCGGGCGCATGTGCTGATCCAGATAGGTGCGCAACTCTGCGCCGCGCTTCGGGTTCTGGCTTTCGGTCGGCACTGCGATCAGTCGCGAAAGATCGTCCAGAAAGGGGCCAGAGTCAAAATCTGCCACCGCATGTTCCACTGCCTGTTGTCTGTTCATTCCTGCCTCCTGTCAGTTTGGCATCCATAGGCCGCATCGGGCACGCGCGCGCAACCCCTGACTGTGCAATTCTCCTGCACGACAGGTCATGTTGCCTGCATCATTCGCAGCACGGTGCTGGCGCTACAGGCTGTCCAGCACCCGCTGATACAGGCGCATCACAGCCTCAGTGGCAGAATGGTGCCGGTGCCGGATCACGAAATATGGTTCGACCATAATATGCTCGGCAATGTCCAGAACCGCCAACCGCGCACCAATTCCGGTTTCAGTCAGCAGGTCCGCCACCTCTTTGGCCTGTGGGGTTATGACGTCACCCGCAGACAGCATCGTCAGCGCCACCAGCAAGGACGAACTGTTCGAAACCTGATCCGGCAGGGATTGTCCGGCAAGGAAAAATGCATTCTCGACCGCCTGCCGGATCGGGGTGCCCCGGTCCTGCATCACCCATTCAAACTGGCGCAGCTTTTCAAGGGCACAGCCGCGCTCGGCCGCAAGCGGGTGGTTTTCATTGACCAGCAGTGCCACACGTTCGGTTCTGGCAGGCGTGATTTCCAGATCTGTGGCATCATATCCGGTGGGCAGACGCGAGATGATGAAATCGAAATTGCGTTCTTCCAGCCCGCGCGCCAACTCTGCCGAGGGGGCGACATGGATCGTTACCTCAATATCCGGGGCGAATTGGCGAAGATGGCGCACCGCCGGGACGACATAGCCGACAGCCGGGCCCGTGACAGCGCCGATACGCACTTTTCCAGACTTGCCGGAGCGGATCATCTGCAATTCATTCTCAAGCGTTTCAAACTCGCTCAGAATCACACTGGCGCGGCGCAGAAAGGTTTGGCCAATCGCGGTCGGCATCATGCCGCGCGGCAGGCGCTCGAAAATGGCAGCGCCAATATCAGCCTCTATCTCGGCCAGAATGCGCGAGGCAGCGGGCTGCGAAATGGCCAGTTGGTCAGCGGCCAGTTGCAACTTTCCCGTATCGGCAATGCTCAGGAGCAGCCGCAGATGTGATGACTTGAGGCGCGCAATGGATAGCATGATGCAAAGCATAATGTTAATGATATGGATATTGCAACTAATATGATTTGTCCGGGATGCTTTGTTTCGATAAAGTTTGCCTCGTCAGAGCGCCCGGCCATGAATGCCCACGCGCCAAGACATTTCTCTGGGAGGAGCATGAAATGACTTACAAACTTGTGGCCGCATCTGTGGTCGGAATGACGCTTGCCACCGGTGCGATTGCCGAGGGTATGGTGGGCATCGCAATGCCCACACAATCCTCTGCGCGCTGGATCTCGGATGGTCAGGCGATGGTCAGCCAGTTCGAAGAAGCAGGTTACACAACCATCCTGCAATATGCCGAAGATGATATCCCCAACCAGCTTGCGCAGATTGAGAACATGGTCACGAATGGCGTGAATGTTCTGGTCATCGCGGCGATTGACGGGACAACCTTGTCGAACGCGCTGGAAAACGCGCATTTCGCCGGGGTCGAGATCATCGCCTATGACCGGCTGATCCGCGACAGTGAACATGTCAGCTACTACGCGACATTCGACAATTTTCAGGTCGGCGTGCAGCAGGCAACATCGCTAGTGTCGGGACTGGAAGAACGGTTTGGCGACGGGCCTTGGAATGTCGAGATTTTCGGCGGCTCGCCCGACGATAACAACGCCTATTTCTTCTACGACGGGGCCATGTCGATCCTGCAGCCCCTGATCGACGATGGCGCGATCAATGTTGTATCCGGTCAGATGGGCATGGACCGTGTCGGCACGCTGCGCTGGGACGGGGCGGTAGCACAGGCGCGGATGGATAACCTTTTATCCGCCCATTACACCGACGATGAGGTTCATGGCGTGTTGTCCCCCTATGACGGGCTGTCCATCGGCATTCTGTCCTCGCTGAAAGGGGTTGGCTATGGGTCTGACGACCAGCTAATGCCCATCGTCACCGGACAAGATGCCGAGGTGCCCTCGATCAAGTCCATTCTGGCAGGCGAGCAGTATTCGACGGTGTTCAAGGACACACGCGAATTGGCGCGGGTCACGGTCGGCATGGTCGATGCGCTTATCAGCGGGTCAGAGCCGGAAATCAACGACACGGAAACCTATGACAATGGTGTCAAGGTTGTTCCAAGCTTCCTACTGGAGCCGGTTGCCGTAGACGGGTCGAACTGGGAAGAAATCCTTGTCGGTTCGGGCTACTACACCGAAGACCAGCTGCGCTGATCCAATTCATTCCATGACAAGATCGCATGTTCCGGGGCCAATCGGGTGCCGGGGCATGCGCAAGACCGGAAAGGACGGAACCAGATGCAGCCATTGCTGGAAATGCGCGCCATCTCCAAGACCTTCCCAGGTGTGAAGGCGCTGGATCGGGTGAACCTGAGCGTGGCGCAGGGCGAGATTCACGCCGTTGTCGGCGAAAACGGCGCAGGCAAGTCAACCCTTATGAAGGTGCTGTCCGGTGTCTATCCGGCGGGCAGCTATGACGGTGAAATTCACTATGACGGCGAACTTGCTGCGTTCCGTTCGATCCGCGACAGCGAAGCGCGCGGCATCATCATCATCCATCAGGAGCTGGCCCTTGTGCCGCTTCTGTCGATTGCCGAAAACCTGTTTCTGGGCAACGAGATTACCCGCAACGGCTGTATCAACTGGCACGAAACAACGCAGCGCACCCGCGCATTGCTGGCCAAGGTGGGCTTGCGTGACGCGCCGACAACACCGGTGGAAAAGCTGGGTGTCGGCAAGCAGCAACTGGTCGAGATTGCCAAGGCACTGGCCAAGGATGTCCGCCTGCTGATCCTTGACGAGCCGACAGCCTCGCTGTCCGAAGCTGACAGCGACGCGCTGTTGCAGCTCATGCTGGAACTGAAGGCGGCAGGCGTCACGCAGATCATCATCAGCCACAAACTGAATGAGATCCGCCGCGTGGCTGACAACATCACCGTGTTGCGGGACGGGGCGACTGTCTCGACCCTGAACGCGGCCACAGACCAGATTACCGAAAACCGCATCGTGCGCGATATGGTCGGGCGCGACATGGAAAACCGCTACCCTGTCCGCCAGCGCCGCGCAGGCGCGCCCCTGATGGAAATCGAAAACTGGTCCGTGCGCCACCCGGATTTCCCCGACAGGCATGTCATCAAGAACGTCTCATTTAATGTGCGCGAGGGCGAGGTTGTCGGCATTGCCGGACTGATGGGCGCAGGGCGCACCGAACTGGCGATGAGCATTTTCGGCCAATCTTATGGCCGCGATATTACAGGCGAGGCGCGCATCAACGGCAAGCCGGTGCGCCTGCACACTGTCAGCGCCGCCATTGCCGCGGGGCTGGCCTATGTGACCGAGGACCGCAAATCACTGGGCCTTATTCTGGAGGAATCCGTTCAGCGCAACATCAGCATGGCCAACCTGAAAGCCGTGGCCAAGAATGGTCTGCTGAACGAGGCGCGCGAAACGCAGGTGGCCGAGGGTTACCGCAAAAGCATGAATATCCGCACACCCAGCGTGTTCCAGCAGGTCATGAACCTGTCGGGCGGCAACCAGCAAAAGGTCGTCTTGTCGAAATGGCTGTTTTCCGAACCCGCCGTTCTGATCCTGGACGAGCCGACACGCGGCATAGATGTCGGTGCAAAATTCGAGATTTACGGCCTGATCAATGAGCTGTCCGCCCAAGGCAAGGGGGTTGTCATCATCTCCTCTGAAATGCCGGAGCTGCTGGGCATGTGTGACAGGATTTACGTCATGAACGAAGGGGCCATCATGGGCGAATTGACAGCGCAAGACGCCAGTCAGGAACGGATCATGTCCATGATCGTCACAAAATCGGAGAAAGTCTGAAATGCAATCCGCAACTGCACAATCTGGCACGGCGCAATCCATGCGCGACTATCTGGTAAACCACCTGCGCGAATACGGGCTTTTGTTCGCATTGATCGCCGTCATGGTGTTTTTCCAGATCACCACGAATGGCACATTGCTGCGGCCTGTGAACATTACCAACTTGCTGTTACAAAACAGTTATATCGTCATCATGGCGCTTGGGATGCTGATCGTCATTGTGTCCGGCAATATCGATCTGTCGGTGGGGTCTGTCATGGGGTTCATCGGCGCATTGGCGGCGGTGCTGATCGTGTCGATGGGCCTGCCGCTGATGCTGGCGGTTGTAATCTGCCTTGTCACGGGCGGGTTGATCGGCGCGGCGCAGGGCTACTGGATCGCCTATTGGAAAATCCCGTCCTTCATCGTGACGCTGGCGGGGATGCTGGTGTTTCGCGGGCTGTCGCTGTGGTTGCTGCAAGGCCAGTCTGTCGGCCCCTTCCCGCGCGAATTTCAGGTCATCGCCACGGGCTTTGTCGCTGACCCGTTTCCGGCAGCGTGGGGGCAATCGCTGGCCGTGATGTTTGGCGAGCGCAATGTCAATGTGCTGGCACTGTTGACCGGTGTAGTTGCCGCAGGCGTCATCGTCTGGCTGGGCGTCAAGAAGCGCGCCCGCAACGCGAGTTTTGGTGTGGCGGGGGAACCCTTCCTGTTTTTCGTCATCCGCAACGTGATCATAGCGGCGGCGCTTGTCTTTATCACCTTCAAGCTGGCCAGTTTCCGGGGCCTGCCGAATGTACTGCTGACCATGGGCATTTTGACGATCATCTACGCTTTTCTGACAGAAAACACTGTGATCGGTCGCCAGATCTATGCTGTGGGCGGCAATGAAAAGGCCGCCAAACTGTCGGGCATCAAATCCGAGCGGCTGACCTTTCTGGCCTTCGTCAATATGGGTGTTCTGGCGGCGGCGGCGGGGCTGGTCTTTGCCGCGCGGCTGAACACCGCCACGCCCAAGGCAGGGTTCGCACTGGAACTGGATGTGATTGCCGCAGCCTTTATCGGGGGGGCGTCCATGTCGGGCGGTGTCGGCAAGATCGTGGGCGCAGTTGTCGGCGCTTTCCTGATGGGGGTGCTCAATAACGGCATGTCGATCATGGGGATCGGCATCGACTATCAGCAGATGATCAAGGGGCTGGTGCTGCTCGCCGCTGTGATCTTCGATGTCTACAACAAAAGCAAACGCGCCTGAGGCGGGCAGAAGGGCAAAACATGACATTCAAACCAGCCGATTGGCCCCGCAAGCTGCGCTCTCAGGAATGGTTCGGCGGCAGTGGACGCGACCAGATTTATCATCGCGGATGGATGAAAAATCAAGGCATCCCGCATGACATGTTCGATGGCCGCCCCGTTATCGCCATTCTGAACACATGGTCGGAACTGACACCCTGCAACGCCCATCTGGCCGCACTGGCCCAAAAAGTGCGCGCCGGGATATACGAGGCCGGTGGCCTGCCGGTCGAGGTGCCTGCCTTTTCCGCCTCGGAATCAGGGTTCCGCCCGTCCGCGATGATGTTTCGCAACCTTGCGGCCATGTCAATCGAGGAGCAGATGCGCGGCCTGCCGATGGATGGCTGCGTGCTGCTGGCGGGCTGTGACAAGACAACGCCCAGCCTGCTGATGGCCGCCGCCTCGACCGACCTGCCCTCGATCCTTGTCAGCGGCGGGCCAATGCTGAACGGCCATTTCCGGGGCGAGCGGGTGGGGTCAGGCACCCATCTGTGGAAATTCTCCGAAGCGGTGAAGGCAGGCGAGATGACGCAGGAGGAGTTTCTGGAAGCCGAAGCGTCGATGTCGCGCTCGGCGGGGTCGTGCAACACGATGGGCACGGCCTCCACCATGGCGTCGATGGCCGAGGCGCTGGGCATGGCATTGTCGGGCAATGCCGCCATTCCGGCAGTGGATTCACGGCGCAGCGTGATGGCGCAGCTTTCGGGGCGGCGCATTGTGCAGATGGTCAAGGATGATCTGAAACCCTCAGACATCCTGACCAAACAGGCGTTCGAGAATGCAATCCGCACCAATGCCGCGATTGGCGGGTCTACCAACGCGGTCATTCACCTGCTGGCCATTGCCGGGCGGGTGGGGCTGGACTTGAGCCTTGACGACTGGGACCGGTGCGGGCGCGGCGTGCCCACAATCGTGAACCTGATGCCCTCAGGCAAATATCTGATGGAGGAGTTCTTTTATGCCGGTGGCCTGCCGGTCGTGCTGCGCCGTCTGGGCGAGGCGGGCTTGCTGAACAAAGACGCGCTGACCGTTTCAGGCGGGCCGGTCTGGGATGAATTGCAAGGGGTCATCAACCACAACCCCGATGTCATCCTGCCGGTCGAGCAAGCGCTGACACAGGAAGGCGGCATTGTCGTTCTGCGCGGCAATCTGGCCCCGAAGGGGGCAGTGCTGAAACCCTCTGCGGCCTCCGCGCATCTGCTCCAGCATCGGGGCCGCGCGGTGGTGTTTGAAGATATCGACGATTACAAGGCCCGCATCAATGACCCTGATCTGGACATTGACGAGACCTGCATCATGGTGCTGAAAAACTGCGGGCCCAAGGGGTACCCCGGCATGGCAGAGGTGGGCAATATGGGCCTGCCGCCCAAGGTCCTGAAAAAGGGGATCACCGATATGGTCCGCATTTCGGACGCGCGCATGTCAGGCACGGCTTACGGCACTGTTGTGCTGCATACCTCGCCCGAAGCGGCAGCGGGTGGGCCGCTGGCGGTGGTGCAAAGCGGCGATATGATCGAGCTGGATGTGGCCGCGCGCCGCCTGCATCTGGACATACCCGATGCGGAACTCGCCGCGCGGCTGGAGCAGTGGAGCCCCCCGGCAGACCGGCCCGCCACGGGGTATGCGTGGTTGCATGATCGCCATGTGGAGGGGGCCGATACCGGGGCCGATCTGGATTTCCTCAAAGGGTGCCGTGGTGCCCCTGTCGGACGGGACAGCCACTGATGAAAATCGCTCTTGTCGGAATAGGAAAGATCGCCCTCGATCAGCATGTGCCCGCGCTGGCGGCCTCGCCCGATTGGGAACTGGCGGCAACTGTGTCGCGCAGCGGCGCGGTGGACGGGGTCGAAGCGTGGACCGATCTGGATGCCATGCTAGAGGCGCGCAGCGATATTCGGGTCGTCTCGCTCTGCCTGCCGCCAGTGCCGCGTTTTGACTATGCCATGAAAGCCCTACAGGCCGGGCGCTATGTCATGCTGGAAAAACCCCCAGGCGCCACCTTAAGCGAATGTGCCCTGCTGGATCGCGCAGCGCACGACTTGCAACTGGGCATCTTCGCCACATGGCACAGCCGAGAGGCGGCGATGGTCGCCCCCGCCAAGGCTTGGCTGGCGGATAAAACCATCACTTCCGGGCGCATCACATGGCGCGAAGATGTGCGCAAATGGCACCCCGGTCAGGACTGGGTGTTTGAACCCGGCGGCATGGGCGTGTTCGACCCTGGCATCAATGCGCTGTCCATCCTGACCGAAATCCTGCCCCGGCCCGTACATCTGCGCGCCGCCATGCTGGAATTTCCCGAGAACCGCCAGACCCCGATCGCCGCACACCTGCACCTGTCCAACGGAATCGAGGCCGATTTCGACTGGCGTCAGGAAGGCCCGCAGACATGGAGCATCGAACTGGAAACAGATCACGGCACGCTTGCCCTGCATGATGGCGGCGCACGGCTGGTGATTGACGGGATGGCCAGCGCTGCGCCCAACCTAGCGCTTCAGGGCGAATATCCGCGGCTCTATGCCCGCATGGCAGATCTGGTTCGCACAGGTCAGTCCGACATGGATCTTGCGCCCATGATGCTGGTCTCTGATGCCTTTACTCTGGGGCGCCGGGTTCCGGTCGCACCCTTTCACTTCTGAGGAAATACCATGAAAACGCCCCTTACAGGCATTCTGCCTGTCGCCCCCACCCCTTTTTTCGATGATGGCACAGTCGATCATGACGGCATGCACCGGGTGATTGATTGCATGATAGATCAGGGTGTCGATGCGATCTGCATTCTGGCGAACTATTCTGAACAGTTCCTTTTGTCCGATGAAGAGCGACTTGCCCTGATGCGTGTGTCGCTGGAACATGCAGGCGGGCGCGTACCTGTGATCGTGACGATCAGCCATTTCTCGACCGATGTTGTGGTGGCGCGGGCGCGCGCCGCGCAGGCGATGGGCGCGGCCATGGTGATGATGATGCCACCCTATCACGGTGTCGGGCTGGTCCCCGCCGAGGAAGGCATTTTCGAGCATTTTAAGGCCGTGTCAGACGCCATCACCATTCCCATCATGGTGCAGGATGCGCCACTCTCAGGCTGTCTCTTGTCGGTGCCCCTGCTGGTGCGCATGGCGCGCGAGCTGGCGCAGGTCAGCTATTTCAAGATGGAAATGCCCTTTGCCGCCGACAAGCTGGCCGCGCTGATCGAGGCGGGCGGGGCGGATATTCTTGGCCCATTCGATGGCGAGGAAGCAGTGACCCTGCTGGCTGATCTGGATGCGGGCTGCACAGGCACCATGACATCTGCACTGTTGCCAGAACAGATCCGTCCCATCGTGATCGACTACCACGCGGGCGACACTGATGCAGCGCTGGCGCAATGGACGCGGTGCCTGCCCCTGATCAACCACGAAAACCGCCAATGCGGATTGCGTGCTGCCAAGACAGTGATGAAGGCAGGCGGCGTGATCCGCTCGGACCATGTGCGCCATCCGCTGAAACCCCTCTCCCCCCGCACCCGTGATCGGTTGTTGCAACTGGCCGGGGATCTGGACCTGATCGCCCTGCGTTGGGGAAAATAAGGAACTTGATATGACATATACACCACACGGCGCGCATTGGATTGCGGGCAAGAAAACCCTTGGCGCAGAGCGCTTCACCACCCCGACCGGTCACGCCTTCAGCGTGGGCACCGCCGCAGAAGTGGCGCGCGCCTGTGAGAGCGCCGAGGCCGCGTTCTGGTCTTTCGGCGACACCACCCCTGAGGATCGCGCGCAGTTGCTGGAGGCCATCGCAGAGGAGATTGACGCCCGCGCCGAGGCCATCACCGAGATGGGTAGCGCAGAAACCGGCCTGCCCGAAGCGCGCCTGAACGGCGAGCGCGGGCGCACCACCGGCCAGTTCCGTCTGTTTGCCGATCACATCCGCAAAGGCACCTATCTGGACCAGCGCCACGACCCCGCCCTGCCCGACCGTCAACCTGCCCCGCGCCCGAAGCTGCGCATGATCCAGCGCCCTATTGGCCCTGTGGCGGTGTTCGGCGCTTCCAACTTTCCGCTGGCCTTTTCGGTGGGCGGTGGCGACACGGCGGCGGCCTTGGCTGCGGGCTGTCCGGTGGTGGTCAAGGGTCATCCGGCGCATCCCGGCACAGGCGAGTTGGTGGGCGATGCTATTGCTGCCGCAGTCGCGCGCTGTGGGCTGCACGCGGGCGTGTTCAGCCTGCTTCAGGGCGACAGCCATGCTTTGGGCGGCGCACTCGTCACCCATCCGCTGATCCGCGCGGTGGGCTTTACCGGATCATTGCGCGGGGGGCGCGCCTTGTTCGATCTGTGCGCCGCACGGCCAGAACCAATCCCGTTCTTTGGCGAATTGGGCAGTGTGAACCCTATGTTCCTGCTGCCTTCTGCACTGGCGGCGCGCGGCGACGAGATTGCCAGCGGCTGGGCAGGCAGCCTGACCATGGGTGCGGGCCAGTTCTGCACCAACCCCGGAATTGCCGTCGTGATTGACGGGCCAGCGGCAGATGCCTTCGTCGCCCAGACCAGCGCCGCTCTGGACGCAGTGCCCCCGCAAACCATGTTGACCGATGGCATTGCCGAGGCCTACCGCGCCGGGCGCGATCTGGTGGCGGGCAGTGCTGGCGTGCAAACCGTGCTGGGCAAACCAAGCGACCAGCGCCACGCCGCGCCCAACCTGTTTGAAACCACCGCCGATATTTGGCTGAACACGCATGCCTTGGGCGAAGAGGTGTTTGGCCCCTTGGGGCTGGTGGTGCGCGCGCGCGATGCAGATCAAATGCTGGAGGTAGCACAGGCCCTGCAAGGCCAACTGACCTGCACCCTGCATCTGGATGAAAATGACACAGGGCTTGGCCAGCGCCTTATGCCGGTTCTGGAACGCAAGGCAGGTCGTGTTCTGGCCAATGGTTTTCCCACCGGGGTCGAGGTGGCGGACGCGATGGTCCATGGCGGCCCCTACCCCGCCAGCACCAATTTCGGCGCAACTTCGGTCGGCACCTTGTCGATCCGCCGGTTCCTGCGCCCGGTCTGCTATCAGAACCTGCCAGACGCGCTTTTGCCACAAGGCATGACTTGAAGGCAGCTCGTAACGCGGGCAGGTTTGCGCACCAAAGGGGGCCCCAATGACACCGGTCAATGATATCCGCTGTGACTTGGGCGAAGGGCCGCTCTGGCACCCCGAACGCGCAGAGCTGTTATGGTTCGACATCACCGGCTGTGAACTGCACAGCCTTGCGCGCAGCTGGTCGCTGGACGAGATGGCCTCGGCTGCGGGCTGGGTGGACCGCGACAGGTTTCTTGTCGCGACTGAAACCCGCCTGATGCTGTTTAATCTGGAAAGCGGCGCGCAGGACACACTCTGCGGCTTGGACGCGGACAACCCCGCCACACGGTCCAATGACGGGCGCGCCGACCCACAAGGCGGGTTCTGGATCGGCACAATGGGCAAAGCGGCAGAGCGCGGCGCAGGCGCGATCTGGCGGTGGTATCGTGGAGAGCTGCGCTGCCTTTACCCAGACCTCAGCATCCCGAACGCGATCTGCTTCGCCCCCGATGGCAAAACCGCCTGCTTCACCGACACGCCCACCCGCCGCCTGATGCGCGTGGCGCTGGACGATCATGGCTGGCCCCGCAGCACACCCGAATGCTGGCTGGATCTGACCGCCGATGCGCTGAACCCGGACGGTGCCGTGATGGATGCGCGGGGCAATCTGTGGCTGGCGCTTTGGGGTGCAGGCAAAATTGCCTGCTACGCGCCCGATGGGCAGGTACTTCATACCGTGCCCGTCCCTGCCGCAAACAGCACCTGCCCAGCCTTTGGTGGCGCGGATTTGCGCCAGCTATACTGCACCAGCGCGCGCCAAGGGATTGCGCAGCCCGGCCCGCTGGATGGCGCAACTCTCGGCGCGCAGACCGAGGCACAAGGTCAGGCCGAACATCGCATCCATCTGGCCTAAGCTCAGCCCTCACCCGTCCTTGCGGATTGTCGCATTGCTCGGGTCATACGGGCTGTCACACGTGACCGTCGCATCCCAAAGCTGATCGAGCATGCGGACCTTCAATCTGGCCCCCTCTACCGCCAGATCGGGCCGGACATAGCCCATGCCGATGGATTTGCCGAAGGCCACCGAATACCCGCCCGAAGTCAGACGCCCCACCTTGGTGTCGCCGTCATACAGCGCCTCGCGGCCCCAAGGATCGGCATCCGCTGGCCCGTCAATCAACAAGGTGCAGCATTTGGCGCGAATGCCCGTCTGCTCCATCGCCGGTTTGCCGTGAAAGTCTTTCGACATGTCGATGAAGCGCGGCAAGTCTGCTTCCAAGGGCGTGGCGTCACGGCCCAACTCATTGCCAAAGGCGCGGTATGATTTCTCCTGCCGCAGCCAGTTTTGCGCGCGCGCACCCACCAGCTTCAGCCCGACATCTTCGCCAGCGGCCATGATCTGGTCGAACAGGTAATTCTGCATCTCGATAGGGTGGTGCAATTCCCACCCCAATTCGCCGGTATAGGCCACACGCACCGCGCGCACAGGGCACATGCCCAACTCGATATTGCGCATCGACAGCCACGGGAAGCGCTTGTTCGACAGCACCGTGGCAGGGTCGGCATCTTTCACCAGCTTGCCCAGCAAATCGCGTGATTTCGGGCCCGCCACAGCAAAAACGCCCCATTGCGTGGTGACATCATGAATGTCGATCCAGCCAAATTCGGCCAGCTTGTCCTCTGCCGCCTTGCGCAGGAAATCCCCGTCATAGGCGGTCAGCGCACCAGACGAGATCAGGTAATATTCATGCTCGGCCAGCCGCACGATGGTATATTCCGTGCGCACAGTGCCATTGCCTGTCAGCGCATAGGTCAGGTTGATCCGCCCCACCTTCGGCAGTTTGTTGCAGGTGAACCAGTCCAGAAACGCCGTCGCACCGGGGCCGCGCACCAGATGCTTGGTGAACGCGGTGGCGTCGATCATGCCCACCCCTTCACGAATGGCGCGTGCCTCATCCACCGCATATTGCCACCAGCCGCCCCGGCGGAAACTGCGCGATGCGTGATCGTCAAAACCTGCGGGCGCGAAGTAATTGGGCCGCTCAAACCCGTTGACGCAGCCAAACTGCGCGCCTTGGTCCTTCATCCGACCGTAACAGGGCGCTGAGCGCAAGGGGCGGCAAGCCTCGCGCTCTTCATCGGGGTGATGCAGGATATAGACATGCTCATACGCTTCTTCATTCTTGCGCGCGGCATACTCGGTCGTCACCCAATCGCCGAAGCGTTTGGGGTCAAGCGATGCCATGTCAATCTCGGCCTCGCCCTCAACCATCATCTGCGCCAGATAATGCCCGGTGCCGCCAGCGGCAGTAATGCCAAAGCTGAACCCCTCGGCCAGCCACATATTGCGCAGGCCCGGTGCGGGGCCAACCAACGGGTTGCCATCGGGGGTGTAGCAGATCGGGCCGTTATAATCATCCTTCAGCCCCACCGTTTCCGAACTCGGAATCCGGTGGATCATCGACATATATTCTTCCTCGATCCGGTCCAGATCGAGCGGGAACAGATCGGCGCGGAATGTCTCGGGCACGTCATAGAGGAACCGCGCGGGCGCGTTCCGCTCATATGGGCCCAGAATCCAGCCGCCGCGCTCCTCGCGGACATACCATTTGGCATCGGCATCGCGCAAAACAGGGTGTTCGGGGTTGGATTTGCGGTATTCCAGCAGGGCCGCGTCTGGTTCGGTGACGATGAACTGATGCTCCACCGGGATGGCCGCACTCTTGATCCCCAGCAGACGCGCGGTGCGTTGGGCGTGGTTGCCCGTGGCGGTCACGACATGCTCGGCGGTGATCTCGAAGCGCTCGTCCGAGGGCACAAGATTGCCGCCCTTTTCTACCATCTTGGTGCAGGACACGATCCATTCGCTGCCTGTCCAAGCATAGCCATCCACCTGCGCGCGGCGCATGATTTCCGCGCCGTGCTGGCGTGCGCCCTTGGCCATGGCCTGCGTCACATCGGCAGGGTTGATATAGCCATCTGTCGGATGATAAATCGCGCCTTGCAGGTCTTCGGTGCGCACCAAGGGCCATCGGTCCTTGATCTGTGCGGGCGTCATCCATTCATAGGGAATGCCCACCGACTCTGCGGTCGAGGCATACAGCATATATTCATCCATGCGCGCCTGCGTCTGCGCCATGCGCAGATTGCCCACAACATAGAACCCCGCATTGAGGCCGGTTTCTGCCTCCAGCGTTTTGTAGAATTTCACGCTGTAGTCGTGAATATGGCTGGTCGCGTAGCCCATATTGAACAGGGGCAGCAATCCGGCGGCGTGCCAAGTCGAGCCAGAGGTCAGCTCGTCGCGCTCCAGCAGCAGAGTATCCCACCCCGCTTTGGCCAGATGATACGCGACCGAGGCGCCCACGGCCCCGCCCCCCACAACAAGCGCTTTGACATGAGTTTTCATTGGCAGGACTCCGGCTGGGTTGCGGCTGGGCCTGTCATGACAAATCTGCGGCAAGTCAGATCAGGCACGCGCGACGTGACAGAGCGCAAATGCGACCTTGGCCTTCAAGGCACTGCGAAATGATACTTTGCGCGGGCTGGGCACGACACCCAAGGTATACGCGCGCCCTGCGCCCCATAGGGCAAGCGGCGCGGAACGCGACGCGGGGGTGGGCGGGCGGGCCCTATGGGGCGCATCTACAACGTTGCCGCCAGTCGTGCGGCCTGATCAATCGCGCGTTTCGCGTCCAGTTCGGCGGCAACATCTGCGCCCCCGATGACATGGACAGCTTTACCCGCGCCTTCCAGCGCATCAGCCAGATCGCGCAGCGGGTCTTGGCCCGTGCACAGAACAATTGTGTCGGCCTCCAGCAGTTCTTCCTGCCCGTCGCGCAGCACAAGCAGCCCGTCATCCGTGATCCGGCGATATTCAAGCCCGCCGATCATGCGCACATTCTTGGCCGCAAGGGCGGCACGGTGAATCCAGCCCGTTGTCTTGCCAAGTCCCTTGCCGGGCTTGCCCGTCTTGCGCTGCACCAATGTCACAGACCGCGCAGGTGCTTCGGGTTGTGGCCCTGCAGGGGCCAGCCCGCCCGGCGCATCTGCCGGGTCTGTCACGCCCCATTCGCGCTGCCACAAATCCAGATCCTCGGTCGCGCTGGCCCCGTCATGGGTCAGATATTCCGACACATCGAACCCGATACCGCCAGCCCCCACCACGACCACGCGCGCACCGACGGGGGCCTTGCCTTTCAGCACATCAATGTAGCGCAGGACATGCGGCGCCTCCTGCCCCTCGATCTTCGGGTCGCGCGGGCTGACGCCTGTGGCGATGATCACCTCGTCAAAGCCTGCCAGATCCTGCGCCGTGGCGCGGGTGCTCAGGCGCAACGCGATGCGTGAGCGCGCCACTTCCCCCTCGAACCACTGCACCAGCCCGTGAAACTCCTCCTTGCCGGGGATCATGCGCGCCATGTTCAACTGCCCGCCAAGCTGCCCGTCCCCCTCGAACAGGGTCACATCATGGCCGCGCTGGTCCGCAACCAAAGCCGCCATCAGCCCGGCAGGACCCGCCCCGATAACGGCAATCGTCTTGGGGGTGGCGGCAGGGTCATAGCGCAATTCGGTTTCATGGCAGGCGCGCGGGTTAACAAGGCACGACGACACTTTGCCCTGAAACGTGTGGTCCAGACAGGCCTGGTTGCACGCGATACACGGCGCGATCTGGGCCGCGCGCCCCGATGCGGCCTTGGCCACGAAATCAGGGTCGGCAAGAAAGGGCCGCGCCATCGACACCATGTCAGCAGCCCCGCCTGCCAGCAGATCCTCGGCCACATCCGGCGTGTTGATCCGGTTCGAGGTGACCAGCGGAATGCCCACCTTGCCCATCAGCTTTTGCGTGACCCAGGCCCATGCGGCGCGCGGGACAGAAGTGGCGATTGTCGGCACGCGCGCTTCATGCCAGCCGATGCCGGTGTTCAGGATCGTCGCGCCCGCCGCTTCAATGGCTTGGGCAAGCTGCGTCACTTCGTCAAAGCTCTGGCCGCCGGGGATCAGGTCGATCAGCGAAATGCGGTAGATCAGGATCGAGTCCGGCCCAAGGGCGGCGCGCACGCGGGTCACAATCTCGACGGCCAAGCGCATACGGTTCGCGTAGCTGCCGCCCCAACGGTCCTCGCGCTGGTTCGTGGCCGCACACAGGAACTGGTTTATGAAATACCCTTCCGAGCCCATCACCTCGACCCCGTCATAGCCAGCTTCGCGGGCGCGCGTCGCGGCAGTGACAATGTCGGCTATCTGCTTCTCGATGCCTGCCTCATCCAGCGCGCGCGGCTTGAAGGGCGAGATCGGCGATTTCAGCGCCGATGGGGCTACGCAATCGGGGCCATAGGCATAGCGGCCCGCATGCAGAATTTGCATGGCAATCTTGCCGCCCTCGGCATGAACGCGGTCGGTCACAAGGCGATGGTTTTCAATATCCTGCGGGGTATACAGACCCGCCGCACCGGGGAAAACGCCCCCCTCGGGGTTGGGGGCCATGCCGCCTGTGACCATCAGCGCCACCCCGCCACGGGCGCGCGCGGCGTAATACTCGGCCACACGGTTCCAGTCGCCGCGCTCCTCCAGCCCGGTATGCATAGAGCCCATCAGCACGCGATTTTTCAGCGTGGTGAACCCCAGATCAAGCGGGGCAAGCAGATGGGGGTATTGAGTCATGGTTTCCTCCTGAACACTCACGCCACAGATACGCGCCCCCGTGCCGCCCTGTCACGCAAGACGCCGCGTCATTCCCGTATATCGCCGTGCCGGTTAGCGTTTGCCACCTGACACAGGGGTGACGAGGACAGAATGGATCGGTATTTCATCCTGCTCAGTACAGTATCGCCAGCAATCCACGACCTGCATGACATCGCCGACCTTCTCGCCTATCAACAGATAAGCGCGGCAATCATGTTGAAGGAGAGGTGTGATGACGACAAGGAACGGCCTGAATATCCTTACAGCCACGGCCGTGGCGCTGACCTACGCCCCAGTTGGCGCGCGCGCAGGCGCAGGGGGTGGCCCGAAATCCATTGATGGGCCGCGTGTGCCGTGACACTCGACCAGATCCAGACGTTCTTGTGGGTCGCGCGCCTGAAAGGCGTACGTCGCGCATCCGAGCAGATGAACATCTCGCAGCCGGCAGTCACGGCGCGCCTGCAAACACTGGAAGATGACCTTCGGGTCAAGTTGTTCGAGCGCACAACCCGAGGTGTGGTCCTGACACGCGAGGGGGAATTGTTGCGCGGCTACGCCGAACAGATTGTCTTTGTGCAAGAAGAAATCCGCCAGCGCGTCAGTGATCCGACCGGGCTGGAAGGGCTGTTTCGTGTTGGCGCGTCAGAGACCATTGCAGAAACCTGGCTGCCCCGGTTTCTGGAACGGCTCAGTCAGGAATATCCGCGCCTGAGCCTTGAACTGACGGTCGATATCTCGTTCAACCTGCGCGAAGCATTGCTTGCGCGAGAACTTGATCTGGCGCTTCTGATGGGGCCTGTATCGGCCTATTCGGTTAATAATGTTCCGTTGCCCAGTTTCGATTTGGGTTGGTATCGGGCCGCGGGCAGTCCTGTTCCTGATTTCCTGACAACGCCTGTGATCAGCTATGCGCGCAACACGCGACCCTACCGCGAACTGGTTGAGGAACTGAGCAAGCGCCACGGGCCCAGCGTTCGGGTGTTCAGTTGCGCGTCGCTATCCGCCAGCATCCAGATGATCGCATCCGGTATCGGGGTCGGGCCTATCCCGAACGCGTTGGCGCAAGAGCGTGTTGCAAACGGCCAGCTGCGAAGCTTCGACCCTGGATGGCTGCCCTCACCCCTGGACTTTACGGCGTCCTGGATGGCCGAGCCCCGCACCTCGCTGGCCGAGCGGTGTGCACAACTGGCCGTCGAGGTGGCACAAATCTGGTGATAGCCAAACCTGATCGTAACTAATCACATAATACGATTTGATTTGATACCCTAGATCCGCAACCCTCTCTCCCAGAGATGCGCAGCAGAATTGGGGGAATGCGGTTGACCGATCAGAGTATTGCCAGCGTCAAAAGCGTGGCCGAATTGCGGGCGGCCATTCGGTCCGGGGCCTTCAATGATCACACCGCCGGGCTAGCGCCGGGCAAGTTGCAATGCAACATTGCCATTCTGCCTGCGGCGTATGCGCTGGATTTCCTGCGCTTTTGCCTGCGCAACCCCAAGCCCTGCCCGATTGTGGGCGTTGGCGAAACTGGCGATCCAAGTCTGCCCACGCTGGGCCCGGACATTGATATTCGCCACGATCTGCCGCGCTACCGTCTGTATCGTGACGGAAAATTTGCCGATGAAGTCACAGATATCGCGGCGCATTGGCGCGATGACATGATGACTGTCGCGCTTGGCTGTTCATTCACTTTCGAGCGCGCGTTGATGGCGGCAGGCATACCAATGCGCCACGTCGAACAGAACCGTACGGTGCCGATGTATCGCACCACCCTGCCACTGGAAGGGGGCGGCGTATTCGGCGGCACAATGGTGGTGTCCATGCGACCCTTGCGCGGTGGCGATGTGCCCCGCGCGGTGGAAATTTGCGCGCGCTACCCGCTTGCGCATGGCGCGCCGGTTCATGTGGGCGACCCCGCCGCTATCGGCATCGCGGCGTTGGACCGGCCTGATTGGGGGGATGCCGTCACGATCCTGCCCGACGAGGTGCCGGTTTTCTGGGCCTGTGGCGTCACCTCGCAGAACACCCTTTTATCAGCGGGCATTCCGTTGGTCATCACCCACGCGCCGGGACATATGCTGATCAGCGATATCGACGAGGATGCGGCGCTGCCCATCTGGAAACCTTGACCCAACAGTGGAGAAAACAATGAAACTGAAATTAACATCCGCCCTTTTGCTATCCAGCGCGCTGGCCGCGCCTGCCAGCGCGGAAATGCTCTCGGTCGTCGGCAGCTGGTCCAACCTGCCGCTCTATCAGCAGTTCGAATCTCCCTTCTGGACACAGATCCTGCCCGAAGCTTCAAACGGCACGTTGGAAGTTGCCATGACCACCCATAACGAGATGGGACTAGGTGTGGGCGATGTGTTCAACCTGTTGGGCGACGGCGTCTATGACGTGGCCATGACTGTCGGCGATTATGCAGTGGCTGACGCGCCAGAGTTAGAGGGGCTTGATGTGCCGCTGGTGGCACTGGACGCAGACACCGCCCGCGCAATGGTCGATGCTGCGCGCCCGATGGTCAATGACATCTTCCGCGACCGGTTCAACAGCCATGTGCTGGCCATCGCGCCGTACCCGCCGCAGATCGTGTTCTGCAATGCTGAAGTGTCGGGGCTGGACGATATGCGCGGGCTGAAAGTGCGCGGTTCTGGTCGCATGACAGCAAAATTGTTGGAAGCCTTGGGCGCGGAAGGCGTGAATGTCGATTTCGGCGAAGTGCCGGGAGCGCTGCAACGCGGGGCGATTGACTGCGCGGTCACCGGTGCAGGTTCAGGCTATAACGCCGGCTGGTGGGAAGTCTCGACCCATCTGGTCACGTTGCCTTTGGGCGGTTGGGACCCCGTTGTCACTGCAATGAACATGGACCGCTGGAACAGCCTTGATGCAGAAACACAGGCGCTGATCCAGACGACCATCACAGCCGAGTTTGAAACGCCCGCATGGGCCGTCGCGCAAGATGCGTTGGTCAATGACGTGGCCTGCCTGACCGGAAATGCCGAGTGCCCGTATGGGGATGCCCGCGACATGGTACTGGTCGAAGCCTCGGAAGCTGATTTTGACGCCGCGCGCAACATTCTGATCACCGAAGTGCTGCCGGATTGGGCAGCGCGTGCGGGCGATGACTGGGCGCAGCGCTGGAATGACAGCGTCGGTGCCGTTGTTGGTGTAACCGTCGATCTGGACTAAGCCACGAAAGGGCAGCACATGGTCTTGCATATTTTCGAGCTTCTTCGCCGTATCAACCGCGTCATTGCGCTGGTGGTTGGGCTGGGGCTTCTGGTTTGTGTGGGCTATGTGCTGCTCGAAATCACTTTGCGCCGCTTCGGCACCTCGTTGGGCGGCACGTCCGAGATTACGGGCTATGTCATGGCAGTCACCACAGCGTGGGGCATGGGCTTCGCGCTGATGGAGCTGTCGCATATCCGCATCGAGGTGCTGCGCACCCGGTTCGCAAGCTGGGGCCGCGTGTTTCTGGACCTGCTGGCGCTGCTTGCCATGTCAGCGACAGTTGTCATCATTGCCTTCCGCGCATGGCCGGTTTTGTCGCGGTCCATCACCAACAATTCCCGCGCCAATACCGTGCTGGAGACCCCGCTCTGGATACCTCAAAGCTTGTGGTTCGGCGGCTGGGTCTGGTTCGCGTGCATGTGCTGCGCGGTCACGCTGTTGTCCATCGCGCTGGTGCTGCAAGGCAAGCTGGGCGCGGTCGAGGGCAAGATCGGCATTCGCAACGAAGTCGAAGATGAACTGGAGCAATTGAGATGATCCTTTACATCTTCAGCGGGCTGCTGGGACTTATGGCGCTGACAATCCCGGTGGGGATCGTGCTGTTCTTGCTGGGGTTTGGGATCGACCAGTTCTTCACCCCCTTTCCGCTGATCCGGGGCTTGGGGCAGTTTGTGTGGTCATCCTCAAATTCCTCGACCCTGATCGCGATTCCCTTCTTCGTTCTGCTGGGCGAAGTTCTTGTGCGCGGAGGCGTGGCAGCCAAGACCTATGCCGCGCTCGACCGTTGGCTCAGCTGGCTGCCGGGCGGGCTGATCCATGCCAATATCGGCACGGCAACGCTGTTCTCTGCCACCTCTGGCTCATCCGTGGCCACGGCTGCAACTGTCGCCACAGTGGCCATGCCGCAGGCGGAAAAACTTGGCTATGATCCGCGCCTGTTTTCGGGCGCTATCGCGGCGGGCGGCACGCTGGGCATCATGATTCCGCCCTCAATCAATCTGATTGTCTATGGCTTCCTGACCGAAACCTCGATCCCGCAGCTGTTCGTTGCCGGTCTGATACCGGGGCTGATGCTCGCGGTAGGCTTTAGCATGATGACCGTGCTGATCTGTATGGTGCGCCCGGAACTGGGCGGTGAATCCCGCCGCTATCCGTTCCCTGAAATGCTGGGCGTACTGGTGCACCTTATCCCGATCTTTCTATTATTCGCCGCCATTGTCGGCTCGATCTATCGCGGCTGGGCCACACCGACCGAAGCCGCAGCCGTAGGTGTCGGCATGGCTTTTGTGATCGCGGCCTTCTCCGGCGGGGTGAACTGGCCGATGCTGAAGGAATCGCTTTATGGCACCATGCGGATCACCGCCATGATCATGCTGGTGGTGCTGGGGGCGGCATTCTTGAACTTTACCTTGTCCAGCGCCGGGCTGGGCCGTGAATTGCGCGCATTCATGGAGGGGCTTGGCTTTACCCCCTTTATGACGCTGATGGTTATTGTTCTGATCTATATCGTGCTGGGCTTTTTCATCGAAACCCTGTCGCTGATGGTCATTACCATTCCGATCATGGTGCCGATTGTGGTGGGCCTTGGGTATGATCCGATCTGGTTCGGGATTCTGATGATCGTGCTGGTGGAAATGGCCCTGATCACGCCCCCTGTCGGGCTTAACCTGTATGTCGTGCAGGGCGCGCGGCGTGGTGGCAACCTGTCCGAGGTGATGGTCGGCGCAATCCCTTACGCTGTGTTGATGTTGCTGATGGCGTTTCTGCTTATCGCGGTGCCAGATCTGGCGCTGTGGTTGCCCAAGAACCTGTAGGAGAGGGGCATGCCTGCATTCATATTCCAGACCGATCGGGGGCCGGTGTCGATTGCCATTTCAAAGTTGATCGTGGCGGGCTGGACAGGGCGAAACGCCGCCGTTGTCCAGCACCACATCGAAGAATTGGCAGAACTTGGTGTTCCAGCGCCGTCGACCGTGCCGCTCTACTATCAGCTCGGGCCGGAATTGCTGACTCAGGTACCGGTCATCACGGCCCTTGGCCCCGCAACCTCGGGCGAGGTGGAGCCGCTGATCGTAGCAGATGAAGACGGCGCGCTTTGGCTTGGTCTTGCCTCTGATCATACGGATCGTGCATTGGAAACCATATCGGTGGCAAAGTCCAAACAGGCGTGCCCCAAACCCATTGCACAAACGCTGTGGCGCTTTGACAGTGTCAGCGCAAACCTCGATGACCTGATCTTGTCGGCGCATATTCTGGAGCAAGGCAAGGCCGGCTGGACACAGTATCAGACCGGCACCCTCGCTGCGATCAAGCCGTTGGCAGAGTTGCTTTCAGCATTGCCGGGTGGACGTCTTGCGCCCGGCGCAGCACTTCTTTGCGGAACCCTACCGGCACTTGGCGGCATCAGGACGGCAACCGATTTCCGCATGACGCTGCAAGACCCCGCTTCGGGCCGAACGATTACTCATCAGTACCAGATTGCCACGTTGCCGATCATTTCCTGACATTTGCTTGGCCATCGTCGGCAAAGATGTCGGCGATCGTCAGCGAGCCCAGCTTCGACGACCCTGATACGGCCCCAAAACCCGCGCAGGCCCCGATGGACCCGTAGGCCGTATATCCGCGGACGGGGCGCCGCGATGCCTAAGTCACGGGAAACCGGGCTTCCAGTGCGCGCACGATTTGATCCATGAAACGCGCGGAGGCGACGGGCAACGTACGACCCCGCAATTGCAGAACGCTCAACACCCCGTGGGGCACATCAAGTTTGGCAATTGGCCGACTGATAATGCGGGCATTTGGGTCAGTCGGGGTTCCAATAGGAATTTGCACCATCACGGCGTCGGATTCAGCAACAACACTTTTGAGGAATTCAAATGAGTCAGATTCGACAAGCACATTGCGAGGCATTGCTGTTCGCATCATTGCGGTTTCCAGCATTTGGCGTCCTGCAAAGGCTTTTGAGGGAAGCGCCATGGGATATTGCAATATGTCGCGCAGACGCACGCTCTTGAGATGAGCCAGCGGATGGTTGCTTCGCATGACAGCGTGAAGCACCTGCTCGGCCTGCAATACGATCTGTAGCTCTGGCAACTGAGCTGCGCCAAAAACGAGTGCAAAATCGGCTGTATAATCAGAGAGTGAATGCTCGACCGCGCCCCTGTCCCGCACCAGAAAACTGAATGTCACACTCGGAAAGTTTGCCGTGTATTCCAACATTTGCGCGGGCAAGAAATACGGGGCAAGCGCCTGACTACACGCAACAGAGACATGGCCACGCCGCATGCCAGACAGATCAGCTATCTGCGAGCGCAACCGTTCGACCTCGGCCAATTGCTTGCGCGCGCTGAACAAGAGCAGCTCACCCGCCGGGTTCAATCTGACGCCTTGAGGCAAGCGCTCGAAAATCTTTTCGCCCAACTCTTCTTCAAAAGCCTGAATCCGGCGATTCAACGCAGATGCCGTCAGCGCCAACTCATCTGCCGCGCGGCGTATGGAGCCGTATTTCACGACGGCCTCGATATACCGCAGGATCAGCTGATAACGCATGCCGCCTCGCTTGGAGAAAAGGGCGGTGCTTTTTTTGCACCGGGCCTGAGAATTATTAGCAGACGACAGCACCGACTGTCGATGGCAAACAAAACCAGCCCAGCGAATCTGACTGAGGCAACGCGGCTTGCAGGAAAAAACATGTCACTGGACCTACCTGATCAATGGACACGCAGCGCGGATGTCAGACGCCATCACCTGAAGCAACCAGCCAGGCCATCATCGACCTTGTCGAGATGCACTTCGGTTTCACGACCACCACCGCCAACATCCTGAATGCCTTCAACACCCTCTCACCAACCCCAGCCCAAGGAGACCCCTCATGATACTTAACCGTCGCTCATTCCTCGCCACCACTGGCGCTGCCGCCCTTGCCGGTGGCATGGGTCATTCTGCATTTGCGCAGAATGTCACTGCCAACATGATCCTGAACTGGCGTTATCAGGGTCCGCAGGGGTGGTTCTTCCTCGCGCAGGAACGTGGCTATTTCGATGATGCAGGGATTAACCTGACAATGGATCAAGGCTCTGGTTCTGGTGCAGCGGTCGTGCAGGTTGCTGGCGGTTCCTATGATCTGGGTTTTGGCGACATTAACGCGGCAGTTGCCGTTGCCGCTGAACGGCCAGATGAAGCGCCGGTGGGGTTCTTCATGATGTATAACCGCCCGCCCTTTACCATTGCGGTGCTGAAAGACAGTGACATTCACACCCCGCAGGATCTGGAAGGTCGCTTGTTGGGCGGGGCTGCAAATGATGGCGCGCTGCGTCTGTTCCCCGCTTTTGCAAAAATGACGGGTATTGATACGTCAGGCATAGAAATCACCAATATGCAGGCCAATCTGCGCGAACAGATGCTGCGCACACGTCAGGTTGAGGGGGTGTTCGGGTTCGTGAACACCATCCGCTTCTCGGCAATCCTGTCGGGCATGAATCCTGACGAAGAAATCCGCTGGATCAATTTCGCAGATTACGGGATGGACCTGTATTCAAACTGCCTGATTGCATCGCGCAAGCTTGTTGAGGAACAGCCCGATGTGCTGCGCGGTATCAGTGCCGCCGTCAATCAAGGGCTGAAAGACACGCTTGCCGATCCCGAAGCCGCCATCGAAGCCGTTGCGCGGCGCGAGTCCCTGATCGAGAAAGACGTGGAACTGGCCCGCCTGATGGCGACGCTGGAAGATGAAATGAGCCATCCCGAGGGTGCAACTTACGGCATTGGCGCCGTTGACCCGGACCGTTTCAAGCGCTCCATCGACATTGTTGTCGAGGCCAATGACCTGCCCAACACACCTGCCGCCGATACGATCTTCACAGAGGCATTCCTGCCCCCACTGGAAGACCGGGTTACAACATTGGCCAAGGCCTAAGTCACGAATAACGCATCCCTAAAAAAGTTGAGAAAATGGACCTTGGATTGAAAGAGCGCGTTGTGGTCATTACCGGGCCCGCAAAGGGGCTCGGAGCGGCTGTGACTTTGGGGTTTGCACAAGAAGGTGCAAACCTCGCCCTGATCGGGCGCGACACCGCCGCGATTGAACCGGTTGCCAAAGAGGCGCGCGCCTTGGGCGCACAGGTCATCGTGATTGCCTGCGACATGACAGACGAAAACGCCTGCTTGGCCGCGATAAACCAAACATGCGCAGAACTGAGCGGCCGGATTGATGTTCTGGTCAATGTTGCCGGCGGTTCTGGTCCCATCGGCAAGACCGGCGCCGAAACTTCGGCGGATGAGTTCGATGAAATCGTGCTGTTGAACATGCGTGGCCCGTTCAACATGATCCGCGCGGTCGCCCCGGTGATGCAGGCGCAAAAGCAGGGCCGCATCGTAAATGTGGGCGGCACGTTTGGATTGCGTGGCAAGGCGGGGCGTCTGGCCTATTCGGCCAGCAAATGGGGCCTGCGCGGGGTGACAAAATCTTTTGCGCTGGAGTTGGGGCCTGACGGCATAAACGTGAACAACGTGGCCCCCGGTATGGTCGATGGCCCACGTTTCCGAACCAAGGTTGTCCCCGAAATGGCGCAGCGTCTGGGCATTTCCGAACAGGAAGCAGTCGAGCGGCACGCGGCTGATTATGCCTTGCGCCGCATCAGCACAGACCGAGATGTCGCTGACGCGTGCCTGTTTCTTGCCTCTGATCGCGCGCGCCAGATCACAGGGGCTGATTTGGCCGTAGATGGCGGGTGGGCTGCACTATGAAAGCTGATCTTATTCTCACAGGCGGCATACTTGTCGATGATCGTTCTCGCCAGCATGCAGATGTTGCGATCAAGGACGGCATGATACTTTCAGTGGGCGCTCCAGAGGCGATGCCCGATGCTGTCGAGACTGTCGATGTGACGGGGCTACACCTGCTGCCGGGCGCGATCGACATGCATGTGCATTTTCGAGAGCCGGGCTACACCCACAAAGAAGATTGGCAGACTGGCACTGATGCCGCTGCGATGGGTGGGGTCACGACAGTCTTTGAGATGCCGAATACACATCCGCCCACGCGTTCTGTCGTGGAACTGCGCCAAAAACAAGAATGCGCCCGAAAGGCGCGTGTGGATTTCGGCCTGTATGGCCTGATGGCAGAAGACAATATTGATGAATTGGAAGCTTTGGCAGAAGCTGGGGCCAATGCGTTCAAATGCTTCATGGGCAACACCTTCGGCAATCTGCCATCCCCCTCTACCGGGGCGATGCTGGAAGGGTTCGAGATTGCCGCGAAGCTTGGGCTTCGCGTCTCCCTGCACGCTGAAACAGCGTCTATCATGGCGTGGCGTCAAGCGAAACTGCAAGCCGCCGGAATCAACCGTCCACTGGCACATATAGGCGCGCGGCCTGAAATTGTTGCCATCGAAGCTGTAGGGCGTGCCGCCGCGTTGGCAGAGTGGACGGGCGCGCGCATCCATGTGCTGCATATTTCATCTGCAGGTGAATTGCGCCCTCTGGCAGAGGCCAAGGCGCGCGGCGTAGACATCACAGGAGAGACTTGTCCTTGCTACCTGATGCTGGACAGCAGCGATTATGACAGGCTGGGGTCAGTCATTCGGGTTAATCCTCCTGTGCGCGAAGCCAAGGACAGCTCAGCGATCTGGGACGCGTTGAAAAGCGGCGTGGTCGACATGATCGCAACAGACCATGCCCCCCACACGCCGCAAGAAAAGCGGCGCGAGTCCATCTGGGATGCCGATTGCGGATTTCCCGGTGTTGAAACCCAGATGCCGCTGATGCTGACTGCCGTGGCCAAGGGGCAGATCACACTGGAAGAGTATGTCCGCATGTCTTCAGTCCGCCCCGCACAGGCATTTGGCCTATGGCCGATGAAGGGCAGGATCGCTCCGGGTGCACATGCAGATATAGCCGTCGTCGATCTGACACGGCGCGAGGTG
>Ga0207421_10000642_pt1 | contig 44859 bp, 33 predicted proteins | sample SodLakKL_010_SED_4_FD_187542 | JGI IMG/M metagenome (GOLD analysis project Ga0207421, IMG submission 187542) | Alkaline sediment microbial communities from Lake Tanatar, Kulunda Steppe, Russia - 8KL_010_SED (SPAdes) (version 2) | ecosystem: Environmental > Aquatic > Non-marine Saline and...
TGTTTAACCCATTTGTTATGGATTTATTTTGTTTTGCTTCTATGAGGCAGTTTTCCAGTTGCAAAATAATGTTTTTAATAACCTCATGAAGATGCCCTCTCAGTTTGTCATTAGTGTCAGCAAGCTCAAGTGCGAGGTTGCCCAAGGGGCAACCCAGGGCACACCCAGTTTTATTTAGTTCTTTTTCGAAATGTGCAAATAAATTATCCAACCTTGTTAAAGGCGGGTGCCGCTTATCATTCAGGTAGGAACTAAATAATTCTCCTGTAGTGGTAGCAAAATAATCAATTACCGCAGAACCAAAATCTTCTTTGCTTTGGAAATAATGATAAAACGACCCCTTTGGTATCCCTGCAGCATCAAGTACTTGCTGAATACCTGTAGCATTGAAGCCCTGCTCATGTACGAGGGCGGCTCCTTTTCGGACAATTGTGTGGCGAGTTTTTTCCGGGGCCATAATGTCATTTCTCCTTGTGGCAGAATTATCTATTCATTATTTTCATAAAAGCTTCCAGCCGGCCTTTTTCCTGTAACACTTTTGTGCTCATTTCCATTATGTCTGACGGTGTAGAGGGCATCTGTTTTCTTTCTACAAGAACCATAGCTTCTGAGGGGCAGGTAGTTACACAAAGGCCACAACCGATGCATTCTTCAGTATTGACTTCGGCAATGTCATTTTTCAATTTTATGGCTCCTACGGGGCAGCGATCTTCAATACAAATAGCACAACCAGTGCATTTATCGGAATGGACATATGCTTCAAAACGGCTCGGTTCAAAAGCATGGGGATGTTTAAGCTGAGTTCTTCCGCGCAAAACAGTGCAACAACAAGGGCAGCAGTTACAGATAAGGTTCGCCCGATCAGCACTGTTATTGGTTGTATGTACAAGACCTTCCTGTTCAACTAAATCTAATACTTCCAGGCCTTCTTCCTTAGTTATCTGGCGGGCAAAGCCGCGTTCCACAAGAAATTCGGCAGCTTTGTCAAAAACTAAACACACTTCCCTGGGCTTATCACAAGCATTAATACTGACCCGGCAGGCGCATTTGGTCAGAGCAATAAAAGAAGCACTGTTGATAAAGTTTTTGACCTCTTCGTAGGGAAGGACTCGATCGCGGGCAGGTATTGATTTATCGACCGCCACCACCCGCATCAGCGGGGTGGGGTTCCCAGCAAAAGACATGCCCAATGCTTCCTGGTGGTACTCTTCCCAAAGTTCTCCCAGCTTCTCGTGCGTGGGTGTGCCTCCGCCTTTCATAAAAGGGAACTCAAATATACCAGGAATAAGAGGCAATAGTGCATACAAGTATTTGCCTTCTTTCTCCCGCGACATAATAATTCCCTTATTGGCCATTGATTCCAGCAGATTTATTGTTTCATCCTCGGCGCGTTCAGCTTTTTGTGCAATTTCTGCGGAGTCTTTCATTTTAAAACTCATATTAACAGCAACTGCCGCTTCTTCAGGTGTAAAAAGAGTCTTTAATATTTCGTAAATGGCTTCTGCTTTTGGTGCTGTCGCCGGGTGCGAATCTAATACTTCTCTTAATTCTTCATAAACATCCATATTTCTTCCCCCTTTGGAATTGGAAACTAAATTCAACACAATTATATTAGACCGGTCGTCTATAATCAAATATAATTTTTTAGTCTCTCCAAGTTTTCTATTAGATTAACGACGAATCTTTCTTGAAGTTGTCTTTTCAAACTCGGTATCACGATATATGACCTGCCGTATATTTTTGTAAGAAACTAATTGTTCATTGACCTTTTGAACTTCTTTTTCCAATAAATTTTGGATATCTTTTTGGGCAGGTTCAGGCCCGAGTTTTTCTTTTACAACTTCCATGTCCGGGAAAATTGTAGCGGTAATAATGATATCGTCTCGCTGGCTGTCTTCGCCGGAGATAACAGATTCAGCTACATAAGGAGAATGTCCCAGCAGTGACTCAATCTCTTCCGGGAAAATATTTTTACCATTCTTGGACACAATAACATTTTTCTTACGTCCAGTAATGATGCAAAATCCATTATCATCAATATAACCGAGATCGCCGGTATGATAGAATCCATCTTCATCTATAGCTTCGGCTGTTGCCTCCGGATTTTTATAATAACCCAACATTATATTGGGACCACGGCCTACAATTTCACCGATGCCATTTTCATCCTGGTTAATTACTTTTAGTTCAACTCCGGGCAAAGGTAACCCGGCGGCATGGTTGTTAAAATCAACATCCCGGTTTAAGGCCAAAATTGGTGCACATTCAGTCAGTCCGTAACCTTGTATAGCTGCTATTCCCATATCTTGCATATCACTTAAAATTTTCGGATCAGCGGCAGCACCACCCGAAATTAACATACGCAAATTACCGCCCAAATTGTCAATTACCTCGGAGAATACTTTTCGGCGTAGATCAATGCCCAGCGACAAAAGGGATTTTGTAGCTTTCTGCCCCAGTTCAAATTTGCGAGCCATTTTTTGATCAGCTTTTGCTTTTTTCATGATGTTCCGATGAAACATTTCCAGCATCAGAGGCACCACCAAAATAATGGTGGGCTTGCTTTCCTGTATGTTAGGTAAAATGTAACGCAATCCTTCACAGATAGCAATGGTTGCCCCACGATAGATGGGACATAAAAATCCGCAAGTGCACTCGTAGGAGTGATGTAAAGGCAACACAGACAGGAAAACATCACCGGGTCCAATGTAAACCATGGAACTCATGCCCTCCAGGTTGGCGCAAACATTTTTTTGAGAGAGCATAACAGCTTTGGCTTCGGATGTGGTTCCGCTGGTAAATAACAAGATAGTCATGGCTTCGGGATCAATTGGTGCATCAAGAAAAGTGCGATCTCCATTTGCGAGAAGTTTGCGCCCTTTTACCATCATGTCTTCAAAAAAGAGAATATCATCACGTTCTTGTAAGCGATCCATGCAAATAAAATTTTTAACCCCGGGGATGTCATTTCGAATTTCATCAACCGTCTTTTGTTTGGAAGCAGAATAAATCAAAATGTCTGCTTCGGCTCTATTCAACAGGTTGGCAATCTCTTGACTTGGCAATTCCTTATCCAAAGGGACTACAACACCGGTTCCATTCGTTACACTAAGATAGGAGACGTACCATTCATATCTTGTCTCAGCAAGGATCGCTACCCTGCTACCTTTGCTGACTTGATTAAGAAGAGCAGTTCCAAAAGCGTCAATATCCTCAGCATATTCTTTCATGGTTATATTTGAATAAGGTAGATTACGTGCTGCTTTCTCCATGAATGCTGGTTGATCTCCATAAAGTTCGACACTTTGTTTCAGCATATCACGCAAATCACGTATTTTTCGTACCTCATATAATGGTTTATCTTTCACTTTATCGCACCTCCATAGTTTTGAAACAATCTAATACACTATCATATTTTCACTTCGCATTACTATACCTTAGAGTATTTGTTCTTACAAGTAATATTTTACCATATGAATATGATATATTGTTGTCCATTCAGGTGTTTCATAGTATAATTAATTAGTCAAGAAGAGTAAAATCCTGGGAGAAAAATAACAAAATGTTCCGGTTACCCCAAAAGAGAAGGATAATATTCTGCTAGGGTATAATAACTTGCAAAGGTGTAAATTATTTTAGATATCTACTTTTGAAGTATGTTAAAATTTTATGTAATAATCCCTATTGATAAAAATCCGGGGGAAGGTGAAGGCGGTAAAATTGTCCAGTGATAAATTTATTCCGTTTAAAGTTAACCTTGAACTTGAAGGTGAAAAACGTATATCTGGCAATAATCTTTTTGAAATGTTAGGCAATATAAGGCAACATGGCTCTATTAGTCAAGCGGCTTCTGCATTGGGGTTTTCTTATCGTTATGCCTGGGGTTTGATCAAAGAAGCAGAAAATGCTCTGGGGTTAAAACTGGTGGAAAAGCAAGCTGGTGGTGCCTCCGGAGGGGGAGCCTCTTTAACTTCGGAAGGGCTTAATTTGCTAGGACAGTATCAATCTTTTAAAAATGAAATTCACGACGAATTAAACCGGTTTGTTGATAGGGCGGTCTATTCATTAGATCAACCAGATGAGAGTTATGATCAGAAAAGTAGGACCTTAGCTCAACATTTATTAATGGCAAGTACCATGGAGCCGGTAGAAACTGGATTATTGGATATGCTGGAAGAAGCATTTTACCATGCAAGTGGAGTACAGATTAAACACATAGCTGTAGGAAGTGGACGTGCTCTGGAAATTGCTCGTCAGGGAAGAGTGGATATGGTTTTAACCCATGCCCCGGAATTGGAAAAACAATTCATGGCTGAAGGCTACGGTTCCCAAATCATCCCCGTTATGTCTAATAATTTTATTTTAGTAGGACCTGCTGAACTAATTCCGGAAATAGATTCTGGTGCGGAAGGGCTTGAAATTTTCAAGAAGATAGCCCTTCATGGACTTCCCTTTGTAAGCCGGGGAGATTTCTCCGGAACTCATTTGCGGGAGCAGAGAATTTGGGAAACTGCAGGTGTTAAAGCCTCAGGAGATTGGTATCTTACTTCTTCCGGGGTGGCTGGAAACCTTGGAATTTTGAGTCTTGCCAATGAAAAGCGTGCTTTTACTCTGGTAGACCGGGCCAGTTATATGTTGTCCCGTGAAAAAATTGATTTAGAGGTTGTAATGGATGCAGAAGGGGAGTCAACAGATTCTGATCTATTAAATAATGTGTTTGTTTTAATAACTGTAAATCCCGAACGCTTTGTTTCTGTCAATAGTGAAAATGTACTTAAGTTTTCCTGGTGGCTACAGACAGAAGGAAAGAAGATCATATCTACTTTTGGTAAAGAAAAATATGGGGAGCCTTTATTCCATCTTGTTTAGTTTCTTTATTATAAATTTTAGTTTTTTAACGGTTTTTCTTGACAAGTTGATAATGGGTAAGATAAAATTTTTTTAAGCTCGATATGAAGTTGTTTGCATAACGCCTGGTTTTAATTTTGAGGAGAAACGCAGGGCTAAAACTAAATGGGATTTTATATATTTTGCTATATGACAATCACATAAAAATCTCCGAGCCTGTTTTCCTAAAGGATTTAGCCCATGGAAAAAGGCCGACAGGGTTCTGCTGGAAACGGAAGGGCCTCCCGTTGCGGAAAGGGGTATTTGAGGAATAAGCATTTTACTTTAAAACTCTAGTTAGATGCTATAGCTCCTTCTTTACGACTAAAAGCAGCGGGGAAGGAGCTTTTTTATGTTTTTGTTTTGATGTTGTGGGGTAATTATTCGGAAAAAGCCCAGAAGCAAAGAGATAATAGGGGGTGAAAAATTAAAAAAATTAGTAGGTTGGAACTTAAAAACTATTAATCACGAGGACAGTAGTTAAGGTATGGAGATGTACAAGAAGAGAGGGTAACTTGGTAATGAGTAAAAATTAATTCCAAAAAAGGGGGAAGAAAATTGAAAAGAATTTTTTTTGCTATGACTTTGGCAATGGCAATTATTATTATGGGATTAGTAGGTTGCGAAGCGGATCCAGAGGCGGAACCAGAGCCGGAACCAGATGCAGAGGAAGAAGTAACTGAAATGACTTTGGCAACTACTACCAGTACTTATGATTCAGGATTATTGCATGAGATTATCCCGGATTTTGAAGAGGAACATAATATTGAAGTAGATATTATTTCGGTGGGAACTGGTCAGGCTATAGAAACTGGAGAAAGAGGAGACTGCGATATAATTTTAGTGCATGCCCGGGAATTGGAAGAACAGTTTGTTGAAGATGGCTATGGGACAGAGCGTTATGATGTAATGTATAACGATTTTGTAATAGTGGGACCGGAAGGAGATCCCGGCGACGTATATGACAGTGCCGACATCAATGAAGCTCTAAATAACATTGTGGAGCATACTTCTGCAGAGGATGTTCCGTTTTTATCCCGTGGTGACGATTCTGGCACCCATACCAAAGAAATGAACTTGTGGGAACTTGCTGGCTATGACCAGGTCACTGAAAAAGAATGGTATGATTCCATGGGGCAAGGCATGGGAGATACACTGGTTGCTACTAATGAAAGACAGGGCTATGCTTTGGCAGATCGGGGCACCTACCTTTCCATGGAAGATGAGTTGCCTAACCTGGAAATTGTTTTTGAAGAGGACGAGGAGTTGGCTAATCCTTATGGCATCATACCTGTGAACCCGGACGAGCATCCCCACGTCAATCATGAAGAAGCTCAGCTTATGGTAGATTTCTTCACTTCCGAAGAAACTCAGGAGAAAATAGGCGAGTTTGGTATCGATGAATATGGAGAGCCTTTATTTTTCCCTGACGCTTAATAGTTTGGAGAAGAGTTGTTTTTTAATGTGTAAATAAACGGGCATAGGAGAAGAACTAATGGAAGAAGGAATAAGGGAATCACTGAGACTATTATTAGAATTTGACCCGTATGTTTATAACATTATAGGTGTCTCTCTACGGGTTGCCGGGTTGGCTCTGCTTTTTAGCACCTTGATCGGCATCCCGTTGGGGACCATCCTAGGGTTAAATAATTTCCGGGGAAAACCTGTGGTTACAGCTTTATTGTACACAGGAATGGGATTTCCTCCGGTAGTTGTGGGCTTGTTTGTATTTATCATATTTTCTTCGGTGGGCCCTATGGGCCATTTGGGGTGGCTGTATAATGTGGAAGCCATCATCACTGCTCAGACAATTATTGCGTTCCCTTTGATTGCAGGGTTTACCATGGCGGCTGTTATGCAGGTAGATCGTAATCTTTTGAGCCAGCTAATGGCTCTGGGTGCTACTAAATTCCAGGCGGCATGGGCTGCTATCAAGGAGGCCCGGGTGGGAGTACTGGTTGCTATAATCGCGGGCTTTGGCGGAGTTATTTCCGAAGTGGGAGCGGTGATGCTGGTTGGCGGAAATATAGAGGGCAAAACCAGGGTCCTTACCACGGCTATAGTTCTGGAAACGAGAAAAGGGAACTTTGGGGTGGCTATAGCTTTTGGTATTATCCTCTTGGCCATTGCCTTTCTTGCCAATCTTTCCATGATATACTTACAAAAGAAGCACTTGTTCGAAGATAATGGGTAAAATTGAAATCATTCTTCGCAGTTGGACAAGTAATAGGATAACCACACAAAATTTTAGAATAGTAAGGAAAGATTGTATATGAGACCAGAAATAAGTTTCCATATAGAAAATTTGCGCAAAAGCTATCCCGGATTTTCATTAAGGATTGACAAGCTTAGTCTTTATGAAGGGGAAATATTTTGTTTGTTGGGGCCAAGCGGTGCCGGAAAAACTACTCTTCTTAGGTTGTTAAATTTTTTAGAAGAACCTGAAGAGGGAAAAGTATTTTATCGCGGCCAAAAATTTATTCCCGGTAATTATCAACCCTCTCTTGATATTATGAGGGAGATAACCACGGTGTTTCAAAGACCTGCTTTGCTGAAGGACAATGTTTGGAACAACATAGTTTATCCTTTAAAAATTCGGAACGCTCCAATAGATAAGGAGCGTATCCTGGAATTGGTAAAAGAGTTGGGAATAGATAATTTGCTCAAGCAAAAAAGCAGAACCCTTTCGGGGGGTGAAGCACAAAGGGTAGCGTTGGCCCGGGCGTTAGTGTTTAAGCCCAAGGTGATCCTGCTGGATGAGCCTACAGCCAACCTGGATCCCCAAAATATTAAGATAATAGAAAGCATGGTCACCAAATACAGTTCCGAATGGAACCCCACCGTGGTTTGGATTACTCATAATCATTTTCAAGCTAAACGCGTGGGGCACCGCATCTGCCTGATGGAGGATGGTGACATTCTTGAAGTTAACAAGAATGAAATCTTCTTTAATCAGCCGGAACATCCCAAAACCAAAGCCTTTCTTTCCGGAGAAATGTTTTACTAAGGCTTCGTTTTTTAAGAGTATTGGGTTCTGTTAATTACGTGCCATTTCATATCATCGGAGAGATTGTTAAAGTATTCGCAATAACCGGCTATCCGGACCAGAAGATCCGGGTATTTTTCCGGGTTTTCATAGGCATCTAGCAGCATTTCCCTATTCACCACATTGGGCTGCAGTTGCATCCCTCCACTGGTAAGAAATGTTTTGAATATGCTTACCAGGTTTTTCTTGCCTTCTTCTCCCGGAAATAGGGAAGAATCGATAGTAAGGGTTGCCGTGGTGCCGTTTTCGGCATGTTCGGCAAAATCGATACCGGCAATGGAATTGAGCGCCGATAACAAGTCTGACTGCTCTTTTCCGTAGTGGGGAGTGATGCTGTTGGCAAAGGGAACGCCTTCTAACCTTCCTGAAGGCAGAGCCGGTGTATTTTGGCCGAACATATTGGCCAGGTTTAACGCGTAATAGCCAGCTGAGTAGCGACCGTTGCGCGGATCACTTCCCGCTGAATCCAGGGCGTTATTGTAAATTTCCATAACTTTGTTTACCCATTGGGTGGCTCTGCTGGAGTGATCATCTCCGAACTTGGGAACTTTCAGCAAAGCTTCTCTTATCTCCTGGTTTTCTTCACCTTCGAAGTTATTATCTATGGCCTTAATAACATCATTTATGGAGTAAAGATTATTCTTAAAAACAACTTCTTCAATGGCGTGTAGGGAATCTGCCACATCGGTAACAGCTATGGCCTGAATGCCGCTGCTGTTGATGGTGGTTCCTCCTTCAAGAATATCTTTGCCGCTTTCAATGCACCCCCGGTAAAGTGAAGAGCTTAAAGGTGTGGGGAAATTTTCCCGGTGGGATTCTTCCATTTTTTTATGATCGGCTAGAATCGATTTTGCCAACTGGTTCAAGCGTTTTTGAAAACGTTCAACCAAATCTTCCATGCTGGAAGGAGGTTGATAATTATAAACCCCTTTTTGAAGGTTGCGCCTCTCACGGAGCTTGGTGGAGCCCCGATTGACCAGGCGGTTAATGCTGGCCCTTTCCCTGGAAATATGATGGGCAAAATTGGTGGCCAGCTTTATCCTGGAGTCTGTGCGCTCAAAATCCCATAAGTCATGGGTCTGGCCTTTAAGAGCTTGCAGAAAGGGCATGGCCAGGTTCATGTTGGCGCAGTCGGTGTTGCCGAAGTGATCATCGGATGCTAATGGTTCCACACATCCCACAATGGAATAGTTTCTGGCATCCTCCAGGGTGGTTGGATAGTGTTTTAAAAGAGAGTCTATATATACTTTATCGCTAAATACTTGGGGAAGAGGACATCCGCTGAGATAAACTTCAGCAAGTCTTTCCAAATATTCGTTAGGACTATCTTCATGGATGCGGGCTGCCGGGTCGGCTGCCCGGGGCTGAAGTTCGCATATATCGATAAGCATATAGGTGATATCATTGGTGGCATCTGCGCCGTTTTGGTCTACTCCGCCAAAAGTATAAGCCTGGTCAGTGGAAATAGTTTCAAAAAGCCGGAACATCTCCGGGAAGTTGTCCCCGTTGTTGACTAAAACTAGTTCATCCATTTTGAGAATGAATAAGCTGAGAAGTTCTTTGGCTTTTTCATAGGTGATCCTTTCCTCTTGAATATCTTCTTTATAATAAGGATATAGGATTTGATCAAGACGTCCAAAAGATATGGCATTTTCATAAGATTCCAGGCAAAGGGCTATTTGTAAAAATAGCATGCTTTGCAAGGCTTCATGAAAGGTGCGGGCTGGATAGCGAGGAACATGTTCGCATATTTCGGCTAACTCTTCCAGTTCTTGGCGCCGCTGAGAATCGCTTTCTTCCGTGCATAAAGCCCACAAATGCTCGGCATATTTTTGGCCAAACTGTTCCAAACCTTCCAGGGCAATAATTGCGCCGTTATAAAAGTTGTGAGTGCTTTCGGGCATCTCTTTTTTCTTTTCTTCGATTTCTTCTATCATTCCAGAAGTTCCCAAACTCAAAATGCGTTCGAAGTTCACAATATAGTGGCCGATGGCCAAAATATTAAAGTTCATGCCTATATTCCATTCCGTAGTCCGGGCTGCCAGCAAACCCAACTGGGCCAGATCCGGCCACAATTTGCTGACCTGGCTGTGGTGGATCCAGTAAGGTGCAACTTCAGTGAGGAAAGTAAAGTTGTCTTTGAGGGAACTCTGAAATGCCACTGGTTTTCTGTTGTTTGCTTTAATTAATTGCATTGCGCTGCCAGCGGATATATACTCCGGCCATGTCCTTCCGCCTACCCTGCTGGAAGTAAAGTTGCCCACGAGCAATTCCCGGGGATAAATTTTAGTTTCTTTGTTCTTTAATACGTAGGCAAGGCATTCTGCTCTGTGAATTGACCCCGGCTTGGCAAATTCCCCCTCTTTATATGGTTTTTTAAAACCATAATTTTTGTAATACTCTGTGCGTAGCCTGGCATCTTCAATACAAACGGCAGGCTTGGTATTCTTGATAGTTTTGTGGATTTCTTTTACGCGTTCGGTAAATTCGGCTGGGGAAGGAGGAGAGTCCAGGTATGTGCTTTCAGCCTTGATACCGTATTTTGGGAATAATTTTATCCCTTCCTCCAGCGAGGCCTGGCTTTTTTCCATAGTAATGTTTAGGGGTTCATATTCCAAGCCGAGACGTTCGGCTTTATCTTCGTATAAATTGTGGTATTTGAGTAATTCAATGGAGTTATACCCCATTGATTTTAGAAATTCTGAAGTAGCGCTGATATTATCTTCTCCATCAGTATATCCGGGTATCATTACCATCCGGAATTGGACTTCAGCTTCCAAATCTAGCAGCTTCCTTATATTTTCGTGGATCAAGGTTGGTTCTCGTTTGGTGTATTGCACATGTAGTTCCTCATTGCCTACCACCTTTAAGTCTACAAGAAAGAGATCGATGTAGGGGGCGGCTTCGTTGATAACCTCCCAGGGAGCGTGAAATGATGACTCTACAGCAACTTTGATATTTTCCTGTTTTAACATTTTCAGGAGACTGAGAAGGTTTTCAGGCTCCTGAAGAAAAGGTTCTCCGCCGCTAAGAGTTACTCCACCGTTGGAGGAAAAATAATATTTTTTATCTCGCAAGACTATATCCATAATGTCTTCTATTGAGTAGTTGTTTTGAGAAGTGGCTTGCCCTCTAAACGCTAGCCCTTCTGGATTTTGACACCACAAACACCTCAAATTGCATCCTTGAAAAAAAATAGTGGTCCGAATTCCAGGACCATCATGCACGCAAGTCCTCTGGATGTCGAAGACTTGCAAACTGTTAGTTAAGGTTTTCAAACTCATCACCATCATTTCTTAGGTTTTATTTATATGTATGATTATTATAAATATTCTATATAATACTAATGATTTCCTTCCACCTGTCTATAAATTTAACAATATTCTACATAAAACAACATTAGTCTATTATATTGTACCCTGTAGAGATTTATATCTGAGATAGATGAATGTTTTCTGAAGCAAGAAAAAGATTATCAAATAGGTGCCTTAATTGAAGAGTAAACTTACTCTTTTAAATAATAAAGCCCTCACAAACATTTACCTTCTTTTTTTACGTGATTCTTACGGGTTTCCAGGCAAGGGCAAACATTCTCCGGGATATTATCAAAGCGGCAGGGGCAGTAAAAATCTCCAAATCGTTCGTGTTTTTCCAGCAATCCCTGGATAAGTTCTTCCTTTTCTGCGCTAAACGTATAACCTCTGAGTTTGGCAAAATTATCCACACGCTCTCGTATTTCATTTTCCGGTTCCATAACCGGTCGGCTAGCGCTTATTTCGGGGGTGGTTTCAGTGATTTCCAGGATTGCGCCGCAAACAAGACAAGTAACTATTTTATTTTTAGCTATTTCCTCTTTATGAACAAAACTTACTTGGCAGACGGGACAGAAAATTTTACTTTTCATCTAGTTTTCAACTCCTCCCAATACTCTTCTAGCTCTTTAAGTTTTTGAGTATATAAAAATATAATAGTAGTAAACTTTTACTTGGGTACCTCTTTCCTCATATTTGCAATAAATTATCCATTTAAGAGAATAGTCTGTCAATGGTCACTTTTAGGTCACTTTAGGTAACAATACAAAAGAATAATTACAAAAATATAAAATTTTGCTATTGACAAATGAAAAATAGCAGTATAATATATTACTAACATGGTTAGTAAATATTATCATTATGATTGATTTTTCGGAAGCTATGAAATTGAAATTCTTATTTGCGAGGTTGTTTAACCGGAAGTTTTTCAAATTGGAGGTGATAAAGCTGAAGTCAAGCTAGATCCTATTCCTGAAGAATATCAAGAGGCATGCCAAGAAGCTGCGGAGGATTGTCCTTCTGAGGCTATCGAGATTAGCGATTAAAGATTTTAAAAAGGTTGTTAAGTAAAAAAACGCAAATTAATTGGAAAGGAGTTTGATAAAATGTTTTGTTTTCAGTGCCAGGAAACAGCCCAAAACCAGGGGTGTACCAAGAAAGGTGTATGCGGTAAGCCCGCAGATGTAGCAGAAATGCAGGATATGTTAATTTATGTGCTCAAAGGTCTCTCCAGTGTTAGCTTAGAGGCAGAAGAAAGGGGCATAAAGCAGGATGAGGTTAATTCATTTATAGTGGAAGGTTTGTTTAATACCATTACTAACGTTAATTTTTCCCGCGAGCATTTTGTAGACAAAATCAAAGAAGCTTTGCGCTTGAGAGAGCAGATAAAAGAGCAGCTCAAAGAAAAAGGTTGGAGTGGAGAAAACTTGCATGATGCTGTTACCTGGAATGGCAGCACCGAAGAAGAATTTGGTCAAAAAGCTCAGCAGGTGGGAGTATTGGCTACGGAAAATGAAGATGCCCGCTCTCTGAGGGAATTGATTACCTATGGCATAAAGGGGTTGGCTGCCTATGCAGAACATGCCTTGACTTTAGGATACACCCAGGATGATGTTAACAAATTTATGAAAAGGGGACTGGCTGCAACCCTTGATGATAGTTTGTCGGGGGACGATTTAACCAACTTGGCTTTGGAAACAGGAAAATACGGAGTAGAAGTAATGGCCCTGCTGGATAAAGCCAATACTTCTACCTATGGTAGCCCGGAGATGACCGAGGTCAACCTGGGGGTCCGCAACAACCCTGCTATCCTCATAAGCGGTCATGACCTAAAAGATCTGGAAGAGCTATTGGAGCAAACGGATGGAAGTGGCGTAGATGTCTACACTCACGGGGAAATGCTTCCGGCTCACTACTATCCCTATTTCAAGAAGTATGAACATTTTGTAGGGAATTATGGCAATGCCTGGTGGAAACAGAGGGAAGAGTTTGCTACTTTTAACGGGCCTGTTCTGCTAACTACTAATTGTCTGGTGCCTCCCAAAGAAGAGTATATTGATCGTGTTTATACTACTGGTCCGGTGGGGCATCCTGGTGTCAAACATATTCCGGACAGAGTTTCCGGCAAAGCAAAAGATTTCACTTCTATTATTGAACATGCCAAAAAATGTTCTCCTCCCCAAGAGTTAGAGCAGGGTAAAATAGTGGGAGGTTTTGCCCATGAACAGGTGCTAAGTTTGGCTGACAAAGTAGTAGATGCTGTCAAGTCGGGTGCGGTCAAGAGGTTTGTAGTAATGGCTGGTTGCGATGGTCGCCACAAAACCCGGCAGTATTATACTGACTTTGCAAAAGGGTTGCCGGAAGATTCTATTATTTTAACGGCAGGTTGTGCCAAGTATCGCTACAACAAGTTAAACTTGGGCGACATTGGAGGTATTCCCAGGGTTCTGGATGCGGGCCAGTGCAACGATTCTTACTCCTTGGCGGTGGTAGCGCTCAAGCTCAAAGAAGTGTTTGAACTGGATGATATCAACAAGTTGCCCATTGTATATAATATTGCCTGGTACGAGCAGAAAGCGGTTCTAGTTTTACTGGCATTATTGCATCTAGGCATAAAAAACATCCACCTGGGTCCAACTTTGCCCGGATTCCTTTCGGAAAATGTGGCGCAGGTCCTGGTAGATAATTTTGGTATCGGCGGTATTACCACTGCAGAAGAAGATTTAAAAACTATGCTGTAAGATGATGCTGTTAATATCTGGACCGAAAACCGTAACTAAAACCATTATGCTAGATAGTTACCCTTAAACCTTATATTAGGAGGAGAATAAAAATTCTCCTCCTATTTACTAAAATAACAATTAAAAAAACAAAATAAAGCGGTAAGGATTGTTTAGGGATTAGTTGGGAAATATTAAATAACAAAGGTAGGAGGGGATAGGATAGGAGGGGATAGGATTCTAAGGATTATTGGTATGCATATTCTGGTGGCCTTGCCCTTGGTAGAATTTGAATTAAAGAGATGGGAAAAATATTTACAGCACATCCCATCTTCATTTCTGGCACGGCAAGGCCTCGAAAGCATCAGGGATAAAAAATTTCATTGCCAGGGCGGGAGTATTTTTGCAGTGAAAAGTGTGCGAAATGTTCCTGCTATGGTAAGATTTATTGTAGCTTTCCAAACAATTAGTGACTACCTGGACAACCTGTGTGACAGGGGAGGAGTTTATTCGGAGCAAAGTTTTGCTTCTTTACATGAATCCATGCTGGATGTTTTTGATATGAAAGAAATGTATGAAAAGGATTATTACAGGGACTATCCCTATTCTAAAGATGGCAATTATTTAAATAGATTAGTGCAAAATTGTTGGAATGAGAGCCATAAAATTAAAAACGTTTCTTTTGTCCGCCAGGAGTTATTGTATTTTACTGAGTTATATACCAAACTACAAACATACAAACATTTAAGTTCTGACAGGCGAAAAAAGGTTTTGATAGATTGGTTTCAGGAACATAGGGAAAGCTACCCTGATCTATACTGGTGGGAATTTTCGGCTGCAAGTGGTTCTACGCTTCTTATTTTTGCTTTGTTGTCTTTATCTCAACAGGAAAAAAATGAAGCTACCAAAGAACAACTCCTCAAGGCATATTTCCCGTGGATTTGTGGGTTGCATATTTTACTTGATTATTTGATTGATCAAGAAGAAGATAATGAAGAACATGAATTAAACTTTGTAAGTTTTTATCAGAATAGCAGTGAGCTGAAAAAGAGGCTTTTGTTCTTTGTACAAAAAGCTTTCGAGGAAGCAGCAAAACTTCCTGATAAAGAGTTTCATTTTACTGTAATAGAAGGGCTTTTGGCACTGTATCTTTCTGATGAAAAAGTAGATAAGCAAAATTTAATAGAGGTTAGAGAAGAATTGCTATCTGCAGGGACAGTTAAAGCAAATAAGTTTTATAAGCTTTGTAAAACTTTTAGGCAGTGGAAGGTTATTTAACTCCTGCCGGGTGCATTAAATTTTCCGGGATCTTGGTGGTAATTTTATTTAGGAGCTCCACAAGATGTGTTTTTGCTTCACTTTCCGGAAAATCTTTTATATACGAGGTTGCTGCCATGGATTCTTCTTTAGCTTTACCGATGGCTTTTTCAATACTGCCTGATTCAATTAACCGGTTAGTTAGTGTTTTAACCTGTTCTTGGCTAATAGGGCTTTCCCATAGGTGTATTATTTCTGAACGAAATTCTTGGAACTGAGGCTCAGAAAAGAAGTAGATAAGGGGAAGGGTTACAATTCCTTCTCTTATGTCATTGCCCCTGGTTTTGCTTTTCTCCGAAAACACTCCTATATAATCCATTATATCATCTACGATCTGGTAAGTTTTTCCCATATGCAGGCCAAATTTCTTCAGATTTTCAACTTGTGTTGAAGGAAGCCCTGCCATGTGTGCACAAGCTTCAGTGCATGCCGCAATAAGGCTGGCTGTTTTTAATTCTATAATATCAAGGTAACTTAATAGTGAGAGATCGGGATTGTACACATTTTCTAACTGCTTTAATTCTCCCCGGCACATGCAGTCGATAGCATTTAAAAAAGGTGTGAAAGCTCCCTGGTCTACATGGGGTGCTAAAATTAAAAAGGCTTTTGAAAATAGGAAATCACCTATGAGCACGCTGGCTTTGTTCCCAAATTTGAAATTCAAGGTGGGTATGCCTCTCCTGTTACTTGCATTATCAATGATGTCATCATGCACAAGCGAGGCAAGGTGGATTAATTCGCAGGCAGCGCTAATTTCTATAGCTTGCTTTAGATTAACTTCAGCAATTTTTGAAGTCAAAAAAATGAGGTTAGGACGAAATAACTTTCCTTCGCTTAAGGTTAAATAGTCCAACTTGGATTGTATAACAGGATCTATCCCTGTCAGGTAGAGTTGTATTTGTTTTTTGACTTTGTCAACAAACTCTTCTTGTTGTGAATACAGATGTGTTTTCAAATGGTGTGCCCTCTAACTATATAGTAGTAATCTTTCTATTGTTAGTATGAAAACTTCCCTTTAAAATATTAATTGAAAAGGTTGGAAAAAATAAGTAACTATTATAAATGCAAAGGGGCTGAAGATAAATTTTCTGGTGAAATACTATGTTATTTGATATAATTTAGGTAAAATTAAATATAATTTAAGGTTCTCCGTAGTAAAAGTTCTGCTAACAAATATATCTGGTTGAGTCGAAGAAATATAAGCGATTAATTTTCTATGCTAATTATTTATTTTATGGGGTGATTTTTTGCAAACAGGTTTTAGGTCCAAAGCTCTGGAAGCTAATTTGGCTGAAACTAGGCAGAAAGAAATAGTTTTGCCTGAGAAACACCAGTGGTTTTTATCGTTATCTCATTCGTATTGGGGTATTTACAAAAGGACGGAAAAATTTATTCATGAATACAACCATCCTTATCCGGATTATGCTTACATTATAGATAGCTTGCACACCCTTAGCGTAAATGATATTTGGCTTTATAATTCAGATGAAGAAGCTTTATTATTTCTGGTAGAAATTTTTGAAGAACTACTGAATAAGGACCTGGCAGAAAAGACTTTTGAGCAATTTATTCGGACTATGTTTAAATTTATTGATCGGTTGGTTAAAGAAGGTGAATATCCCAAGAGCGTTATCTGGAAATGCCTGGATTTAATTGAAACTGGGATGATGGAAAATGAAATAATCTTTTTGAGAAATGCCGGGTATTTCAAAATGTACCTTAATAAGGCCGCCAGAGATCCCGAATTAAATGAAAAAATATGCAATTTAACTAAAAAAGTTTTATTCAAGAGCTGTGAATACTGGAGAAACACTACCAATGCAGAAGGTTGGTTTGCAGACAAGGCACATCTCTTCCAGCCTATTTATCAAGAAAAGATTAAAAAGATTGGCAGCGAGTTTTTTGAAGAACTTTATGCGCAAATTGAAAATTCCCATACTTGGGATGAAATTAAGTCCAATCTTTTTTTTGATGAGATTGCCAATCATTTTCGACATTTTATTGAAGAATTTGAGCTTCCTATTGAGAAGATTTACTATATCTTGTATGAACTACATCTCCCCGGCATGGATAAGATCAAGACCCATCTTCTGTATGATTTGAATCGCTTGTTTAAAGATGCATTGGCAGAATTGAAAGAAGAAGAAATATATTCATTTATAGATATGATGTTTACTCTTTTCCATGAGCTCAAACATGAGCAAATGAGTATTATTTTGGACTGCCAGTATACGTTAGGCAAAGAAATAGCGGCTTTAGATAAACAGGATGCTACTAATTATTTCATTCAAAAACTGGTGGAGTTTGGTTTTGTCCATCCTGGAAAGCTTAAAATTACCAACAATTGGGTTACTGAAGTGGACCCCAACCATGTAAAAAATATTAGAAAGTGGCTGGATCTGATCAAAATATCCCCCTACAACTTTAAAAAATTGCTTTCTGCCCTGGTTGTTAACTTGAAAGTGGGCGGTATATTTATATCCGATACAGATCTTTTCCAGCGAGATATTACCGATTTGCTTAATTCTGACATAAGGCCAGTTTTTAAACAAGTAAAACAGTTAGCCAAAATTTTCCCTGTTTATTACAATGAAATAGGTGCCGAAGGAAAGTTGCGTGATGTGAGCACCGCTATAGATGAACTGGCTGGTAGGCAGGATAAACTAATTCATTACGTGCGCAAGCAAATTCATGCTGAAAGTAACAACATGCATATAGATTTAATTCAGAGAGTGGCTTCTTTTTGGTATAACGGCAACCCTGAAGTACTCCGCGATATTATACCCAATGATGCTTATGAATCAATAGATCTTGAAGATGAATATTTTGTGGATATTCACAATTTAATGATTGCAACTTGCGAATATTTTGGAGTTGATGATGAGGGATTGCTGAAACTGCCAGAAGAAAAAGTCGTTAATTTCATCGAAAACTGCAAGCTGGGCAATGAGAGGGATAGAAAGCGTCTCATGCACCTTATTAATCTGAACAGGCTTCTACTGGATAAATATTCTTTAGAGGCCAGAGATGTTACTAAAGTTTTGTCCAAGAGCAATTTCTTTCCTCAAAAGGATGTAGATTATTTAGAAGAACTTTTGAGTCAAAAGCAGCATGAGGAAGCTTTAAAACAAATATATAGTTTTATTGAAAAGTTAAACGAAACAATTCTCAGCGAAGAAAAAACAGAAGCCACTGAAAACATATATTACAAGCGGCACATAGCTGTAGGCATTCCTTCCATGTACGGGCAGTACAAGGAACCCAAATTTGATGCCTTAGGGATTATTTACCGGTTGGAAGATGTGGCTTCGAATTTAATGATAAAAATATTGAGCAAGATTAACATGGAGTATATTTCAGCCAAGAATTTAAATAGTATTCATGATACTTTGATTTTGTTCCAGGAAGGGTTAGAGCTAGATGGGGTAGTTAATCAAAACTTTAATTCTACTTTGTTAATGTTCCAGTTTAGCCTTACCTCTTCCAGTGTTACTTTGGGTCAGTATATGAACATCTTTAGCTTTATGGCCCAAAATATCCGGGAAATGATTAAGGAATATTTCATGCGGGTTTATGATGAAACTATAGGTGTGGTTACTTCCCAGATTTATGATGATTCCAAGGAAAGGGTGACAAATGTCTCAGAAATTTTCTATCGTGATGTATTATCATCTTCATTTTTAATTCAGGATCTTGACCAGTTTCTGGCTAACTTGATTCATATGATTGATAATATGTTGGAAAATTATTCAGAAGAAAGTATCCAAAATATGATGAGCTATAATCCGGATTTGGCAATTAGCCCAATTGGGGAGGATACTCCTGAAGTGGATAACAAAGTATTTTTAGGGGCTAAGGCATTTTATTTGAAAAAGTTGTTATCATATAATTTACCCATTCCCCCTGGTTTTGTATTGACAACTGAAGTTTACAGGCATAAGAGGACTATTTTTAAAAACCCTTACATGAACCTGGAGTTGGAAGAAATGATCAAGGACTATTTACAGGAAATGGAGGAGGCAGAAGGGGTGAAGTATGGGGATCCCCAAAGCCCGTTGCTTCTATCAGTTCGTTCAGGCACAGTTCTTTCCATGCCAGGAGCGATGAGCACATACCTCAATGTGGGGATGAACGATGTTATTGCGGAAGCTATGGCTCAGGATGAAAAAAGCGGTTGGATGAGTTGGGACGCTTACCGGAGGTTGATCCAAAGTTGGGGGATGTCGGCAGGGATTGACAGGGACGTTTTCGATGAAGTTATGGCCAGCCACAAAGGTACGTATGGGGTGAGTCGCAAAATTTATTTTAGTGCTGACCAGATGAAAGAATTGGCTTATAAATATAAATCAGTTTTGCTTGATAGGGGAATAGAAATAGTAGAAGATCCCTGGGAACAGTTAAGAAATGCTATTAGAAATGTTTTTGAGTCCTGGAATTCTGATCGAACTAAAGCTTATCGGAGACATATGCAAATAGCTGATGAGTGGGGAACTGCGGTTATTATCCAAAAAATGGTAATGGGCAACCGTTCCAGTCATTCGGGTTCAGGAGTAGCATTTACCCATAATCCCAAGTTGAAGAAACCGGGTATTAACCTTTATGGTGATTTTACCGTCTGCAGTCAAGGTGAGGATGTAGTTTCAGGGTTGGTATATACTATGCCGGTTTCTGAAGTGCAGCGGGAGGATGAATATAAGGATTGCGAAATATCACTTCAATCAGAATTCCCCCATGTTTACCAGCGTTTGCATGAAATTGCTACTGAGCTAAAGGATAAGTATGGCTTTAATCATCAAGAAATTGAGTTTACATTTGAATCAGAAAATCCTGAGGATCTTTACCTGTTGCAGATTAGGGAACAGAATATAACTCCTCAGGATGAGGGTATGGAATGCTTTTATGTGCCTGAAGAAGAACAAATTCTGGGTAGAGGTATTGGTATTGGGGGAGGTTGTTTAACTGGTGTAGTAAGTTTTGATATTGATGATTTAAACTATAATCAGGAGAATTATCCTGATTATTACCATATACTGATTCGGCCTGACACGGTTCCCGATGATATTCAGGCAATATTCATGTGCGACGGATTGATTACCAGTCGTGGCGGGGTGACTTCACATGCAGCAGTAACCGCTCAAAAATTAGGTAAAGTATGCATTGTAAATTGTAAAGAGCTAGTAGTAAATGAAGCTCAGAAAAAGTGCAGTGTTAATGGTCATGATCTTGCTACCGGAGATGTCATTTCCCTGGATGGGGGGGCAGGAGTCATTTATCTTTAATATATTGAGATGGATGAAACTTAATTTTAAAATAGTTTTTCTTCAGGGAGGTAAATATGGAACCCACAGATAACAAAATAACAGGAACCAGAAAGCTTGGGATTAATGGGGCTGGTAGGATTGGGAAGCTTACCTTGTGGAATCATCTGAATGAAGGTCACTTTGATGCTTTTGTTATTAATACAGGCCGCAAAGTAGGTAGAAGAGTTGAAGATTTTATCGATTACCTGGTTAAGGATTCCACCTATGGTTCTCTGGATGTTTTCCTTTATGGTTATTCCGGTAAAACGTGTAATATTGAGATAATTGATGAGGAGGAAGGGATTTTTGAGATAAATGGCATTCCCATCAAAGTTATAACTAAGTCTAGGAATCCTCGGGAGATCCCTTGGGCCAAAGAAGATGTTCGCCTGGTGGTTGAATGCAGTGGGGTATTTCTTGATCCTACTTTATTGGCTGAGGAGCCAAATGGTAGTATCCGGGGGCACCTAGAAGCGGGAGCGGAAAAAGTCCTGGTGAGTGCACCTTTTAAAATAAAGGATACTGCCCAAAGGATGCCTTCTGATAGCGCTATGTTTGTTTATGGAATAAATCATACTGATTATGATCCTAACGAACATCATATTATTTCTGCAGCCAGTTGCACTACTACCGGATTGGCTCATATGGTCAAGCCTTTGCTGGAAAATAGAGAAACAGCAGACATTATAACCGGTTCTATGTCCACTGTTCATGCTGCTACCAACAATCAAAATATCCTTGATGCAGTTCCCAAGGCTGATGCCAAGGATTTACGAAGGAGCCGGTCTGTATTCAATAATATTATTCTTACTTCCACGGGAGCGGCTTCTGCATTGGAAAATATTCTTCCGGAAATAAGTGAAATTGGGTTTATGGCTGATTCAGTAAGAATTCCTGTTAACACTTCTTCACTTATCGTCCTTAATATTACTTTCAATACGCTGCTGGATGAAGCCGGGGAACCTATTTTGAATAGAAGTGTGATCAACGAGATCTATCAAAAATCTGCTCAGGGTCCTCAAAAAGGCATGCTTGAATTCAATGAAAAACAGAATGTTTCTTCTGATATGATTGGACACCGTTCTGCCATAGTTATAGAAGGAATAGAAAATCATACCAGGACGGGTTTTATGCCAGTATATGCTAAAAGTTTAAGGGAACAAGGAATAGAGGCGCACCACGATATCAATATTCCAGTAACCCATGCCAAGATATTTGGGTGGTACGATAACGAATTGGGCAGCTATGTGAATTTTTTAGGCAAACTTACTATTTATGTGGATAAAAATATGCTTTAGATTATAAAATTGGTTTTAATATTATCTCTTAGTATTCTCCATGTAGGATTTCTTCAGTTTTTATATCTTATTATTCCTATTGATTTTGTAGGGATTATGTATTATACTTTATTTCCATACCCCATGGGGGGATGGAAATATAAACAAATGTGTTTATCTATGTGTTAATTGCAATGATGAATAATTTATGATTAGGTGGGGATATCATGGCAGAGACTTCTAAAAGGAATGATTCGGTAAAAACTGTTATTGAAATTTCGGGTATGAGTTGTACAAGTTGTGCCCAAAGAGTAGAAAAGAATTTGCAAAACCTGGAAGGGGTTGATTCAGTTCAGGTCAATTTTGCAGTGGAGAAAGCTTATGTGGAATATGATCCGAATCTAATTGATCATAAAAAGTTGGCAGAAGAGGTAGAGTCGGCAGGATATGGGGCCAGAATTGACAGAGAAGAGATGCCAACTACCTTTAATTTCAAAATAAAAGGCATGAGCTGTGCCAACTGTGCCCAGGGGTTGGAAAAGAGATTTAGTGAATTGGTGGGAGTGGAAGAGGCTAATGTTAATTTTGCTATAGAAAAAGCTATGGTTAAGTATAATCCTGCTGCTGTTGGTGTTGCCGAACTAAAAAAAATTGTCCGCGATAGTGGTTATGAGGTGGTTGAAGAAGAAGCAGGAGAAGAGACAAAGGATCAGGAAATAGAGGCAATGGCTCATGCGGCAAAGCGCATGTGGTTTGCTGTGGCTTTTGCTGCTCCCATTATGGTTTTAATGATGATTCATATGTTTGTGGTGGAGATACCTTATTATTTGCCTATAATATATGTCCTGGGTTTTCCGGTTATATTTATTGCCGGGTGGGAAACTCACAAAGCTTCTTTTAATTCCATCCGTAATCTAAGCCCCAATATGGATACTCTGGTAACCCTTGGTTCTTTGATTCCCTACTTATTAAATTCTCTGGCTTTTTGGATGCCTGTAACTTCTTTTGTGGAAATGGCTGCTTCTATAATGACCCTGCATCTGGTGGGGAGGTTTTTGGAAGCAAAATCTAAAGGCAGGGCTTCCCAGGCTATTAGAAAACTCCTGGAAATGGAAGCCAAAAAAGCCCGCGTCCTGGTAGAAGGAGAAGAAGTGGAGGTTCCGGTGGAAGAAGTTAGGGTAGGAGATATTATGGTGGTCCGTCCCGGAGAGAAAATTCCTACTGATGGAGTAGTTGTAGAAGGTGAAAGCAGTGTGGATGAATCAATGGCTACAGGGGAGTCTTTACCAGTGGAGAGGGCTAAAGGGAATGAGGTGCTTGGCTCTACCATTAACAAACAGGGCCTGCTCAAAGTTGAGGCCACCAGAATAGGCAAAGATACTTTTCTGTCTCAGGTAATTAAAATGGTGGAAGAATGCCAGGGATCCAAAGTTCCTATTCAAGAATTTGCCGATAAAATAACTGGATATTTTGTGCCGGCTGTATTATTAATAGCTGTGCTTGCTTTTCTTTCCTGGATGGCTTTTCCCGAGTTTCACATTTCTATAGTAGAGTTTTTCAATTTTCCCTGGAGTGTGGTCGATTTGCCCCTGTTTTCCCTGGCTTTGCTTGCAACTATAGCAGTGCTGGTTATTTCTTGCCCCTGTGCTCTTGGATTGGCTACACCTACGGCAATTATGGTTGGTAGTGGGCTGGGGGCTGAAAAAGGGGTTTTGATAAGGAAAGGTGAAGCTATTCAAACTGTTAAAAATGTGAGGGCTGTTGCTTTTGATAAAACGGGCACAATTACGCGGGGCACACCGGAAGTAACCGATTTGATAACAACTTCTGGATTTACGGAAAATGATGTATTGTATTATGCCGGAAGCATTGAAGCAGCCTCGGAACATCCTCTGGGGGAAGCTATGGTCGAAGAATCTCATAAAAGAGCTCTGCATCTTGCAGATGTGGAAAAGTTCGAAGCTATAACGGGCAGGGGAGTTAAAGGCGTGGTAGAAGGAAAAGACGTGTTAGTAGGCAGTCAAAAATTAATGAAGGAAATGCAAATAGAACCGGAGGCTTACCAGGGTGATATGGAAAAATTAGAGGATGAAGCCAAAACTGTCATGCTGGTAGCAGTTGAGGGAGAAATAATTGGAATCATAGCTGTTGCTGATACTTTAAAAGAAGATTCTATGCAGGCAATTGGTGAGTTAGAAAAAATGGGCCTCCGTACAGCCATGATTACCGGAGATAACTGGCGAACTGCAAGTGCTATTGCTCAAAAAGTGGGTATTAGCCATGTTCTGGCTGAAGTGCAACCCCATGAAAAAGTGGATGAAGTTAAAAAATTGCAAGAGAAATACAATACAGTAGCCATGGTAGGGGATGGTATAAATGACGCTCCTGCCTTAAAACAGGCTAATGTAGGAATTGCCATGGGAACAGGCACAGACATAGCTATCGAGTCTGCAGATATTACTTTAATTCGTGGTGAATTAAGCGCAGTTGTTACAGCTATTAACCTTTCTAATGCTACTTTTGGCAAGATTAAGCAGAATTATTTTTGGGCATGGTTTTACAACGGCATAGCTATTCCTGCAGCTTTTCTGGGGTTGATTCATCCCATCATCGGAGCAGCAGCTATGGCAGCCAGTTCAATTAACGTGGTGCTTAACTCTACCAGGTTGAAAAGAGCAAAAGTAGAGCCTGGTTATTTGAGGGGATAATATAGTCAAACAGGACCACAAAGAAGAAATTTTACAAAGCCTGCGCTGTATTGAAGGGCAGGTTCGCGGAGTGCAAAAGATGGTTCAGGAAGTTTTGTTAATATTCATTTGAGGAGATAATTAGTTAAAATGCAAGGGGTGCTAAGATGAATTACCTGTTGTTGGTGGCAGTGGTAGCAGTAGGTATTTACCTTTATTGGTCTGATAAAAAAAACTGGGAACTTGTTTACGAAACTAGCGGTCATGCTATGAAAGAAGCCCAGGCCATGTTTTCTTATTTGAATCGCCATGGCCTCAAATGCCGGTTGAAAACCTCTCCTGCCAGAGGTTTTGGTGGTACAGGGGTGTTTACCCACCCTTCTTTATTGGCCAGTGTTAAGATAGAAGTACATAAAAAAGATGTAGAAAGAGCGTTAAATTTATTAGCTGATTATCAGCAATAACTTGGATATGTTAATCCAACTATATAAATTTTACTTTCTTCCTATGTGAGTTTAAAGGGTTCTGGGTATTTAATGAAGAACTTATATTTAATAAGGCATAGATAGAATTAATGGAGGTGTAGTAGTGGAGTATCTCTATTTTCCGGGGTGCACTTTAAAAGATAAATATGCTTTGAAGATGGAGAAAACTACTTTGCAGGCAGCGGAGTATTTGGGGATAAATTTAAGGGAGATAAAAGAGTGGCAGTGTTGTGGAGCAGTTTATCCCCTGGCCCAAGATGAATATGTTACCTTAATTTCTCCTGCTCGGACTTTGTTTAATGCTAAAGAAACACCTGTAGTTTCTTTGTGTTCTGCTTGCCACCATGTTCTCAAGCGGACCAGTGAAAGGATGGAGGCGGATAAAGAAGCCCGGGACAAAATTAGCCAGTATTTGGAAGAATCATATCCCGGAAAAAACAGGGTGCTTCACTTTTTAGAGGTACTACGTGATGATTTGGGATGGGAAGAACTGAAGAGAAAAATAGAAAATCCTTTAAGTGGGAGGCGCATGGCTGCCTATTATGGATGTATGTTGCTTCGCCCAGCTTCGGAGATGAATTTTGATCATCCGGAAAGACCCCGCATCATGGAAGATTTATTGCAAACTCTTGGTGCGGAGGTAATTACTTATCCTTTTCGTAACAAGTGTTGTGGTGCCTATTTATCATTAACTGAAAAGGAAGTAATGACTAATACATCGCAAAATGTTATTAAAATGGCTCTCAAGGCGGGGGCGGAAGAGTTGGTTACAGCTTGTCCTCTCTGTCACTATAATTTAAGCCAGACTTCCGAAGTGCAAGAAGGTAAAATTAAAATTGCCTATTTTAGCGAACCCTTGGCGGAAGCACTAAACCTTGCAGCGCAGGAGGTAGTCCAATAATGAAAACCCAGGAAAGTTCATATGAAAAAATTCGTTCTGAAATTATGGAGAGAAGTGGCCAGGATGTAAATGCTTGTATCCAGTGTGGAAGATGTACTGCCGGATGCCCGGTGGTTTCAGCCATGGATGTTATGCCCCGGGAAATAATGTTGCACTTGCAGAATGGCCGAGAGCAGGAGGTGCTGGAAAGTAAAACTCCGTGGATTTGTGCTACTTGTTTTACTTGTGCTGCAAGATGCCCGCGCGAACTGGATCTCTCCCGTATAATGGAAGCTGTGCGAGTGAAAATACTTCGCCCACGAGGTGTTAGTGGGCTTAATCCTCACGAAATTGCCAAAGAGGCACTTGAAAACATTCCCCAGCAAGCACTGGTAAGTGTTTTTCGTAAACATTCCCGTTAATTTTTTTTATCCAGTATAAGTATCCCTGTAATTACGCAATTAATAATTTCTGTTTTTTTAGGTGTTGGAATTTGCCCTAAGACAAATAGAAGTTTATTTTAAAAATCGATCACATTTAAAAAATCGTTTCCATTGACACCAATCTTATGTTTTGATAGCATACGTCAATGTATGTGAATTAAGAGTTATTAATGATATGATATCGAAAATTTCGATGTTACACTTCTAGTGACATCCAGAGGGTGACAAAATTTGGGCACTAAAGAAAGTTTTACATCCATAATCCAGAAAGACTGTTTAAAGGTTCTAAAATTATGACAACAATAAACAAGTTAGGTTCTTCTAGCCTGTTTGCTAATGTTTTTGCTATTTTGTGATTGTATAAAAATAGGAAATACTATTTAAGCAAATTTATAGGATTTATTGTGATTTTTCCGGCATAAAAGGTTAAGAACATATCAGTATTATTTTACTAATCAAATATTTAAACAAGCAGAGACAGGCTAAATTACAAACTAAATAAAAGCTTAATCTGGAGGCATAAATTTGCTCATTAATAGGGATGCAGCCATTTTACACTATCAGTTGTATTCACGGTTATTTTTCCAAAAAACTACTTTGGAAGATCTCCATAAGTACTTAGATTTTATAGAAGAATCGTTTCCCCATGAAGAAAGTCATTTGTGGGAAATGCATGATTTTTTTAAAACCTGGTTGGAGAAAGAGAATAGTGAATCACTGGAAAAACGCTTAAACAGCGAGTTTACTCATCTGTTTCATCTTTGGGATGGAGTTAGGCCTTATGAATCAGTTTACCGGGGCAAAGAACCGTTATTGAAACAAGAGCCCTGGGTAGAAGTTAAAAATTTTTATGCGAAAAGGGGCTGGTACATGGACAAACAGGCTTTCCTGGAAGACCATGTGTCTGTGGAAATGTCTTTTATGGCTCACTTATTAGTTGAAGGTGAGTTTGAGGATGCTCGTGGTTTTTTTCTCCAGCATTTGGGGCGATGGATCCCTGAATTAATGAGAGATATTTCACAAAATCGTTATGCTGATTTTTATAGGGTTGTGTCTGGTCATTGTTTATCATTTTTAGAAGAGGAAAGAAAGTACTATGAAGAATATTAATTTTTATATAAAGGAGGGCAAAGAAAGGTGAGCAGTACTCAAAGAAGCAAATTTAAATTGAATCGCCGAAACTTTCTTAAAACAGCAGCGGGTACTGGGGCAGTGGCTGGCGCAGGTATGTTAGCCGGCCAGGGCCTGGCTATTCCCAGTTTTGCCCGTGCCCAGGAACGGCACAGCCTGGTGGAAGAAAGAGCAGAGGAGGTTGTAAATACTTTTTGCGCTGTTTGCAGTGCCAATTGTGCCATGAAGGCTTATGTTAAAGATGGTCGAGTGGTACATTTGGCAGGCAATCCTTATGATTTAGCTGCCGGTGATCCCTTTAACCCGGAGGAAGAAGGAGGGCGGCTTTGCGTAAAAGCTCATAGTGCCATTAAAACACTTTACGATCCTGATCGCTTAAAAAAGCCCTTGCGTAGAACCAACCCGGAAAAGGGAAAAGGAGTTGATCCTAAGTTTGAAGAGATTGAATGGGATGAGGCTATTGAAGAAGCAGCTCAGGGTTTAAACAAGGCTATCGAGGAATACGGCCCCGAAACCTTTATGGTTCTTAACCGTAGCCATGATTACTCAGTGCGACTGGGTAAAGCTATTGGCACTCCTAATTTTATAGCTCACCAGAGCACTTGTTTTACCACTCAACAAGCCGCATGGCGGGCTATGGTTACAGGAGGACCTAAACCCTGGACTTATGATGTGGAAAACAGCAAATATATTCTTTCCTTTGGTTGGGATGGACTTGGAAAAGGTAAGAATATGCAGGTACGAAATGTTACTAGAGCTTTGGAAAATGGAGCCAAACTGGTAGTGCTGGATCCTTATCAGTCTATAACAGCTACAAAAGCTCATGAATGGTTTCCCATCAAGCCCGGTACGGATCTGGCATTTTGCTTGGCCATGATTCATGTAATTGTCAAAGAAGAGCTGTATGATGAGGAATATGTTAATAATTACACTTATGGTTTTGAAGAATTGCAAGAGTTTGCCGAAGAATATACCCCGGAGTGGGCTGCTGAAAAAACAGGAATTGACCGCGAAGACATTGTTCGTATTGCGCGTGAATTTGCCCAAAACCCGCCGGCGCATATTCCCAGCCACAAACGTGATGCTGCTGGTCCTAATTATGCTAATAGCACCAGGTTGGCTCAGGCTCAATTAATACTTAATGCCCTGGTGGGGACGATTGATCGCCGTGGAGGCACTATTTTGCCTCGCAATCCCAGTATGCCAGGATTCGATGATGTTTTCCCACTTCCGGATCACCTAGAGCTTTCTGAAGCAACGGAGAAACGCATTGATCGCTATGATCAGAATAATCCAATATTCCAAAGCGAAATAAACGGCAACTTTGCCACTTTGCCTTATGGTATCTTGAATGAGGATCCATACCCCTTAAAGGCGGCACTGGTAAGAAGATACAATACCATGTCGTTTCCGGATCATAACAAGTTTCTGGAAGCAATGGCTTCACTTGATTTTGTTGTTACTTGTGAAATTTATCCTTCAGAAATGGCTTACATGTCAGACATAGTTTTTCCAGAACCACATTGGTTGGAGATCGATGGTTTTGGAGACAGGGGGTACCACAGCTTATACCCTCAACTGGCAGTTCGTCTTCCTGCAGATGACTTGAATGAATATGATGAATACGATACAAAGGGCTTTGGAACTATTATTACTCAACTAGCGGAAGCTATGGGTTATGGAGAATATTTTGAAGGTGTTGATGGAGATAAACTAAAAGAGGAACAATTAAATGCCCTGGGGACTTCTTGGGATGAACTGGCTAACAGTGAGCACGGAATCTGGGAAGATGAAACTCAGAAGGAATTTGAGCCCACTACTGAATTTAATACTCCTAGCGGTAAGATTGAGCTGTATGCTACTCGCTTTGAAGAGGAAGGGTTTGATCCTTTACCGCATTGGCATCCCAGGCGGGAAGAGCCAGATGAGGAGTATCCCTATAACTTTCTTATAAGTCGCCCGGCTATTCACAAGATGACCCAAACCCAGAACAATCCGCTGGCTATGGAGATGTACCCTGAAAACCATGCCACAATGCACGTAGAACTAGGACAAGAATTGGGCATCGAAGACGGAGACGAGGTATATGTGGAGTCGAGAGCCGGACGGATTAAGTTAAAAGCAAAGCTTATTGAGGGTATTCGCAAAGACTGTGTGCAGGTTATGCATGGTTTTGGACACTGGAGCAAGAGTCAGACAATAGCTTATCAGCAGGGAGCCAATGACGGTGACCTTATTCCGCATATGTCGTTTGAAGAGATGGCTGAATTAAAAGATCCCGGTATGGGAGCCTGTATGACGGACTTTGGAGTTAAGGTTTATAAAGCCTAGCAGGTATTAGATGAAGAAAGGAGGATAAATAGATGCCAAAAGTAAATGAGCCCGCCATGCTGGTTGATCAGTCCCTTTGCGTGGGATGTGATGCTTGTACGGTAGTTTGTAAGCTCATATATGACCTGCCATGGGGAGTAAACCGCACTGAAATAGATACTACAGAGACAGGGACTTTTCCGGACGTGAGCAGGAATAATAAAAAGCGGGCCTGTATGCATTGCAAGGATGCTGCTTGCGTAGCTGCTTGCCCCACTGGGGCTTGCCATAAAAATGACCTGGATCTAACAGTTATTAATAATGACTTGTGTGTGGAGTGTAATTACTGTGTAACCAACTGTCCCTTTGGCGCAATTCGTTTTAACCGGAGTACAGGGCATATTGCTAAATGCACAATGTGCGCTTCCCGCATAGAAGAAGGACAGCAACCTTTTTGCACGGAAGTTTGTACTTCCCGGATTATTAAGTTTGGAGAAAGGGAAGTAATGCTCCGGAAGGCATTGGAGAGGGCTGAAAAGCTGCGTGAGCAAGGTTACGAAGATGCTCGTGTTTACGGCGAAGGAGAAATGGGAGGTTTAAGGGTTATTACTGTGCTAAGTGAAAGTCCGGAGAAATATGACCTGCCGGTGGATCCTCAGCTTTCGGTAGGCATGAGATTATGGAATGCCTTGCCTCTTACGCCTACAGTACTGGTTATTGCGGGTGTGCTTCTTGGAATAAACCATTTCAAGAGCCGGAATGTGCAGGATAAATTGAAAGAAGTTCAAAAATCTAAGAAGTAAGCTAAACAAGGAGGTGTTCAAGTGGAGGTTAGAACTTTTGAAGGTGGAGCGCATATCCCTCATTATAAAAGTTATACAGAAAGTAAGGCCATAACGGTAATGGAGGCACCAGATGAGGTAATAATACCTATGGTGCAGCATGGAGGGGCACCTTGTGCGCCGTTGGTTAAAAGCGGTGATAAAGTTGAAGTAGGGCAAAAAGTTGGCGAGTCAGAAGAATATGTTAGCGCTCCCGTTCATGCCAGTGTTGGAGGGATAGTAAAAGCTGTAGAACCGCGCCCTTATTATGATGGCAGCGAGGTTGAAAGTGTAGTGATCGAAACAGATCAAAATAACATAGAGTTTAAGCCTCAAGTAGAGAGAAACCCGGAAGAAATGGATGTGGAAGAATTAAAAGAGGCCATCAAGGAAGCTGGTTTGGTCGGTATGGGTGGTGCTGCATTTCCTACCTTTGTGAACATCAACCAGTCGCAGCCCATTGATACTCTCCTGGTGAACGGAGCAGAGTGTGAGCCATTTTTAACTTGTGATCATCGCCAGATGGCAGAACAGACCCAGCAACTTGTAACTGGGGCCCGTATTATAATGAGAACTATCGGAGCTAGCAAGTGTTATATTGGGATAGAAGTGAATAAGCCCGATGCTATTGAAGCCGTAAAAAAAACTATTGGCAATGACAATTCTATAGAGGTAGTACCCCTTGCAGTAAAATATCCGCAAGGGTTTAAATCTCATCTGATTAAAGCTATTACTGGAAGGAACGTACCACGCGGGGCTCGTTCGGCAGAGCTTGGTTGTATTGTGCGCAATGTGGGTACTACTATAGCTGCCTATGAAGCAGTGGTTCATGGAAAGCCCCTGATAGAACGCGTGGTCACAGTTAGTGGTCCTAAAGTTTCTGAGCCTGGCAACTACCTGATTAAAATTGGCACCCCCATCGGATATGCTTTGCAGAAATGCGGTGTTAATTTGGACCAGCTTGACAATCACAAAGTTGTTGTAGGCGGCCCTATGACCGGATTAGCTCAAGATAATTTGGAAGTGCCTCTGATCAAGAGCAATACCGGTTTGCTGGTATTGCCTCCTGAGATGATCGAAAAAGAAAGCAGATATGAAGATTGTGTGCGTTGTGGTGAGTGTGTATCTAAATGTCCTATCTGGTTGTATCCTAACATGATTAGCACCTATGCAGAGGCCATGATGCTGGAGGAGGCAAAGGAGTGGAATATAGAGGATTGCATAGAGTGTGGAATATGTGCATTTAGTTGTGTAGCCAACCGTCCCATAGTGGAGCTTATCCAGAGAGCTAAAATAGAAATTAAGAAACTTGAGCGTAAAAAAGCTTAGAAGGAGGGACAACCGTTGAAAAAACCAGCGTTGATAAAAACAGCTCCGCCTCATCTTAAGTCTGGTAAAAAAATACCAACGGCGATGCGAGATGTTTTTATTGCATTATTGCCCGTGACAATTGTAGCGATCTACTTTTTTGGACAGAATGCTTTAGTAAATATAGTGGCGGCTTTAGTCGCCGCAGCTGTTGCTGAAATTGTATTTCGTAAGTTGCTAAGTAAGCCGGTGACCCTGCATGACTTCAGCGCTTTATTAACAGGGCTTTTAGTAGCTCTAGTTTTTCCTCCCACCACGGCGTGGTGGACAGTATCCATTGCTACTATTTTAGGCGTAGGCCTTGTTAAAGAACTAATGGGTGGCTTGGGCTGGAATCGTTTTAATCCTGCTCTGGGAGGCTATATAATAATATTTTTTATAGCTCAGTGGCTTCCTTTTTTGAACCAGGCCCAACTGATACCTGTAGAAGGAGTAACTCAAGCTACGCCTTTAGCCATGCTTAACCATGGTGGAATGGAGATGCCAGCCTTGAGCGAGGTTATTGTTGGAATACCAGTAGGAAATGTGGCAGGAGCCATGGCGGAGGTTTCTCCTTTGGCGGTTTTGGTGGGAGCGGCTTATTTACTTATACGCAAACATATTGACTGGCACATTCCGGTTGCCATAATAGCAACGGTTTTTGTTTTGACTCTTATTGCCGGAGAAAATCCTCTTTACCATATCTTCACTGGAGGAATAATGTTGGGAGCTTTTTTCATGGCTACCGACTGGGTAACAAGCCCTATAACGCCCAAAGGGAAATTAATTTTCGGGGTAGCTATAGGGGTATTAATAGTTTTGTTCAGGTTGCTTTTACCCCCAACCGAGGGAGTGGCATTTTCTATTCTTATTATGAATGCTTTTGTCCCATATATTGAAAAGGCAACCAGGCGTCCTTCCTTTAGTGATCCTCTACCAGAATCTTCAGCGCAAAGGGCTGCAGCAAAAAGTTAAGATATGGGAAGCAAAATATTCCTTAAATTAAAAAACAAGGCTGCTTGTGAAACAGCCTTGTTTTTTAATTGTCTTTGTTGCTGGTAATTTTAACATCCTTCTATTTTTAAAAGAACATTGCCCTCTTCATCTTTTATGATTTGACTGCATACACTACATCCTTCAGAGGCTTTTCCTGCTTTTTGTTTAATCTCGTTAAATTTTTCTTCATCAATCCATCTTTCGCTGTCATGTTCTTCGGCACTGCTTGTGCATTTTGTTTGCAAAAGATACTTTTTTTCACCGGTCATTTAACCACCTCCATGTATCATAAATTTTAATAATGCACTATATAAACTGTTTAATGGTAGTTGATTAATATGGTATTGAAAGATTTTAAAGTTGTCAACCTATTTAGAATAGTTATTTATATCACATTTTAAAAGAATAAAGATTTGCTGTTTACCACTTCCGTGAAGTTAAAAGATATTTTTTTAAAAAGATGTCCTAGCTTATATTCAAACACTTTTTATTGCAATGAACAACTTTTGTGAATTCAAGGAGGATTTAACAACAATATGTAGAACTTCAATTTAAGCTGAAAATTTTCAAAAATCAAAAACAATTTATTAAAACGAAATTTTCTTCAGGATGAAGGAAGGTTAAAAATTATGAGAAAAGGGGGTAATTATATGGTTTTTTATACATAAACCTGGCCTGAAGTGAAGAATGAGAAACTATTTCTCTGGTAAAGCTTGCCTCTTATATTGCTTATTTAAAAATTGAGTAGAAAATGGGTTTTATTAAGTACATAAAATGGAGGAGGTTATATCATGCTGGAAAGAATGGGAATATTCTTTGCTGATAAGGTAAAAAGAATCCTTCCAGATACATTCATCGTAGCCTTGCTTTTTACTATATTGGCTATCGTTTTGGCAGCAATACTTGTCGGGGCAGGACCTATGAATATTGCTGAATCATGGGTTATGGGGGTTTTTGATCCAGAAATACTTTCATTCGCAATTTTAATGATCATGGTGTTAACTTTTGGCTACACCATAGGAATATCGCCTCCCTTTGTGCGCTTTTTTAATAAGTTGTCTACTTATATAAAGAAACCGTGGCAGGTTTATTTTTTCCTTACCATTGTTTCAATTTTATTGATGTTAATTAATTGGGGCTTGGCTCCAATATTGGCTATTTTGGCGGTAGAAGTTTGTAAGCGAGTTAAAGGTGTAGATTACCGGGTTGCTATTGCGGCCTTTTATTCCGGGTTGCTGGTTTGGCACGGGGGTCTTTCTTCTTCGGCAGCTCTGATGATGGCTACCCGCGATACTGCCCAATCTTATATTGACAGGGGCATAATTTCCGATGTTATTCCTATTACTGAAACTTTGTTAACTACTACTAATTTGATTCTTATTCTTTCTGTGCTAATTATACTTCCTTTACTGGTTTTATATTTGCGTCCCAAGCAAGTGGATGAAAAATGGGATGCTGGTGCACAGTATGAGAAAAAGTACGGTCCTCCCGGCGAAAGTAGTCTTGATGCCTTTTCCTCCAAAGTTGATACCAGTTCAATGTCAGCTGTAGAAAAATTAAACAATTCTCCTGTGCTCAGTATTTTCTTGTTTTTATTATGTATAGTAGGTTTTGCCGGGGTTATGATGGAAGAAGGGTTTGGTTTACCCGCAATAGCCTTTTTAATGCTTGGTTTTGGGATTTTGCTCCAGTGGAGGCCTGCCAAATTTATGGAAACTTTGAAGAACGCCATGAGTGGGGCCGCTGAAATTGTGGTCCTGTTTCCCTTATTTGGTGGTGTAATGGGGATTTTTCAGCACACGGGGTTGGCCACGGTTTTTGCCGAAGGATTGCTGACTTTTGCTACTGAGGTTACTTTGCCCTGGTTTTCTTTTGTTATTGCGGCTATAATTAACCTCTTTATACCTTCGGGAGGAGCGGAATGGTTGGTAGTAGGGCCACCGGTAATGGAGGCTGCCAGCCTGGTGGATGCCGACATGGGCAAAACGATTATAGGGTTTGCTTACGGAGATTCTTTAACTAATTTGATTAATCCTTTCTGGACCTTAACTTTTCTACCAATAGCGGCTCAGTTAATGGATATCAAACCCAGAGATTTTATGGGGTATACCGCCCTGGTTTGTCTGATCTTCTTTATTATCATTTCTGCCATTATCTTGCTGGTGTAGGTGGTAATTTAGGATATGGTCACCTTTAGTTTGACAACTTTGCGGATGGTTAATTAAAATGTAAATGAATGTTACTAATCAGATAAATATGACACCGTTGTTATTGTAAGGAGGGGAAGAATGAACGCTCAAGAAATGCTGAAGTTGTTGGAAAACGGCGGTCAACAATTGGGAGAGCAATTGCCGAAGCATATGGAGAAGTTTTGGAGTTTTGCCGAACAAGCTAAGGCAGAAGGAGCTCTGGGAAAGAAGGAGAAAGCCTTAATAGCTTTGGCTGTGGTTATGGTTAAACGTTGTGAGCATTGTATGGTTAGAAATTTGCAGGATGCAATAGATGCCGGTGTTACCCGCGAAGAATTAGCAGAACTTTGTACGCTGGTAATGTTATTGGACGGTGGACCGGGATTTGCTAGCAGTGCTTTTCTTCTGGATAAGTATGATGAGTTAAATGCTGAATAGAAAAAGATAAATATACAACGGGTGAAGAGGTTATGAATATAATCGAAATTATAGCAGAACAAAAGATTCAGGATGCGCAAAAGGAAGGGGTATTTGATGATCTGCCAGGAAAGGGGAAGCCCCTGGAAGTAGAAGACCTTTCCCGGGTGGATGAAAGTTTGCGGGGCGCATATATTCTGCTAAAAAATAACGATTTTTTGCCGGAAGAGTTACAGCTGAAAAAAGAACTTGTTTCATTGCAAAGCATGATTGCTTGTTGTGACGATAGCCAGGAAGAAGAAAAACTGAAGAAGCGATGGAACCAACTCCAGCTAAGGTTTAACATGTTAATGGAAAAAAGAAATATGAAGAAAAATTCTATTCCAGGTTATATTAATAAAGTTATGGATAAACTGGGCTAAATCTGTTTATCCATAACTTTATATTATTAAGCGTGCCAGTGCCCTACTGTTTCATATTGGGATTCCAGGGAAAAAAATTTGCGGAATAAACGATAATATAGCAATTCTTCTTTACTGGTAATTGTATAACCCGGGAAAGGTCTGCATTCGCGGGCAAATTCTGCATCGGTTATCTCTTGAGAGGCAATTTCTTCCATTAGATGGGCAGAACCGGCCCCTTGGCTAAATTCATCTTTACGCCGGTGGAGAATTTCCGAAGGTAGCCATCCAGTGAAAGCCTGCCGGAGAATCCATTTTTCTTGTTGCTCAGGGCCATTTATTTTCCATTCGATGGGGATACTGAAAGAGAGCTGGATGATATCTTCGTCCATAAATGGCATAGCACAGTCCAGGGAATGAGCAGCAGTCATGCGGTCTACTCTTTGAAAGCCAATGTTATGTCCGGCAAGGAGTAATTTCTTTAGTTCTTGTGTTTGCTCAAGGGGAGTTATATCTTTGAGATAGTGATATCCCCCGAACAGTTCATCGGCACCTTCACCTGCTAAAATAAAGTCTATACCATTTTGACGGGCCAGGCGAGCTACAATGTAGTTGGCGATGGAACTGCGCACCAGCGAGCAATCGAATGATTCCAAATGATAGATAACCTTGGGAAGGATATCTTTAATTTCATCAAGAGTGTAGTGGTATTCATTATGGCTGGTGGAAAGGTAATTTGCCACATTTCTTGCATGACGCAAATCCAGGCTTTCTTTATAGCCGGCGGTGAAAGTTTGTACATCTTTGGTGAGATATTTGGAAATAGCAGCAATAATACTACTATCAAGCCCTCCACTTAAAAAAACTCCTAAGTTGCCTTTGGATGGGAGGCGTTTTTCTACTGCTCTGACTAGCATTTCCTGCAATTGGTTTTGTGCAGTTCCCTTTGTTTTAAGCTGTGTGGCTTTTGCATCAAATTCATTTTTTCCTGTGTAGGGCGCTATTCCTGTATTTGGACGATAAAAGGTGCCTGGTGGAAGAGGTTTTATATCCTGGCATACTTCGGGAAGTGCTTTTAATTCTGAAGCAAAGAAAACGTTCTCCCCTTCTTTGCCAAAATACAGGGGCTTTTGCCCAAATCGATCTCTGGCAGCGATTGGCCCTTCTCTGGTATTTGCCAGTAAGGCAAAAGAACCTCCCAGCTTTGAAAGTATTTCGGGACCTTGATCTGAGATCATTGCCAGTAAGGTGGAAGCTTCAATGGAAGGAACCATAATTCCGTCTCCAGCTATTACTTCTTCGCCATTTGTATGAAAAAATTCTTGAGAAGAAGATATATGACCCAATACTAATGGTTGACTGTTCTGATATACTTCTGTTTTTGAACCACGATGTTGAATTTTTAAAAGCATTTTTTCCAGTGGGGAACTTTCACAAATTCCCCATACTGCAGCAATTCCGCTCAAAGAATATATGCCTCCCAATAAATTATAATTTTATTTTATGCGGCAAGTTGCTATTTTATCCCCTTTTTAATTTCCATGTAATATCTAATTTAAAATATTCTCTAATGGATTTTTTCGAATAAACTCTTTCACTCCAAGCCTCATTACTTTTTAAGTAAAGAATCAAGAATATGAAGAGAAATAATGAATATAATTTACTATTTGAAATGGTGGAATAGTGAAGGAGGTTGCTGGTTAAATGACTGATGAGCTTGAGTTACTGGAAAAGATCAGGGGGAATGTTATCCATGGTAAGTGTTTTAAAGATGAAGGTGAAAGCGAGCATGGAATATCAAGTGAGCCTGCCAATAGGGAGTTAGTTGTGGAAGCATTAGAGCGTGGTGTCCATGTGAAGCATATTCTTGTTTATGGATTAGCTGCTGGGATGGAAGAGATAGGACATAAATTTGAACAAGGGGAATATTTTATTCCCGATATGCTGGCTGCTGCAGAGGTAGTAGGTGAAACTATGGAGCTTATAGAGCCTTATTTAAACAGTAAAGATAACAGTTTATTTAAGGGAAAGTTTGTCCTGGCTACCGTGGAAAAGGACCAGCATGATATAGGGAAGAACATGGTTGGAACTATGCTTAAAGGTGCAGGATTTCAAGTAATTGATTTGGGGGTGGATGTACCTGCAGAAAAAATAGTCGAGGTGGTTCGTGAAGAGAAACCAGATTTTTTGGGTTTATCAGCGCTTTTAAATACTACCATGATATATATGAAAAATACAATTAAGCGATTGCAGGAGGAAAAATTGCGCAGCGAGGTTTGGGTTTTTGTAGGAGGAGCCCCTACTTCCCCTGAGTTTGCAAAAAGTATTGAAGCAGATATATACTGCGAAGATGCTTTTGAGGCAATAACAATAGCTGATCGATTAATTGGGGGAAGAAGGGAGGCAAGCTAGTTTTGGTTACCAGTGCTTATGATCAGGCTGCTGTAAAATCTTTTTACCACAAAAATAATAATTTACAGGGAAAGTATGATTATGTGCGCACTCTTTGGGAAGAGGAAATTATCAGGATCAATACATGGCCTTTTTTGGAGAAACTATTGGCCAGAAAAAATAAAGGCTTGCGTATTTTAGACTTGGGTTGTGGTTCCGGGGATGGATATGAGCTATTTTTTGGCTCGATTAAAGATCCTGCGGGTGGAGAATATCAGGGGAAATTGAATGGCGATTTATTGGAAGAATACACAGGAGTTGACATAAATGCCAGCTTGTTGGATATGGGGAGTAGATTGTTTGAGGGAAGCGAGAATATAAGATTCATGCGAGCAGATTTTTTGGAAGAACTACCGGTCAGGCAAGAACCTTCGTATGATCTTTACCTGGGTAATTTTGGGACATTTTCTCATTGTAGTGATGAACAATTAATCAAGTTATTTGCGGATATAGGTCGCCATGGGCATGATGGTAGTTTAATAATTGGCGATTGGTTGGGTTGCTATGCTTACGAGTGGCAAAATTATTGGCCAACAGGTGAAGAATTGTTTGAGGATTATAACTTGCCCTATACTCTTTCTTATCTACGTGAAGCTAATGAAAAAAATCAATTAGAGTTTGAGGTTTTCTCTTTACGGCTTATGCATCCCCGGGTGCTAGATGAGCTACTATGTGAAGCATCTCGGCAGTCAGGAGTCAATTTCAAAGTGTTAATAGCTTTTGATCGTTCCATAATGGTGGGGAGGCACCTGGAAACAGGTGATTACTTTTCTTACCCGCATCCCCTGCGAACCCAGATAAACTCTCTCCTGGCTCCAGGCCGTTGCACGGATTTGACTCAGCTTTTGTGTTTTTATCAGCCCAGAAATGGTTTTGACACTCTTAATATATGGTATGCTAACTTGGCGGAAGCATGGAATGGATTGGTGATGTTAACGGAAAATTTACTTGCTGGGAAGAAAGTGGAGATATGTTTTAAACAAATAAATTCTTCATTAGGGGCTGAAAAAGGGACGCTTTTGTGCAACTTAATGAAAAAAAATAAAAACTTGGGCTTGGAAAACTTTCGTGCGAATATTATGGAACCACAGCTAGCTTATGTTTTAAGGAGTATTGAAAATTATTCCCAAAAGGCCTTGGGGGCAGGACATGGATTAACTGTTGTGGTGGAGGTGAGCAAAAGTTGAATTATGCGCTGCGAGGGTTGGAAGGAGGGCAATATAAACCTTTATGTGAAGGAGACATTAAGGTTATTCACGAGTTAAGTGCTCGGTTATTGGAGGAAACAGGCATCCGGGTTACTAATAAGGAAGTTCTGCAAAAGTTTAAGGAAGCAGGAGCAGAAGTGGATTGCAACACATCGCAAATTCGCATTCCCAGGAGTTTGTTAGAAGACGCAATAGCTTCAGCGCCCTCGCAAATTCTCCTTAGTGGAAGAGATGAAAATAATGATTTGTTATTGAAAAATAATCGTACTTATATGGGGACAGGCGGTACTGTATTGTATGTTTTAGATCCCTACACCGGTGAGCGTAGAAGAGCTACTTTAAAGGATTTACAAAATGCAGCCAGGCTTGCTGAATCTCTGGATAACCTCCATTTTTTTATGCTTCCCCTTTACCCGTTGGAGTTGGATATTTCCAATGTAGATGTAAATCGCTTTCAGTGTGGGCTTATGAATACTTCCAAGCATGTGATGGGAGGAGTTTACACTGTTGAAGGCATTAGGGAAGTAATTAAGATGGCTGAGGAGATGGCTGGTGGAGCAGAACAGCTCCGGAAAAGGCCTCTTGTCTCCATGGTTACTTGTGTTATGAGCCCTTTGCTCATGGATGACGTATATGCAAGCTTACTAATGGAAGTTGCTTATCAAGGTATTCCGCTGGTTTGCCCTGCAGAACCTATGGCAGGGGCGACTGGCCCGGTTACTCTGGCCGGCACTTTGGCTATTTCCAATGCGGAAACTTTAAGCGGGTTGGTACTTGCCCAGATAGTAAACAGGGGGACGCCAACTATTTATGGAACTGTGGCTTCTACCATGGATATGAAGAATGGTAGTTACCTTTCAGGGGCTGTGGAAATGGGCCTTCTTAATGCTGCTAGTGTTCAATTGGCAAGATTTTATGATTTGCCCATTTATGCAACTGCTGGAATGAGTGACAGTAAAATGCCTGATGTTCAGGCGGGTTATGAAAAGGCTACCTCAGCGATGATGGTGGCACTGGCGGGAGCTAATTTTATTCATGATGCTGCCGGTTTTTTGGATTTTTGTAGTACCTTCTCTTTTGAACAGATGGTTATTGATGATGAAATTATAGGATTGTGTATGCGAGCACTAAAAGGCATTGAAGTTAATGAAAACACCCTTGCAGAAGAGGTAATCAAACGGGTTGGCCCTGGAGGTAATTTTCTTACCAGTAAACATACATTGGATAATTACCGCAACGAAATGTTTTTTCCGACCATAGGCGATAGGCGAAGCCGCCGATCTTGGGAGAAAAACGGCAAACTGGACGCTTTATACAGGGCTCGGGATAAAGTCCACCACCTTTTTAGTAATTAAATTGCTTTTTAACCACCTGATCAAGCATTGAATAAGTTTTGAGCCCTTGCAAATAATATCATTATGCAAACTAAAACTAAGATTAAGCTAACTTCATTGGGGGCCACTGTTTTTATAATGGTGCTTTCTAACACAATATTAATTCCTATTTTTCCGGAAATGCGTCAAGCTTTAGGGGTGTCCATGGTGCAAGTCTCCATGCTGGTAGTTGCTGTTAATGTTCCGGCTGCGATTATAAGTCCTATAGGTGGTTTTCTGGCTGATTTATGGGGGCGTAAAGCTGTAATTATTCCTTCCCTTGCGATCTATGGTCTTGGAGGGTTAATTGCTGGTATTGTTGGTATTTATTCGGAAGATCCTTATAATTTAATACTGTTTGCTCGTGTTTTGCAGGGTATAGGAAGTGCTGCTCCTATGTTTCTGGCTATCACTCTGGCCGGGGATATTTTTCAAAGCTCGGAGCGTTCTGAGGCGGTGGGGCTTATGGAAACAGCTAGTGGCACAGGTAAAATATTAGGTCCTATCCTTGGTTCTCTGGTGGGAATTCTGTCCTGGTACAGCCCTTTTTTTATATATCCCCTGGTATCTATTCCTACTGCTATTGCTGTATATTATTTAATTGAGCCTGTTCAACCCTCTGGGCAGCAAATGACACGCGATTATTCAGCTTTGTTTAAGGTGTTAAAGCAAGGAGTTTTTTTAATAGGTTTTGTTATTTCGTTCATAAGCCTTTATATTCTCTTCGGACTTATGTTCTGGCTCAGCGAATCTTTTGAGGAAAACATTCAGGCTGGGGCTATTTTAAGGGGAATAGTTGTTTCACTGCCTGTAATAGCATTTTTGCTTACTACTTTGTTTGCGGAATGGTTTTATTTGAAATACAAAGTGAAAAAGACTTTGCTTATTGGGCTAGGACTAACAATTTTGTTTGTGGCTATGGTTCCCCTGGTAGATGATTGGGTGTTTATCTGGCCGGTTATATTTTTGGCCGGGGTAGGTGTAGGGGTGCTTATGCCTGCCCTTGATACTCTGTTTACCAGTATCCAGGCTAGTCAGCGTGGAGTCATGACTACTATTTTTGGCAGTATAAGATCTTTAGGGGTGGCAGGAGGAACCTCTTCTTTTGCTTACCTCATGCCCCTTGGTACTGAATTTACTTTTTGGCTGATTTCGGCGATAGTTCTGGTGGTTCTAATAATAGTTATAGTGCTTTTTAAAGAAAATGCTATACCTGAACGCAACGAAAACATTGACTGATAATTTAATTGAAGATAAAAGCAGTTATTTTATAAGCAGTCAGTAGGCAATTAGCTATTAATTTCCATAAACAGCTGGTAAATCATGATATTCCTGCCTCGATAAGTCTTGAGCTTCTGCCCGTAATTCATTAATCTCTTGGAAGTTATTGAACAATATCTCAACTACCCCTGAATCGAGAGCTTTTCCTTCCACCATTTCACTGATTATGTCTCTAACCTTTTCTTTGCCCAGACCTTCTCTGTAAGGTCTTTCTTCAGTTAGGGCAGTAAAAACATCAGCTACTGCCATAATTCTACTGCCAAGGGTTAGTTCGTCTTTCGAGCAGCGAAAGGGATAACCTTTCCCGTTTAGTTTTTCATGGTGATAGGCTCCCCATTCTTTTACGGTATTAAGTTCCGGGATGCGTTCCAAAGTGCGGTAAGTATGGTATGTATGCGTTTTGATAACTCTATATTCTTCAGAAGTTAGTTTGCCTGGTTTTTCTAAAATTTCTTTAGGAACAGCAAGCTTGCCGAGATCATGTAGAAATCCAGCTAGCCTCATTTCCAATTGTTCTAAGTTAGAAAACCCTATTTGCCGGGCAATAGCTTCTGCTGAAGCAGCAACACCACTAGAATGAGTTGAGGTAAATGCACTTCTAAAGTCAATTACCCGTTTAAATAATCTGCCTATATCTAGTAATCCATTAATATCCAGGTTAACAATCTCACTTGTTTGTTCGGCCCTTGAGGCTAAAAGTTCGTTTATTTTATGGGAGGATATATCTAGCCAGAAAGATTCTTTTTCGCTAATGTTTTCAAAAACTTCTACTATTTCTGGGTCGAATAATTTTCCTTTTTTAGCGTTTATTTTATCAACAACATTTTGCTTTTGAGTCAAAACAGGCTCATTAGATTTAATAAGAACGCTAATTCTATCTGCAAGGTGGATGATATGGCTCTCTATGGGTATTTTAGGATCGCCTTTGGTTTCTTCATATGAGGCATGATGATAACGAATAATGGCAGCTATGTTTTTATAATGGGGGAAATCATTTAAAAGCAGATAGCCCATCTCAGAATGCTGATGAGGGGTTTCAAGTTCAAATTGCAAAGCGTTTATCCTTTCTTTTAATGAAATAGCCCCACTATCATGTAATAAGCCTGAAAGGATAGTAGCCATCTGTTTTTCTGGAGGCAGATTAATTTCTTCGCCAAGATAATCTGCTATTAGGGCTACTTTTTTGTGATGGTCGACCACTACTGGACTGATAAGGTCCATAGCATCTGAAAAACACATGGTTAAATCGAACAGGGAAACGTTATATTTTTTGGCTGACAATGTATACCTCCTCTTCAAGAATACTTATTTTAATGAGTTATAATTAGTTCTGGATTAGTATTCAAAAGTTAATAATTAAATGCCTTAACGAAAAGTATATGTAAAATATAAGCTTGCTTATCTTATATTATCATATTTAGATTCTTTATAACAATTTAACAATAATGTACAAAAATAGAGGTATTTAGGAGTATATAATAGAAATAGTGTATATAGAAATTAGCTATAGTATTTCTAGAGTTGTGGGAATTAGTAAAAGAAAAACTGCAAAAACATATGTATTATTATAAAAAAACAAAGGGGTGTTACATACTGGAAAATGTTCGTATTCGTGGTAAAATATTATTAAGAATAAAGTTTAATAAGGGGGTGCCCCTGTGTTTGACTTAAAAAAAATCAGAGAAGAAAATAATTTGTCGCTGGAGAAAATATCTGAAACTACCAATTTGCCAGTGGCATATTTAGAAGAGGTGGAAAAAGGGGAAAAAGAGTTAACAACCAAAGCCATAGACCGGATTGTTTCAATGCTTAGCCAGAGCCAAAAGGGGTATTCTGATTGCACTTTTATTAGCGCTGAAGGCTTGGGAGACAAAATTAGGGCCTTGCGTGAAGAAAGAGGGATTTCACTGGAGGAGATGAGCCAGAAACTGGGGTTATCTCTCTCTTACTTGAGTGAAGTAGAAAGAGGGAAGCGCACTCCTTCTCTGCAGAGTTTATATAATATTTGTCGTTACTTTAGCATTCCAGTTAGCTTATTAATCAGCACTCCTGCTAAAATGAGGGTAATTGGCCAGAAAATAAAGCTAAACAGGGAAGCAAAAGGATTAACCCAAAAACAGTTGGCCCGAATGTCAGGTTTATCTTCGGGTCTTATTGCCCAACTGGAGGCAGCAAAAGTTCAACCTTCTTTGAAAACTATTGAAAGTTTGGCTGGTTCACTGGAAGTATCAGTTTGCTACTTAATTTTGGAGCAGGAAGATGTGGAAGGAGTAATAGCAGGCATAACTCCTGAACTGCGTGAACTTCTGTATGAACCCAAAGTGCAAATGATTATCGGCAATGTTTGTATGATGGAGTTGGAAGATATCAAGTTAATTATGGATTTTATTCATATGCTCAAAAACCGGCAACTTTAAGTGTGATTTAGCGTAAATATTGCCTACCCCACCCCTTTTCGAGATAAGGGGTGGGGTAGGCTTTTTTATGAGGAGGATAACACAAAGTCCCCCAATAAAGAGGCAGAAGCATAAATTCCCCAATAAAGAGGCAGAAGCATAAATTCCCCAACTAGAGGGGCGGG
>Ga0207421_10000643_pt1 | contig 44844 bp, 28 predicted proteins | sample SodLakKL_010_SED_4_FD_187542 | JGI IMG/M metagenome (GOLD analysis project Ga0207421, IMG submission 187542) | Alkaline sediment microbial communities from Lake Tanatar, Kulunda Steppe, Russia - 8KL_010_SED (SPAdes) (version 2) | ecosystem: Environmental > Aquatic > Non-marine Saline and...
AGCTGTGGCGTAGCGGCGTTCCCGGATTATGACGGCGCGGTGGTGCTCACCGATGCCGCCGACCGCGCACTGTATGCTGCGAAGGATCGCGGGCGTAACACGGTCGTTACGGCGTAGTTTCGCGTGCCTTCGCGATGCGTCGCTCGGCGAGGACCTCATAGCGAAGCGCGTACCACCACGGCGACTCAGGGCCGCTCGAAAGCCGGTGTTCACTCAGTGATTCCAGCGCAATGATCTGCCACCACGCTTGGCGTAGCGGTTGCGAAGGTGGAGCCGGCAGCAGGTTTGCCGCGGCGCGCAGCACCTCAGGGGGCCCAAACGCCAGCAGCACTCCTGCGGCAGATTCGGGCGCCGCCTCCCACGCAGCAAGACAGGCTCCGGCCCATGCCGCGTCTGACTGCGCCGCGTTGGACTGCGCCGCCTCGGCAGCGTCTGCGAGCAACTTCAGCGCCTCGGCTGGGCCGTATTCGAGATAGAGGGCGTTTCCGTGGACGCAGTAGCGCTCAGGGGTTAGGAGTGGGAGACGTTTCGGAACTGCGGGAATCAGCCGCTCAGCGTCCGGCGACGACGGTAGAGCGTCACGGGAAGCTTCGCCGGGGTAGTGAGCCCAGCTAAGCGGGATAAGTGGTGGGAGCGCGCGCGCACCCACGAGCCCATGCTCTCGAAACAGTGTTGTCTGAAGCTCGTTTAGGAGCTGTTGCAAGCTACCCGGCAGCCCTAAGGCGGTTACACAGACCACGCAGCTATGCTACATTGTCGCTGGGATGCGGGCAACCCGCGGCCGCACAAAACCGCAGCGGTTGTGACCGGAGCTAAGCTATGGCTACTGAGGCCGTGCTTCAGCGCTCGGCGCGCGCCTGCAGCGCTAACCGGGGACCAGAGGACGAGGCATGAAACGGAAAGCTGAACAGGTTATCTCGCAGGTGGTGGAGCGAGTCTCGGAATGGGATGCGGTGGATACGGTCACGGTCCTCGAGTCCGGTGAAGACTACTTTGACCCGTACTTCTTCTTCAGCCTTGACCTATACTGCAGGGGTGACGTCCCTGCGCGCGAGGTACGCGAGGCCGCGTTCGAGGACGCGTTTGCGTTCGAGTCGTTAACGGCCGGCCGTAAGGATCGCTTTGTGCTGAATGATATCCCGATTCGGCTTGAGTACAAGGATATCGATCGCTTCGACAACATTATCGAGGCCGCCGTAACCGACGGAGCGCAGCCGGCGCGCGACAGCGGCACCTTTATGTTCTATCGTCTGACGCACGCGCGGGTCTTGAAGCAACGATCCGACTGGCTCGATGACGTGAAAAAGCGCGTCGAGCATCTCAGCGAGTCGTTCTGGGAAGGCGTGCGCCACGCGGCACAGGCCCGCATGGAGCACTTCTTGAGCGATCTTTACGCCGCGGTTGTGCGTGAGGACGACCTTTTCTTTCTGGTTTCCTCCGCCGGTTTTATCAAGAGCCTCTGCAGCGTACTGTTTGCGATCAACAGACGCTTCGAGCCCTCGTCGCGCTTGCTCGCCGGGCAGGTGACTGCGCTTCCGGTTCTGCCTGAGCCGTTTGCCGGAAGGTTCGAGAGCTTCTTACGGGCCGAAGGCGGGTTATCCCCCGACAAGCGTTATGAAGTGGGCGAACTCATGGCGCGCAGCGTTCTGGCCTTATGAGGAGCAAACTGCACCTAATTGTGTGGCTCGCGGCAGTTGTGCCGGTGCTTTTCGGCTCCTGCGGTCTGCGGAGCGGCGACGAAGGTGAAGCTGCGCTGCAAGGTGAGGACCACACCCGACCGGACGAGGCGGTGCGTGTCTCGTCCGGGTTAGACTCGGCCTTGGTGCGGTTACCCGAGCCGTACACGCCGGAGCACGACGAACGCTCCTTGAGAGTCTCATACCGTGGAGACCTTCGCTCGCTCGCGATTCGCCTCTACGGCGCCGCAGATGAGCCGCTTCGCGAGGAACCGCTCCCGGCTCCGGCGCTCATCGACGGCGAGCTATCGTATCAACTGCCGCTCGAGCGCGGCGAAACGCTGCATGCGTTCCGCCTCGTTGGGGACACCGGCGGGGCCGGCGCCGAGACCGGCGCCGAGGGCGATGCCGAGTTGATCGGCGCGCGTATAGAGGAACTGCGGTTTGCGGCGCGCTTTGGCGACGGCGAAGCGGCGCTCGGCGGCGGTGCGTTCTGGGAGCGCGATCACGAGGTGATGCGGCTACGGTTCGGTCGTGCGTTCGACTCGGCATCGCTCGAGGAGCAACAGGCGCAGGTTCGCATCTCGTACCGTATGCCCGAAGACCCGGCGAGATTCTGGCGCGAAGCGGCCAATCCCGGGCGCGAGCCGGAAGCGATCGAGACGGCGCTTGAGGGGCGCACGGCGGACGGGGAGGCGTCGCATCGCTTTCGCGTGGTCCTGCAGCCGGGCGAGAACACCGTGTTTCTCTACAGTGGCGCCGCCGAGTTTCGCCCGCACGCCTTGCGCATTATCGGCGGGCATCCCGAGTTTGAGCTGCGCGAGATCGAGGTTGAAAGCGTCGACCGTAGCATTCCGGGCGATGACGAGTTCAAGCCGCTACCGGCCGATCTCGGGACGGTGATCGAGTACAACCAGGACCTTTGGCGAAGGCCTGAGTACGAGCTGTTTGCCTGGAGCAGTTACCCCGAGCTGATTGTTCTGGACTCGGCCGCGCTCGAGTATCAGTCGCGCATGTTCAAACGCCTGGCGTTCTTCTACGAAAAAAACGAGCATCGCGGTACGCTGCTCACCAACGACGAGCTCGACGGCAAGCACGGCTGGAACGCGCACAACTATAGTCCGGAGGGTCTCGCGGCGTTCTTTAATCTCGCCGGGGAGACCGAGTTCCCGCTGAACGACGAAGAGCAGCACCTGGCGGCGCTCGCCGAGGCCAACGGCGTTATCGAACGGCGGGGCGGGCGGTTTGAACCCGGTGTGGGCGGCGTGCTGTCGTTCTCTCGTCAGTTGCCGTGGTTGCGGCAGGTGTTTCTCACCCATGAGGCGATGCACGGGTTGTTCTACTTAGTAGACGAGTTTCGCGAGTATTCGTTTGAGTACTGGGAAGCACTCGAGCCCGAGGAGCGTGAGTTCTGGAGATTGTTCTTCGAGTTCCGCGATTTTGACCCCGAGTACGAGTATCTCATGGTAAACGAGTTTCAAGCCTACTTACTGCAGCAACCGGTAGAGATCGTCGAGGAGTACTTCCTCAATACCTGGATAGAGCGGCTGAAGGCCGATCGCAGAGACCGTGCCGGCTGGATTCGCGAGTTCCTCGAGCGACATCCCGACACTTTTTCGCGCTCGGCGAAGGATCTCGACCGCGCGCTGTGGGAGAGTACCGGGTTCACGGCCGGCGACGTGCTGCGCGTTCGCCGCATTCGCGAGTAAGGCGCGCTCGCACAGTCTCCATTAATCGCTATCTCTTCTCGCTCTCACATGCAAATAGCTCCAATGTGAAAATTCGCCGCTATATGCCTTGACCTACACCATATATGTGGCTAAAATGCGGTTGTTTTACTGCAATAACGCTATATATGTGCTATGTTCAGCATGGCAAACAATTTAACCGAGTACCGGGAGGGCAGGCATGAAAGTTACCCGACGCTTCACCGAGAAGGGCAAAGATCCGTACGCCGGAATCAAATGGGTTTCACGCGCAAGTGAGCTACGCAACCCCGACGGAACACTGGTGTTCCGCCAGGATAACGTAATAGTACCGGAGTCGTGGTCGCAGATTGCAACCGATATCATCGCGCAGAAGTACTTTCGAAAGGCCGGCGTGCCTCAGGAGGACGGAAGCCTCGGCAGCGAGAACGATGCGCGACAGGTCTTCCATCGCCTAGCCCACACCTGGACCGAGTGGGGGAACTCGGCACACTACTTCGACACCTCTGAAGACGCCCAAGCCTTCTACGACGAAACGGTGTATATGCTCGCGCATCAGATGGCGGCTCCCAACTCGCCGCAGTGGTTTAATACCGGGCTGCACGCGGCCTACGGGATAGAGGGCCCGCCCCAAGGGCATTACTTTGTTAACCCCGAAACCGGCGAGGTCGAGAAGTCGGAAAGCGCGTACCGACGGCCGCAACCGCACGCCTGCTTCATTCTCGATGTTGAGGACGACCTCGTGAACGAGGGCGGTATCATAGATCTGGTCTCGCGCGAGGCGCGGCTCTTTAAGTACGGCTCAGGGACCGGAAGCAACTTCTCCCGCATTCGCGGTTCAAACGAGCCGCTGTCGGGCGGCGGCGTCTCGAGCGGGCTGTTGTCGTTTCTCAAGATCGCCGACCGCTCGGCCGCCGGGATCAAGAGCGGCGGAACCACCCGGCGGGCCGCCAAGATGGTGACGCTCGATGCCGACCACCCCGATATCGAGAAATACGTCAACTGGAAAGCCGACGAAGAGTACAAGGTGGCAACCATGGCCGCCGGGAGCGCAGCGATCAACCGCGAGGCGCGCCGGATTCTGACCGCGATCGAGAACTACAACGGCCCCGAGCCCGACCGCATAAACCCCGACAAGAACCGCGAGCTGCGTGACGCAATCGAGCAGGCGGTGGCGGCCGAGATCCCGTCACCATTTCTGTTTCAGCTGCTGCAACTCGCGCGACAGGGCGAGGTTGCGGCCGAGCTCAAGCGCTTCACGACCCAGTGGGACGACGAGGCTTACAACACCGTAAGCGGACAGTCCTCGAACAACTCGATCCGTCTCACGGCGGAGTTCATGCAAGCGGTGCTCGACGACGGCGAGTGGGAGCTCACCGCGCGCACCGACGGGAGCTTCTGGAAGAAGATCAAGGCTCGTACCCTTTGGGAGCAGATCGCGCGAGCGGCCTGGAGCTGCGCCGACCCGGGCGTGCAGTATCACTCCACGATCAACGAGTGGCACACCTGTCCGGCCGACGGCGAGATTCGCGCCTCCAATCCATGTTCGGAGTACATGTTCCTCGACGACACCGCCTGTAATCTTGCGTCGCTGAACGTGATGCGCTTCTACGACCCTAAGACCGAACGCTTCGACCTCGAGGCCTACCGCCACGCGATTCGCCTCTGGACCATGATCCTCGAGATCAGTGTGGTGATGGCGCAGTTCCCGAGTCGGGAGGTGGCGCGCAAGAGCTACGACTACCGCACGCTCGGTCTTGGATATGCCAATGTCGGTACGCTTCTTATGGTGATGGGTATTCCGTACGACTCCGACGAAGGCCGGACGATCGCCGGGGCGCTTACCGCCATCCTCACCGGCGAGAGCTACGCGATGTCGGCCGAGATAGCGGCCGATGTGGGGCCGTTCCCCCGCTACGAGGCCAACAAGGAGAGCATGCTCCGCGTTATTCGCAACCATCGGCGCGCGGCCTACGCCGCTCCGAAAGAGGAGTACGAAGCGCTCAGCGTGACGCCGCAGTCCATTAACGCCGAGCAGTGCCCGGCGGATATGCTCGCGGCGGCGCGCGAGTGTTGGGACGAAGCGCTCGAGCGCGGGCAGAAGCACGGCTTTCGCAACGCCCAGACCACCGCGATCGCACCCACCGGCACAATCGGCCTCGTGATGGATTGCGACACCACCGGCATCGAACCCGATTTCAGCCTCGTGAAGTTCAAGAAGCTCGCCGGCGGCGGGTTCTTCAAGATCATAAACCAGTCTATTCCTCCGGCGCTCAAGAAGCTCGGGTACCGCAAACAGCAGATCGACGAGATCGTTGCGTACTGTGTGGGGCACGCGAGCCTCGAGGATGCCCCGGGCATCGATGAAGCTGGGCTTCGTCAGAAAGGCTTCGGCGACGCGCAGCTACAGAAGGTGCGCGCGGCGCTCAAGAGCGCGTTCTCGTTGCACGACGCGTTCGGCCCGTGGCTGTTCGACAAGGAGTTCCTCGAGAACACGATCGGCGTGCCGGAGGCCACCTACTCGTTGCCGGGCTTCAGCCTGCTGCGTCACCTCGGCTTCAGCGAGGAGCAGATCGAGCAAGCCGAGATTCACGCCTGCGGCCAGATGGGTGTGGAAGGAGCGCCGCACCTCAAGGACGAGCACCTGCCGGTGTTCGATACCGCGAATCCTTCCGGGCGTAGCGCGGTGCGCTCGATCTCGTGGCAGGCGCATGTGGAGATGATGGCCGCGGCGCAACCGTTTGTGTCGGGTGCTATCTCAAAGACGATCAACATGCCGAACAACGCGAGCGTAGACGACGTGAAAGGTGCCTACATGCTCGCCTGGGATCGAATGCTCAAGGCGATAGCGCTGTATCGCGACGGCTCGAAACTCAGCCAGCCGCTTTCAACCTTCGCCGGCGCCGCCGACCCGGTTGCTACCACAATCATGAGCGCCGAGCAGCGGCGGCGTACCGGGGAGCTTACGCTCGACGGCGCGTACGCGGCACGGCACCGCACCGTCGCCAAGGCCGCCGGCGCGGCGCCGCAAACGCAACAGACCCAACAGACGCAACAGACGCCCACATCCAAACGGCGCCCGTTACCGTCGCGCCGAACCGGCTACACACAGAAAGCCAAGATCGGAGGGCACAGCCTCTTCCTGCGCACCGGCGAGTACAACGACGGTCGCCTCGGCGAGGTGTTCCTCGATATGCACAAAGAGGGCGCCGCGTTCCGCTCGCTCATGAACAGCTTTGCGATCGCGGTATCGCTCGGGTTGCAGTACGGTGTGCCGCTCGAGGAGTACGTGGACGCGTTCACGTTCTCGCGGTTCGAGCCGAACGGCATCGTTCGCGGCCACGAGAACATCAAGATGACGACCTCGGTGATAGATTTCATCTTCCGCGACCTCGCGTTTACCTATCTCGGCCGCACCGACCTGGTACAGGTCTCGCCCGATGATCTGCGGCCCACCGACACCGGGCATCATCCCGAGCAAGCGGGTGCGGGCGATGAGCACACGCGGCGCCGAACCGGCGAACGCGAACCGGCCGGTGGTGAGGGTCAATCGCGCTCCGGTACCATCGGCTTCGTAACGCAGTCGGACGGGGGGCGCCATGACTCACCGCGCAGCGGTGGTTCGGCCGGCTCGGCGACATCGGTCGGAGGAAGCGCCGGCACAACCGCCGCAGGGGCAAGCGGAGCCCGCGCCGCCGACCGCGAAGCCGAGGAAGTGCGCAAGGCGCGCATGAAGGGCTACGAAGGCGACCCGTGCCCAACCTGCGGACATTTTACCCTGATTCGAAACGGCGCGTGCATGAAATGCATGACCTGTGGCTCTACCACCGGGTGTTCGTGATAGGAGCGACGCGATGCTTTTGGCGATGAATCTTGGAAACAGCTCGCTCGCGTGCGGTGTGTTCGACCGCGAGCGGCTTGTGACGCGCGTGCGGATCGTGAGCTCGGTGGAGCGAAGCGCCGACGAGTACGAGGCGCTCCTCGGCTCGATCTTGAAATCGAAGGGCGTGGCTCCGGCCGATATAAAAGCCTCGGCGCTCGCGAGCGTGGTCCCGGATTTGAACGAGGTTCTTGGCGGTGCGGTGGAGCAGCTGCTCGGCGCGCCGCCGTTTATGATCAGCCCGGCGGTCGACAGCGGGCTGTCGTTCAATACCGACAACTACATGGAGCTTGGAAGCGATCTGCTCGCGAACGCCGCCGCTGCGGTGGCGCTCTACCGTACAAGCTGTATCGTGGTGGATTTCGGTACAGCGTTGAGTTTTACGGTGGTTGATTCGGCGGGGTGCGTGCACGGCGCCGCGATCGCCCCGGGCCTACGCGGGGCGGTGCATTCGCTCGTGAGCGACACTGCGCAACTGCCGCACGTGGAGTTGCAACCGCCGCCGCGCGCGATCGGCACCAACACCATCCACGCCATTCAGTCCGGCATCGTGTTCGGCTACGCGGGCATGGTCGAGGCGATGGTACACCGCATGCAGCGCGAACTCCCCGAGCGTGCCACCGTGGTGGTGACCGGCGGTATGTCGCCCCGGATAGTCGACGAAATCTCGGTTGTGGACGACCGCGCGCCCGACCTCACACTCCACGGCGTGCGCCTCATAGCCGAACGCAACCGCGTTGTGTAGTGTGGGTTGTTTAGTGCGGGAGTTCTATCCGTAAGCCGAGCTCGCCGGAGTCTCAGACGGTGTAAGCATTGATGATCTCTTGCCGTCTTTCGTTGAACTCCAGGTAGAGGCCGAGGAGGTTCGCCGCGTAGAGCGCGGCAGCGTCCGCGTCCTTCGCGTAGAGCCGGATGCCCAAATGAAGTGCCTCGTTGGCGTAGACAAGATTGCGAGAGGACAGCTCTCCGAGATCTACGGTGCGCCCCAGACGATACGAAAGCTTGGCTGCGAAGCGCGCCCGATCAAGCGACGAAATCCTCTCTCCGGGGATCGGCATCATCGCAATATCGACGTCGCTTTCCGCTCAGCGGCTGTCAACGGATGACAGTGCCTGTGTGAAGTCCTCGAGCAGATCGTTCTCGGTCTCGATCCCTGTGGACACGCGTACCATGTCGGGGTATGCGCCCGCGGCGATGCGTACCTCTTCGGGATGGTCATGGTAGATCGTGGACTCGGGGTGAATTACGAGCGTCTTGCAGTCGCCGAGGTTTGCGAGTTGCTTCGGGATGCGCAGCGCGTTGATGAACGCGAAGGCGCGCTCGCGCGAGCCGAGGCGCAGCGTGAACAGCGCGCCGTAACCACCTAAGAACTGGCGCGATGCCGAACGGTGCCACGGGCTCGACGGCAGCCCCGGGTAGTTCACCATTTCGACTGTGGGGTGCGCTTCCAGAGCCTGTGCAAGCGCGAGGGCGTTGCTGCAGTGCCGTTCCATGCGAAGCGCAAGCGTTTCTATGCCCTGTGACTGCAGATACGCTTCAAACGGAGACGCTAAATTGCCGAGGCTCTGGACTACCAACTGGCGCGCGAGGTAGAGAAACGCGAGCTCGCCGCCGACGGTGGATACCGCGTTTCTCATATCGGGGTCTGTGAGCGTATTCCAGTCGAACCGGCCGAGATCAACGAGCGCCCCTCCGATAGAGTTACCGTGACCGCTAATAAACTTCGTAGTGGAGTGGACCACGAGGTCGGCCTCGAGCGCGTGCGCATCGAGCAGAAACGGTGTAGTGAGCGTGCTGTCCACCACCAGAGGCGCGCCCACCTCGTGTACGGCTCGGGCGGTTGCGGTTATGTCGGGTACGTCGAGCTTGGGGTTCCCGATCGTTTCGAGGTATACAAAACGCGTACGATCGTTTAGCGCGCCCTGCAGCGCGCCGGGCTCGTCGAGGTCTATATACACCACCTCTACCTCGTAACGCGACATCAGCGCGGTAAACAAGCGGTGGGTTCCGCCGAATAAGCTCGCGTTCGACACGATGCGATCACCGGCACGCGTGAGCGTCATGATTATGGTCGCGAGCGCCGCCATACCGGACCCGGTTGCGATAGCCCCGCGCCCCCGTTCAATCGCGGCGAGGCGTTCCTCGTACGCGGCAACCGTTGGATTACTGATGCGCGAATAGATATGCCCCGGCTTATGCCCGGCGAATACGTCCTCCAACTCGGCCGCGGTATCGTATGCAAAACCGGCTGAAGCGTAGATCGGCGTCGTTGTGGCTCCCTGTGCGCGGCCGGGCCGTGATCCGGAGTGAACCGCGCGCGTTGAGAAACCGTCGTGGTGTTCGCTCATGATGATGCCTCCTTAGGGCGGCCTATGGGAGTCGCGAGTGGTGTGCGAATCGTGCCGGCCTCAAATGCTGTACATGTAGCGGGCTTCAGCCTGCTGCTTGCCGATGATCAGGTCTTCCACCGTGCGGTCCAGCAAAGCGGCGAGTTCACGATGCAGTTCCGACCAGAAAAACGCGAGCGCATTCTCCTTGTGCGCTTCAGGCACCACTGCCAGCCTACCCTCGAGCGTCGTGAGCACGTCCTGAACCAGCACTTGACTCGGCGGGCGTGAGAGCATGTAGCCGCCGGCGGCACCGCGTATGCTGTGCACCAGACCCGCACGCCGCAGCGCGACGAGAATCTGCTCGAGGTAATGCTGTGGGATATCGTAACGCTCGGCGATCTCGCGAATTTGAACAGCCCCGGCCTGATAGCGCATACCGAGCTCCAGTACGGCGGTCAGGCCATACACGCCTTTCGCGGAAAGGGTAAACACCGACACCTCCTTTAGGGTCGCCATCTAAGCTACCGTAGCCCGCCCTCAGAGTCAAGAAAGGCGCCGCGCGACGGCTCCGATGCAGCGAGCGACGGCTGCGAGTTCAATTCCATAGTTCGATCGTATATGCTTGACGCTCGCGAATCGGGGAAACCATATTTTCGTATGGCTCGATCTAAACATGTTTCTTATCTATTGATCGGTGGAGGGCCGGCATCGGCACGCGCCGTTCAGGCCATTCGGCGCCGAGACCGGCGCGGGCGCATCGTGATCGTCGGCGAGGAACGCTGGTGGCCTTATGACCGCCCGCCGCTTTCCAAAGGAATGATTCTCGGCTCACCGCAGCCGCACGAGATAAGGAGCGAGCGGCGCCGCTATTACTGGAAGCACCGCGCAGTGGTGAAACGGGGCGTTCGCGTCGAGCGGCTCGCGCTCGGCTCATCGCCTCCCCGGGCCTACCTCTCCGACGGCTCGAGCCTCACGTTCGACAAGGCGCTACTTGCAACCGGCGGTGTTCCGCGACGGCTCGGGCTCCCGGGCGAGGAGCTCGGCGGCGTACACGTACTCCGCACAGTAGACGACGCGCTCGCGATTGCGTCGGCTGTGCGCGGCGCGCGGCGCGCCGTTATAGTCGGTGCGGGTTTCATCGGGCTCGAGCTCGCGGCGTTCTTGCGGAAGGCAGGGTGTGAGGTTACGATTCTCGAGGCGAAATCCGAGGCCTGGGGCGAGTTTGCACCGGCCGAGCTGCGAGCGTTTCTGCGGAAAAGGGTTGAGCTCCTCGGCGTGCAGTTTCTGTTCGGCACGGTGGCCGCCGAGATTGAACGCATTGAACACACAGTGAGTGGCCGGAGCTCGGACGCTGATCTTGATCACTCCAACCAGCGAGCGTCCGAGGTAGGGGCTGGAGTGGCCGCGGTGCGAGCGAGTACCGGGGAGCGGATTCCGTGCGAGCTCGTCTGTGTAGCGGTCGGGAACGAGCCGCGCGACCGAGTTGCGCGTGAGGCCGGTATCGAAATCGGCGAACCGCAGGAGCGAGCTTGCGGCCCGGGAGCGCGCCCGACGCCGCAGAGCGTGGAGGCTCAGAGCGTGGAGGCGCAGAGTCCGGCGTTGGAAGGCACAGCGCAGAAGGACTCCGCGCCACAAGGCGGCGGGGTGCTGGTCGACTCGCGAATGCAGACGAGCGACCCGCGCGTGTTTGCCGCCGGTGATGTCGCGCTGTTCCGTGACCCTTACAGCGGGCGGCTGCGGCGCGCCGAGCATTACTGCAGCGCCGAGTACGGAGGTCTCGTTGCAGGTGAGAACATGGCCGGCGGCGGCGCGGAGTGGGAGATGGTGCCGTACTTCTGGTCCGATATTGGCGACCTAACCGTTGAAGTCTACGGCGACGAAGCGGCGTGGGACGAGATCCTGACACGGGAGTTTTATGACGAACCCGAAGACGATCCGAAGATTACGTTGCTCGGCCTAAAGGACGGGCGTTTGGTTTGTAGCTTTAGCGTGAACGCACCGGAGCAGGAACGTTCGGCGTTGCAGGTCCTCATTCGTCAACAAACGGCGCTACAGGAATACCGAGGTCTCCTATGCGACGCAGCGGTTCCGCTCGCTACGGTTGTGCAAAGGGCGGTGGCCGGCGGTTGAGCCGAGCGCGCGGAGAGTTTCAGCGAGACCGTGATTGATAGCCTAATGTGGGCGCTTGAACCTCGTGAGCCGAAGCGGTAGGCTCACGGGTATGCTTGAGGACACCTTTACGCAACTAGTGCGGTACCTTACTGAAGTGGGCTGGGTAGGCCTTGCGGTAGCGTTGGGCGTAGGACTGATCGTGGCACTCGCAGGGTATCGCCTGCGGCTTCTGTTTTTCTTTGTGGTGGGTTTCTACGCCGGCGCGGTCACGATCGGGCCGTTGTTCGCCGCTATGATCGACGCGCCCCAAACCGCGGTGATCTTTGGCGCCATTGCCGGTGTTGTCGCCGGATTTGTGGCGGTGCGCCTGTACTTTGTGGCGTTGTTCTTGATGGGGCTGCTCGCCGGCGCCTCGTTACTGGTTACTGCGGTTGGCTCGGTACTCCCTGAGGCCCAACTGCCGGTTTTGATCGCGGCTGCGATCGGCGGTGTACTCGGGGGTGTGGCCGCGATCGTGCTTGACCGCATCGCGGTGATCGTCGCGAGCGCCTGGGTCGGCGGCTTACACGTGGCCGGCGCCGGGTCTACGGCTGTCTACCGTGGGGCCGGTATAAGCGAGTCGCTCTGGTACATGCTGTTTCTCGGGATCCTTGTGGTAGTTACCGTGATCGGCGTACTGTATCAGTCGCGCATGTTTCCGACACAACGGTACCGGTACGACCGCCGCTATCGTAGAGAGCGATAGGCGGTCGCCCTTGCTCACAGTATCTCGAAGTTCACGACCTTTGTTTCTTTGACGACTTCGGAGTCGTCGGCGCGCACGACTTGCTCGATGAGTTTGCGGAGCTCGCTCAAGCTGAGTTGTTTCAGATCGAGGTCCATCTCGAGTTCAACCTTTACCTTCATCTCGATAGAATCCGCGTTTTCCGGCGCTTTGTCTACACGTCGGGCGAAAGCGTCGGGCGAAAGCGGCGCCTTGCTGTGGTTTACGCGAGGTGCGCCGGGGTTTCCGGGGCCTCCGGGGCCTCCGGGGCCTCCGATGAGAAATTGCGCCGGCGCCTCGAGACGGAATCTCCGGCCCGAGCTGCTTGTCGCTATGATCTAACGCTACGTCACGATTCGTCCTGCCGCTCCGTCGCGGGCGAGTCTTTAGCCTCTGATTCATGCTTGCGCTTGAAGCTCTCGAGCGCCGGCAGTAACTGCCCAAACTCTATCGGGAGCGGAAAGATCAGGGTTGAGGCCTGCTCGGCGGCCACCTCGGAGGCGGTGCGTAGCGAGCGCAGGGTCATCGCGCCGGGCTCATCGTGCAGGATCTTGGCCGCCTCCGCGAGGCGAATCGAGGCCTCTTTCTCGCCCTCGGCCTGGATCACTATCGCGCGGCGCGTGCGCTCGGCCTCGGCCTGGCGCGCGATCGCGCGTTGCATCTCGGTGGGAATCACCACGTCCTTGATCTCTACCGCCGAGACCTTGATGCCCCAGGGATCGGTAGCTTCATCTATGATTTGCTGCAGTACTTTGTTGAGCTTCTCGCGCTCCGAGAGCAGCTCGTCGAACTGCGCCTGGCCAACCACGCTCCGCACGGTTGTCTGGGCGAGCTGAATGGTTGCCTCGTGAAAGCGCTGTACATTCACAATTGCTTTGGTGGGCTCCACCACACGGTAATACAGCACCGCGTTTACCTTGCAGGAGACGTTATCGTTGGTGATCACCTCCTGTACCGGCACGTCGTACACCACCGTGCGCAGCGGTACGCGAATGAGGCGGTCGATGATCGGGATGATGAAGATTAGCCCCGGGCCCTTCATGCCGATAAGACGCCCTAAGCGCAGGATCACCGCGCGTTCCCACTCGCTGATGATGTGAATCGCGAGTACCAGGAGCAAGACCACGAGCACCCCGGCACCGACCAACCCTATCGGCGCACCGGCGAGCAGTTCAAACAGTGTGCTAATCATGTGTCACCTCCGTACTTGTCCGCAGTTGTAGTATCCGCGACCGGCTCAACCAGAAGCTCCATCCCGCGCTCGCCGGTCACCCGCACGGTTGTGCCGGGTGCAATCGGCTGCTCGGAGGCGCTTCGAGCGTTCCACCACTCGCCGCGGATCTTCACCGTGCCGACCGGTGCAAGCCCGTCGACGGTAACTCCTTCGTAGCCGTTCATCCCGAGCGTGTCGTGCATCGTCGGGGCGGAGCGAATCCGCACTATCTTGGTGATCACGAGGATGAAGAACCCCGCGGTTACCACAGCCATACCCAGCACCGTTACGAGAAAGGTCTGAAACCATTCACTCGGCATCATCGGCTCCACCGGCAGAAGCAGCGCCCCGGCGATCAAGGCGGCGACGCCGCCCGCGGTGAAGAACCCGAACGTGGGCGTGAAGGCTTCTAGCACAAACAGCACAACCGCTACCACGATCAACACCGCGCCGAGTGCGTTGACCTCAAACATCCCGAGCCCAAACAGGGCGAGTATCAGCGCCACCACCCCGAGCGTCTCCGGCACGAAGGTTCCCGGCATATTGAGGCCGAAAAAGATCCCGTAGATCCCGAGCATAAACAGCAGAAACGCGACCTGTGGATTGCTGATGAAGTTCATGATCCGCTGCCGCGTGGTCATCTCGAGCTCAACGAGCTCGGCGTCGCGTGTGGAAAGCTCGGTTTCTTGGCCGGCGACCGTAACATGTGTGCCGTGAAGCTGCTCGAGAAGCGCCGGGATGTTCTCGGCGACCTGGTCTATCACGCCTTCCTCGAGCGCTTGCTCGGCACCGAGGGTGAGGTTCTCGGTCACGAATCGCTCGGCGATCTCGGCCGGGCGTCCGCGTGTCTCGGCGATATTGGTGATGTGGCCCGCGAGAAAGCGAACCGTCTTGTCGTCGGCCTCCTGCTGCTCGCCGCCGCCGGGTTGCATCATCACCGGCATCGCTGCGCCGATGGTGGTGCCGGGCGACATCGCCGCCGCGTGCCCGGCGAGCAAAACGAAGGTACCGGCCGAGGCGGCGATACCTCCGCTGGGGTGCACGTAGGTGATAACCGGAATCGGAGCGTTTAGGAGATCTTTTATGACGTCGAGGGTGGCGTCTACCAAACCGCCGGGCGTGTCGAGCCGTATGAGTAGCGCTCCTGCGTTTTGCTCAACCGCTTGCTCGAGGCTCTCGCGGATGTACTGCCCGGTCCCGGCGGTTAAGGTGCCTTCAAGCCCGATAACCACCACCGGCGCGGCGGTTCCGTCCGCGCCCGGGGCGTCCGCGTTCGCCCCCGGAGCGTGGTTCTCGGGCGAAGGTTCGTCCGCGGCGGCGTGTGGGGCTGCGTGTGGGGCGATCAGCACCGCCCCGATCAGCAGGGCGAGGATCACGTCCGAAACAACGCGGCGGTTTCGGGATGTCTTGAGTCCGTTACCAAAACAGCTCACGATTTTAGTATAGCGCCGGTCACGGCGCGGCGGCAAACCCAAATTGCCGGAGAGCCGGCCGCAGAGACAACCGGTGAACTTCCGGCGGGCGTTGCAGACGTGCTTAGGCCGGTTGCGCCGCGGCCTTCTTCGGCGCGGCGGTGATCCGCATCGCCGCGAGCGCGGTGAGGAGCATGAACACACCGGCCGGTGCGTAGATTATCGCGGGGTTGAACGCGTCCAGGAGCATTCCGTTGACTTGAGTTCCAATGCCGCCGCCGAGGAACATCGCAAACGAAGCAAGCGACATCGCGGTGCCTCGCAGTTGTGGAAGCCGCATCTGGGCCGCCATAATTAACGTCGACTGTAGCGACACGAACGCAAAGCCGAACGCGAAGAACCCGATCAACATCAGCCAAGGGCTGCGCGCGAACACGAGGATGGTAAGGCCGGCCGCGCCGAGCAACCCAACGCTTGGCAGAAATGCGCGTTGCAGCCGGGCCCGCACCAGCGGTACGTAGCGGCTTCCAACCACCGCTCCCAGGCCGAATGCGGTCACCACCAGCCCAACGAGAATGAGCGGCAGCCCGGTGAAATGCTCTACGTAATGTCCGCCGTAAGAAAAGCTTCCGAACACCGCGAACCCCACGAAGAAGACGGTGCCGATCACCGCGGGCAACCCAGAGGCGGCAAACGCGGCGCGGTACGAACTAATGAGCGAAAAGCGGTCGGTAGAGGGCTTGCCGGAAGACACCACACGAACAACCGCGATCGCAAGCGCGAGCTCGGCTATGCCGTAGAGGATGTACACTCCGCGCCAGGATCCGAGCCCTGCGACAACCCCACCGATAGCCGTGGCGGAGGCCCCGCCGAGAAACATCATCCCCATTACCTTTGCGATCGCGCCTTGTCGGTCTTCATCTGAGAAGGTTTCACCGATGAGCGCCATCGTGACCGGGAAGATACCGGCGGCGAAGGCGCCGTTGAAGCTGCGAAACACAACCAGCGACGGGAAATTGAACGCAAGCCCGCCCATGATGCTGAAGAATGCGGTGCCGAAGGCGGCGGTCTTTATGATTCGCCCGCGGCCGAAGCGGTCGCCGAGCGGCCCGAAGAGAATCGTAAAGAGGCCGAACGCCACCATATACGCGGTAACCGAGAGTGCAGCTCTAGAGACCGGTAGGTTCAAATCCTCCGCGATGCTCACGAGAAGCGGAGCTGCAGCATAGTTGTCGCCGTTCGCCCAGAACGCCAAGAACCCAAGAGTAAACAGGAGTACGGAGGTGTTATTCTTCATACATAGTAAAATACTAATGTTCAGGCGTGGCGTCCAGACTCGGAACCTGAGTTACTGCTGCAGCCGCTCGCGAACCCGCTATCCCCACAGCATCCGGAATGCCGCACGCGCAAAAAAGAACGCGCTTATACCCGAGACGGTGAGCTTCACGAGTGCCGCAAGTAACGTACCGCGCAACACCCCGAGCGCTGCGCGTAGCGGGTGCTCGTTATCACGGTGAAACAGCAGCTCGCCGAGGAGCGCGCCGAGAAACGCGCCGATGATCAGCCCAAACGGCGGGAAGAACACGATGCCGACCAGCATCCCGAGGATGCTGCCGAGTACCCCCGGGCGCCCGGCGCCGGCCTTGCGCGAAGCGGTGATCGGCAGCACTTGGTCGGTGAGGGTGGCGCCGAGCGACACCACCGCCATCACCGCAACCAGCACCGGCGAGATCGCCTCGGCTCCACCCACCACCAGCAGTAGCGGCAGCGGCGCGAACGCCAATACCGGCCCGGGCACAATCGGGAGCACGCACCCCACAACGCCCACCACCACCGCGGCAACTCCAATAACCACAACGATAATCTCAACAGCCATACTGCCTGTGAGGGTAGTGTAGACGAACCGGAACTGCAATCATCGTGAGCCCTCGGGCCAGGTCTTCACGCCGAGTAATGTGGCGATTGCGTGCGGGGCCGGGGATCGTTGCTGCGGTGCGGCGCTCTTTGGTTTCGAGCTGGGTTTTAGTGACGGCGGCTGTGGCTCCGCCGAGAAAGGAGAGGAACTTACAATTCTGCAAAAGTCGAGCAAAAAGGTATGGATTTACTCGGTGTAACGGGGTATAGTTCCGGTATCACTGTTGTGCATTATTCCGTAATTGCGGAAATAACAACAGATTATAGTGTTTTGCAGATTCGGGTGATTCGGTTCGGCCTCGCCGCCCGACGCAAACCGAGTCTGCTGAACCGATCAAACGGGGGAAGCGATGAGCAGAATCGGATTCGGATTTGCGCGTGCGGCTATTGTGGCTTTGGTACTGGGCGCTGTCATGGGATGCGACGACATGTTCAGTGCCGAGCTCGTTCAGGAGAACGAGACGGTCGGCGTTGCAGGCGTATCGGTCTATCCGAAGTTCCTAGAAATGGACCCGGGAGAAAGCACGAATCAGCTCAACGCGCAGGTTATACCCGTGAACGCTTCCAATCGGCTGATCATGTGGGAAAGCAGCGACCCATCGATTCTCACCATCGACGCAGCGGGCGTCATAACGGCCGGTTATGCCGACGGCATCGCGGTGGTCCTTGCCCGGAGCGCCGACGGCGAACACCTCGGCAGTGCGGTCATCGCGGTTGGAGAGGACTTCATCGGCAAGGTGGGACCTGCCGGCGGGTATATCTTCTACGAGGATGAAGACGACCAGCACCCGTGGCGCTTTCTCGAAGCGGCCCCGTACGGGTGGTATGACGGAGGCGAGGACCCCGAGATGGCCTGGAGCAATGTGCTGGACTCCTTTGCCTTTACATGGATCTATGACGCAATCGGAACCGGAGAAGACGGCACGAGGGCAATTATAGATCAGGAGGACCACAGCGCCAGTGCCGCGCAAGCTGCCGTGGAGTTCGTGCATCATCACGAAGGCGTAACCTATGACGACTGGTTCCTTCCGTCGCTCGCCGAGCTCAATCAGATGTGGTTGAACTTAGCCGGCGAAAGGATTGGCAACTTTTCCGGCCGATACTGGAGCGCCACCGAGATTCACCCCGCCTCAGGGGGGGATCCCGATACCAATGTGTGGACGCAAGAAATGATGGGGGGTAACGGCGCCTTTCTGTTGAAAGGTGGTTCGTTTCGAGTTCGACCTGTTCGTTCGTTCTGAGGCTTGGGCGACGGAGTCAAGCTTGTTGCGTGGACAGGTGAGCTTCGTTCCGTGAAGACGAGTAACTACGCGCAGGCTTGCTGCCGACAACGGCACGCCTCTTACCGGCCCGGACGGATAGGACGTGTCGCCGGTGATCACGGCCTTGTCCACGCCCGCCCGTAGCGCCGGCTGCTTGCGATCGCGGCGAGCGGTTTGCGTTGTTTGGAAGGCGGGTCACCGGGTGCCGAACTGTGCTGCCGGTCGGCAGCGGGGCTACCGGAATCCTGTGCCGGCCGGCCGAGCGTGATCAACAGCACCGGGCGGCGCCCGCGCGGAATATCGAGGAGCCGCCGTACCTTGCGCTCTGCGAACCAGCCGATCATGCAGGTGCCGAGGCCGAGCTCGGTGGCCTGCAAACAGAAGTGCTCGGCCGCGATGCCGATGTCTATCAGGTAAAACGGTTTGTTCTTGAGTGCAGCGCCTATCTGCGAAGTGATGTTCGGCCGCTCGGCTACCACCGCAACGATCACCGGCGCCTCGGCTACAAAGCGGTTCATCACTCCGCCGGGGGCCAGGCTCAAGCGCGCAAGCTCGTCGCGCGTTTCGGGGTCGCTCACCACCACGAAATGCCACGGTTGCGCGTTGCAGGCCGACGGGGCAAGACGCGCGGCCTCGAGGCAGGAAGTAATAGCATGAGTCTCCACAGGCTCGGCGCTGTATGACCGCACGCTCGAGCGCGCCGCGATTACCGAGTTGATCTCCATGATGCGCTCCTTCACCGTCCGGTAGGTACAATGCAGACCGGCGTCCCGATCTCGATGCGATCGGTGGGTTCTGCGCCCATCACGCCGGTAGCGGTGTCTACCGGGTAGCTGAATGCCTCGTTGCTGTCCTGGCAGAGGGCGATGAGCCGGCTGCCGTCGGCCGAGAACCCGAAATCGCGCGGCGTGCGGCCCTGCAGGGGAACGTTTCGGCCCTCGGTGAGGCCCCCGGTTTGCGAATCCACCCCAAACTGCTGCAAGCTGTCTGAGAAGCGGTTGGAGACCGTGAGCGACCTTCCTGAGGGATGCAGCTTGACCGCCGCCGGCGCGGGGGTGCCGGCGTGCTCGGCACGCTCGCAGGCGTGATCGCCGACCGCGAGCCAGGTGTCGTCGGCCGGCCGGTACTCATACACAAGAACGCGCGGCGTGAGCTCGCAGACCACATACAGCACCGAGAGCTCCGGGTGAAACACCACATGGCGAGGTCCGTAGCCGGCGGGCGTCTCGATGGAACCGCGCGGCCTGAGCCTGAGATCGTCGGCGGCGTGTACCCAGATGCGGTCGGCGCCGAGGTCGGGGACGAAGTAGGCGCCGCCTCGAAGCACCACCTGATGTGGGTGCGAGCTCTCTTGACGGCTGAGGTTCGGCCCGGTTCCTTCGTACTCCAGGATCTCCGGCTCTTCGCCGAGCCGGCCCCCCGCGGCGGCATAGCCGGCTACGCGCCCGTTGAGGTAGGAGCTTGCAAGCACCCGGCTGCGCTCGGCGTCGACCGCCACGTGGCAGGTGGCGCGCCCCATGGAACTGCGCTTCGAAACGGCGCGAAGGCTTCCGTCGGGCTCAACTGCAAACGCCCAAACCGTGCCGTCCTCATAAAAGAGCTCGGAGCAGGCGTACAGGAACTCGCCGCCGGGAGCCGTGGTAAGATACGAAGGATTGGGAACCTCGGCCGCAGGCTTCCCCCGGCTGAGTCTCCCGCTTTGGAGCTCGAACTCGAGTGTCGTGATGCCCGCGCCGGTTGCGTTCGGAATCCAGTCGTCGACGACGGTGTAACTGCCGATATAAAACGATTCGGTAGACATGGTGTGATCGCTCCTCGGTGCGAAGCATAGCAAAACACGCGCACTCGGGCTACGATCGGTCGTTGGCTTTCGTCACGGAGTGACTACGATTGCTTCGGATCCTGAAGCTCACGCAGCTCGGCTTCGGTGAGCCCGGTGAGCTCGGCAGCTTCGGCCGGATCGAACCCGCGCTTCAGCAGGCGGTCGGCCATCTCCAACCGAGCTTCGCGCGAGCCTTCCCGCCGTCCGCGGGCGGCCCCTTCTTGAAAGCCCTCTCGCTTGCCTTCCCGCCGTCCGCGGGCGGCCCCTTCTTGAAAGCCTTCACGCTTGCCTTGCTCTATGAGCTTCTCGGCTGTACCCACGGCTTCCTCCTTCAGCGTCGCCGTCTGCAGCACGCGGTTCACCATATCGATGAACTCGCTCGGCTCGTACGGCGAGGCCTGCACAATATACAGCTTCAGTATATCAAACCCTTCGTGCCCAACCAATGCTTTGCCGACGGTTGCGGCAAGACGGTCCAGCGCGGCTAGAGTTTTCTCGGTCTCGGTTCGCGCGTACTTCATGGCCCAGATTGCTGCCGAGAGCGGTGCAGGAGCTTGCGGAATCTCAGTATCCGGTAAAGCGGTAAGGTTTAGAAGCTCTGCGGTAAACCGCGGGAGATAGGCGTAGAGGGGTTCAGGGAGATCCGCTGGGAAGAGTTCCGCGAAACTCGTTCCCACGGTTCGCGATGCGCCGTGATAGACCAATAGAGGGATGATCGGTACGAGCGGTTCGGCCGGCTGCGCTTTGCGCTGCTCGCTCCAGACCTGAACCATATAGCGAAGGAGCTGAAGCAGCGCCCAGGGGTCCTTGTACGACTTGTGCTCGACGAGGATGTAGACTCTCGCGTCGCATTTCGCGGCACGGTCGGTTGCCGGAACATGCTCCGGACCTTGGGCCGGTGTGGACCTCTCTTCCGGATCCGCTCCGCCTGCGAGAGCGACCGTGGCCGCAAGGTCTGAGAAGTGCTCCCGCAGATGCTCGTCGATATGTGTGCCGTGCTCGATCTCAAGCGTCGATAGGTCGAGCGTAGCGGTGAGTTCATGCGGCAGCGAGAACTCGAGCAAACTCGCCAAGAGCTCAGGGTGTCTGAAATAGCGGCGAAAGAACTCGTCGTGCGGATGCTTCTGTATTTCCATGGCGGTGACCAAACTCCTCGGTGTTCGCGGCTACTGTGCTGGTGAGAAACGCAAACGGCGCGGCGCGTTTTGTCGAAGCGTGTGTAGGGTTCGTTTCCCGAACCGTGTAAGCCGCAGGCGTCCGCGGTATAGGCCTCGGCGCGAGGTGTGCACCATTCCGCTTCGCTCGAGCGCTCGCAGCGCCTCGGCAACCTCTATCTCGTCCCAGTGCCCGAGCAGACCGAACCCGATCCGTTCGGCCGCATGGTTCTTTCTGGCGGTGAGATCATTGGCGCCACAGAGTGTTGCCAGTGCGGCTTTGCGGTTTAACGACGCCCGGTGAACTGCAAAGAAGCTCAGGAGCGTTACGAGTTCGGACGGCAGGTCTGCAGTTACGAGACGCACTTCCTCGCGTTTAGGGTGCGGGGCTGCGCTGCGCGAGGTGTTGGTTGAGACCTCATCGCAGCGGTCGCAGCCGTTGCAGTACTCCACCTCGGCGCCGAGTGCGGCAAGTAGGTAGCTTCGTCGGCACGACGCGGTCGTGAGGTACCCGGCCATGACCTGCGCGCGTTCCTGCTCGAGCGCCGAACGGTCGCAACTCCCGCGGCGCGCCGAGCCGCCCGGCGGAGACAGCAGCACCGCCGTGGAGGGTTTGCCGTCACGGCCTGCGCGTCCCGACTCCTGCAGATAGCTCTCCACCGACGGGGACGGTTCCAGATGCACCACCGAGCGTATATTTGCTTTATCTACACCCATTCCGTAAGCCGTTGTCGCGCAGAGAATGCCGTCGGATGACGAGAAGAACCACACCTCGCGGTCGATCTTCTCTTCGCGCGCGAGACCGGCGTGGTAGAAGTAAACCTCACGCTCGTTGAGAGCCGCACGGAGGTAGCGCGCGGTTTCCTCGCTGAGGCGGCGCGTAGGGCAAAACACCAGAGCGGGGCGTTCGAGACTTTCGGCGCCCGCCGGCCGTAGTAGCTCAACGAGGCCGCGTCGAGTCGAGAGGGTGGGCAGGACTCGATAGTGAATGTTAGGCCGATCCGGGACGCCTTGCACGAGCTGAGGCTCGTCGCCGGAAAACAAATGGCGGACGATACCGGCGCGGATGATCGGCGACGCGGTTGCGGTGAACGCCGTTATCGCAGCCCCCGGGATGCGGCTACAGAGCAGATGGAGATCGAGGTATCGCGGTCGAAATGTCTCGCCCCATTCCGAGACGCAATGCGCCTCATCGATCACCAGATGCGAGATCTCCAAGCGCTCGAGCTCGCAGAGTATCGGCTCGGTGAGGATCGTCTCGGGGTTGCTGAGAACAACGCGCGCCGAGCCGTCGCGGCAGGCTTGAAGTGCGCGTTCGCGATCGGCCCGCGTTTGGCCACCGCGCAGCACAACACCCGGAATCCCGAGTTCCTCGAGCCTACGCCGCTGGTCCTCAATCAGCGAGAGCAGCGGAAACACAACGACCGTAATACCGGGGAGGAGCAGCGCCGGCAGCTGAAAGCAAAGGCTCTTCCCGGCCCCGGTCGGCAAGAGCACGAGCTGGGTGCGTGGCGGATCGTGCTCGTTTCCGTTCCGGAGGGGGCTCGCGTCGAGCCCGCGGTCGGCGGTGTCGTACCCGTACGCTCCATCGTGGTCGGATTCGATTGTAGGTTCTGAAGGGCGACCGCGCGCGGCGCGGTCGAGGATGTTCGCCACAACGATACGCTGATAGGGAAACAAATAGGGAATTCCGAGTCGTTCGGCCGCGATTGCGCCTACGGGGTCGGGGATCGTGTGCGCAGGGTCTTGGCGCTCTAGTGTGCCGCCGCGTTCGGGCAACTCACCGACGGTGTTTTCGGGCCGTTCGGGTGCCACCCAGGCCCGGTCCGGCGAGACTAGATCGGTATCAAGCGAAGAGCCCGCAGGCGTCATGTGGCTACCTCCTTCTTGCCGCGTGAGTGGCGGTACTCGCCACGCTGAGACGCCGCGTAGAGAAGCAAGGCGGGAAGCGACACAAACAACGACCGCACCGGTATCGGAATCGATTGCGGTTCGTGGTGTTCTTCAAGAGCCGTGATCTCGTATCGATGCTCGCTGCCGTGCTGCATCACCGCGGTAATTTTGTGAAGCTGCTGCGAAAGGTGATCCTCGCGGCGCGCTCGGTGCCGGGCAAAGAACGGGTGCTCGTCTTGGTGTGAGTACACCGAGATCCGAACCGCGTTGCGCCGATCGGTGCGGTATAGGCGTTGGATCTCGTGTGCCGGTTGAAGGCTGCCGAGCTCCCGCAGCGCTACAGGTTCGCCGCCTGTGGATACCGCCTGCAGGCTGAGAAAATCCCGCGGTTCGAGGAGCTCAACGGTCGATGAGTTACCTACCGGTTCGGCTGCGGCTGCGGCAGCCGCGTTTAGGGTAAGCCGCACATCGCGTTCCAAGCCTTCGGGATACCACTTCGTAAGCACTCTATGCCCGGTTCCCCACCCGATGGTAGCTGCAAGATCCGCCGGGCTCAGACCGGACCGCGCAAGCTTCTCAAGCTCGAGTTGGAACACGAACGAATCCGGAGGACCCTTAAACCCGAGCACGACCTCATCGCAAGCGTTACAGTTCCGCAACGTGTCGGCTAAGCGGTATGCGGCTCGGCGGAGGTCTTGATGCGAGCCGCCGGTAATCGTGATGTGGTAGCCGTGCCGGCGCCGAGCTTCGTCCGAGAGCGCAAGATAAGCTTCCGGAACCTTCTGGGCGATGCGCCGTAGATCCGAAATCAGCTGCCCGGACGCGTCGACGCTCCGGTCTGTTCCGATATCGAATCTCACCCGTTCCGGCTCAAAGCGGGCCGCGAGTGTGGTGATGGCCGGGTGATCGATCAACGCATGCTCGATCGGCTGCGCCCTTCTAAACACGGCGCCACGCGATAGCCCGGCCGGGAACTCAAGGACGGCGGCAATCTCGCCCGCTCGCCCGGGTTCAAACCCACGCTGGGGCGCCAAAGCGCCGGCAACGGCGCCGATGAACAGAAGCACCGCGGCGGAAACAGTTACCAGCCGAGCGGTGTTGCGTAACTTCTCGAAACTCCACCTCACTCTTCCTGCGCTTCTCGCCGGCGGCGCGTAGGGTCCCGTGATCCGCGTTCGCGCCGTGCGTGCTTGGTGTGTTGCCGGATGCTGGTGGTGTGCGGAGTCTGTGGGGTTCAAGCGTCGCAACGCGAAAAACACCGTGGCTCCGAGGAGCGCCGCGGTTGTTCCAACAACCACCGGAAGAGCGAGCGTTCGCGTGTTTGCCGGTAGCAGTATCATCGGGATGTATGCAGTTGCAGCTGCGGCGAGGGGAAGCAGGCCGGGGTTCGGCTCCACCGCCCGGTCCGAATGCAGCGCGCGCGATAGAGATACTGCGAGCGCGGCGCAGGTAACTGCGTACACGCCGGTGGGATCAAGACTGATACCGAACAAGCCCATCCCCGCGAGGCCCGCGGCGACGCTGCTGACGGCGGCGCCGAGTAGATCGGCCGCGAAACGATGCTTGTTGGCCGTTGCGTTTCGGGCGACTGTGAACAGCACAACGATCATGGCGGCAATCCAACCCGCGGAATGGAGCCCGGCTCGTCGTACCGTCGCGATCGGCGCTTCGGCCCGGTTCATCACGACCTCCAACTCGGGGTGGGCCGAAATCGCTCGAACCAGCCTGCCGGCCACCGCTACCGGGTTGGCATCGCCTTCGGCCTGAACGTAGATAAGAGTTCGATCCTCGCCGTTCAACTGCGAAATGCGATCGGGTTCGCGCCGGCCGGTTGAGACATCGGCGATCGATGTGAGCGTGGAGTTCGGGAGCACCGGTGCGGAAGCCAGATCTTCACGAGATCTGAAGCGCGTGTCGATCAAAGTTGGGGGAGAGCCCGCTGTTGAGAATCCCCCGGTAAACGCGATACCGCGAACTCGTGCCGGCAGCCGGCGGAGATCCTGGCCGGTACGCGCCGCTCCGTCGAGACCGGCGGTAACGGTGGCCTCGAGCGGGCGCTCGCCGCCGATCACCACATCGGCCGCTCCGGGGATGCGCAACAGCTCGGCGCGTACCTGTTGTGCGACAGCCTGCTCGTGAGTGCGAAGCGCAAGTATCATTACCACGGAGCTGTCTCGGTCGCTTCTGATGATCCGAGGATGGTGTGCCGAGTCCGGAAGTCTCGGTATCAGACGGTGAATCGCGGCGCGTAACTCGAGGTATGCCTGGTCGGGCTCGGTGCGAGCGTCGTAGCGTAGTACCACTTCCGAGAGCTCTCGCGAGCTTACCGCGTGTATCGAGACAACGTCCGAAAGCTCCGCAGCGGCGGTCTCGATCGGGCGGGTGACGCGTCGCTCCACCGTCTCGGCAAAACCACCGTCGTAGCGCGCCGTGACCGCAAACACCGGTGATCGTACCGCTCGGGCTTCGCCAATCTCCAGAGAAGAGATTGCTCCAGCGCAGAGCAGCGTTAGGGCAGCAGCCAGTACTCGGCGTTGGAGGCGACTCATACCGCCCGCCGTGTTCCGGGTCATCGTCGTGACCTCCGGGGGACGGTGATCCGCGGTGAAGGCGAGAAAGGTGCATCGAGCCGAGTTGCGGCGAGTGCGCCCGCCGGGCGCGGGCGTGCGGCCGGCACGCGTGTGCACTGGAGATAGAGCGCGGGGTAGAGCAAGAGCGTGGCGGCGGTTCCAACTATCAGACCGCCGAGTAACGGAACCGTGGTGTCGCGAATCAAGATGTTGCTCGAGAACGGACCCAGCACGAGCGGAACGAGCGCTACCACCGTGGTGAGCGCGCTGGTTACCGCCGGCTCGAAGCGACGGGCAGACTCCGTCGTAACGAGATCCCGTATCGATCGGCGGTACGATCGCTTGCGACTGTACCCGACCGTAAGCAGGATCGAGGCATTGACCGCAGTGCCGAGCAGCACAAGAAGACCGAGCGCGCTGCCGATGCTCAAAGGAGTAGAGGTGAGGGCGAGCGCCAACAAGCCTCCCGCGAGGTAGCAAGGAACAACGCTGAGCACCATGATCGGAAGCCGAAGCGAATCGAGAAGCGCTACCAACAGGATCAGCAGCACGAGGAACGCCGCGGCGAACACCGTCGTCATCTCGGTACGCGCGGCCCGAAGCGCCCCTTGTTCGGCGTGTTCCACCGTTACCCCGATCTCGGCGTCTAACCGGTGGTCTATCGCTCGCCCGTCGACCGAGCCGGAAATCGTGAGCTGCTCAGCGGGAAGGCGGTCGATGCGATGCAGTGCCTTCGGCATTCGCTCGGTCTCGAGCCGTGCGACGGCGTTTGCAGGCACAAAGCGCCCGGAGTTCGTCGGTATGCGGAGTGTCTCGAACACGGTGCTCGGGGACCGCAACGGTGTTGGAACGGTCACTCGAATCGGGAGATCGTAATCACCTTCGGGAAGATGCGTCGGTACACCACCTTCCACTGCGTGACGTAACGAGTGAAAGAGGTCGGTAGGTGATGCGCCGGCCCGCGCGAGTCTGTCGAAATCAGGAATAAGCCTATAGCTCGGTTCCGTGCGGGCAGCCGCGGCCATTTCGTTCGCGCCGGTCTCGTGCTTCGATCCGGTGAACCGTTGCAGGCCGCCTGCGAGCGCTGCGCGCGTTTCGGCGCGCAGTATCAGCGTGTTGTGTTCCCCTCCTCCGAGGAGCGTCTCTACCGGGTTATCGATTGGTGAGACGTGGTGCGATACGACCGGAAGCGTGCCGAGCCCAACCGAGAGCGCTTTGGTGACCCGATCGGTGCGCGAGCCTCGTGTCCGGTGTTGTACGCCGTGTGCGGCCGGGGGCGTAACGGTGAGCGCCACCGTCACGTAACGTGACGAGCCCGCGACCGACGGCAGCCCCCCGAGTGCCGAGCGCCCAAGCCGAGTATCGGTTACTGCGTATCGCACCGTGACACCTTCCACACCGCCCAGCATCCGGACGGCGCTGCCGGTCTCGGCTCGAACACGGTCGACCGTGAACTCTGCAGGAAACTCAAGCCGTACGCGGTACTCCTCCTCGTGGTCGCGATTGAAGAGCGTCGACGGACGGGTATAGAACAGTGCAACCGTGATCACGGCCATGAGCGCAAGCGCCGCCGGCACAACGAACCTCGCGGGGGCGCTCCGAGCGAAACTCAGTGTGCCGCCGAGCGCGCGGTGATATAATCGGGTAATACGGTGCGGTTGAAGCGGCGCGGTTCCCGCGCTCCGCGCCGGCTGCGTCTGCACCCCTCGGTGTGTGCGGGCGACGGCGGTAGGGAACGAGAGCAGGAGCGCCGGCAGAAACGTAAGCGACACACAGTACGACACCGCAAGCAGAACCGAGACCGTGATCGCGAGCTCTCGAAAGACCGCACCCACCGGGCCCGGGACGAACGCAATCGGCAAGAACACCAGTGCTGTGGTGGCTGTGCCGCCAAAGGTCGCGCGAGCACATTCGCTCAGCTCACCGCCGATCCCGACCGCTCGCACCCATGGGTCGACCTCGACCGCCGGGTTCCGGCGCGTGAGATACTCGAGCCGATCGGATACCACGATCGCGTTGTCGAGCACCATACCGAGTCCGATCGCAACGCCCGCGAGCGAGACGAGATTTACGGTTATCCCGGCCGGGAGTAGGATCGCGGCGCTGCCCGCGAGCGTAACGGGAATCACCGCGGCGCAGGCGGCCGCCGATAGCGGGTTGCGACGGGCGTAGTACACCACAGCGAGCGCGGCGAGGATTCCCACCGCTAAGGCAACCGCTAGGTCGCGTAGCGCGGCCGATATCGGCGCGGCCGCATCCTCCACAAGCGTGAGTTTCACCTCATCGGCGAAGGCGTCCGATAGCTCGGGAAGCGCGCGGCGGAGCGCCCGCGACGCGCCGAGCATCCCGGCGTTCGGGTGTGGATACACCGCGATTCCGACCGCGGCGACCGCGCCGGCTACGGCGGCGGCGTCGGCCGCATCACGCGCGCCGGCTGCATCACGCGCGCCGGCTGTGTTACCTGCTTCGACGCCCTCGTCCCGGCCGTGCGCTGCGGCATGAAAGAGCAGGTCGGGCTCGGCGGCCGTTATCGAAAGGTTCGCTATCCTTGAGAGCCTTACGCCGTCTACTCGGAGCCGTGCCAGGTCCTCAAGCGAGCTCACTCCGCTGTCGAGGCGTAACGGATACTCGTTGTCTCCGGATCGAAGAACTCCCAATGGCCGATTTACAACCTGTTCGGCGATAGACTCACCGATCTGCGGAAGACTCAGCCCTGCGGCGCTCGCCGCCTCGGGATCGACCGCCACCTTCAACTCGGGCTCAAGAGCTCCGATCACCTCCACTCGACCGATGCTCGGCACACGCCGGATCTCGCTTGCGAGATCGTGCTCAACCACTCGGCCTATTGCAAGCAGGGCTTGATCCTCCCGCCGTCGAGTGGGACCCGGGAACACCGCAAGCACCGCAACCGGGGTCATCGAAAGGTCGGTGCGCATGATGAGCGGGCGTTCGGACGCCCGTGGAAGGGTAGCCGCGATGCCGTCGATCTGCTCGCGAACCTCAACCACGACTCGGGCCATATCAGCTCCCCACGCGACCCGCAGCGATACCAGCGACACCCCATGTGTGCTCAGCGACTCGATTCGGCCCGCGCCGGAAACCGACGCAACCGCACGCTCAACCGGCTGTGTTATCAGTTGCTCTATCTCCTCCGCGCCGATGCTCGGGTACTGGGTGAGTACCTGGACCACCGGGATCTCGATCCGAGGAAGATAGTCTACCGGTAGCTGAACTGCGGCGACGGCTCCAAAGGTCACGACGCCCGCGGTAACGGCAAGAACTGTGCGAGGCTTTGCGATAACGGCATCCCAGAACTGCGCCACTCTAAGACCTCTACCGATCAATAGTTGAGACTGAGGTTAAACGGCTCATCGATGCGATTCCCAAAACTGTCTTTGAACCCTGCGGCCAACTCGAGACGCAAGGTGCCGGATACCGGGTGAGGATTTGTTGAGGCACGTAGCCGTATCGAGGTTCGTTCGTGCGGATAATCCGAGAGGACGGCGTCCGAGCCGGGTTCATGGTCCACGGATAGCACGTTCAACAGCTCGAAACCCACCGAGGGCTCGCTCGAGACCACGCGGAATGCCTCGAGGAAGCGGCCGAGCTCAACCTCGGCGCCGACGGCGTGAGCGATTATGACCCTCAGGACGGCGTTCTCGGTCTCGGTGAGCGTGATGAGGTCGTTGAGCTGCAGACGAGTGAACCCTGATCCCTCAGGGCCGGACTCGGCCTCAGGGTCGGGGTTGAACCATATCTCGGATACGCGCGGTGTTAGGGTGCGCGGTCCGTCCACCACGAATCGGTACTCATCCGCGAGAGCCGTGAGCTGGTAGAGTTCATAGCGCCGTAAGTCGTTGTTGAACTCGAGCTCGGCCTCGCGCGCATCGGCCGACCACCGCAAGGAGTGAGATACTCGGGGCGTTACGGTGATGAGATCTCTTCGCTCCTCGAGCGTGACGGCGCGATTAAAGCGAAGCGTCAAGCGATCGTCGGTCTCGATGCCGTAGGTTATCTCCCGGGCGTCCGTAGGTAGCAGCGTTTCATCAAGGTCCGTGACTCGAAGCTCGGTTAACGCGAGATCGGAGCGTGGTCCGGTGTGAAAGGTGAAGCTTCGCTCATCCGGGTTGGCAACGCCGGAGCGACTCCTGAGTGCGGTGGTGAGCCGCACGCGATACTCGGAGTCTGCGCGGTAGTTCTCGGCCGGTGTGAAGCGTACGAAGGAGTCGCGTTCCGCCCAGGAAAACGAGCCTGCGACCGCAGGCGTAAGTTCGAAGGCCTGAAGCAAAGATTCGCGGTCCAAGGCCTCCGAGAACCGGAGCTCAATCGGAGCGCGAGGATCGACTTTCGTGTCGCCGTCGAGGGGCGAGTGCGAGACAAGACTCGGCGCGCCTTCCGAGTCGCCGGTTCGAAACTCAAACCTGAACGGCCTGGGGAGCGCGTTGCCGTACCGGTCTTGAGCCTCGGTGCCGAGCTCGTAGCGATACAGTGCCCCGGAGGAGAATCCCCCGTCCGGTATGAACTGCATTCGCTTGCCGCTCCAGCCGAAGCGTCCGCCGGCAATCTCTCCATTGCGTCTGAGGGTGAACGCGCGCTCGGCGGCCGGACGGTCCATGCGCGCGCTGAACTCGAGCTCAACGGCCTCAGGATCGTTCGGCGCTTCGAGGCCTACCACGCGGGAGTCAGGACTGAAAGAAACTACTTCCGGCGCCCGCATCTGCGTGAGTTCCTCCGCAAAATCGCAACCGACGGCGAGCTGGGTGAGGATAAGCGCGCTCATCGCGCACGCGTAGAGACCAATACCATGGGTTCTCATCGGGATCTACTCCTGAGAAGCTGTCTAACCTCATGCTCCGGCGTATTACCGGACGAGCTCTCGAGCGACTGCGGCACCAGCAGCTGGTAGTAGCGCGGCGCGTCGGCCTCGCCGGGTTCAAAGGCTCGGTAGGTGATCGTGAGCTCGGTGTCTCCGGCCCAGGCTGTGCCGACACGTACCGGCTGCGCCGCGCCGCTCGGGAACAACGCCCGGATCCTCACCGAGTCTTGGGCTCGCTGCTTGGTAGCGTCGCTTCTAAACGGTTGGTTGAACCGCAGGCGAAAGCGGTACTCATACGGATAAAAGCCGAGCGAAAAACTCGCTGCGGTGTGCGCGCTGAACGGAGCCGAAAGCGGAAAATCGGAGTCGGAGGGGTGCCCATCGATCTCGATCACCTCGAGCGCGCCGTCCTCGCGCCGGAGCCGCTTCCTACACGACTGCGTCAAACGGTTGCCGAAGCGATCGACCGCCGCGCTCGAGATCGTGAGCTCGTAGGCGCCGGCGGGGCGCCAGGGCGACTGCGGAATCAATACCAGCGTGGCCTCATCGGGCCAGACGCGGCGCAGCGCCACCTGCGGCTCGAGCGCAACGGCCGCCTCGGTTCGGCTGTGATCCATCGGCTTCGAGAACTCTATGCGAATTGCGTCGTCACGCGAGAGCGCCGGCATCTCGTCGGGGCTACAGACCGTATCGTTCGTGTCGCCCCCAGGGTCGGGGAGCGCGAGTGCGGGGAAGCCGTCTTCCCAGGAAGCTAAAGCCGGCGCCACACGGGTAACGAACGGCGGCACCACGTCTTCGGTCACGTAGTACCGCAGTTCCGTGCCGCCGATGATTCGTTCGCGATCCGGAGTCGCAACCGTGCCCGAGAGAGAGATGCGGTAGGTTTGATAGTGCTCCCACGCGTCTTTCGGGGCGAGCTCAACGCGCGTGCTCTCGGCGTTCCAAGATAGCTCGAACTCGATAGCGGGCGATATCGTAAGCGCAGCGTTGAAACTCTCGGGTGTCACCGCTCGTGAAAAACCGAGTGTAATAGGATCCTCGGTTGCGATCACCGCGCCCGCGTGCGGCAGTACCTCAACAAGCGCGAGGCGCGATCCGGCGGCCTCTTGATAATAGAACTGTACGTGGTGCGACACGCGATGGACTCGGCCGCTGCGGTCCGGAATCTGGCCTTCCACCGCAAGAAGGTAGCGGGTCCGGGGTTGCAAGGGGCTGTGAGGTGTAAAGGTTGCGGTGCGCCCATCCCACGCAATGCTCCCCTCAACCGCGGTGCCGAGATGTGAGATGCGAATACCGTCGTGAGCCGCGTCCTTGTCTACCGAAAACCGAAATCGAACCGTGACCGCGTCATCGGTTTTGAGCACGGCTCCGTCATCCGACGGATGTGTCTCCACCGGCGGATCAACCGGGAACTCGATGAGGTTACAGCCGGCAACCGACGCTCCGGCCCAGAGTATCGCCAGTACAGAGAGAACTCCGGTACTCCGGATCCCCACGAGGTGCCGCGTCTTCATTCTATGACCTCCACCTGCTCTCCGTCACGGAACTGCCGGCGCTCGGGTTGGAGCACGACCTCGGCGCCCGGTTTCAGTCCCGAGATTGCAACAAACCCGGTCGGCGCTCGAGTCTCGGTCAGAGGCGTGATCGCGTTGCGAAACACCCGAGACCCGTCTCCGGTGGTGGTGACGATGTACAGGTGAGGATCGTCGTGCTTGTTCCGTATCGCCGGTTCAGGGACCAATACCGTGGGAGCCGCCGGCCCGAGCTCGATTGCCGCGCGCGCGAACAGCCCGGGCTTGAGGCTACGGTGCTCGTAATCATCGATGAGAAGGCTCACACGGGCGGTGCGCGTGCGGGCGTTTACGTACGGCGCGATAAAGGCAACCTGTGCCGGCAGTTCGTGTTGTTCTCGGTCGTCGACAACCACACGAGCCGTTTGTCCGGGCGCCATACGCGAATGCGATAGTTCGTCGACCTCCACCTCGAGCAGCAGCTCGTCGCTGTTGATCAGCGAGAACACCGCCTGTTGGACCGTGGCGCGTTCACCGGGGTGCAGGTGTCGATCCGCCACCACGCCGTCGATCGGCGCGCGTAACTCGGCGCGAGACAGAAGCGTACGTAACTCATTGAGCTCGGTCTCGGCTTCGGACACACGCGCCTCGGCGAGCGCGACCTCGGCGCGATGGGAGCGCGTTTGTAGTGCGACGAACGCGGCCCGCGCTTCCGCGAACGCAAGGCCGTCGTTCGCGTTAGGAGGGCTCTCGGTGCCGGCGTCGGAATAAGGCACAAGCTCGCTCGGCAAGTCCTCGATGCGAAACCCGATCTCGAGACGACGCTTGTGAAGAATCGCTTGTTCGTAAGCGGTGCGGGCGTTGTAGAGCGCCTCACGGAGTTTCTCAACGCGTTCCGGCGGAGCGCCGTCCACGGTTTGCAGCCGTTCGGCACGGTGCAAATCGCGCTCGGCCTGTGCGAGTGAGCGCGCCCGCCGTGACACCTCCTTATCCGACGACAGCAGCTCAAGCGCCCGTGACTCAACGGCTCGTGCCGCGTCGGCCTCTCGTGCCTGCGCAACTTCAAGCGCGGCAGCGGCCTGTGCGAGCGCCGCCTCGGAGCGCTGCACCTGCAGCGCGAGCCGCTCCTGGCGCAGGCGCCCGAGCAGTTCGCCCGCGACAACCGGATCGCCCTGTTCCACGAATACTTCATCGAGGACACCGTCGGCCTCGGGGTATACCTCGGCTTTGTTGCGATACACGATCGTGCCGAAGACCGAGAGTTCCGGAATGATCATGCGTTGCTCGGATATGGCCACACGGACCTCGGCAACCGCTGCAACCGGCTCGCTCGGAGAATCGGCCCTGCACGAAGCCGCGGCCACCGCGCCGAGCGCGGCCAAACAGAGCACGACAAGTGCACGACGCGCTGCGAGGTGCACTTCAGGCACGCTCTTGGAACTCGAGATCGCTTCTAATGAACTCACCGCCCGCCTCCTGTGATTATCTTGCTACTGAGCGCCGGCTCGTACTCAAATCCGGTACGTTCGAGCAGGCTCAACTCACGTTCGTGTAGATCCACCACTCCGTCGGCTAGACGGCTCTCGAGCGCGTTGAGCTGCTCGATCTGCTCGAGCAGATCGAGTCGCGTAAGCTCGCCGAGTTCTGCGCGCAGCTCCGATATCGCGATTCGCTCGCGCTGCGTCGCGATCCGCCGGCGAAGCAGGGCGATGTGTTCGCGCCGTCGTCCGATTTCCTCGATCGCGAGCGAGAGAACCGATATTTCGGTGTCCCGGTGGCGGGTGTAAGAGGCTTCGGCTCGTAGACGCTCGTTTCGGGCGTCGGCAACACTGTATAGGTTGGTCAATCGCTCGAGCGGAACCATCGAGCTCTCGACCGTACGCGTTCGTGCATCGGGGTAAGGAGAGCCCACCGAGCCTGCAACGCTTGCCGATCCCAGCACCGGAGCGAGTTGAACTCGCACCCCGATGGAAAACCCGGGCCGGTCGAGTGGAAACTCGTTGCCGGTTGCGCTCAGCTCGCCCTCGAGCGATACCCGTGGGAGGAAGCCTCGTCGGGCAACTTGTTCGCGCTGCACCGCCTGCCGGAGATACGCGCGCTGTTCGGCATACGCTCGGCTACGGCTCACTCCGTCGGCGGGCCGGATCGATCTCAGCATCTCGTACGGCAGTCCGCTGTACTCTATGTTCAATCTTCCCTCCGGGTACCGCTGCTCGTTCAACGGGTCTATCAGGCGCGCAAACCGCCGTGAGGCGGCTACGTGCTCAAGCTGCAGCTCGAGAAGATCTAGTTCTTGGGATTGTAGGTTGAGCTCGAGCTCGCGAAGGCTCAACGAGGTGGTTTGCTCGAGCGCGTGGCGCGTGCGGCCGATCTCGAGATGAGCCCTACTGATCTCGAGAGTGCTCTCGGATATCTCGACGCGTTGCCTGAGTGCAAGAACCTGCAGGTATGACCGTGTCACGGTATGTGCGATCTCACGCTCGCGCTTCTCGGCAGCGAGTCCTCGAAGGTCGCGGTCGGTTCGCGCGATCCGGATCGCTCTGCGAGTCCGGCCCCCGTCGTACAGGAGCTGTTCCACGCCTATCGAAGCCCGGCGGCTGCGATTGTCGGGGCTTGCGTACGCCACAGTGTCGGAGTGCGCGTAACTGAGGCTCAGTCGTGGGAAAGCGGCCCGGTACCGGTCTGCGACTCGATAGCGGTCTGCTGCGTGCAGAGACCGCAGATACTGCAGGTCGGGATCGTTGTCCTGTGCGAGTGCGACCGCGCGAGTCAGGTCGATTGTGGTACCCCCGCCGTGTTCGTGTTCGTGTTCGTGGCGACCGTCGGCAGACTCGGTCGTGAGCGGTGTCGCGCCTGAGGGGTGGAGCGGCACAAGCGCGCTCAGCGCCACGGCGGCTGCGGCGGCAATGTGTTTCATGGACCGTCGTCCGTACCGAGCGCCGTCGGCAGCGGCGAGAGCGCCGCCGCTACATTCAGGTAGTGATTCCCGAGCTCGGTAACCCCTGCTGAGCGATAGATGATCGCGACCTGCAACGCCGCCTCGGCGAGCGCACCACGAAACGCGAGCGCTTGCTCGGTGGCCGCGACCGCGCGGTCAACCTTGCCCGCGGCGAGCGCCGTTTCGGCGAGTAGGAGCAGCAACTCCGGATCCTCGGCGCTCACTTCGCGCGTGCGGCGAAGTATTCGCTCGGCGGCCTCGGCGTCTCGGTTTGCGAGATGCGCCCGCACAAGCCACTTGGCCGCGTCGATGTGATGTGGTTCGGTCTCGAGCACGCCTCTGAGTACCGTCGCGGCCCTTTCGTAATCGCTCTGAAAGTACGCGACCCGCCCGAGTAAGGTCGTCGCGGGCAGAAACGACGCATCGAGCAGGTACAAGTCTTCAAGCAGCTCGCGAGCATGAGCGAGGTCGGCCTCGAGATATGCGCGGTACGCGCTTCCGAATCGTCGAAGCAAACCTGCATGATCCGCACCGCCTGCATGACCTACGAGACGCTGCGTGTGTTCGGGAACTCCATGTATCTCGCGGGCCGGGGAGAGCATACTTGCCCCGATCGCAGCGGCGACCGTAACCGCGATACCCAGCGCCGTCATGACCGCCGTCGGGCGGCGGCGTGTTGCAGCGAGATTTCCTTCGGAGACGTCGGAGCTTGCGCTTCCCGCGCCGGTGTCTCTCATCGTCGTTCCATCGCTTCGTTCGGTTTTCACTACGGCCCTCCGAAAACACTACAACCGCTCTAAAGCGCATACCGCTTCGCTTAACGGCTCATGTTCCAGCTCAGAAACCGGTACGACGGTGTGATTCGCTCGGGTTCGAGAAAAAGTTTCAAAAATTTTTCGGTTAAGCGAAGCAATATGAAACTGAAGCCGGTTGAATTAGGGTGAGGAGGAGTTTGCCATGCAGAAACGCCGTGTGCGGGCTGCTGTGGTGCTATCGCTGTGCGTGCAGTTTATGGGGCTCGGTCCGCCGGCACCCTCGATAGTAGCGGCATTTGATCCGCTCTCGTTTGAGCCTTCGAGCACCGGACCGGTGTGGGAACATGGGCGTTGGGGCTACAATCCGAACGCACTCAGTAGCAAAACCGCAGCCGGCGCGGAGCCGCTCAGCCTCTTCTCAGACGAACTCGAGCGCGCCGACGGGTTCGTGGTCTTAAACGATCGTATCGGGGCCGCCGGCACCGCGCTCGCCCGCGTGCCCACCCCGGTACGAGAACAAGCCGAGCAGATGCTGCTGCGGCGTATCACTGCGTGGGTCTCCGAGGATCAGCGTAGCGGCGAGTTCGGCGATGCACGCGATCTGATCGAACTCAGCCTCGAGGAGCTCGAGCTCGCTCTGCTTTACACAACCGATTTAGACGGCACCGTTGTGCTCGATGATCTCGGAGACCCGGTTCTTAAGGGCGCCGAAGACTTTGCGGAGGCGTCCGAGTCTTGGGAGCGGGCGGTGGAAGAGCAGGCTCAGGAGATTGCTCGAAACCGGCAACGGCGCAGCGCAACGCTCATGCTCGAGGTGTTCGACGCAGCCGCTCGGCTGGGCTTCGATACCGCTCCTCATGAGATGCAGATTGCGCGGTTCTTGGCGCTGCAGAGCGAGCGCCGGATGCACGAACAGCGCGTGCTGGTTCAGCAGGCGCGTAATCGATTTGTGGCAGGCCGTCTGCGCGATACCTACTCGCTGCGGCGAAAGTCTGAGCGGGAGACCGCGATCGCGGTTAGGGCCGAACTGGTAGGCGAGACGGCCGAGGAGCTCGGCGTTCTGACCGAACGGTTATCGGAATCCTTTCGAACGGCGGTGGATGAGCACGGCACAACCGACGCTGCGGCGATCGAAGCACTGGAACGCGGGCTACAGGATGCGCTCGAGGAGGGTATTGGGCGGTGGGCTGAGGCTGAGAGAGAGCTGCTGCTCGAGCGTGCACGTTGGGAGCAGGAGGCGGTTGATGCATTCAGCGAGGGAGAACGTTCCTGGCAAGCGGTGCTCGAGGAGTTTAACCGGCGCAGAGGAGAGTGGTTCGCGCAACTCTCCGAGATCGCGGCCGAAACCGAGCTGTACTGGGACCACCGCGTCGCGGAGTATCGGCACGAGAGTCAAGCTTCTCTTGCTGCTCTCGAGCAGGCGAGCTCGTTCGAGGTTGCACAGTTTGTTCACGAGTTGCAGCAGGTTACCGAGATGCTCGAGCTTCACCGGCTTGAGCTAAGCATTGCGAAGGATCGAGTGTCGGAGTTTCGCGGTCTCGTCTTCGAAACCGAGCAACGGTATTGGTACCTATCTGATACCAATCCGGTGGCGGCTTGGAGGCTCATGGCTGAAGAACTACAACCGTATCGCGCCGAGCTTTCGTTCTGGAACGCCGCCGAAGCCGAGTATAGGATGCAGATAGATGAGCTGCTGCTTCAGATGGAAGTTCTTGAGCAAGAGGCCGGTGAACGCGGTGAGCGCTACTCGCTCGATATGGATTCGGTTGAGAAGCGCTGGATCGGCCGTTTGCTCGAGGAGGCCGAACACGCGTACGAATCGGCTGAGGCTATTTTGGAATACGCCACCGACGAGAGTTCGAACCGTCCCACGCATTCCGAGACGAAGCATGAGTACGAAAACGCGGCCGAGGAGCTCGAACACGCCTACGAAGAGGTGCAGGAGCTTCGGCTCGAGCTTGAAGAATTAACCGCCGAACTCGGCGCCGGTCGAGAACTGGTTCAGTCTCACCACGAGCACCTCACGGAGCTGTATCAAGAGCTCACGAATAGGCGCCGCGAGTACGAACACGCGCTCGAGATGTGGTCCGATTTCAGCCTTGAGCGCCTTGTTGCGCGCCTCGACCAACGCGTTTCGGCGCTTATCGGCTTTCAGTATGACGATAAGGCGCGTCTGTATCAGGCTTGGATCGAAGCCGAAGAGGATGTATCTCGGCTCGAGCTCCACGAGCGTTCCAACCGATTGACCGAGTTGCTTCGCTTCGGCGAGGCGGCCGACCCTAGTGGCGGTGATCGGGAAATGCCGGCGCTCGATACGCTGCGAGAACTGAAGCGGCAGTTTTCCGATTTCACTGCCGAAGGCGCGGTGGGAGTGGTGTTCGGAAATGCGCTCGCGGCGTCCACCTCGACGCTCCCGGTCTCCGAGTACATGGGTTTCGAAGACGAACTTGCCGTGTTCTCAGACATACTCGAAAGCCTGCAGTCGGCGAGCGGCGCAAGGCTGGAAGCCTACCGAACGGCGCTCGAGGCTTCGGCGCGTAACCTTTCGGAAACACTGGCGGCAGAGATTCTGCACCGCGAGTACGCGATCCGTCTTCTCGGCGAGAACACGTCGTGGGAACCCGAGCGCCTGCAGGCCGAGCGCAAAGCGCTATCGGAGGCTCATCTCAGTGCGCTCCGCGACGACCTCGCAGCCTCGTTGTCGGACCGCACCTCGATTGTTGAGGCGCTTATCGAGTTTGCCGAATCCGAGCACGAAGACCTCGAAGCCAACGGACTTGCCTGGATTCTCTGGAACTATCGGATCGCTGAACACCACGCTCCCTATAGCCTCGCCGAGTTGAACGATATCAAGCAAGAGCTTCATACGCGCGCTGAACGGATCGACGAACTAGTCACAGGCGAAGCAGATCTGCGGTCGTTGCTTGAAGGCTTGTGGGCTCCGTTCAAAGCATACGGAGTTCGCCTGGTACCCGACCGACCGAACCTCGATTCCCACTTATCCGCGTTGGCGCTCGCCGCCGAAGCTGCAGCGCTCGAGCAGTATGCTCCCCACGCGCTCGCAACCGCCTCAACGGTTCGCCGGGAGTCCCTCGAAGAAGTCGCGCGGCTGTTCCTCGAATACGCCGATACGGAGCTAGGTGCCGACGATACCGGAGCGGTCCCGGAACCTTCAGAGGAGAAGCTGCAGGAGCTCGAGTCGCACCTTGAGGCTGTCGTCATGCCGGCGGAAGGCGGTGGGGCCGGAGGCGTTCACCCCGACGGCGACGACGCGTTCGCGGAAGCCACGGGCGAGTTCGGCCTCGCAGCGTTACAGATCGCGCTCGAGCTATTCCTATCGGCATTTCGGGAACCTGAGGTGGTGTTCGACCGCGGCCAGGATCAATTCGCCGTGGTAGATCGACGGACCGCTGCGTTATCGGTGTTGCACCGGGCGTACAACTACGTTTCGAGCGCCTGGGAAGAGAACGTGGCCGACGAACAAGGCGCGCTCGACGAGGCGATACGCCTCGCGCAGTTTCACGAACGTGAGCTTCAGCGGGCACAGGCTACCTACACCGAGAACCGCGAGGGCAAACAGAGAATCCTCGAGGACTTGCGGTCTGCGGGCCGAAGACGCGCGGAGTACTACCGTCTTACGGTTGCACCTGCCCGCGTGGCGGTTCTGGAAGCCGAACAGCAGCATCGGGAAGCTTTAGAAGAGTATCGCCTCGCGCTCGGCGAGCTTACCGGGCTCGGGGATAGCTACGCCGCGAAGCGCGAGGTGTGGGAAAGCCGAGTACGGGATCATCGGGTCGCGGGATTCGCGTATGCGCGTGCGCGAGGCGTGTACGAGTACGCCTCCGACGGTTATCTGCCCGCGGGGTTTGAGCCGGAAGCGCTGCGAGATGCGCGTTACGCGGAGTACCGGAGACTGCAGCGCATCTCGTCCGGGGTTGAAGACCTCTTGGAAGGTCGTGAGGATGCATTCGCGTCGGTCACCGATCCGGTTCTGTTGAAGATTCACGAGCGCAGCTACGAGCTTGCCGAGCTTCAGGACACCGTTGAGCATCTCGAAACGCTGTTGTTTGCGTCCATCAACGAACTCCGAACGGAGCGAGACATGCTCGCAATCACGTATCACGACGCGCTCTCAGAGGTCTTTCGAATAGATCTCACCGGGGCGTACGCTACCCCGGGTGTCGGCCGAGACGCCCCCGACTTACCGGATTACCGCGCGCTGTCTGCCGAGGAGATGCTCGAGGAAGAGCACGCTTCTGCCTATCTCGCGAATGCTCAGCATCTTTCTGATGCCGAAGCATTCACCGCGAGTCTGCTTCAGCTCGAGAACCCGCAGCGGGTCCTCAGGGATCTCGGGTATGCGTTCTACCACGAGATGCAGAGCGTGAACGAGTACGAGATCGATATTGATGTCGTAAACGACAGCGCGCTTCGGAGCCTAATAGACGAGCGTCGCATTATCTCCGGAGGCGGCCCGCGGAGTCAGATCCGGGCATTTGCCGCGCGCGAGGCCGAACGCGGGTTCAATCGGGTTCAGGCAGACGCAGCTAAAGCGCGCCTCTACGCGGTATACCGTCAACTGATGCTCGTCGACCGATTCGCGATTGGCGAGCGGTTCATCCAGAGCGACCTTGGCGGCGCGGTGATCGACGAAGCGCGCGACGAAGCCCGAAAGCGAATACGGCGAAACCGGCGTCGTCAGCGTAAGTTCCTCGCCGGATTCTTCGTATCGCGCTCGAGCATAATCGGGGCAGCCATTCTCGCGGCCGAAAACCGGAGACTCAGGTCTCTGCGCCGCTCGGTGGCGGAGCTCTCCCCGGAGGGGGAAGCGCAGCGCGATCGGATTGTCGCCGATATGCACGATATTATTGAGACTGCAGTCGCATATCGGGAAATCCACACCAGACTTGCCGCGTATCTCGGAGAGTCCGAGGATCCAGAGTCGGAGGGCGGCCGAGCTATCGAGTTCAAAGAGTTCGCCGCGCGGTTTGCTGAGTTACCGGGGGTTGAGGAGTACCCCGATCTGGATTCGGCGCTCGGCTCTCTATCCTACGAGTTCGGGATGCTTCGCGACGACGACAGGAGCTCGTTCGTCGACGCAGTGAGAGCGCTCAAGGCGCGGATCCACGGCTTGTTGGAGGTGAATCTTGCAGAACGGAGTTTCAGGCTACATGAGCTCTCACAAGAACGCGAGCGGGCACGCGGCGCGCTCGCAACCGCGGCCGCTGACGGCGTAACGCAGTGGGAGCAGCTCGAGCCGCTTGCGACAGCACTCTTCTCTGAGCCTGTTTTCAGTGAACGCGGCTACCAGAATCTGGTGCAACAGGTTGCCGGCGGGTCCGAAGCAGCCGAAGAAGAGCGAAGGCCGAGTGCGTCGCCCTTCGCCTCGGCGCAACGCGCCGGCGCAGCGGCGCGCCTATATCGTCATGTCGTTGAACTGGACCTCGACCAGCAGAGTCGCGAGTTCGACCTAACGCACCGGCGCATTTTGGATGAACGGGCGCGTAGTATCGACAGGCTGCATAGCCTCTACGAGACATCGGCCGCGGCCTGGATTGAGTCCGAGCGCGCGCTGCGTAATGATCGTGACGCGTGGCGTCGCCGGTACGCACGCGAGTATGAACTCGCTTCCGAGAGTTGGGAGCTCCACTGGCAACACTTCCAAGCCGAGCGGAAGGACTGGCTCGAGCAAGGTGTTGAGCACACGGTACGCTCGGAGACCGAGCGGCTTGCAGTTGTGCTTGGGCGCCGGCCGGAGGTGCTGTTGCAGGAGGTGCCGATAGCGACCGAAACTCCGAGCTTTCGTAGTGGCGAACTAGCCGCGGACTCGTTGCAGAGCGTTCTCGGCGGTTTGAGGCTCGACACGCTCCTTCATCAAGCGGTTGGAACTCGCGACAGCATAATGCTGCCCGCTAACGCATTCGCCCGTCACGTTCGGCCCGAAAGCTTCGCGGTAACACGTCTTGCGCTTCAGGCCGAGTCCGGCATCCACGAGGCTCGCCGTCGTCTTGCGGCTGCCTCGGCGCTACAGTTACACGCGCTGCGTCGAGAGGCGCGCGAGCACATGGAACGCGCGGTTCGCGGAGCGGAGCGAGACCTCTCGCATCAACTTGGGGGCACGCTCGAGAGTGTAGGGTTTAGGCGTCGAGGGCAGTGGTACGAGCGGGAGGCAATCTCCGGCAGCAGTTTGCTCGGAGGAACGCGCTATAGCACTCAGCGAATACTCGACTATCGCGGCTTCCAAATCCCCGATCTGGGGATACGAGTTGCGCTAGACCCGGATCGTCTGCAACGTCTTAGCCCGGAGCGGCTCGAGGAGAAGGCGTACAGACTGCGCGCCGAACTGGAGCTACACGCCGAGATCGTGATCGGGTTCCGCTGGTCGGATCTGGACCCCGACCGCGCGGGTGCTGTTCCCCCCGACTGGATATCACTACTCCGCCGCGAAACGCAGGCCTTAGTGCGGGAGGCGGCCCAACGGGCCGCCGCGAACGAGGGCTTCGAACGCGCCGGCGCGGGACTGCTCGGGCTTCACGTGGGTTGGGCGCCCGCAGAGCAGGGCAACGGATACGGAGAACTCGGACGGATCTTCGGCGATCTGCGTGAGTTTGAAGAGGAGCGCGCGGAAGGCCTGGCCCTCATCGAGACACCGATCTGGCATCAACCGATCTGGGATGACTCAGGCGGCTTCGTTGCGGCTCCGTCGCTTCAGCAGGTAGGAAGTGTTGCCGCCGGTATAGGCGGAGCGTTGATAGGCGGCCCGGCCGGGGTTGCCTTGGCGGCGGGAACGGCGGCTACGTTCGGGGCGGCCGACGTCATCGACGGGTACCAAGACCTCGGGGAGGCCGGGCTACAGGTAGGGGTCGCAACGGCCGGTAGCGCTGTTGGGATGGGAGTGGGTGCGGCGTTCTCGGGAGCTACGGCTGCCGCCGGTAGCGTCGACGGCCTCTGGGGAGTGGCGGCCGAAACCGCGGTCGGTGGTGCACGGATTACCACTGCGCACGCCGCTCACTCCGCCCTCGGTGCGCTCGAGTACGACGATGGACTGTTCGTATCGGGCGACCGCATCTGGAGCAGCTTGACCTCGAGTGAAGCGCTTGCTTTGTACGCGTCGGGAGTTGGGGCGGCCGCGGTGGAGTCCGGACTGCGCCTTGTAAACGCAGCTCCCTCTCATACCGTAGGATTTAGCACCACCGACCTCAACCGTCTTAACGAGCTCAACCGGGCGGCGGGGGCGGTAACCGGCGCCGGGATCGAGTACGCATTAACCGGGGCTACCGGGTTGAGCGTTCTTAATCTCGCAGATCTGGGCCTGGAGACTGAGCAGCGTATGGGGCTTGCCTCGCTCAATATCGGCGACCGAGGCGTCGCCGTCGCACTCGGCCCCGGTGGTCATGACCTCAGTATCGGACGAGCCGCTTCGGCGGCCGGCGGCGTCGCTCTTTGGCACGACAACCGACGCATCGTGCGCTACTCAGACGGTCTGGATCGTGATCTCGCGTCGGCGCTGCGCGCGGTCCGGAGCTACGGAGACGACGCTGGGCAGGAGCTGTTTGGGCGCCTTCTCGACGGGACCGACGTGGTGCAGTTCGGCCTCGATGACGAGGCCGGCGGGGCGCTTGCGGTCACCGAGCAGCACCAAAACGGGGGGCGCATCTTGCGTCTCGCTAACCTCGGCGACAGCACTTCCGACGCCCTTCGCTACGCTTTGCTCCTGCAACACGAGGCCCATCGAGACGGCATAGTGGATACCGAGAATCTCCTCGAAACGCGCGAAGCGGTCGCAGCCCATACGCGGATGAGCGCTGCGATTATGCAGGACGAACGGTACGGTTCCGGCGCTTTCGGTCTTGACTCTCACTTGGCGCTACAGATTGCACTGGCCGATATGGACGTCGTTGCGCTCGATGCATACTCAGACGCCATGTTCGATTCGAGCGGAGACTACTGGCGACTCATGGAAGACGGGTCCTTGGAGTTCGACGGCGACGGGTGGCTTCGCAATCCGAATGGGCATTACATCCTCGACCAAGCCGGCAACCGGATCGGGGCGCAAGGTGTGCAAAGCGGGCTGCAGAGGATACTCGGCATATCCGACGTTGAAGCGGTGCGGATTCTGCACGCCTCGGGCTTCACTCACCTTGGGGGTGCGCCCTGGTGGGACCATGAAGGTAACGAAGGGCTATCGATCACACACGATAATGCCGGGTACGCTTCGCTATATGCCGAAAAACTGGATGACTACAATCCGGTTACGATCTATAATCGACTGGTTGAGTACGGCGCCATGGACGTCAAGCACAGTGGCTATGACACAACCGTCTCTGTTCGCGGCGACTGGACCGGCCGTCTTCCTGATATAGAATACATTACGTACGAACAGTACAAAGCGCAGAACTACATCACCTCTCCGCCCGAGGTTTGGGCGGCTATGCCGATCCCCTTAGCCCCGCGTGATGAAGTTCTCGGCAAATGGGGTGTCACCAGCCCGTTTGGCCCCCGCGACTACGCCGGCACCAGTTTCCACTACGGCACGGATTTCCGGGCGGTTGAGGGGACGGATCTACGCCCCATGTTCCCTGGCTTCGTTCCTGACGGTGGCCTGCAGTTGGACGAAAACACGCCGGCCGGCATCAGCATCACTCTCCAACACGAGACGCCCGAGTACTACTTCATGGGAATGCCACGGCAGGACACCTTCTTCACGAGGTATGCGCATTTGTCTGATTCAATAGACGATCAGGCGCTGTCCGGGAACCTATTAACGTCTCAAGTCATCGCAGCTACAGGTAACACAGGACGGCCGCTGACGGGCCCTCATCTGCATGCCGAGCTTTATACCGAAAGCCAGTATAAACCGCTGTTGGATCTGATGTTAGATCATAGCGAACAAGGACGACGTTATCATTATGCCCGAAACGTATGGTACTACGATTTGGAATCGTTTATCGATCGGACCGCGTTCCCCATTTATTACCCTCTGGAGTGAGCGAGTGAAAAGTCTGCGAATCTCTAATAGGCATATTCGGGTTATCGGCGTCGCTTTTGTGTTTTCGGTTTGCGTTTTTTTGCCTGCAGCGGCCAGTGCTGAATGCGGCGCGGGTCCTTTCGGGTCAT
>Ga0207421_10000644_pt1 | contig 44744 bp, 43 predicted proteins | sample SodLakKL_010_SED_4_FD_187542 | JGI IMG/M metagenome (GOLD analysis project Ga0207421, IMG submission 187542) | Alkaline sediment microbial communities from Lake Tanatar, Kulunda Steppe, Russia - 8KL_010_SED (SPAdes) (version 2) | ecosystem: Environmental > Aquatic > Non-marine Saline and...
ACTCGCCTGGCCTATTCCCCGGGCCTGCGCCGCTATGTCTTCGCCCCCATCGTCGTCAATCTGCTGGTCTACGCCGCCATGTTGCGGGTCGTGCTGGCCAACTTCGGCAGTTGGCTGGAGGGCTGGATGGCACTGGTGCCGGCCTGGCTTGCCTGGCTCGAGTGGTTGATCTGGCCACTGTTCGTGATCAGCCTGGTCGTGATCGTGTTCTTCACCTTCACTGTGTTGACCCACCTGATCGCCGCGCCCTTCTATGGCTTCCTGGCGGCCAGGGTCGAGCTGGTGGCGACCGGGCGGCCACCGCTGGACGATCGCGGATTCATGAAGACCGCGGTGGATGCTCTGGGACGCGAGCTGGTCAAGCTGGTCTATATCGCGCCTCGGGCCCTGCTGCTGCTGGTGGTGAGCTGGATCCCTGGCCTCAACCTGGCAGCACCGCTGCTCTGGGCGCTGTTCTCGGCCTGGGTGATGGCCATCGCCTACCTGGACTACCCCATGGACAACAACAAGGTGAGCTTCGCCGATATGCGAAGGCGCCTGCGCGCCCGCTGGTGGCAGAGCCTCAGCTTCGGCGGCTGCGTGACCCTGGTGACCTGGATCCCGCTGGCCAACCTCTTCCTGCTGCCCGGCGCGGTGGCCGGCGCTGTGCTGATGTGGGAGCGCCACTACCAAGGCCTGGTTGGCCCTGTGCAGCGTTAACCGTGCTCGTCGCCGCGCCTGCTATGCTGAGGGAAATCCCGACGAGGACCACGAAACATGCGAGTGCCCGTTTCCCTGCTGCTGGCCGCTGGGCTGAGTTTTTCCGCCTCTGCCCTGGCCCATGAGTACGTGCTGGAGGACCTGCTTCTGGTCCACCCCTTCGCCACGCCGGCACCGCCCGGCGTGCCCCATGCGGCGGCCTATGTGGATATCCGCGTGGAGGGGGAGACTCCTGCCGTGCTGGTGGGCGCCCGCACCCCGGCCAGCGAGTCGGTGGAGCTGCACGACATGCAGATGGAGGAGGGCGTGATGCAGATGCGCCGGGTCGAGCGCATCGAGGTGCCGGCGGGAATCACCCAGACCATGCGGCCGGGTGGCGGCTATCACCTGATGCTGATGGACCTGAAGGCGCCGCTGCGCCTGGGGGAGCGTTTCCCGATGACCCTGGAGTTTGCCGAGCGCGGGGAGGTCGAGGTGGAGGTCTGGGTGCAGAGCGCCGAAGCGGGTAGGGAAGCGGCCGACGGGCACTATTGAGATGACCCGATCGAGACGGCCCGCGGCTCAGACCGTGCCGGCGGCCCCAGCCCTGGCGGCCTTTACCAGGCGCACTGCAGGAAAGAGGCAGCGGAAGCGAGCCCCCTGGCCGGGGTGGGAGTCGATCTCCAGCCGGGCGTCGTGGCGCAGCAGCACGTGCTTGACGATGGCCAGTCCCAGCCCGGTGCCGCCGGTAGCGGCGCTGCGCCCCTTGTCGACCCGATAGAAACGCTCCGTGAGCCGCGGCAGATGCATCGGGTCGATGCCCTTGCCGTTATCCTCCACCTCCAGGCTGGCGCCGTCACCGCCGGGCAGCCAGCGCAACACGATGCGGCTGCCTTCGGGGGTATAGCGCACCGCGTTGAAGGCCAGGTTGGAGAGGGCGCTGCGGATCTCCTGTTCGCTGCCGAGCAGCGCCCTGGACTCCACCAGCTCCACCTCGATGGTGTGGCGGCCGGCGGAGAGCGCTGCGGCGTCCTGTTGGACGCTGGCCAGCAGTGACGCCATCTCCAGGGGGGTGTGGTCCTCGCCGCCGCGATCGATCTCCAGTCGCGACAGAAGCAGCAGGTCGCTCACCAGGTTCTGCATGCGACTGGTCTGCTCCTGCATCCGGGGCAGACCGCGGGCGAAGCGCGGCGGGAGCTGTTCGGCGTAGGTGGCGTATGTCTCCAGGTATCCGGCCAGCACGGTGAGCGGGGTGCGCAGCTCGTGGGAGACGTTGGCCACGAAGTCGCGGCGCATCTCCTCCAGGCGGTGTAGGCGGGTGATATCGCGTGCCATCAGCAGACGTTCGTCGTCGCCATAGAGGGTAATCTGGAACTGCAGCACCATCTGCTCGTCGACGGGTGAGCGCAGGGTCAGCGGTTCCCGGTAATCGCGGGCATGAAAGTAGTCGATGAAGCGCGGGTCGCGCAGCAGGTTGGTGATGTGGTGGCCGCGGTCATGGGTGGTGCGCAATCCCAGCATGCGTTCGGCGGCGCTGTTCCACCACTCCATGTCGCCGTGGCGGTCGAGCATCACCACGCTGTCGCGCATCGCTTCGGAGGATTCCTGGATGCGCTTGATGATGCCCAGCAGCCGCTCCTGGGTGTGGCGCTGCCCCTTCTGGTAGCGATAGAGGCGGTCAAACAGCTCGCCCCACACGCCCGTGGTGGCGGGAGGCTCGGCCTGGGGCGTGAGGGTCAGCCAGCGGTGTAGGCGGAAGAGCTGGTGCAGATGAAAGGCGAGGCATGCGGCTAGCCCTGTGGCCAGACCCGCCCACCCACGGGACAGCAGCCATCCCGCCAGCAGGCCGCTGCCGGCCAGCAGCAGGAAACGCCACAGTTCCCGCTTCCAGAGGCCCACGTCAGCCCTTGGCGGAGAACCGGTAGCCGGTGCCACGCACCGTCTGTACCAGATGCTGGTGGCTCTCGCCCAAGGCCTTGCGCAGGCGGCGGATATGCACGTCCACGGTGCGCTCCTCCACGTAGACATTGCCACCCCACACCTGATCCAGCAGCTGGCTGCGGGTGTAGGCACGTTCCTGGTGGGTCATGAAGAATTGCAGCAGGCGATACTCGGTGGGGCCCATCTCCACGGCATTGCCGCTGGCGCTGACCCGGTGGCTCACCGGGTCGAGCAGCAGGCCGTCCACCTCCACGGCTTCCTCGATGCCCTGGGGCGTAGCGCGTCGCAGCACCGCCTTGAGGCGGGCGACCAGCTCGCGGGGCGAGAAGGGTTTGGTGATGTAGTCGTCGGCGCCGGCCTCCAGCCCCTGGATCTTGTTGTCCTCCTCGCCCTTGGCGGTGAGCATGATGATCGGCAACTCGGCGGTGGTCGGTTCGCGCTTGAGGCGCCGGGCCAGTTCGATGCCGCTGGTGCCGGGCATCATCCAGTCGAGCAGTACCAGGTCGGGCTGGCGGTCGACGATCATGGCGTGGGCGGTCTGGGCGTTGTCCGCCTCGAGCACGCGGTAGTCGGCCATCTCCAGCGCCACCGCGATCATCTCGCGGATCGGCGCCTCATCATCGACGATCAAAACGGTCTTGGCGGTCATCCGGAAGCCTCGGAGCAGTGACGGATCGATGACGATCTCACCACGCTAGTATGACACTCGCATGACAACGCCGCCCGCTCGTTACGCCCCCCCCGCAGGCCAGAGGCTCAGGGCGATGCCGGCGAACACCAGCAGCCCCGACCAGTGGTTGTTGAGGAAGGCCTGGAAGCAGGGGTCGCGCTCGCGGTGGCGGATCAGGAACTGCTGGTGGACAAAGGTGGCCGCCATGGCCGCCAGGCCCAGCCAGAAGAAGCCGCCCAACCCCAGCCTCACTCCCACCCAGGCCAGCAGCAGCAGCGTCAGGCCCTGCAGCAGGCCGATCATCAGTCGATCGGCACGACCGAACAGCACCGCGGTAGATTTGATGCCGATCCTGAGGTCGTCGTCGCGGTCGACCATCGCGTACTGGGTGTCGTAGGCCACGGTCCAGCTCAGGTTGGCCAGAAACAGCAGCCACGCCTCGGCCGGGATATGGCCCAGCACCGCGCCGAAGGCCATGGGAATAGCCCAGGAGAAGGCGGCGCCCAGGAACAGCTGCGGCAGGTGGGTGTAGCGCTTCATGAAGGGATAGATGAAGGCCAGCGCCACGCCCACCAGGGAGAGCATCACGGTGAAAAGATTGGTGAACCACACCAGCACGAAGGCGGCCATCACCAGCATCAGGAACAGTGCCTGGGCCTCGCCTTCGCTGATGCGGCCGGTGGCCAGGGGGCGATGGCGGGTACGTTTGACGTGGCCGTCGAAGTGGCGGTCAGCGTAGTCGTTGATCACGCAGCCGGCGGCGCGCATCAGGTAGACCCCGGCGATGAATATCAGCAGCACGTGACGGCCGGGGAGGCCTTCGGCGGCTACCCATAGCGCCCAGAGGGTCGGCCACATCAGCAGCCAGGTCCCGATGGGGCGATTCAGGCGCATCAGCTGCAGGAAGTCGGGCACCCGGGCGAGTCCCTTGGGGTGCATCAGGGAACGGTCCATCACTACCTCACGAAAGTCGACGTGCGAAGAGCCTAGCGCGAAGGCAGGCCGAGGTCATCCGCCATGGCGTCGAGGAACCACTCCTGCACGAGTACTCGGAAGTCACCATGGCGAAACACCGAGCGGCGTCCCCAGGGGCCGTGGGCATCGTGGAAGCCGGCGGGGGCCGAGGTCACCTCGATGTCGCCACGTTCGAGATCCGGCTGGCGGAACAGCCAGCTGCCCAGCGAGCGCTCGCCCAGGCGTGCCAGCTCGTGCTCGGGCAGGCCCGCCAGCGGCGCCACCGAGCGTGCCACTACCCAGGGGCGCTCACCCAGGCAGAGCGCCACCTCGCGCAGCCAGGCACGCTGGCCCGGGCCGATGTCCAGCGCCCTGGCCTCGTCACGGCGTGGGGTGCCGAGGCGCTGGTCGAGCAGCCGGACGCGAAAGGGGCGCGGGGCGCCGGCCTCGGTTAGGCGCAGAGTAAGAGAATCCCGTGAGCCGACCCAGCGGCGCCAGGCGGGGCTCATGGCGGGCCGGGCGGCGGCCAGAGGGATCCAGCGCGCCGGGGCGCAGGTGTCGGCAGGCGGCAGGTCGGACACCGTCGGGCTCCGCGTCGGTTCAGGGGCGAGTAGTGTAACATGCGGTGTCATCTCCACCCTGACCGAGGAGTTCCATGAGCGCTCCCCTGACCATTATCGGCTCCGGCATGGCGGGCTTAGGCCTGCTGCGGGCCTTGCGCGCCATCGATGCCGAACGCCCCGTCACCTTGATCACCGCCGACGGCGGCGACGACTATGCCAAGCCGCTGCTCTCCACCGGTTTCGCCAAGCGCCTGCCGCCGGATCGTCTGGCGGCGCGCAGCGCCCTGCGGGTAGCAGAGGAACTGGGCGCCGTGGTCCGCACCCACACTCGGGTCGAAGCCGTCCACATGGCGGAGCGCACCCTGCAGATCGGCGCCGAGCGACTGCCCTGGGGCGAGTTGGTACTCGCCACCGGGGCGGCGCCGGCGGTGCCCTTTGCGGTCTCTGATGCCCTGGCCGCCAGGGTCTTCACCATCAACGACCTGGACGACTACCGCGCCTTCCACGGCGCGCTGGAAACACTGGGGCGACCGGGCCGAGTGGCCATCGTCGGCGCCGGGCTGGTGGGCTGCGAGTTCGCCAACGATCTGATCGCCGGGGGCCACGAGGTGAGCCTGGTGGCCCCCGAGAGCGCCCCCCTGCCGCGGCTGCTGCCGGAGCCTCTCGGTCGGGCCCTGGGCGAGGCGTTTGATGAGGCCGGCATGCTGATGGCGCTGGGCGTCGGTGTGACGGCACTGGAAGCGGACGGTGCCGGCGTGGGCCTGGCCCTGGACGATGGCAGTCGGATCGAGGCCGACCTGGTGCTGATGGCCACGGGGCTCAGGCCGCGTACGGCGCTGGCCGAGGCGGCGGGCCTGGCGGTCAGTGCCGCCGGCATCCATACCGACCGTCACCTGGCCACCTCGGCCCCCGGCGTCTATGCCCTGGGTGACGTGGCCTGCGTGGATGGCGTGAACGCCATGTACGTTCAGCCCCTGCAGGCCAGTGCCAAGGCGCTGGCGCGCACTCTCACCGGTACGCCCACCCCTGTCGCCTACGGCCCCTGGCCGGTGGTGGTCAAGACACCGCTGCTGCCGGTGGTTGCCCTGCCGCCGGCAAGCCCCCCGTCACGCTGGCGCATCGAGGGAGAGGCCGGCGACTTCTCGGCCCTGGCGGAATCGGAAGACGGACGTTTGATCGGTTTTGCGTTGACAGGGGCCTGTGTCCGTCGGAAAGTTGAACTGGCGCGGGTCGCGCCGCCGTTGCTAGGCTAGATTTTCGACAACAAGACCCCGGCGACAGGCGCCTGGGAAGATTGCCAATATCAGGAGAGCAACATGCGTAAGCCAGAACTCGCCGCGGCGATTGCCGAGAATGCCGATCTTTCCAAGGACAAGGCGAGCCAGGTGCTCAACGTGATCCTCGACGAGATCACCGGGAGCGTGGCCCAGGGGCAGGACGTGTCGCTGATCGGTTTCGGCACCTTCACCGTACGCGAGCGTGCGGCGCGCACCGGCAAGAATCCCCAGACCGGCCAGCCGCTGACCATTCCGGCCAGCAAGACCGTGGCCTTCAAGCCGGGCAAGGGGCTCAAGGACGCCGTGGCCAAGTAAGGCGACGCAATGCGTCAGGCGGCCCGCTCCGGTGGGCCGTGGTGGCGTTCCCCTCCATGGATTCGGTGGTGAGATCGACATGAAGCTGCGACTGATGCTCTGGCTGCTGGCCTTCCTGCTCAAGCGCGCCCTACGCCGCAAGGCGCGCTTTCGGGAGCTGCTGACCCAGATGCGCGGCCTCGACTGGGGAATCGCCACCGAGGATCTCGCTATCGCCCGCTATTTTCGTATGTCTCCCGGCGGCATCCAGAGCGGGCGCGGCCTTCCGGTGGACCTCGACCTGGAACTGCGTTTCGAGGACGAAACCACCGCCCTCAAGGTGCTGAAGAAGCCCACTCAGCAGGCTTTTCTCGACGGCATGATGGACGGCTCGGTCCGACTGGTCGGCGACTCTTCCGACCTGCAGAAACTGCAGAAACTTCTCAGACACATCTAAGCCAAGCACATCCAAGCGGCTACACCTGCCCGTAGCGGCCTGCCTCCTCACCCAACCAGCGCCTGACCAGCGGCCGGCTCGCTTCTGGGTGATTGGCGAGCAGCGCCTCGGCCAGGGGCGCGACCCGTTCCAGCAGGTCGGCGTCGCGCTCCAGATCGGCGATCTTCATCTGGGCCAGGCCGGTCTGCCGGGTACCCAGCACCTCCCCGGGCCCGCGCAGCTCGAGGTCCTTCTCGGCGATGCGGAAGCCATCGTTGGTCTCGCGCATCACCGCCAGGCGCTGCTTCGAGTTGGCCGACAGCGGCGGATGGTAGAGCAGCACGCAGAAGCTCACCGTGGAGCCACGCCCCACGCGACCGCGGAGCTGATGCAGCTGGGAAAGTCCGAGCCGCTCAGGATTTTCGATGATCATCAGGCTGGCGTTGGGCACATCGACCCCCACCTCGATCACCGTGGTGGCCACCAGCAGATCCAGCTCGCCGGCCTTGAAGGCATCCATCACCGCAGCCTTCTCGGCGGCCTTCATACGCCCATGGACCAGGCCGATGGTGAGCTCCGGCAGCGCCTCGGTGAGCTCGTCGCGGGTCGCCTCGGCGGCCTGGCACTCCAGCACCTCGGACTCCTCGATCAGGGTGCAGACCCAGTAGGCCTGCCGTCCCTCGCCGCAGGCGTGGCGAATGCGTTCCACCACCTCGGGACGCCGCTCGTCGGGCATCGCCACCGTTTTAACGGGAGTGCGCCCGGGGGGGAGCTCGTCGATCACCGAGACGTCCAGGTCGGCGTAGGCGCTCATCGCCAGGGTGCGGGGAATGGGGGTAGCGGTCATCACCAGCTGGTGAGGCGTCAGGCCGCCAGCCTCGCCCTTCTCGCGCAGGGCCAGCCGCTGGTGCACACCGAAGCGATGCTGTTCGTCGATGATCGCCAATCCCAGGCGCTGGAAGTGGACGTCGCCCTGGAACAGGGCGTGAGTGCCCACCACCATGCGTATGCGGCCGTCCCGGATGGCCGCCTTGGTGTCCAGGCGGCCCTTGCCCTTGAGCTTGCCGGAGAGCCAGCCTACCTCGATGCCGAGCGGTTCGAACCAGGCTCGGAAGGCGCGGTAGTGCTGCTCGGCGAGGATCTCTGTGGGTGCCATCATCGCCGCCTGGCAGTCGCCGGCGATGGCGGCCAGGGCCGCCATGGCGGCCACCACCGTCTTGCCGGAGCCCACGTCGCCTTGCACCAGGCGCAGCATGGGCACCTCCCGGGCGAGGTCGGCGCCGATCTCGTCCAGTACCCGGCGCTGAGCGCCGGTCAGCGAGAAGGGCAGCTGGGTGAGGAAGCGTGCCTGGAGACCGCGCCCGGAGGGCAGTGACGGGGCGCCATCTTGCTGGATGCGCAGGCGCACCGCCTGGAGGCTGAGGCGGTGCGCCAGTAGCTCCTCCAGGGCCAGACGACGGCTGGCCGGGTGGCGGCCGCTGGCCAGCTGCTCGGGATTCACTTCCGGTGGCGGCTGGTGCAGCACATGCAGGCAATGATGCAGCTCGGGCAGGCGAAAGCGGGTGCGCAGATCCTCGCTGATCCAGTCCGGCAGCGACTCGGGACGTGCCTCGAGGAGCTCCAGGGCCTGTTCGATCAGAGCCCGCAGGCGGGTCTGGTGCAGCCCCTCGGTGGCGGGGTAGATAGGTGTCAGGTGGTCTTCCACCGGCGGGGCGTCGGCCTTGAGCAGCCGATACTCGGGGTGATAGATCTCCAGTCCGGTGGCGCCGGCGCGAGCCTCGCCGAAGCCGCGCAGCCAGGTGCCGGGCTGGAACTGCTGCTGCTGGGCCGGCGAAAAGTGGAAGAAGCGCAGGCTGAGCAGGCCGGAGCCGTCGCGCAGCCGCACCAGCAGGCTGCGGCGACGCCCCCGCACCACCTCGGCGGCCACCACCTCGCCCTCCACCACCGCCTCGTGGCCGGCGCGCAGGGTGCCGATGGGGGTGATGCGGGTGCGGTCCTGGTAGCGCAGCGGCAGATGGAAGAGAAGATCGGCCACGCTCTCGATGCGCAGCCGGGCAAGTTTCAGCGCCAGCGCTTCGCCGATGCCCTTGAGCGACGTGACCGGCGAGTCGAGTGCATTCATGTCGTCACGGGTTCGGCCTCGCGGCAGCGAGTAATGGCCTCGGTCACGGCGTCGATCGCCTTGGGCCGGGGGAAGCTGGCACGCCAGGCGATGGCCACGGTGCGTGCCGGAGCGGGCGCAGCGAAGGGACGGCTGACCAGCAGGCCGCTCTCGTAGTGGACGGTGCCGATGGCCGAGCTAGGCAGCACGGTGATGCCCAGCTTGGAGGCCACCATGTGGCGGATGGTTTCCAGCGAGCCCCCCTCGGCGGTGAGGGTGTTATTCGGGCTATTGAGCTTCTGGCTGATGGCAGGACATGCCTCCAGGATCTGGTCCCGGAAGCAGTGGCCTTCCCCGAGCAGCAGCAGCCGCTCCTTGAGCAGCTCTTCCTTGTGGATGACCTCGCGCTCTGCCCAGGGATGGTCGGCGGGCATCAGCACCTCGAACGCCTCCTCGTAAAGAGCCTTGGTGACCACGTCGGTCTCGGTGAAGGGCAGGGCAATGATGATGGCGTCCAACTCGCCGCTCCTCAGCTTGCGGCGCAGGTTGCCGGTAAAGCCCTCCTCGATGTAGAGCGGCATCTGCGGCGCGCCCCGGCGCAGCTCGGGTATCAGGTGGGGAAAGAGGTAGGGGCCGATGGTGTAGATGGCGCCGAGGCGCAGGGGGCTGGCCAGCTGGTCCTTGCCGGCATTGGCCAGTTCCTTGATCACGCTGGTCTGTTCCAGCACCCGCTGGGCCTGCTCGACAATCTTCTCGCCCAGCGGCGTGACCTGGACGGTGGATTTGGAGCGTTCGAACAGGGCGATACCCAACTCCTCCTCGAGCTTCTTGACCGCCACGGAGAGGGTCGGCTGGGAGACGAAGCAGCGCTCGGCGGCGCGTCCGAAGTGGCGCTCCTGAGCCAGTGTCACGATGTAGCGGAGTTCTGTTAGAGTCATTCTGGTTGCCTTGAAGGCATCCTCTTGAAATTCCAATAGGGACTTTTTATCAGGGGGCAGGGAAAAGGTGAAGACAACAACGCTGATTCTGGGCTGTGGTGATATCGGGATTGGGCTTGGCCAGCGCCTGCGGGCGGCCGGCCAGCGAGTGGTGGGAGTTCGCCGCAACGCGGCGGCGCTGGCGGGCAGCGGCCTTGAGGCCGCTGGCGCGGACCTCACCGATCCCGCCAGCCTGGCCGCCCTGCCGGACGCCGACGTGCTGGTTTACGTGGCCAGCGCCGACCGCTTCGAGGAAGAGGCCTACCGTGCCGCCTACCCCGAGGGACTCAAGGCGGTGCTGGCCGAGTTCGGCGCTCGCAAGCGGTCGCCGAAGCGGGTCTTTTTCGTCTCCTCCACCAGCGTCTATCCCCAGCAGGCCGGTGAGGAGGTCGACGAGGCGAGCCCCGCCGAGCCGACCGGCTTCGCCGGGGCGCTGATGCGTGAGGCCGAACAGGCGCTGCTCGGCGATCAACTGCCCGGCACCGCCGTGCGTTTCTCGGGCATCTACGGTCCCGGCCGCGACCGCCTGATTCGCCAGGTGAGCGAGGGGCGCATCGCGCCGTCCAGCCCCGCCATGTACACCAACCGCATCCATCGCGACGACTGTGCCGGAGTGTTGGCCCACCTGATCGAGCGCACTCTGGCCGGTGAGCCGGTGGACGATCTCTATCTGGCGAGCGACTGCGAGCCGGCGCCGCTCCACGAGGTGATGAGCTGGCTGGCCAGTCAGCTCAAGGTGGAAGCCACCGAGACCATACAGTCACCGCTGCGTCGCCGCGCCAGCAAGCGCTGCCACAATGCTCGCCTGCTGGCCAGCGGCTATGAGTTTCGCTACCCCAGCTACCGTGAGGGCTACGCCCAGGTGCTCAAGGAGGGCGGCTTCCTGCCCGCGAAGGCCTGAGCGCCTTAACGTGATCAGAGGCGAGAGCGGCCCCTGGATGGCTTGGCGATTCGGGCTCAGAGCGGGAACCGGTAGCCCAGCATCAGGGTCTCGAAGCCATCATTAGGACGCTTGATGCCGGCGTTGGAATAGTGAGTCAGCGCCAGGGAGACCTCGCCGTCGGCCCAGGGTAGACCCAGCGCCAGACGGTCCTCGAACTGGAAGGCGGTGGAGAGCTCCCTGGATTCGACGCGGGTCTTGATGAATATCGCGGCGCCGATCCCCCCTTCAATGAACAGGCTCCGATCGCCGGCCAATGTCCAGCGCAGTGCCGGTGAAAGCAGCAGGGCGGCGTTGCCGTCCTGTTTCTCGCTGGAGAGCAGTAACAGGCCACCCGAAAGGCGCAGCGATAGACGCTCGTGGAAGCGTTCCAGCGGCAGGTTGCGGTCCAGCGTTGCCTTGACGGCGACGGTGGATTCGCTGGTGACGCCAAGCGAGATATCGGCATTTGCGGCGGCCAGCTTGCCGGTGATCGGCGCACTCAACATCGGGCTGGCGAGCAAGGCAGCGGCGACGGCGGTCTTCCCGAACACTGAACGAGACATTCCTTTCTCCCGATCCTCGAGGGTGGCTCAGCTTTGCGGGGAGCGAGCCAGGCTGACGTAGCGGCTACCCCAGTCGTGTGTGATCGAGCGGACCAGATCGACCCGATTATAGCCCCAGACAAGATCTGGGGCAGGCAGTCCGTGCGCTTCGAGCCGCCTGGCCCGGCGCAACAGGGAGACGTGGGGTACGAAACATGTTGGGCGTCCCGTCAGGTCGAAGCCCTCCAGCGCATCCCACAGATGCCCATGCAGGGCGGTCAGTGCCGGGTCCGGCGACTGCCCGCCCACCCAGAGAATGCCCGGCCGCCGAAAGTGGCCCCAGCCGTCCAGCCGCCATTCCCCGGGAGGCACCGTCAGGCGTCTCACCCAGTCCACCAGCTCGGTAGCCTGCACATCGCTTACCTCGCCGAGAAAGGCCAGGGTCAGGTGCAGGCTCTCGTCCGGTATGCGCCGCCCGCCGCAGTTGGCATGGGCGGCGTCGGCCAGTTCACCGAGCTGCGCGAGCAGCTCGGGTGGCGGCACCAGCGCGAGAAAGAGCCTCATGGGCCTGTCAGTCGCCGATGACCATCACGGCTTCCGCCTCGAACTGGGCGCCCTTGGGTAGCGCCTTGACACCCACCGCGGCGCGGGCCGGGTAGGGTTTGTCGAAGAACTCCTCCATCACCTGGTTGACGATGGCGAAGTTGTCCAGGTCGACCAGGTAGAGGTTGAGCTTGACGATCTCGCCCAGCGAGCCGGCGGCCTCATCGCAGACGGCCTTCAGGTTGGTGAAGACCTGGCGGGCCTGGGCCTCGAAGTCGTCGGAGACCAGCTCCATGGTTGCCGGGTCCAGGGGGATCTGGCCCGAAAGGTAGATGGTGTTGCCGGCCTTGATGGCCTGGGAGTAAGGGCCGATGGCGGCGGGCGCCTTGTCGGTGTTGATCACGGCCTTGTTGCTCATGGTGTGCTCCATTGGATGGGTTGCTGCTTTGGAAAATGAAACGCGGCCCGGCTACCCCAGCGGGGCGCTGTCGGGCCGGCCGGAGAAGCTCAGTTGCCGAGTCGGGTGATGCGTTCGACGTGGGGCAGGTTGCGCAGTCGCTTGATGATGCGCGCCAGATGGACGCGATCTCGCACCGACAGGGTCAGGTTCACGGTGACCAGGCGGGCATCACGCTCCTCGATGCCGATGCGTTCGATGTTGGCCTCGGCATCGGTAACCAGGCCGGCCAGTTCGGCCACCAGTCCGCGACGGCTCTCCACCTCCAGGCGAAGCGCCACCGGGAAGTCCTCGGCGATGTCCTCGGACCACTCCAGGGCGAACAGCTTGTCCGGATCGTTCCTGAGTTCGCCCAGGTTACGGCACTCGGTGCGGTGCACCACGATCCCCTTGCCTACCGAGAGGTGGCCGATGACCGGGTCGCCCGGCAGCGGATGGCAGCAGCGAGCGAACTTGATCACCATGCCTTCGGCGCCGCTGATCAGGATGGGACCATGGGCGCGCGACTCGTCCTTGCCGGCGGGCGATTCGCCGTGCTGCAGGTCGAGCAGGCGGCGGCCCACCACGTGGGCGATCCGATTGCCCAGGCCAATGGATTCCAGGAGGGCTTCGACGTTTTTCAGACCGAGCTCGGCCAGCAGGCCGGCCAGCGGCCCTTCGGGCAGCTCCTCCAGGCTGGTCTCGAACTGGGCCAGCGACTTGTTGAGCAGTCGCCGGCCGAGCTGCACCGCTTCGGTGTGCTTCTGGTGCTTGAGCGCATGGCGAATCGCCGAGCGCGCCTTGGCGGTGGCCACGAAGTTGAGCCAGGCCAGGTTGGGTCTTGCCCCGGGGGCGGTGATGATATCCAGGGTCTGGCCGCTTTCCAGGCGGGTGGAGAGCGGGGCCAGGTGGCGGTCGATGCGACAGGCGATGGTGCCGTTGCCGATATCGGTATGCACCGCATAGGCGAAGTCGATCACCGTGGCGCCCTGGGGCAGCTCCATGATGTCGCCCTTGGAGGTGAACACGTAGATATCGTCGGGGAAGAGATCATTCTTGACGTGCTCGATGAACTCCAGCGAGTCACCGGCGTGGCGCTGCATCTCCAGCAGGCCCTTGATCCAGGAGCGGGCCCGGGCGTGGCTCCCCTCGGCGATCGGATGCTGGGTCTGACCGGCCTTGTAGAGCCAGTGGGCGGCGATGCCGTTGTTGGCCATGGCTTCCATCTCGCGGGTGCGGATCTGCACCTCGATGGGCATGCCGCCGCTGCCGAACAGAGAGGTGTGCAGGCTCTGATAGCCGTTGGCCTTGGGGATGGCGATGTAGTCCTTGAACCGTCCGGGCACCGGCTTGTAGAGGTTATGCACTATGCCGAGGATGCGGTAGCAGCTGTCGACGTCCTCGGTGATGATGCGAAAGCCGAAGACGTCCATGATCTCGGTGAACGGCTTGCGCTGGTCGCGCATCTTCTTGTAGATCGACAGCAGATGCTTCTGACGGCCGACCACCGTGCCGGACAACTCTTCGTCGTCGAGGCTCTGCTGCAGGGTGTTCTGGATCTGGCGGATCGCCGAACGGCGGTGCCCCCGGGCGCTGGAGACGGCACGCTTGATGCGTTCGGCGCGCATCGGGTGCAGGGCCTGGAAGGAGAGGTCCTCCAACTCCACGCGGATGGTGTTGATGCCCAGCCGACTGGCGATGCGGGCGTAGATCTCCAGGGTCTCGCGGGCGATGCGGCGCTTCTTTTCCGGGCGAAGGGCGCCCAGGGTACGCATGTTGTGCAGCCGGTCGGCCAGCTTGACGATGATCACCCGGATATCCCGGGACATCGCCAGGACCATCTTCTGAAAGTTCTCGGCCTGGGCCACCGCCTTGTCCTCGAAGGCGATCTGGGTCAGCTTGGAAACCCCGTCCACCAGTTCCGCCACCGGCTTGCCGAACTGCTTGGCCAGCGCCTCCTTGCCGACCCCGGTATCCTCGATGACGTCGTGCAGCATGGCCGCCATCAGACTCTGGTGATCCATGTGCATGTTGGCGAGGATATTGGCGACGGCGAGCGGGTGGGTGACATAGGGCTCGCCGGAACGCCGGCACTGCCCGTCGTGGGCCTGCTCGGCGTAGTAGAAGGCGCGCTTGACCTGCTGGATCTCGCTCTGGGGAAGGTAGCTGCCGAGACGGTCGGCCAGGTCATCGATGGTGAACATGCGGCGCGCCCTGATTCCTGCGTTAGCGTCCTGGGAAAGGATGACGGCGCCGAGGCGCCGTCGTGATCACTCCTCGCCGGTGCCGCCGAAGAAGGGCTCGCGTACCGGTCGAACTGCGGCTTCCACCGGCTCGTCGAGAACGCTTGCGTCGACCAGGCCTGCAGCGATCTCGCGCAGGGCGACCACGGTGGGCTTGTCGTTCTCCCAGGGCACCAGGGCATCGCGTGAGCCCCGAGCCAGCTGGCGCGCTCGCGCGGTCGAAATCATCACCAGCTGGAAGCGGTTCTCGACATTTTCCAGACAATCTTCAACTGTGACTCGCGCCATGGGATGCCTTCCTGAAAGATAGTGGGGAACCGCAGGAGCACGCGCGGTGCGCGCATGGGCGGATTCCACTTATGGGTAGACCCGCTAGGTTACTCGACGCTCGGTTGCCGTGACAAGCGCTGCAGTGCAGCGCCTGCAAGGCTCAGGAGAGCAATGCCCGCAGCAGCGGGGCGTGAGCCTTGCCGGCGCGCTCGCGACTCAGCCGCTGGGCGATCACCAGAGCCTGCAGTTCGCGCAGGGCGGTGGTGAAGTCGTCGTTGATCACCAGGTAGTCATATTCGTCGTGGTGGGACATCTCGCTCACCGCGTCACGCATGCGCCGTTCGATCACCGCGTGCTCGTCGGTGCCACGGCTGGCCAGGCGGTGCTCGAGCTCTTCCCGGGAGGGTGGCAGGATGAAGATCGACACCGCATCGGGCAGCTGGCTGCGCACCTGACGAGCGCCCTGCCAGTCGATCTCCAGGATCACATCCTGGCCAACGTCCAGGGCGGCCTGCACCGCGGGGCGCGAGGTGCCGTAATAGTTGTCGAAGACCCGGGCGTGTTCGAAGAACTCGCCCCGCTCGATCATCGCCTCGAAGGTCGGCAGGTCCACGAAGTGGTAGTTCACGCCGTCAACTTCGCCGTTGCGGCGCTCGCGGGTGGTATGAGACACCGACACCTGGATGCCGTCGAGGCTCTCGATCAGCTCGCGCACCAGGCTGGTCTTGCCGGCGCCTGAGGGGGCGGAAACGATGAAGAGGGTACCCTGGGGCATGGTCGGCATCCCTGTGTGACAGCTGGATGAGGCGGCATGGGCCGAAGTAAAGCGCGCAGTATCGCATGAATTTACGAGACGCTGCAGGCCTACTCGATGTTCTGGATCTGCTCTCGCATCTGCTCGATCAGCACCTTGAGTTCCACCGCGCAGCGGGTGGTGCTGGCCACGGCCGACTTCGAGGAGAGGGTGTTGGCCTCCCGGTTGAGCTCCTGCATCAGGAAGTCCAGGCGTCGGCCCACCGGCCCCTTCTGCTTCAGCTGGCGCTCCACCTCGGCCACATGGGTGGCCAGGCGGTCGAGCTCCTCATCCACGTCGGCCTTCTGGGCCAGCAGAGCCAGCTCGGCCTCCAGGCGCTGAGGGTCGAGCTCGCTCTTCACCGCGTCCAGGCGCTCCAGCAGCAGGCTGCGCTGGCGCTCGAGAATCTGCGGCATCAGCGTGCGTACCTCGGCCACCTGGCCCTCGATGGCGACGAGCCGTTCGCGGATCAGCGCGGCGAGTTTCTCCCCCTCCCGGGCGCGGCCGGCCACCAGGTCATCCAGGGCGGTCTGGAACAGGGCGAGCGCTGCGGCCTTGACGCTCTCGGGGTCGGGGCCGCGGCTCTCCAGCACGCCGGGGTAGTCGAGCAGCGCCAGGGCATCGGGCGGGGTGGCGTCGGCGACGGTCTGGCGCACCTCGCCCAGGACGCGGCTGAGCTCGGCCAGCCGGGCGGCGTTCACGCTGAGTCCCCCGGCCGCACCGGAGGGCTCGAAACGCAGGGTGCACTCCACCTTGCCGCGGGCCAGGCGTTGGCGCAGCGCCTCGCGAAATTCGGGCTCCAGGTCGCGCAGGTTCTCCGGCAAGCGGAAGTGGGGCTCCAGGTAGCGCTGGTTAACCGAGCGCAACTCTAGCTGCAGGCTGCCCCAGTCGGCGTCGTGCTCCTGGCGGGCGAAGGCGGTCATGCTGTGGACCATGGCGAAGGCTCCCGGGGGTGGCGAGAAGGGATCTGACGGATTTGGCGCAGTGTACCCGATTCGCCGGCATGGCTGGCCCAAGGGTGTAGAATGGCCGCCAGCCATGATTCGCATGCGTTTCAGCCCCTATCCGTTCCAGATGAGGTGATATGTCCACTCCGTTTCGACGCCCCAGCGGCCGTGCGCCCGACCAGCCCCGCGAGATTCGCCTGACCCGCGATTACACCCGCCACGCCGAGGGTTCGGTGCTGGTGGAATTCGGCGATACCAAGGTGTTGTGCAACGCCAGCGTCGAGCCCGGCGTGCCGCGCTGGCTGCGCGGCAAGGGTCAGGGCTGGGTGACCGCCGAGTACGGCATGCTGCCTCGCGCCACCCACACACGCAGCGGCCGTGAGGCTGCCAGCGGCAAGCAGGGCGGCCGGACTCTCGAGATCCAGCGCCTGATCGGCCGTTCGCTGCGTGCTTCGCTGAACCTCAAGAAGCTCGGCGAGTTCACGATCACCGTGGACTGCGACGTGATTCAGGCCGACGGCGGCACCCGCACCGCCTCCATCACCGGTGGCTGCGTGGCGCTGATGGATGCCGTGCGCTACCTGCAGCGCAACAAGCTGATCAAGGGTGACCCCTTCAAGCAGCTGGTAAGCTCGGTCTCGGTGGGCCTGTTCAAGGGGATGCCGGTGGTGGATCTGGACTATCCCGAGGACAGCGGCGCAGATACCGACATGAACGTGGTGATGGCCGAGGACGGCAGTCTGATCGAGGTGCAGGGTACCGCCGAGAAGGGCAGCTTCAGCCGCGCCGAACTCAACGCCATGCTGGAGCTGGCCGAGAACGCCGGCCACCAGCTGTTCGACCACCAGCGAGAGTCGCTGGGCATTCCCCGCTGAGGCAAGCGCCTGGGAACAGGGCTTCCCGATTTCTAGACTTCCCAGACGCAGAGCGCCGGCCCACGTGGCCGGCGCTCTGCGTTCCGGCGGGCCGGAACGGCGACGAAGGGAGGAGACTCAGAGCGGCAGGTCGTACTCGACGATCAGCGGCGCAAACTCGGAGAAGGTGGCGTCATAGTCGATCCAGGCGTCGACCACGTGGCGGCGGAACTCGGGGCCTACCACCTGGTAATCGATGCGCCAGCCCTCCTGGCGGGAGCGCGGCACCTCCTGGTCGAGCTTCGGCCACCAGGTGGACTCGCCGGCGTCGCGGTTGATCTCGCGAAAGCAGTCGATGAAACCGGTGGGCCCGAAGACCTGATCCATCCAGGCGCGCTCTTCGGGCTTGAAGCCCGGGGTGTCCTGATTGTCGGCCCAGTTCTCCAGGTCGATGGTCTTGTGGGCGATGTGCCAGGTGCCGCAGATGATGTACTCGCGACGCTTGCGGGCCATCTTGCTGAGGTATTCCTGATACTGGGCCATGAAGGCCTGCTTGGCGGCAAAGTCGCTGCCGTCGGGCATCAGGAAGCTGACGATGCTGAAGCGGTCGTAGTCGGCCTGCAGGAAGCGAGCCTCGTTGTCACACTGGGGGAAACCCAGCCCGTACATGATGGCCTTGGGAATCTTCCGGCAGTAGATCCCCACTCCGGAGAAGCCGTCCTGCTCGGCATCGAGGAAGTAGCCTTCATAGCCTTCTGGATAGAGGATGCTGTCGTCCAGCTCGAAGCTCTTGGCCTTGAGATTCTGGACGCAGACAACATCGGCATCCTGATTGGCCAACCAGTCGAGAAAGCCTCGACCGACCGCACCCCGGATACCGTTGACATTAATAGTGGCAATTTTCATACGTGGTCCCTTTACCGTCGCGCGTGTATGATACCCGACGTTTCGACGTTTAGGTAAAGGGCCCGCGCCAATAAAGATGATAGGAGCCACCAGTGGAGCACTCCGGCACGCCTGCGCTGCAGGACTACCAGCGTGAATTCATCGAGTTCGCCATCGAACAGGGGGTGCTGCGCTTCGGCGAATTCACCCTGAAATCGGGCCGGGTCAGCCCCTACTTCTTCAATGCCGGGCTGTTCCGCACCGGCGGTGCATTGGCACGCCTGGGTCGTTTCTACGCCCGCGCCATCGTCGACCGCGCGCCGGATTTCGATGTGCTCTTCGGGCCCGCCTACAAGGGCATCCCTCTGGCCGCCACGGCGGCGGTGGCGCTGGCCGACCACCACGACCGCGACCTGCCCTACGCCTTCAATCGCAAGGAGGCCAAGACCCATGGCGAAGGCGGCAATATCGTCGGCGCCGCGCTTGAAGGCGATATCCTGATCATCGATGACGTGATCACCGCCGGTACCGCCATCCGCGAGGTGATGGCGCTGATCGAGGCGGCCGGTGCCCGCGCCGCCGGGGTGGTGATCGCCCTGGACCGCCAGGAACGCGGCAGCGGTGACGCTGAGGGCAAGGGCCGAAGCGCCATCCAGGAGGTAGAGGCGCGTTACGCCATGCCGGTGGTCAGCATCGTGACGCTGGACATGGTCCTGGCCTATCTTGAAGCGCATGCTGGCGATGCGCTGCACGGCCATGCCGCTGCCATCCGCGACTATCGCGCGAGATATGGCGCGTCACCTTGCGCGTAACAGTGCTTGCACGACACTCCAGAGACGTTGTACACGTAACTGCAAGGCAAGCCGTTCGCACAGGTTAAGGAGAGCGAGATGAAATCGACACTGACGTTGCTGGCCGGTATTGCCCTGCTGGGTGCGGGGGGGTTGGCCCAGGCCGCCAGCCTGGACCTCAACCTGGGGCCGGATGCGGTGCAGTTCGAGGCCGCCGGCGAGGTGGTCGACGGCATCAGCCTGGGCGGTGGCGTGGTTCACAGCGAGTATCGCGAGGACGCCACGGTGTTCAACGCTCAGCTGATGGGCACCAATCACACCCGGGACCGCGAGGTAGGCGTGGGCGCGCGCTGGACGCAGTACGACACCGACGTCGGCAAGGGCGGCGGACTGGGTCTGGGCGGCTACGGCTATGTCTATCTGCCCAACCTTCCCGAGGTCTCCCTGGGCGGCTACGGCTTCTATACCCCCAGCGTGGTTTCCACCCGCGACCTGGAGGACGGCTACGAGATCGGCTTGCGCGCCCGCTATGCTTTCGCTCCCAACGTGGATGGCTACCTGGGCCTGCGTCAGTTGGGTGCCGACTTCGACAACGACAGCGGCACTCGCACCCTGGATCGCGGCGCCCAGGTTGGCGTACGACTACGTTTCTGAGTACCTCCGGCGCACTCCAGCCGCCGATGATCACGGGCCCCGTCGAGGGGCCCGTCTGCGTTACTCTCGGGCCTTGCGCAAGGGCTCTTGCCGGAATCTGCCATGCTCGACGTCGTGCTCTACCAGCCCGAGATCCCGCCCAATACCGGTAACCTGATCCGGCTGTGCGCCAACACCGGCTTTCGCCTGCATCTGATCGAGCCGCTGGGCTTTGTGCTCGATGACAAGCGCCTTCGCCGAGCCGGGCTCGACTACCACGAGTGGGCGGCGGTGAGGGTGCATCGCGACTGGTCCGCCTATCTCGAGGCGGCAGCACCCGAGCGGGTCTTCGCCGTGTCGACCCGCGGGCGGACCGGCTACCATGAGCCGGCCTATGGCGAGGGCGACGCCCTGGTATTCGGTCCGGAGACCCGCGGCCTGCCCCAGGCGATGCTCGATGCGCTGCCCGAGGCCCAGCGGCTGCGCATTCCCATGCGCGAGGACAGCCGCAGCCTGAATCTCTCCAATGCCTGTGCGGTGCTGGTCTATGAGGCCTGGCGACAGCTGGGCTTCGCCGGCGCGGCAACGGTGGACCCCGCGAGGCCCGCTCGATGACACTTCCCTCCACTCCTTCCACCATTCAGCAGCGCCTGGCTCGGCTCAATCCCCGCCAGCGTGAGGCGGCACGTTACATCGATGGTCCCTGCCTGGTGCTGGCCGGTGCCGGCTCCGGCAAGACCAGCGTGATCACCACCAAGATCGCCTACCTGGTGCAGGCCTGCGGCATGAGCGCCCGGCGTATCGCCGCGGTGACCTTCACCAACAAGGCCGCCCGGGAGATGAAGGAGCGGGTCGGCGACATGCTCAAGGGGCGTGAGGGGCATGGCCTGACCGTCTCCACCTTTCACACCCTGGGACTCAACATCATTCGCCGTGAACTCAAGGCGCTGGGCTACCGGCCCGGTTTCTCGCTGTTCGATCCGGAGGATGCAAAGGCGCTGCTGCGCGACCTGATGCAGAAGGATGCCCAGGTGGACGCCGAGGCGATCAACTCGGTGCAGCAGCGGATCTCGGCGTGGAAGAACGATCTGGTGCTGCCGGGTCAGGCGATGTCCCATGCCGCGGACGATGACGAGCTGTTCGCCGGCCGGGTCTATGAGGCCTACAACCGCCACCTCAAGGCCTACAATGCGGTGGACTTCGATGACCTGATCCTGCTGCCGGTGGTGCTGCTGCGCGACGACCCCGAGGCGCTGGCCCGCTGGCGCAAGCGCATCCACTACATGCTGGTGGACGAGTACCAGGACACCAACGTCAGCCAGTACCAGCTGGTTCAGCTGCTGATGGGCGAGAGGCAGACCTTTACCGTGGTGGGCGATGACGACCAGTCGATCTACGCCTGGCGCGGGGCGCGCCCGGAGAACCTGGTGACCCTGGGCGAGGACTTCCCGCGCCTCAAGGTGGTCAAGCTGGAGCAGAACTACCGCTCCACCGGCACCATCCTGCGCGCCGCCAACACCCTGATTGCCAACAACCCCCACGTCTACGAGAAGACCCTGTGGTCGGACATGGGCGACGGCGCGCCGATCCGCGTGGTGGTCAATCGCCACGAGGAGGCCGAGGCGGACCGCGTGGCCAGCGAGATCCTCACCCGGCGAATCAAGGAGCGTGGCGAGTGGCGCGATTTCGCCGTGCTCTACCGCGGTAACTTCCAGGCCAGGCTGCTGGAGCTCAAGCTGCAGCACTACCAGATCCCCTACAAGCTTTCCGGCGGCACCTCCTTCTTCTCCCGCAACGAGATCAAGGATGCCATGGCCTACCTGCGCCTGTTGATCAATCCGGCCGACGACAATGCCTTCCTGCGCATCGTCAACGTGCCGCGCCGCGAGATCGGTCCCGGCACCCTGGAGAAGCTGGCCAACTACGCCAATGATCCGACCACCGGCCGCGGTATCTCGCTGTTTGCCGCCTGTCGAGAGCTGGGCCTCGAACAGCAGCTGCCGACGCGGGCGGTGGAGCGGCTGGGCCGTTTCACCCACTTCATCGACGGGGTGAGGCGGCGCATGGACCAGGGCGATGCCATCGCCGCCATCCGCGACATGCTGCGCGAGATGGACTACGAGGCCTGGCTCTACCAGAACGCCAGCGCGCCCACCATCGCCGAGCGGCGCATGGCCAACGTCTGGATCCTGATCGACCAGCTCGAGAAGTCCATGCAGGCCGATCCCGAAGAAGCGAGCCCGGAGGAGAGCACGGCCTCCGAGGAGACCGAGACCGACAGCGTGGAGGCCGCCATTTCCCGGCTGGTGCTGCGCGATATCCTCGAGCAGCAGGCCGAGGAGGACGACTCAGACCGCGTCCAGCTGTTGACCATGCACGCCTCCAAGGGCCTCGAGTTCCCCCATGTCTACCTGATGGGGCTGGAGGAGGAGCTGCTGCCCCACCGCAACGCCATCGAGGCGGGCACCGTGGAGGAGGAGCGCCGCCTGGCCTATGTGGGTATCACCCGGGCGCGGCGCACCCTGACCCTGACACTCGCCCGCCAGCGCAAGGCCTATGGCGAGCTGATGGACTGTGCGCCCAGTCGTTTTCTCGACGAACTGCCGGAGGCGGACCTGGAGTGGGAAGGCCGGCCGGATCGCGAGGATCCGGAGAAGAAGCAGGCCCGAGGCAAGGATGCCATCGCCGGACTGCGCTCTTTACTGGGCTGAGGATGGGCTTTGGTGGGAGCGCAGCTGGCTGCGCGATAGGGGGTTGCTCTTCGGTTTGAAAGTTGCTCTTCGGTTTGAAATCAGCCGTCAGACGCAAGCGGGGCGCCCAAGGGCGCCCCGTCTCGTGCCGTCAGACAGCGTCGGCGATGCTATTCGACCTCGGCGACCATGAAGTCGACGATGGCATTCACCTCTTCATCGGAGAGGTTCATGTTCCCGCCCTTGGGCGGCATGGCACCGATGCCGTTAATGGAGTTGGCATAGAGTTCGTCCATGCCCTTGTCGAGACGGTCGGCCCACTCATCGGCGTTGCCGAGGCGCGGAGCACCGGCGGCACCGCTGGCGTGGCAGGCCGCGCAGCCGCTGCTGCCATAGAGCGCTTCGCCATCCAGGCCGTTACCGTTACCGCTGGCTTCTGCTTCTGCCACGTCGTTGGCTTCATCAGCGGCTTCTTCGCCGGCCGCCGCGTCCTCGTCGGTGGTGGCCTCTTCCTCGGCACCAATCTCGGGGACATCCATCACCGGCTCCAGCAAGTAGGCGGTGGAGGCGGCGACTTCGTCATCCGATAGGTTGGGGTTGCCGCCGCGGGCCGGCATGGCGCCGATGCCGTTGATGGAGTTGGTCAGCAGCTCATCCCAGCCCTTGTCGAGACGGCCGGCCCAGGCATCCTCGTCGCCGCGTACCGGGGCGCCCGCGGCGCCGGTCTCGTGACAGGCCATGCAGACACTGTTGTAGATGGCCGCGCCGTCGATGCCGTCGCCGTTTCCGTTGGCCGCTTCAGGTGCGGCGCTGGCGGATGCCGCGGTGCCGCAGTCCTGGCCCTGCAGGCAGAGTTGTCCTGCCGGCTTGAGACGCTCGGCGATGGCGTCGCGGTCGACGTTGGCCTGGGCGGTTGCCATGCCGGCGGTCAGGCCGAGGGTGGCCAGGCACCCCATGATCAGCTTGCTGGATTTCACTCTCACCACCTCTTTACGGTCCCGTAATTGATCATACGCGGCGCGGACCCGATTGCCGAAGCGGCCCGGTAACGCCGTGGCGCACAAAGTGTGAATCAGTATACCGGCATCCCACGCGGCAGGAAAATGCCCAGGCCCCCGCCATTGGCATGAGACGCCTGGGAGCGGCGGCGGTCCCGCGCTGGACAGGTGCCGGCGTGGCGGTTAGGATGTCGACCGCCTGGTGTCTACGCCGGGCAATACGCGCCCATAGCTCAGCTGGATAGAGTACTGCCCTCCGAAGGCAGGGGTCGTAGGTTCGAATCCTACTGGGCGCGCCAAGAATGCGAGTAAAAACGGTCACTTAGCCAATCGCGGCGGTGGCCGTTTTTTTCTGTCGATAGGGAGCAAACAGGTGACAGCCACGCTCCTGCACCAGCTCGTCACGAGTCATGCCCCCATGTTAACTCTCGGGTTGCGGGTAATTAATCAGTCATGATGTTTCTGTATGCCCTTCTTGAACTCGTCGGCTCAAGCCATATTTACATGGTTTTTATGTCTATTGAGGTGCGTCGGCCAAGCGCTTGAAAAAAATAAAAAAATACTGATGCGGTACATTGAATTTGCGTGGCAGCCAGGTCAATGGAAAGTTGTGTGTGATGGCGTACCGACAGTTTTTCGAGTGATGCTCAACACTTGATGGTACTCCCGCGATCAGGGAAGTGATTTCAGAGCCATGATGTGAATGGCTGACCGCTGCCAGTAGAGAGGACAAATAAATGATTAATAAGTTAACAAAGATGATCCTTTTGGCCACTATTGCCCCGTTTCTCACACTGAGCACGACGGTAATGGCTGACGAGCGGGACGGCTTGCAGGAAGACGGCATGCAAGGTTCCGGAGACCTGCGGAATAATGAGCCACGCGTCGGCGAATATCCTATCGAAGAGGATCGTGCCGGGATGATCGGTAGGCCCGCTGGAGCGTTCTACGTCGACGAAGTGGTCGGCAGATCTGTGAAGCATCGCGGGTCGGATGAGGAGATTGGCGAGATCGAGGAGATAATAATTGGCGATGACGGCCGGATCATCGGCGTCGTGGTGACGACGGGTGGTTTCCTGGGGCTAGGCGGACAGGACGTTGGACTGGCCTGGGATCACATCGAGCACACCATGGAAGATGACGAATCCGTCTTCTACACGGATATTGATGAGGAAACGCTGCGTAACTCTCCGAGGTATGAGTGGGATTGATCCAGCCCCAGACAATGGGCATGTATTGCGCCCCCCGATACTCGGGCGCGAAACATATTCTATCGTTTAAAACTTGGAGTGGTCCCACCAGGGGTTGATAGTACCTATCTTGTCCGCTATCCGAGTGTTGAGTGTGGGGCAGCGCACCGACGCGGGTCACAGGCAGGAATATTTTGTCCCAATCCTGTGTCTCGGTAGTTCAGTGGTGTGATCCAGCCATCGATTCTAGCTATCCGCAGTCCACAGGAGGATATTTCATTAGCAAGCTTCAAGTCGATGTCCGAGAGGATGAGGAGTGCCAGACGAAATGAGGACTAATCCTATGAACATGATGGCCGCATGGATGAAGGTGGCTTCCTCCTACAACATGATGACGCTTTCTGCAGCTGAGGTGATCGCCCGGCGCACAATGATGATGGCCAGCGGCGCCATGACCGGCCCCGAAGCCATGGGCATGGTGATGGAGAAGGCAACGATTTTCGCCACAGCGACCGAGCGAGCGGCAGTGGCAGCGGCCAGCGGTGCCGATCCCGCACGAATAACGTCGGCGGCGCTGAGGCCATACAGCGTCAAGACCCAGTCTAATGTACGCAAGCTGAGGCGCTGAGCGACTGGAAGTAGTGCTGCAGCGGCATGGACTGCGTCTGTTCGCGGGTAGTGAGAAAAGACAAGGGTTGAATGTCTCGTTTGTGACACACGCGCTTTCAAGGCCCTGTTCCCTCTTCGTGCCCGTCAAGGACGTAAGGCGGCGTCAAGTGGTGTGAGCGATGAAACGTGAATCGCTCTGAAGCCCGAGGTTATCGAGTTCTCGGAGATTTGATGGGAGTTTGAAACTTGCAGAGAAGTCCATGAAACGGCTTCCGAGCACAGGGGTCATAGGTTCGAGCCCTGATGTGCGTACCAATAATACGAGAGAAAACGGCTACTTAGCGAATCATCGCGGTGGCCGTTTTTTGTTGTCGCTCTTCAACCGATACTGATTCTTCAGATGCCACCGATTCGGCTGAGCCGCATGACCTTGCAGCAACGGCTGGTCACCCTGGTCCGCGAGCACCTCCGTGGTTCGGACATGGTATGCCCCTCGGGCGTCGAGGAGTGTATCGCCCTGCTACCGGGAGCCAGCGCCACCTGGACTCATGCCGCGGCCGTGGCCCAGCGTCGCCTTGTTATCGACGGAAAACCTCACTACCGCATCACTGTCTCAGAGGGAGTGGCTGAATCTCTCGAAGGTTGCGGTCATCGGACGGTAGTCGATGCCCCCTTCACGCCAGATCAGCCCCATTGGCCCTGGGGGCCTACCGTTTAATACGCGTCGAAGCCTTCCTATCAGGACGCCTAGGATATAAGGGTGATAGTCATTTACGACGACAGCATCCGATATTAGGCATCGACGATGCGTTTCGAGCAGCTAATAGGGTACCGATTATGAACGACGCAAACCTTCATCTGCATGGCGCCGTGAGCGAGATCCGCTCGCGTATTCGCGCCAACTATGCCGCCGATGAGGCTGATGTGCTGCACGAGCTTGTCAAACGAATCAAGCTGTCGGAGGACGATCGCCGCAAGGTAGCCGCCGTCGGCGCCAACTACGTGGAGCGAGTGCGCAAGGAGAAGTCGCCCTCGATGATGGAGGCGTTCCTGGCCGAATACGGGCTCTCGACCACCGAAGGGGTCGGCCTGATGTGCCTGGCTGAGGCCCTGCTGCGCGTGCCCGATGCGGAAACCATCGATGATCTGATTCACGACAAGATCGAGCCTTCCGACTGGGGCGCGCACCTTGGCAAGTCCTCGTCGTCGATGGTCAACGCCTCGACCTGGGCGCTGCTGCTGACCGGCAAGGTGCTGGAAGAGGACCCCAAGGGCCCGGCGCGGGCGCTGCGCGGCCTGGTGCGTCGGATGGGCGAACCCGTGGTGCGTACCGCGGTCGGCCGCTCGATGAAGATCCTCGGACGCCAGTTCGTGCTCGGCCAGACCATCGAGGAGGGCATGAAGAATGCCCGCGAACTCGAGAAGCAGGGCTACACCTACTCCTACGACATGCTCGGGGAGGCGGCGCGCACCGACGAAGACGCCGTCCGCTATCACACCGCCTATGCCAAGGCGATCACCGCGATTGCCAAGCAGGCCAAGGGGGATGTGCGCGGAAGCCCAGGCATCTCGGTGAAGCTCTCGGCACTGCATCCGCGCTACGAATATACCCATCGGGACACGGTGATGGCGGAACTCGTGCCGCGAGCCAAGGAGTTGGTGCAGCAGGCGGCCAAGGCCAATATCGGCTTCAACATCGACGCCGAGGAGCAGGACCGGCTGGATCTGTCTCTGGACGTGATCGAGGCGCTGATGTCTGATCCCAGCCTTGATGACTGGGACGGATTCGGGGTCGTGGTGCAGGCCTACGGGCGCCGTGCCGGACCGGTGATCGAAGCGCTCTACGAGCTTGCCGAGCGTTTCGACCGCAGGATCATGGTGCGCCTGGTCAAGGGCGCCTACTGGGATACCGAGATCAAGCTGTCCCAGGAGATGGGGGTCGAGACCTTTCCGGTCTTCACGCGCAAGGTCAATACCGATGTCAGCTACATGGCCTGCGCCCAGATGCTGCTCGACCGGCGCGACCGGATCTATCCGCAGTTCGCGACCCACAACGCCCATACCTGTGCCGCCGTCGTGGCCATGGCGGGCGATGACAAGGACAGTTACGAGTTCCAGCGCCTGCACGGCATGGGCGAATCGCTGCACCACATCGTCAAGGAGTCGGAGGGCACCCATTGCCGCCTCTACGCTCCGGTCGGCGCGCACCGTGACCTGCTGGCCTATCTGGTTCGCCGCCTGCTCGAGAACGGCGCGAACTCCTCGTTCGTCAACCAGGTGGTGGACGGTTCCATTCCGCCGAGCGAGGTCTCGAAGGATCCGGTAGAGGGGATGCAGCAGCTGGGTGAGGCCATCTCCAGCCCCTTGATCCGCCAGCCCGGCGAGCTCTTCGCGCCCGATCGCAAGAACTCCCGGGGCTATCGGATCAACGAGCCCGCCTCGATCCTGCCCCTGCTTGAGGCGCGTGAGGGATTCGCCGACGCGACCTGGACCGCCGGGCCCATGCTGGCGGGAAGCCCGGCGCCCCAGGGGCCGGCTCGCGATGCCGTGTCGCCCGCCGATGGCTCTCGCGTGGTGGGTACCGTGCATGAGGCGACGCCGGAGGAAGTGGCGGCCGCTCTCGACGCCGCCGAGAAGGGCTTCAGCGACTGGTCGGCGCGTCCGGCGGCCGAGCGGGCCGAGGTGCTTCGCCGCACCGCCGATCTCTACGAGGAACACATCGCCGAGCTGACCGTGATCACCACGCGCGAGGCCGGCAAGATGATGTTCGATGGCATCGCCGAGGTGCGCGAGGCGGTGGACTTCCTGCGCTACTACGCCAACGAGGGCGAGCGACTGGAGGCAGAAGAGCCCGGCAGCGCTCGCGGTACCTTCGTCTGCATCAGTCCGTGGAACTTCCCCCTTGCGATCTTTACCGGCCAGATCGCGGCGGCCCTGGCGGCCGGCAACGCCGTCATCGCCAAGCCCGCCGAGCAGACGCCCCTGATTGCCGCGCGTGCCGTCGAGCTGATGCGCGAGGCCGGCCTGCCGGAGGCGGCGCTGCAGCTGCTGCCCGGCGACGGACCGACGGTGGGCGGACCGCTGACCAGTGATCCGCGGATTGCCGGCGTCTGCTTCACCGGCTCGACCCCGGTGGCACAGATCATCCACAAGGCCCTGACGCAGAACGCGGGACCGGATGCCGTGCTGATCGCCGAGACCGGCGGGCTGAATGCCATGATCGTGGACTCCACGGCGCTGACCGAACAGGCGGTGCGCGACATCCTGATCTCGTCCTTCCAGTCCGCCGGCCAGCGCTGTTCGGCGCTGAGGATGCTGTACGTCCAGGAAGAGGCCCGCGACCGGCTGCTCAACATGCTCGACGGCGCCATGGACGCCCTTACCATCGGCGATCCCTGGAATACCGATACCGATGTCTCGCCGGTGATCGACGCCGAGGCCCAGGCCGATATCAGCGACTATGTGGCGGCGCAGGAGAAGGCCGGCAAGGTGCTGAAGAAGCTCCCCGTGCCGTCCACCGGCACCTTCGTGACTCCGGCGGTGGTCGAGGTCGGGGGCATCGAGGATCTCGAGCGCGAGATCTTTGGCCCGGTCCTGCACGTGGCCACCTTCAAGGCGCGGGACATCGACAAGGTGGTCGATTCGATCAATGCCCGGGGCTACGGGCTGACATTCGGCCTGCATACCCGCATCGATGACCGGGTGCAGCAGATCGTCGAGCGTATCCATGTCGGCAACATCTACGTCAACCGCAACCAGATCGGTGCCATCGTCGGCTCCCAGCCCTTCGGGGGCGAGGGCCTCTCGGGCACCGGGCCCAAGGCCGGCGGACCGCTCTATGTCACCCGGTTCCGCCGCACGGCCAAGGCGGAGCACCACGAGGCGCCGAAGGCGGAGCCGGTGACGCTCGGCGATCTCCAGTCGGCTCTCGACGGGCTCGATGCGCGCAACTGGGCGGCGCGTCGCGATCGGGTGGAAGTGCTGCGCAAGGCGCTCTCCGGCAAGGGTGGCGTGGTTCGCAAGGCGCTCGCCGAGACGGCGGCCATCGACATGACGCCGCAGACCCTGCCGGGACCGACGGGGGAGAGCAACCGCTTGGCGATGTACCCGAAGGGGCCGGCGCTCTGCCTGGGGCCGACCCTGGATATCGCCGTCGCCCAGGCGGTGCAGGCCCTCGGCGCGGGCTCTCCGGCGGTGATTGTCGCCCCGGGGGCGGTCCAGGCCGTGAAGCCGCTGATCGATGCCGGGGCCCCCGTGGCCGGGCTCGACGGCAGCGTCGCGGCCGACACCCTGACGGCGATCAAGGGTATCGATACCGTGGCCGCGGCCGGCGCCAGCGACTGGACCCGCGAGCTGCGCCTCGCGCTTGCCAAGCGTGACGGGGCCATCGTGCCGCTCGAGACCCAGACCGTCTCGCCGGAACGCTACGTGGTGGAACGCCATCTTTGCATCGACACCACGGCGGCGGGGGGTAACGCCAGCCTGCTGGCGACGGCCGAGTAGAATCGCCGGCTCTGCCGGGTGACACCGTCAAGCAGGATGACGGACTTCCCACCGAACGCCGGGGCCTCGAGCCCCGGCGTTTCTTGTCATGCAGCGGCCGCCTCTCGCCCTGAAGCTTCCGCTCGAGTCGTTACCGTTTATCTCGCTGCCCGAGGAGAGGCTCTCTGGACTGACTGGCCTCCAGCAGCTCCTTCTCGAGGGCGTGCTTGCGGGAGAATTCCTGCAGCGTCAGCAGGATGAGGTGAGCCCCCTGGTAGCGAATGCGTCGGCCGCTGCACAGCACCGGCAGGGGAGAGGCGTCGGGAATGTCCAGCTCCAGGTGTATCTCCTCCGCCCGGCTTCCCACGGCAAGTCGGTAGGCCAGCAGGGCCAGGTAAAGGACACGGGCAGCGGGTTTGAAGAGCTCGCTGGCGGGGCTGCCGACCATGGCGGCGGGAGGCCTTGCCATCCAGTTGGCCAGGGTGCGGTTGGCGGCCAGGATGATGCCGTGGTCGTCGACCACGGCGTGGCCGCTGGGGGAGAGATCCCAGAAATCGGCCAGTTCGACGGGGCCTATGGACATGGCATTCCTCAGCGGTCGCTAACGGTCAGACAGCCCCGCAGCACCCAGGCCAGGGTCTCCGGGTCCGTGAGCTGAGGATAGTGGCCGGCGGTCTGCATGACCACCAGATCGCCGTCGGGCAGGGTCTCGGCCAGGTATCCGGCTGCCTCCATCGGCACGATGGCATCGTGGGCGGTCTGCACGACGACACTGGGCGTGGTCACCCGAGGAAGCAGATGGCGGGTATCGCCATAGAAGATGCTGCGCGCGAGGGCGCGCAGCACCTCTGGCGCAACGGCGAGCAGCCGCTGCTGCAGGTCTTGCCGGTGGTTCGGAGTGCCGGCGTCGCCGAGGGCAACGGTGGAGAGGGTGCCGGCCCAGTCCAGATAGTTCTGCTCCATCAGCTGCATCAGGCCGTCGAGCTCTGTCTCGCTGAAGCCGCCGCGATAGTGTGGCGGCTCATCCAGATAGCGGGCCGAGCTGCAGATCAGGCACAGCTTGTGGAAGGTGCCGGGTCGCAGCAGTGAGGCCATCATGCCGATGGTGCCCCCGATGGAGTGCCCCACCATCATGGCTCCCTCGAGCTTGAGCTCCTCGCACAGGGCGGCCACGTCCTCGGCATGTCCCGCGGGGTCGCCATGGCGGCGGGGGTCGAAGGCCGCGGGGTCGGCGGCGCCGAAGCCGGGCAGGTCGAACAGGACCAGGTGAAAGTCATTTTCCAGGAGCGGCAGCAGGCGGCTCCAGGCCGTCTGGTCACAGCCGAACCCGTGGACCATCAGCACCGGGATGGCGCCTCGTCCATGGCGGGTCACGTTGAGCTGGTGGATCAGTTTGTGTGTCATGTTCGAGCCCGATGGCGTGGCTTTCAGCTTCAGCGTAGCGCATCGTAGGCGCTGGTTGCGTTGCCAACGGGGGCGCGCCGAAAGAATGGCAACCATCGGGTATCGAGAACAGAAAGAATGGGTGGCCGAAACCTCGGTCGCCCCCTCGGTCCGTCCCGGACGCCTCTGCTATCGTCTCGCTCATCACTATTCATGCTTTCGGCATCCTGCCGGAGGCCCGGCAAGAAGAGGCAGCAGATGGCAGTTTCCCCACTGGATGCACCCATTCCCGCGACCATGTCCGCCATGCTGCTGACCGGTCACGGCGGCATCGATAAGCTGGTCTACCGCGACGATGTTTCCACGCCGCGGCCGGGCGCGGGCGAGGTGTTGGTGCGCGTCACCGCCACCGCCAAGAACAACACCGATCGCAAGGCCCGGGAGGGACTCTATCCGGTCAAGAAGGGCCAGGTGGCCTCCTTTGCCATGGGCGGCGAGCCGACCCTGACCTTCCCTCGCATCCAGGGTGCCGATATCGCCGGGCGAGTGGTGGCGGTGGGCGAGGGCGTCGACCCGGCGCGCCTCGGCGAGCGCGGCCTGCTCGACTTCAATCTCTACGCGGATGCTCGCCCCGACATCAACCTGACCCCGGATTACTACGGTCACGGTGCCGACGGCGGCTTCGCCGAGTATGTCGCCGTGCCGTCGGGTCAGTTCCACTCCGTGCCCAACCCCGAACTGGGTGATGCCGAACTGGCCGCCCTGGGGATGTGCTCCTACCAGACCGCCTACCACATGATGACCTCCGCCCGGGTCAGCGCCGGTGAGCGAGTGCTGGTCACCGGCGCCAGCGGCGGGGTAGGTACCGCGCTGATCCAGCTCTGCCGCATCGTCGGGGCGATCCCCTATGCGGTGAGCCAGCCGGAGAAGGCCCCGGCGCTGATCGCGCTGGGTGCCGAGGCGGTCATCGACCGCGGCGACCTGGCGAGCTTCGTGCCCAGGGTGCTTGAAGCCACCAGTGGGGCGCCCATCGACGCGGTGATGGATCTGGTCGGCGGCGAGATGACGGATCTCTTCATCGACACCATGATCCACGACATGAAGGCCCGCGCCACCTATCCACGGCTCTCCATCGCCGGGGCCAGCGGCGGTAATATCTCGGAGATCCTGTGGACCCGTATCTACCTTTACCAGGTACAGATATTCGGCGTCTCCCACGGCACCCGAGAGGAGGCCGAACAGCTGATCGACTGGATTCGTTCGGGGCAGCTCAGGCCGGTGCTCCACGCCGCCTTCAGGCTCTCCGAGCTGCACGCGGCGGAGCGTTACTTCATCAGCCGCGGCAGCAACTTCCTGGGCAAGATCGTGATCGTCCCCGATAGCCAGTGGGAGGAGCACGGCGCGCCCTTCGCCCTTATCGAACAGGAACCGCGCTCATGACTCGGCCGCTGACCTTCAGAATGATGGACACCCACGCCGGTGGCGACGTCAGCCGCATCGTGCTCGGTGGCATCGAGCCGCTGCCCGGTGACACCGTGCGGGCGCAGATGGAGTATCTGCGCGACGACGCCGACGGCCTGCGCAAGCTGCTGCTGTTCGAGCCCTACGGCATTCCCGAGATGTCCGTGGACCTGATCGTGCCGGCCACCGACCCCGAGGCCGCGGCTGGCTACATCATCATGGAGGTGATGGGCTACCCGATCTACTCCGGCTCCAACACCATCTGCACCGCCACCGCGGTGCTGGAGGCCGGCATCGTGCCCAAGCGGGAAGGGGTGCAGCACTTCACCCTGGAAGCCCCGGCGGGGCGGGTGAAGATCGAGGCCCGGGTGGAAGACGGGGTGGTGGAGGCGATCACCTGCGAGGGGCTGCCCAGCTACATCGACACTCACCGGGCCTCCATCCGGGTGCCGGGGCTCGGGGAGGTGACCTACTCGGTGGCCTACAGCGGCGGTTTCTATGCCCTGGTGGACGCCACCGAGTTGGGCTTTGGTCTGATCCTGGATGAGGAACGCCGGCTGGCCGACTGCGCTCACCGGATCGTCGAGGCGATCCAGGCCGAGCGCGGCTTCTCCCACTACACCCTGGGCGACGTCGGCCCGCTGCCCTTCCTGCACTTCATGGGGCCGGTGGAGCAGGTGGCCGATGGCTTCTACCGCTCACGCTCGGCCACCTATGTGCACCCCGGGGTGATCTGTCGCAGCACCACCGGCACCGGCACCTCGGCGCGTCTGGCGCTGATGAATCACGAGGGTCGCATCGTGCCCGGCGATCGGCTGGAGACCGTTTCCCTGCGCGAGACCGGCTTCATCGGCACCTTCACCGGCACCGGTAGAGAAGGGCCCCATACCGTGGTGGAGAACACCATCACCGGCAAGGCTTTCGTGCTGGGTCACACCGAGGTGGTGGTCAACTGCGACGACCCCCTGGTGGCGTGCGACGGCCTGCGCCATGTCCTCAGTGCCCGGTAAGGATGAGTTGAGCACAAACTATCGGAGTAACTTCTGGCGAGAGGCGCCGGGGACTGGTCGTAGAGGGGGTCCGTGGACCAGGGATGGTCTAGGTAGCCCCCAGGGAAGGGTTCATGGCGCCCCCGGAAGGCCGGCCCCGCTCGAAGGCCAGTCGCCGGAACAGCCTTGAGCGGGCCAGCCAATGGCAATAGCTCTGCATCCTTGCCGATTGCACCTTGACGTGGTCGATTCTCCCGCCTATCCCTTGAGCGCCATCGCGAAAGGGGGCAGGCTGGCGCTCGTTCTTTCATTTCTTGCCGCTCTTCTTCCCTTCCCATCCTTCTTCCATTTCGGAGGTGTCCCTTGGCCATCACCAACTTTGCCGACCTGCTCAACGAGTCCCGCCTGCAGCCCGATGCCCAGCGGCTGCTGTTTGTCTTCACCCGCGCCGAACTGCCGGACAATCCGACCCCGGAGCAGCGTCGCAACTTCGAGCAGGGCGAGGGCGGCGTGCTGACCCCGGCGCTGTGCGTCGACAAGGCGCCGGAGGAACTCAGCGACATGGCCGCCCTGGTGGCGGAGTCGGAAGAGACGGGCATCGAGTGGGACATCGTCTTCGTCGGCGCCCTCTCCGGCCGAGGCGGAGAGGCGCCGAGCGCGGAGCAGGCCGAGGCGCAGCTAGAGCGCATGGTGGAGTCGCTGAAGATGGGCAACGTGGATGCCTTCCTTGCCCTCGACCGCGGCGGAGATGCCGTGCAGATAGGCTGACGCGGCCACCCCTGGCGCCGAGTGATAGGCTTGAATTATCGCGCTCATGCCACCATTCAATTTACGCTATAGGGTGATACGGGCTACGATGCGCACCGTATTCGCGCTATCCCTTATACCAAAGTCGAAAGGAGCATGACCGAATGTCCCTGCTGAACACCGAAGTCAAGCCGTTCAAGGCGACCGCCTACCACAACGGTGAGTTCGTCGACGTCACCGAAGAGAGTCTGAAGGGACAGTGGAACATCTTCTTCTTCTACCCGGCCGATTTTACCTTCGTCTGCCCCACCGAACTGGGTGACCTGCAGGACAAGTACGCGGAGCTCAAGAAGATGGGCGTCGAGGTCTACAGCGTTTCCACCGACACCCACTTCACCCACAAGGCCTGGCACGACAGTTCCGAGACCATCGGCAAGCTGACCTATCCGATGCTGGCCGACCCGACCCTGCGCATCTCGCGCAACTTCGAGGTCCTGATCGAGGAAGCCGGCCTGGCCGACCGTGGCACCTTCGTGGTCGACCCGGATGGCAAGATCCAGATCGTCGAGCTGAACGCCGGCAACATCGGTCGTAACGCCGAGGAGCTGCTGCGCAAGGTGAAGGCAGCCCAGTACGTTCGCAACAACCCCAACGAAGTCTGCCCGGCCAAGTGGGAAGAAGGCGAGGCGACCCTGTCTCCGTCCCTGGACCTGGTCGGCAAGATCTAAGCGACCCGCCCCTGCCGCGAGGCCCCTCCCGGGCCTCGCCGCTCCCCATCCGGGCACGCCTGCCCGGATGTCGCTACCTCCTCACAAGACTGCCTTCAGCGACGTCCAGTGGCGCGCGCTCGGCCTCCTTGTGGCCCCATTTCGCGAACATGAAGGAACCCGCTGTCATGTTGGACGACACTCTGAAAAGCCAGCTCAAAGCCTATCTGGAAAAGGTCACTCAGCCGTTCGAGATCGTCGCCTCCCTCGATGACGGCGCCAAGTCTCAGGAACTGCACGGTCTGCTGACCGATATTGACGGCCTGTGCGACAAGATTTCCCTCAGGCTCGACGGTCAGGACCCGCGGCGTCCCTCCTTCGCGCTCAACCGCACCGGCGAAGAGAGCGGTGTGGCCTTCGCCGGCATCCCCATGGGCCACGAATTCACCTCCCTGGTGCTGGCGCTGCTGCAGGTGGGCGGCCACCCGCCCAAGGTCAGCGACGAGACGATCGAACAGATCAAGGGCCTCGACAACGCGCTGCACTTCGAGACCTACTATTCGCTCTCCTGCCAGAACTGCCCGGATGTGGTCCAGGCACTCAATCTGATGGCGGTGCTCAATCCCAACGTCAGCCACGTGGCCATCGACGGCGCCCTGTTCCAGGACGAGGTCGAGGAGCGCCAGGTGATGTCGGTGCCCAGCATCTACCTCAACGGCCAGCTCTTCGACCAGGGCCGCATGAGTCTGGAGCAGATACTCGCCAAGGTGGACACCGGTGCCGCCAGACGCGAGGCCGCCAGGCTCAACGACAAGACTCCCTTCGATGTGCTGGTGGTCGGCGGTGGCCCGGCCGGCGCATCGGCAGCCATCTATGCCGCCCGCAAGGGAATCCGCACCGGCGTGGCCGCCGAGCGGTTCGGCGGTCAGGTGCTGGATACCATGGCCATCGAGAACTTCATCTCAGTGCCCCACACCGAGGGCCCCAAGATGGCCGCGGCGCTGGAAGAGCACGTCAAGGAGTATGAGGTCGACATCATGAACCTGCAGCGTGCGATCAAGCTGGTGCCGGCACCCCGGCCCGGCGGCGAGCACGAGGTAGAGCTCGAGTCCGGTGCCAGACTGAAGAGCAAGACGCTGATCCTGGCCACCGGCGCCCGCTGGCGGGAGATGAACGTGCCCGGCGAGGCCGAGTATCGCAACAAGGGCGTGGCCTACTGCCCCCACTGCGATGGCCCGCTGTTCAAGGGCAAGCGCGTCGCGGTGATCGGTGGCGGCAATTCCGGCGTCGAGGCGGCCATTGACCTGGCCGGCATCGTCGGTCGCGTGACGCTGATCGAATTCATGGACGAGATGCGCGCCGACGCCGTGCTGCAGAAGAAGCTGAAGAGCCTGCCCAACGTCGATATCATCCTCGGCGCCCGCACCACCGAGGTGAACGGCGACGGTACCCGCGTCAACGGCCTCACCTTTGAAGAGCGTGCCAGCGGTGAGATCAAGCGCCTCGACCTGGAAGGGATCTTCGTGCAGATCGGCCTGATCCCCAACACCGAATGGCTCAGGGGTTCCCCGGTGGAGATGTCCGAGCGCGGTGAGATCATCACCGACGCCCACGGCACGACCAGCGTGCCCGGCATCTTCGCCGCGGGCGACGTGACCACCGTGCCCTACAAGCAGATCATCATCGCCATGGGCGAGGGGTCCAAGGCCGCGCTGGGCGCCTTCGACCATCTGATCCGCAGCTGATCGGCTCGGGCTAGATCCGCGCAACATAAAAGACGCCTCCGCCGGCACTGCCGGCGGAGGCGTCTTTTTCATGATGGCTTCGTCACCGGGTTGCCACGGCGTCAGTCGATCAGCCCCAGGAAGGGCAGCAGGGTAATGGCCAGGATCACCGCCACCGCCACGGCCACCAGCAGCATCCGCACGGGATGTTGCAGCAGGCGCTTCCACAGGGTCGGCGCCTCACCGCGCTCGGCCAGGTCACTGTGTTCCTGGCGCATCCGTTCGCTGAGCCCCTGCTGGTAGGCGTCCAGCGCCTCCCGCGCCGCATCGAACTGGCTCTCATCGCGCAGCCAGATGGCCGCCACGCCGAGCCCCCAGAAGCCGGCCCGGGTCTCGAAGGTATCGAAGCCTCGGGCCTCGAACAGCTCGCGAACCTCCTCGGCCTCGGCGTCGGGCACGTTGCCCAGCCGGAACAGCAGTCTTGCCACGTCTTGCTCCTTGAGTGGGTGGTTCAGGGCAGCTCGGCGCGCTCGATCACCACCGGTTCACGGGGCACGTCCTGGAAGGGGCCGCGGCTGCCGGTGGGGACGCGGCGGATGGCATCGACGACCTCCATGCCCTCCACTACCTGGCCGAACACCGCATAGCCCCAGGTCTGGCCGGACTGGGGGCTGACGTGATCCAGGAAGCCGTTGTCGCCCACGTTGATGAAGAACTGGGCGGTGGCGGAGTGGGGCGCGCCGGTGCGCGCCATGGCCAGGGTGCCACGGCGGTTCTTCAGCCCGTTGTCTGCCTCGTTGGTGATCGGGTCGCGGGTCGACTTCTGACGCATTTCCTCGTCGAAGCCGCCGCCCTGAACCATGAAACCGTCGATCACCCGATGAAAGATGGTGCCGTCATAGTGGCCGTCCTGCACATAGGTGAGGAAGTTGTCGACGCTCTCGGGGGCTTCGGCCTGGAACAGCTCGATGCCGATGGCACCGTGGCTGGTATGCAGGATGACGTCGGGAGTGGCCTCCTCGGCCTGGGCGGTAGAGACACCCCAAGGGAGGACGGCGGCGAGCAGCAGGGCGGAAATCAGCGGACGTTTCACGGGATGGGTCACCAGGGTCAGGAAAACAGGCCCCAGCATAAGGCCCCGCTGCGGCCATGTCAGTCTTCCAGGAACTTAACCCCGGGCTTTACAGAGGCGTTTGGCACGGGTCAAAGCCGCCTCTGCCCCTGTGAGACTGAATGTCATGAACCAAGGGTCATCCTCGGTGCGCATCATTCGCAGCCGCAGGGTTTCGCCCTGGCGCATCTCAGTGAGCAGCAGTGCCTGCTCCTCCAGCAGAAACTGCACATAGAAACCGCTGTCCCCGCGCTCGGTAATGAACTCTGCCTCACCGCTGTGGATGGTGTCATGATCGACCCTCAGGTCGGCGGGCACGCGGTTGACCACTCGGTTTTCCGGTTGGCGCTCCCCCAGGTCAACGCGAAGTTCCAACCAGAGGCGCTCGCACGCACCTGGTGTAGCGTTGACGCTGAAAAAGGCGTCGCTATAGCTGCTTCCCTCTAAGGCGCGGTAGTGACGCTCTTCGCCCAGGATCAGTGTCAGCGACTGCCACTGGCCGTGGATCTCGGCATCGAGCGTGTTATAGACGGTGGCCGTGGTGGCGGTGGGTATCAGCAGGGTAGCCAGCAGCAGGGCGGCGGGCAGGATAGGTGTGGGCATGGACAGGGCTCCTGAAGACCGGCCGCTGATGGTAGCACCACGCCTGCTGCCTGCCGACCACCGGTGCCACTCAGACATGATGATCGCAGATGGCCGAAACGCCTCAGGCGTTTCCTGTGGCAGGCTTGTTCGTGGAGCCGACTCGCTCGCAACGGACACCCGACAACAGGGTAGTCGGTTATCAAGAGGTCAGCGGCGGAGCGGTATCGATCTTGCTGCGGGTCAACGGCTTGATTCTGAGCAACTGGACCAGCTGTGATTCCTGCGGTCCCAGCATGTCGGCCAGGGTGTACTTGTCGAGCACGGCGAAGAAGGCGCACAGCGCCTCTGCCAGGATCGGCTTGAGGCGGCAGGCCGGCGTGATCCTGCACTCGTTATCCTCGCCAAAGCACTCGACCAGTTTCAGATCATTCTCGGTATCGCGCACCAGCTTGCCAAGGGAAATATCCTCGGGTGACTTCTTGAGCAGCAGGCCGCCGTTCTTGCCGCGGATGGCGGTGATGTAGCCCTTGTGATTCAGGTCCTGAACCACCTTCATCAGATGGTTGCGTGAGATATCGAAGCTGGAGGCAATCTCCTGAATCGTGGAGCGCTCCTCCCCCTTCACCGCCAGATAGACAAGCACGCGCAGAGAATAGTCGGAAAAACGGGTCAGATGCATAGGAGGGCGGAGACCTCTCGGTTTGATGTAAATCAAACTGGGTGAATTAACATTCGCCTGTATAACGATCTTACATCCGGGCGATCCCGTATGGCAGTCCGCTGTGGCAATGGGCCGCGTCAGCATGAAGTGTCGCGCTGCGAGCCGCGTCGGCCCCCAGTGGCTTGATCCAGGTCAGCTACCTCGAGAAGGGTACCGACGCGCCGGGCCCTGAATGGCATACTCTGCCCCATGCGGCGGCGCCGCCATCCGGTTCAAGAGGCTGTTTCACGATGCAAGACGACCTGCTGTTCGATCGCCCCCTGGTGGAGAAGTACGACCGTCCGGGACCGCGCTATACCTCCTATCCCACGGCGCCCCAGTTCCACGCGGCCTTCGCCGAGGATGACTACCGCGCCGCGGCCGACCGCAGCAACCGGGCCGAGACGCCCAAGCCGCTGTCGGTCTACGTGCATATCCCCTTCTGCGAGAGCCTCTGCTACTACTGCGCCTGCAACAAGATCATCACCCACAATACGGCGCGGGCCGCCGAGTATCTGGAGTGGCTCAAGCAGGAGATCCGCGTGCAGGGGGCGCTGTTCGACGAATCGCGGCGCATGACCCAGCTGCACCTGGGCGGCGGGACGCCCACCTACCTGAGCAACGCCCAGCTCGGCGAACTGATGGCGGCCCTGGACGAGGCCTTCCACTTCGCCCCGGCCGCCGAGCGCGAGTTCTCCCTGGAGGTGGATCCGCGGACCGTAACCCCGGAGCAGATCCACGAGTTGCATGAACTGGGCTTCAATCGGCTCAGCTTCGGCGTGCAGGATTTCGACCGCGAAGTGCAGGAGGCGGTGAACCGTCTGCAGAGCGAGGAGCAGGTGGTGGAGCTGGTTCAGGCGTCACGCGACGCCGGTTTCCAGTCGGTGAGCGTCGACCTGATCTACGGCCTGCCGCTGCAGACCGTGGCCAGCTTCGACACCACCCTGTCCAAGATCATCGCCCTGGCGCCGGACCGCATCGCCACCTACAGCTATGCCCATCTGCCGGAGCTGTTCAAGGCCCAGCGGCTGATCCGCCCCGAGGACATGCCGCCGCCGGAGCGCAAGCTGGAGCTGCTCGAGCTGACGATCCACCGCCTCACCCAGGCCGGCTACGTCTATATCGGCATGGACCACTTCGCCCTGCCCGACGACGAGCTCTCCCTGGCCCGCGAGAACGGCACCCTGCAGCGCAACTTTCAGGGCTACTCCACCCACGCCGACTGCGACCTGATCGGTCTGGGCATCACCTCCATCGGCAAGGTCGGCGACACCTACAGCCAGAACGTCAAGGAGACCGCCCAGTACCAGCATCGCCTGGAACAGGGGCAGCTTCCGGTATTCCGCGGCTATCGGCTAAGCGACGACGACCGCCTGCGCCGCGACGTCATCAACGCCTTGATGTGCCACAACCACATCGACTTCGCCACCATCGAGGCAGCCCACGGCATCGTCTTTCGCGACACCTTCGCCGATGCCATCGAGGAGCTGGAGGAGATGGCCGCGGACGGCCTGCTGGTGATCCGTGAGGGCGAAATCGAGGTGCTGCCACGCGGTCGGCTGATGATGCGCAACGCCGCCATGGCCTTCGACGCCTACCTGGCGAAGAGCCAGGGCCGCTATTCCCGCACCGTCTAGGGACCCCTCGCCGCACCGCCGCGGGCCTCTATTGGACGCCGCTCCGTCATCGACGCGAGCGGCGTTCTCGCGTTGCGGCGCGCCAGGCCGGGCGTCTTCCGGTGTCAAATGAAAATGGGTCATGATGCTCCTCGTCTGCACCAGATATAGGGCTTGCCGAGGAGATATGGTCTATATATGGTAGTCGGGCCGCGGGTGATCCAGGGCTGTCCGGCGACATGATGCATGTCAGTGCAGCCCCGGGAACACCGGCATAGGATCAACGGTTCGCCGGCTTCAGCCGCTTGGTTATCCTCAGGAGAGCTGTCATGTCCCTGCCGTTACTGTCCCTGCCGCGTCTTCCCGCCCCCGCCCGCCTGATTCGCGCCGTCGATCCGCGCGTGCCGGTCGGCGTCAAGCGTCGCCTGGTGGAACCGATGCTCAACCGGACCTTCGCCGAGCCCCTGGCCGAGGGAGAGTTCGACGCCCTGACGGGGCGCCGTATCACCCTGGCCGTCGAGGATCTGGGCATGGCGCTGACCCTCACCCTCGAGAACGAGCGCCTGAGGGTGTGTACCCAGCCCGGCGAGGCCACCATCCGCGGAGGCTGGCGCGAGTTTCTCTGCCTGGCCACCCGCCGTGAGGATCCCGACGCACTGTTCTTCCAGCGCCGGCTGCTGATCGAGGGCGACACCGAGCTGGGCCTGATGGTCAAGAACCTCCTCGATGGTCGCGAGGAGGGGTTGGCACAGGGCCCCTTCGGTGAACTGCTGGTTCGCCTGGAGCGGCTGGCGAGACGCAAGATCTGAGCTTTTTTCGATTAACATATGTTACGGAGTCATTCGCATGAGCACTTCCACCAAGGCCGTGAAGTCATCCAGCGAGGTTCCCCTGCAGGTGCCGTCCCGCGATATCTGGGACTCCAAGTACCGCCTCAAGGACCGTCATGGCAAACCCGTGGACAAGGACGTGGGCGCCACCTGGGAGCGGGTGGCCCGGGCCCTGGCCGTGGTGGAGGGCGACAAGGCCGACGAGTGGCTGCCGAAATTCCGCTGGGCCCTGGAGAACGGTGCCATCCCGGCAGGACGGATCATGTCCAACGCCGGCGCCGAGGCCTACAAGCCGGCGGTGAGCCTGATCAACTGCACGGTGTCGCGCACCATCCGCGACTCCATGCACGATATCCTCGACTCCGTGGTAGACGCCGGCATGACTCTCAAGGCGGGCTGCGGCATCGGCTATGACTTTTCGACCCTGCGTCACAAGGGCGCCTTCGTGTTCGGCGCCGGTGCCGGCACCAACGGCCCCCTGGCGTTCATGGATATCTACGACAAGATGTGCTTCACGGTGGCTTCCGCCGGTGGGCGCCGTGGCGCCCAGATGGGCACCTTCGATGTCGGCCACCCCGACGTGCGCCAGTTCATCGAGGCCAAGCGCGAGGCGGGCCGCCTGCGCCAGTTCAACCTCAGCCTGCTGATCACCGACGAGTTCATGGAGGCGGTGAAGCAGGACGCCGACTGGCCGCTGGCCTTCCCGCTGCACGCCGGCGAGAAGGACGACGTCGAGCAGAACGAGCTGATCTACCGCGACTGGCCGGTGGTGGAAGAGGGCTACACCGTCGATGCCGAGGGCCGCGTGGCCTGCCGCATCGTCGAGGTGATCAAGGCCCGCGAGCTCTGGGATACCATCATGAGCTCCACCTACGACTTCGCCGAGCCGGGTTTCATCCTGATCGACCAGGTCAACCGGATGAACAACAACTGGTTCTGCGAGGAGATCCGCGCCACCAACCCCTGCGGCGAGCAGCCGCTGCCCCCGGAAGGTGCCTGCCTGCTGGGCTCGGTCAACCTGACCCGCTTCGTCATCGACCCCTTCGGCAAGAAGCCGCGCTTCGACTGGGAGCGCTACCGCGAGGTGGTGGCGGTCTTCACCCGCATGCTCGACAACGTGGTGGAGATCAGCGGCCTGCCGCTTTCCGGTCAGCGCCGCGAGATCGAGGCCAAGCGCCGCCACGGGATGGGCTTCCTGGGCCTCGGTTCGACCATGACCATGCTCAAGATTCCCTACGGCTCGCCCGAGTCGCTGGCCTTCACCGAGGAGGTGAGCCGCAACCTGGCCATCGAGGGCTGGAAGCAGGCGCTGGAGCTTTCCCGCGAGAAGGGCATGGCCCCGGCGCTGGCGGAGGACTTCGAGATCACCCCGAAGATGATGCGCGAGCGGCCCGAACTCAAGAAGGACGGCTACGAGATCGGCGACAAGCTGCCCGGCCGCATCCTGCATGCGCGCTACAGCCGCTACATGCAGAAGGTCGCCGAGCTGGAGCCGGAACTGGTCGCCCAGCTCGCCGAGCACGGGGCGCGCTTCACCCACCACAGCTCCATCGCCCCCACCGGCACCATTTCGCTGTCGCTGGGCAACAATGCCTCCAACGGCATCGAGCCGTCGTTCTCGCACCGCTACTTCCGCAACGTGATCCAGGCGGGCAAGAAGACCAAGGAGCAGGTGGAAGTGGTCTCCTTCGAGCTGGCGGCCTATCGCCACTTCATCGCCCCCGCCGCCGTGGACAGCGACCTGCCGGACTACTTCATCACCGCCGATTCGGTGAGCCCGAAGCAGCACGTGGCGGTGCAGGCCGCCGCCCAGGCCTGGGTCGATTCGGCGATCTCCAAGACGGTGAACGTGCCCACCGAGTTCCCCTTCGAGGAGTTCAAGGATCTGTACCTGGACGCCTACCGGAGCCAGCTCAAGGGCTGCACCACCTTCCGCTTCAATCCGGAGGCCTTCCAGGGCGTGCTGGTCCGTGAGGACGACCTGAAGAACACCACCTATGTGTTTGAACTGGAGAACGGCGAGACCGTCGAGCTGGCCGGAGACGAGAAGATCATCTACGACGGCGAAGAGCACAACGCGGCCAACCTCTATGACGCGCTGAAGGAAGGCACCTATGGCAAGTGGTAAGCCGTTCCACCTGCCGTTGAGCGTCAATCACCAACTTATCGGAGGAGCCTCCTGATGGCCGTCGAGATCACGTCCAAGATCGTTTCCTACAGCGTCAAGAAGGCGGTGGAAGAGCCGCCGCTGCCCGAGGAGAACCCGCTGACGGTGCGCATTCCCTCGCGCCCCGAAGGCACCCTGGAGGCCGTGTCGGAGAAGATCTCCTACGTCGGCGCCGAGGGGCGCAAGAAGGTCTACCTGCTGGTGTCGTTCATGCCCGTGGAGGGCGTGTTGGCGGGCAAGCGGGTGGTGGTCGAGCGCCCGGTGGAGTTCTTCTTCCCCTCCGGCCAGCTCTCCAGCGAGCACCAGTGGATCACCGCCACCATGCGCAGCCTGTCGCTGGCCGCCCGTGGCGGCTACGTCACTCAGGCGGTGGCCGACCTGCGCAAGGTGGCCTGGGACAAGGGCCTGGTGCGCTGCGGCATGAACCGCTGGGGCAAGCCCATGTTCCACGACTCCGAGGTGGCGGCCATCGCCTGGTCGATCCAGCAGATCCTCTTTCGTCGCGGCTTTCTCGACCAGGATGGCAACCAGGTGCCGGTGGAGGAGCTGGTGGCACGCTACGCCCAGCGTCAGGCCAGCGGCCACCTGTGGCATCCGCCCACCGCGGAGGAGATCGAGAAGGCCGAGCGCAAGGCCCAGCATGCCGATCACGCCAAGGGCGACGGCCCCACCGTGGTGGGCCACTGCCCCGAGTGCAACGGCGAGCTGATCATGATGGACGGCTGCCCCACCTGCTACTCCGGCTGCGGCTGGTCAAAATGCGGGTAACAGGAGTGCGGTGAACGGCAGCGCGATAAAGTCCCTCGCGCTGATTGGCCATCGCAGTTAACACATCGCCCCGGGTCACGAGAGTGGCTCGGGGCGATGGAGTTTCAGCGCCGTCCTAGCCCAGGCGGGCTGCCCGGCTGTGGTCCATGCCGGGGCGGCTGTGGTCCATGCCGGGGCGGCCGTGCCAGTAGCCGTCGCAGATCTCGGCCTCGATCAGGGCGAGCGGGTCAGGGGCGG
>Ga0207421_10000645_pt1 | contig 44663 bp, 41 predicted proteins | sample SodLakKL_010_SED_4_FD_187542 | JGI IMG/M metagenome (GOLD analysis project Ga0207421, IMG submission 187542) | Alkaline sediment microbial communities from Lake Tanatar, Kulunda Steppe, Russia - 8KL_010_SED (SPAdes) (version 2) | ecosystem: Environmental > Aquatic > Non-marine Saline and...
AGTTTCTGAATTGAGATATAAATTTTTCTAAAATAGCAGATCTGGTTTTTTTATTGAAATAAATTTTTGAGTTTATCCTCCGGTTATCCCCCGGTTATCCCTCTGAAGGATAATGATCATAATCTTCAACTGAAAGCCTGTTTCCTCTCCGGGCCCACTTGATATCCATTTCTGAAAGGAGCTTTTCTTCCCGATAGGCTTTAATAAGTATATTATCTAAATCCTCAATCCAGTACTGCTGTTTTTGCCGGTCATAATTTTTAATATCCTCCGGATAATCCCTGATTTCACCGGCCGACTCCTGAAATCCATTGATACTTATAGTCTGGGGCAGTGCTGCCTCCGGTCCACAGTAGACAAAGTCTTCTCCTTTGCGGACTGCTTCCAGAGCCAGCCATAATTTCCGCTTCCTGTTTTTTTCTGGATTCCCATAATATTTTTTGGTGCCATCATTAAATTCAGCGGTTATGGTACCCTGGTTTTCCTGTTCCAGCTCCCCGTATACAACCCGTCCCTTTTCAAATTCAAAACAAAATGTTTCCTGATATCTTTCACGAACACTATGGCTGGCATAATAAAGGAGTTCCAGGTCCTCTTCTGTTTTTATGCGGGTCACTGCAGTATCATAATTTTCTATATCATTGGCCCTGTATAATTCGGCTGTCAGTGAAGAGGGATAACTGCTTTTGTTGATTTCCGGACCCAGAACGAAAAACAGATTATGTAGATAATGAGCGGTGGCATTATTAGCCACACTGTCCAGTATCCAGTGGCCTTTATCATCCTTTATACGTCCCGCCCAGCTGTTTCGGGCATAATATTCCTGGTCTCTGGGCCAGAGAATTATTGTCCTGGCCCGCAGAGGTCGGCCCAGAACTCCATCCAGAACATCCTGTTTAAATTTTAGAACAGCTTCACTGTGGGACCACTGATACCCAATATCCAGAAACTCACCGGTTTCATCTCTGGCTTTCTTCATCTTTAGACCATCCTGAACTACTGCAGCCAGTGGTTTTTCACAGAGCACACTGCTGCCCTGAGAAAGACAGAAGGTACTCTGAGGACAGTGAAAATGAATGGGAGAAGAAATTACAGCCAGATCTGCCTCCTGTTCTGCATAAAAATTTTCCAGCTCAGCATAAAAAGGAATATTTTTTTCGCGGAGTGCTGGATAACTGCTGGCCTGTTCTGCCAGGGGATCTACGACTCCAGTAATTTTAAAATCTCGCTCCTCATTTTCCAGCAGTTCATTAACATAACTACCACCAAAACCACCAATACCAACCAGTAAAATAGAAACCTCTTTGTTGTTCATCAAAATCTCCTCTTTTATAGCTGTTTTATGTTTTAAAAAATATTTTTCACGAATTTATTCTATCAAAATTTTATCCAGAAGTAAATAGAAATAACACCTCTCATAATTTGATTTTCTCTGACTTTGAAAAAAGAAGATTTATTCCGAAAACCGTTAAATTTTGGATTTATTTATCTCTATTGAGCTTTATCCCGCCCTATTTAACTGATTATAGTTTGACCTTCTTTTACTTTAGAGTTATAATATAAATGAATTAAAAAGTAAAACCATGTTCCTCAAAAGTACAGGAGCATGTTTTTTCAAAAAAACAGGAGGTGACTGATTATGTTTGATATGGTTCCTTTTGGAAGAAGAAGGAGACGTCAGTTAAGTGAAGGTGAGGACCCCTTTGATTCACTGCTTTCAGATTTCTTCAGTGATGCCGTGGATCTGGCAGATGTAGGTTTCAAAACAGATATTCGGGAGGATCAAGAAAACTACTATATTGAATCTGAACTTCCCGGTATGAAAAAAGAAGATATAAATATTGAAATTCAGGATGATAATCTTGTTATCTCGGCCAACCGGGAAGAAACCGATGAAACAGAAGAAGAAAATTATCTTAGAAGAGAAATAAGAAGAGGTTCTTTCCAGAGGGTATTCCGTCTGGATAATGTCCAGGAGGAAAAAATTGAAGCCGAATATGATAATGGTCTGCTGAAGGTTACCATGCCCAAAGCAGAACCAGGAAGAGAAGAAAAAAGAGTTATTGACATTAAATAACTTCTCATCCTGGCTGGTGATGGGGCTGATATCGGCATGTTCCCCTAACTTCACCCCTTAGACAGTGCTTCCCACTCCTGCAGCAGGAGGGGAAGCTTATTTATTTTTTTGTTTGTCTCTGCCATTTTATGCCATTTTTTAAAGAATCAGTCCCTACACAGCTTCGGGGGCTGCTGACTGCAGGTCCAGTTCTTCCGCAAAATGACAGGCAGCTTTATGATCTGTTTTTACTTCATTTAGGGCCGGTGTTTCCTCCTGGCATATTTTTTGAGCATATCTGCAGCGGGTATGAAACAGACATCCCTGGGGAGGATCACTGGGAGACGGTGGATCTCCGGGCAGTATTATTCTTTCTTTTTCTACCTCCGGATCAGCAATAGGAACCGCTGACAGCAGTGCTTCTGTATAGGGGTGCAGAACATTATTTATCAGTTCCTCACCTTCCGCAACCTCCATTAAACGACCTAAATACATAACCGCAATCCGATCTGAAATTCTCTCTACCAGAGAAATATTGTGTGAGATAAACAAATAGGTAAGACCCATTTCCTCCTGGAGGTCTTTGAGGAGATTGATAATCTGCCCCTGAATGGAAACATCCAGAGCTGAAACCGGCTCATCGGCAATCAGAAAATTCGGGTCCAAACACAGGGCCCGGGCCACGGCAATTCTCTGTTTCTGTCCACCACTAAATTTATGAGGATAACGGTTTAGATGGGTGGTCCTTAAACCCACCTTTTTCATCCATTGTTCAATCTCCTCTCTAATCTGTGTTCTTGATTTTTCTTCCCCATGAAATTTATAGGGTTCTTTCAATATATCCATTACACTCATTCTGGGATCAAGTGAGGAATAAGGATCCTGAAATATCATCTGGATTTCTTTTCTTAAGGCCATCAGCTCTTCACCTTCGACTTCAGTAAGGTCAAACTCCTGAAAACCGTTAATTTTTTCCTGAGGATAATAGTTTATTTCTCCTTCAGTCGCATCATATATCTTTACAATACTGCCCCCCAGGGTGCTTTTGCCACATCCGCTCTCTCCCACCAGACCCACAGTTTCTCTGCGATTTATAGCCAGATCAACCCCATCAACAGCTTTAATATTACCAACTGTACGCTGAAAAACACCCCTTTTTATGGGAAAATATTTTTTAAGCCCCTTTAATTCCAGTATAACATTATTGTGTTCTTCACTTTCAGAACTCATTTATTATCACTCTCCTCATACAGCCAGCATTTTACAAAATGACCTGGTTCCGGTTCCAGAAAGGGAGGAACCTTATCTGCTTTTCCGTGCTCTTCTTTATGATCACAGCGGGTGCTGAAGCGGCAGCCGGCCGGAATTTCAAAAGGATCGGGAACCATACCCCGCACTGTTTCAAATTTTTCTTTCTGCTGGCGTCCCAGAACCGGTACCGCCTGCAGCAGGCCCCGGGTATAGGGATGCAGAGGGGAATGGTAAATCTCTTTTATAGGCCCATATTCAACTATCTCCCCCAGATACATAACCGCAACTTTTTCCGCTATCTGGGCTACTACACCCAAATTATGGGTAATCAGCAGCAGGGAGGTCTTATATTCCTCCTGAAGTGATTTTATTAAATCCAGAATACCGGCTTCAATGGTTACATCAATGGCTGTAGTCGGCTCATCAGCAATTAAAAGCCGGGGATTACAGGCCAGGCCAATAGCAATTACCACCCTCTGTCTCATACCTCCGCTGAAGGAATGAGGATAGTCATCTATTCTCTGTTCGGCATTGGCTATCCCAACCTTATCAAGGAGTTCAATACTTTTCTGACGGGCTTCACTTTTCGTAATATCTTTATGACGAAGCAAAATTTCCATAACCTGATTACCTATTGTATAAACCGGGTTCAGAGAACTCATGGGATCCTGAAAAATCATTGAAATCTCATTACCCCTTATATCACAGTACTCATCACTGTTTTCTTCCAGTTCTGTAAGATCAAGCACTTCATCATTTCTATGATACAGAATTTCTCCCATAACTCTTCCCGGGGGTTTAGGAACCAGACCCATTATAGATTCAGCAGTAACACTCTTACCACAGCCGCTCTCACCCACCAGAGCCACACTGGTGTCCTGCGGAATAACCAGATCCAGCCCATCCACAGCCCGGACAGTTCCCTCCGGAGTGTCAAAATAAGTTTTTAAATTTTTTAATTCCAGAAGTTTGTCTTTTTCTAAGCTTTTATCCATCCTTTTGATTGTATTTTGTCTGCTGTGTTCAGCAGCATCTGTCATCAGAGGGCCTCCTTGTTTAATTTCTTTTTCTGTTCCCAATTTATAAAAACGATGTTTAATGTTTTAAGCGATTTTTAAAAACACCTAAAAACACCTAAGAAACTGTTGAAAAACTCCCATTTTTAAATCCCCCCTATAAACCTTGTTGTTAGAGGGGCATCAATTCCCAAAATACACTTTTTCAGCAGTCTTCTAAAACACCTATAGAAAAATAATGCTCTAAAAACTCCAAAAAGCAGACTATTTTTCAAAAATAAATATAATATTACTGCAGAGTAGTTAATAGATTCCTATCACTATTTACCCTTCATCAGAATAGGGGTCAACCGCATCACGCAGACCATCACCAAGAAAATTGAAACCAAGTACAGTAACCAGAATGAAAACTCCCGGAATCATCAACCAGGGGTACTGACTGATAGCCTCGAGAGTACTGGCATCATCAAGCAGTACACCCCAGCTTATCATAGGGGGCTGAATTCCTAAGCCCAGAAAGCTGAGAGCACTCTCGGCAATTATTAACTGTGGTACGGTTACGGTACCAACCACAATAATATGGGTCAGCACATTGGGTACAATATGGCGAACTATTAAATAAGCAGGACCGGCTCCCATTATTTCAGCTGCCCTTACAAATTCGGAATCTCGATAGGAAAGCACCTTGCCCCGCACCTCCCGGCCCAGAAAAGTCCAGGTTATAAGGGCAAATAACATAACAATACCCATAAAAACCCACATTGCCGGCCAATCTGCAGGAATAGCAGCACTTAAGGCCATCCATAGAGGCAGCTGAGGAAACATCTGAATTAATTCAGTAAGCCGCTGCAGCAGCATGTCAACCGCTCCCCCGAAAAAACCGGAAATTGTACCCACTGTGGTTCCCACAATTATTGTTACCAGAGCTCCAAAAATACCAACAACTATTGAGACCCGGCTGCCATAAATTATCCGGCTCAGCATATCTCTGCCCAGACTATCAGTTCCAAACATGTGATAATTTCCTGCTTCCGGAACTCCAAACAAATGCCAGTCCAGTTCAAAAAGACCAAGTACTTCATATTCCCAATCCCGTACAAAAAAATGAATATAGTGTTTTTCTGAAGTATCGGGCTCATATATACGGGCCCAGGTTTCCGGGTCCAGAGTCTGTTCCATACTGTAAGTAAAAGGACGGAGATGGAAATTTCCCTCTTCATCAATAAAATTTATTTCATAGGGAGGGTGGTAGGCCCGGCGAAGTTCAGTATTTGTATGATCAAAGGGACTAAAAAAGGGAGCAAAAAGACTTAGAAGGACCATAAATCCTACAATTAAAAGTCCGGCCCGGGAAAGTCTATTTTTGGTAAATCTACGCCAGATACGTCCCCAGTAAGTTTCGACATGAGTTCTTTCTTCCAGTACTTCCTCGGGCTTATCTTCGGTCTGTATATAATTATTCTGCTGTTGGTTGTTTTGGTCGGCCATATTTAATACCTCACTCTCGGATCAATCCAGGCTAAAAGAATATCGGCAAGAATATTTCCGATAACCAGTGTTACGGCCAGCATCATCAAAAAAGAGCCCGCCAGATACATATCTCTATTGACCAGCGCATTATAAAAAACCGGTCCGGTAGTGGGTAAGTTTAGAACAATACTGCTTACAATTGCCCCCTGAATCAAAAAGGGTAAAGTCATGCCCAGATACATGATAATAGGCTGTACAGCATTTCTTAGAGCATGTTTCAGGAAAACATAATTAGACTTTAGACCTTTAGCCCGGGCTACTTTAACATACTGTTCATTCAAAACATCCAGCAGGTTGCTCCTCATGACCCGCATATTACGAGCTGTACCATAGGTACCAACCACCACAATTGGGACCCAGATGTGTTTTAGAAAATCAATAAATCGAGCAAAACTCCAATCAGCAAGTATATATTCCGGAGAAAATAGTCCTCCCACATCTCCTCCAAACCAGACACTGATAATATACATTAATAATAGGGCCAGAAAAAAGTTGGGAATGGATAAACCTAAAAAAGCAATAATGGTAAAAATTGTATCTGAGATTCCATATTTTTTAATTGCTGAAAAAATTCCAATTCCCCCACCAATAACCACTGAAACCAGGTGGGAGCCCAGAGCTATAACCATGGTCATACCCAGCCGGGGCCAGATTACTTCCGACACCGGTCGCCGATAGTTAAAAGAAAATCCAAAATCTCCCCGCAGTATAATACCTGAAATCCATTCATAATACTGCACTAAAAATGGTTGGTCCAGACCATACATTTCTTCCAGCTGAGCCGCCATTTGTTGGGCATCAGCCTGTGATACCCCAGCCTGGGATGTAATCTGACTTATAAATATCTGGGTGTAATCTCCTGGTGGTAAATTTATTATCACAAAAGCAACAAAACTGATAATAAGCAGCAGGGGAATCGAATAAAGTATACGTCTTAGAATGTAGCTGCCCACAAGTTTTCCCTCCCTTTAGCTTTTAAGTCAAAATGAATAAAAAGAGGGGTTGGCAGTTATATTCAATTATTTTAACTGCCGGCACCCCTTTTTTTATGTCATACTGGATCTCTATTTAAAATTACCGTAATTGTTTCTGCTGGGCTTAGTACTGAGTAGGTACCCGATGCTGATGCTGGGTTTCAATCTGCTGTGCTGCAGGTGTCCAGATAATTTCCTGGGGCAGATTTCTTATGGTCCAGTGATACATAAACACCGGAATATCCTCGGCAACATTCTGTAATCTATTATTTATACCCAGACCGGTCCTGATCTCCATAACCGGTAGAGTATAAAGGTTTTCCGTATACTTCTGATTTACTATTCTCAGCTGACTTCTTCTATCATCTGCATCAGGTGTAACCTGGACATCTTCCAGCAGATCCCTGATAGAGGGTTCAAAAGGCAGATATTCTCTTTCTCCATCAGGACTGGCTAAATGATAAGAAGGATCATCAGGAGTAATCGGACCAAAAACCTGAGGATAAACATCAGGCAGAACTCTAAAATCTTCCCGATCTATATGAACCTGATAATCTCCGGCATCAATGCGGGTATCAGCAACTGTGGCTTCCAGGGTATTGATACTCATATCTATGCCCACATCAGCCAGCATAGCCTGAATAGCTTCGGACATATCAACAGAGGTGTCCTGGTCAACACTCATAATGGCGGTGAAACCAAGATCTTCTCCTGCCAGCACTGTGTCTTCCGGCCAGTTCAAAGTCCCGTCTCCGGTGGTATCTTCAAAACCGAGATCGGCCAGAATTTCGGATGCTTTTTCCGGATCATAAGGATAGCGGGTTACATCCTCCTCTTCAAAATAAGGGGATCCGGCCGGAAAAGCTCCATAGGCGGCAGATACAAATTCCGGATCCGGGAATACAGCCCCGGCAATTCCTTCACGATCAATTGCATGGGAAACAGCTTTCCGGAAGTCCAGATCTCTGAAAAGCTCTCTAAGTGCCCTTTCTTCTTCATCATCTGCTCCTCTGGTAACCGAAAGATTGAATATAAAGTGATACTGAGTATCCATCGGTCCCCAGATAATATCTATATGGTCTTCTTCTACCTGGGCCTGGCGAACCGTTGAGAATATAGCCGGATTTTCGATATTTGTCCGGTCTCCGGAATCACCTATAAGGTTGAGAGTACGGACTTCACCGGATTCTGCTTCCATAAACCATACTTCATCAAGATAGGGAAGCTGATTTCCGGCTTCATCAACAGCCCAGAAATAAGGATTCCGAACCATTACCAGTATTTCACCCGGGGCATATTCTATGGGAACATAGGGCCCCAGAGTAGGTACCGGAAGATCTTCCGGAGGTTTAGAGTTTATAAATTCCTCATATGAATAATCCTCATTATATTCCGGGTGAATTGGTTCAAAAACATGAGCCGGGGCAATTCCAAACTCATCAACATCCATATTGTTTAAAGCTCCGATGGGAAAGGGACGTCCAAAATGCCATTGTATTGTATAATCATCAATTTTTTCCAGTTCTGTCACTTCACCACCAAAGGTCCAGGTTCCTTCTCCCGCCACACTGGGAATAGTGGCGTTTAATATCATATCCTCATAGGTGAAAACAACATCATCAGCTGTAAATGGTTCACCATCTGACCACTTTACTCCTTCCATTAAATTCATGGTCAAAGTAGTACCATCTTCCGACCATTCCCAGTCTGTGGCCAATCTGGGTCTTGCTTCCGGAACTTCCATCATCCACATCGGACCCAGATCTACCAGACCCTGCTGAACCATCTGATTTATGCCAAAATAGCCCTGAGTTTGGCCGGCAGCCCAGTTCCAGCCCTCAACGGGAACAGCAAATGTATCCCGCCAGACACCACCATATTCTCCAATTCCATCTACCATCATAGTTTCTTTGACAACCCGGGGGTTATCCGGCAGTCTTTCAGTAACTGAGGGCAGTTCTCCTTCAGCAACCATATCATCAAATGTTGGTGCCTGGTTATATTCCTCCAGAGCTTCATAGGTCCACATCTCATCACCGGTCAAACGTCCTCCCAGCTCACGACTTTCAGCTGCAGAAAAACCGGCTACCAGAAATAGCATCAGAATCAAGCTTAAGAGGCCTGTTAAAAAATATTTTCGTTTAAACATTTTTTTGTTTACCTCCCCATATTTTTTAAGTCTGGCCAAACACCCAGCATACTATTATTTATTCTAATTAATATACATGTTTACCGCCTCTTATCACCTCCCTTTATAAACAGCTTTCTTTTATAACAATAATAAATTATTAAATAATCAGAAATTCAGCCGGTTTAATTTGATAATTGAGCCTGATTTTAATTAAATATCATATAAAACTGTAGGCCAGGGCACAAAGATAGGGCTCGATTTTTGATATAAAAACCCCTATCATACCTCAAATCAGAGGCAAATAATAGGGGTCTTATAAACTTATTAATATGGATTAAAAAAATCGTTATACCCAATTTTGTTCAATAATTCAAAATCTGATAAGCGGCTGCCAGGAAATAATCCTGGCTGATATAAGTAAACAGCTCATATTACAGCTTATATTAGATTATAAGAATTATACAAAATTATACTTTATTTAAATAATAAATAAAGTAGACAGGTAGTAACGTTATTTCTTTTGTGTTTATATTATATAATCAATATCCCGAAATGTAAATACCTAAATGGTTTTTTTTTGCTTCCAGCAGCTGCCATGATGTCAGCCGGAGAGAAGTGGGCTTTCTATTTAATTAATCTGAATGCTTCATTAATCTGAATGCATGTAGGGATACATTTTGGGTTTTCTGCAGATACCAGTATTCAGCAGTAGTTTGGGAAAATAACCATATTTATTATGCAAAAATTATTGCTGCTCACTGAAGTAGTATTTATCAAAGAACAATTAACCGAATAATTCCTCTTTTTTGTCCAGATAATACAGGTAATCCTCTTCCTTTACATCCGGTGGACAGCGGTGGTCAACATGGGGAATAAAGCCTCCTCTTTTTACATAGGGCACAAGACTCTCCAGATATTCATCTATCTTTTTCGGTCCTGAACCAAGTGCCATTTTATCCACCCCACCCATTATCCGCAGTTCTTTTCCATATTTTTCCAGAGCCTTTCCCGGATGTCCGCTGGAATTTACCTCAAATGGAAACATACAGTTTATACCAGCTTCCATCATATAGGGCAATATAGGATTTATATCACCATCACAGTCAGTATACCAGATATTAATATCACTCTGATGCAGTTTTTTTCCTATTCTTTTATATCGAGGAACAACTACAGAACGAAAAAAATCCACCGAGACCAGAGGCCCGCTTTTAAAACAGATATCTTCCCAGCCGGAAGCAAAATCAAATTCAAAATGGGGCAGCACCTGGTCCAGAAAATTTTCTACCAGAAGACAGCAGGTCTCCACCATATCCTCAACCATATCCGGATAATCATGCACAGCATAGGCCAGCCCCTCAAAGGTAAGCAGGTCTCTAATTTTACCAATCATTGATCCACAGTGAACACCCAGGGGATATTCTCTATCTGCGGGATGTTTCTGTTTTAAAGCCGGGATATCCACCTTGCGGGCCGGATCATCTATCTGCATCCTGTTTTCTTTTATTTTCTCCCAATCAGAAGGTTTTTTTACGGCTGAATCCACAAAATGGGGAATGGTTTCATGCTCATCTTTGGGAATTTCCGCAGTCAAGCCCTCCTCATTTCTAATTATCTTTTTGTCCCCGGTTTCCTTGATAACTTTATATTCAAAAGCCGGTTCCAGCCAAATATTGCCCCCTATATCAACTATAGGATCAAAACTAAATAATTGTGCTGCCTGATGATTGTTAACTACATTGTGTTCACGAAACAAATTCCATTTTTTAAAATTCTCCTCCCAGAATCCAAACTCCCTATTAAAACAACGGTCCACAGGCTTATAATTCATCTGATTGTTGAATCTCTTTCGAGGTGTCATCTCACCCTCCCAGGTGGACCTGATCGGTTCAACCATTTGTTTTTAGCCCCCTCAATATAGTTTTTTTATATTCCATTCTCTTATTTTGATTTCTTAAATCCCTGTTCTATTATTGATTTCTTCCATATCTGTTCTCCAATATCGTATCCTATACCCTTTTCTCTTCAGCCTGGCTCTAATCTTTTTTAATATAATCTATCAGACTTTTCCAGTCATCTTCTTTCAGTTATCTGCTCACAGTTATCTTTAACCATCCTGACTTCTTAACTCCCACTTAACCTCACAGGATTTCCTCTGCAGGAATTCGGTAAAACATCGATTCATTTTAACCCTGTCCAAAAGCAGGAATTTCTCAATTAAAAATCGATAAAATTCTGAAGAAATATTGTTGAACTGTTCAGGCCTGGCTGCTGCCCAAAACTCTTTTTGTTAACTTTTGTTTTTATAAACAGGAAATATTAAATTAATCCAGAAAATAGTTAATAGGATATAACTATAAACTGCTTTACTGTTTTATAATGCTTCTTTATAATTATATTAATAATTATGTTCATATTAATTCTAGATTCTTCTATATTCCAAGACAAAAATATGACCCTGATTAATCATTATCTATAATATTTAATATTCTACATTAATCTCACTTTACCTGCCCATTTTTTTAGTAACATTTATATTTGTTTACATTTAATAATCTAAAAACTGGAGGAGATAGTATATGGATGCTGTAAAAGCTGGTACCATCAAAACCATGGGCCCCCAAAAAACAATTTCAGACGGTGTTATTCTAATCAAAGAAGGTAAAATAACTGATATCGGAAAAGACATTGATATACCACAGCAGGCCCGGGTTCATGAATATCCGGAGGCAACAGTAATTCCGGGTTTAATTGATGCTCATACTCATGTGGGTATTGGTGAAGAAGGTGTGGGCTGGGAGGGAAAAGACTACAATGAAATGACCGATCCCGTGACCCCTCACCTGAGAGCAATTGACGCCATTAATCCTGATGATGAAGGCCTTAAAGACGCCCGGACCAGTGGAGTAACCACGGTAATGATAAGTCCGGGTAGTGCCAATATAATAGGTGGAGAAAGCCTGGCTCTTAAAACACAGGGACAGATTGTTGATAATATGGTCATCAAAAATCCGGTTGGGATTAAAGCTGCCTTTGGTGAAAATCCCAAAAGGGTATATAAGAATAAAGACCAGAGTCCTACAACCAGAATGGCTGTGGCTGCAGAAATGAGAAAAGCGTTCCAGCAGACTGAAGATTATATAAACAATAAACAAAACCAAAAAGAAGACAAACCTTTTGAACGTAATATCAAATGGGAAAGCCTGGCCCGGGTGCTGCAGGGTGAACTGCCGTTAAAAGCTCATGCTCACCGGGCGGATGATATTATGACTGCTATCAGAATTTCCCGTGAGTTTAATTTTGAGTTGACCATTGAACACTGTACAGAGGGACATCTTATTGCCGATGAACTGAGCAGGGCCGATATTTCAGCGGTTGTCGGGCCTTCCCTTTCAGCCCGCACTAAAGTTGAATTAAAAAAGAGAGATTTTAAAACAACCGCCGTACTGGCAGAAGCCGGTATTAATGTTGCTGTGATGACAGATCACCCGGTTATACCTGTTGATAAGCTCAATATCCTGGCTGCACTGTCAGCAGAAGCGGGTATGAATAAAGATGAAGCCTTAAAAACAATTACCATAAATCCCGCCCAAATACTCGGTATAGCAGACAGAGTCGGAAGTCTGGAAAAAGGCAAAGATGCCGATCTTGTTGTCCTGGAGGGTGATCCCCTGAGTGTATCACCGGGATTAACCGCTGTTTATATTGATGGTAAACCGGTGGATCTTGAGGTGTAAAACTAAAATATGGTTCAGCTTTTGGAGCAGAAATTTCAGCCTATAACTGCTCCTGATGGGAACAGACAATACTTTAAAGGCAAGCCAACTGGACTTATTAGCCTCTGAAACATTATAAGAGCTATCAAGGCCGTCAGATAAACAAAATTGAATTTGATAATCTGAATAAGATCTGAATAAGATAAGAATATCAGAAGGCCACCAATCCCAACTGACTGCAGATAAAAATGGTTGAAACTTCGACTGCAGGAAGCTGCTGCATAGGAATTATAACGAAGAACTGCTTAAAAAAATGAATAATGAAAAAATGCAGCCCCAAATATCAGAGTTGATTTTTTAAAGGTTGTTGATTTAACGGTAATGTTGTAGCCTGGTACTGCAAACCTGGCTCAAAATTAATTTTTCAACCCAGAAAGCTGTCTAATATTAATATATGGTTTGAATTATCTTGTTAATCAACTTCGGATATTCATCCCGGGAGCGGGCTTATAAAGGTCCGCTCTCCTTATTTCCTTCAAGACCCTGAACAAAATTATAAACATTTTCACCCATATGTTCGGCCACATAGCCCCCTTCCAGAACGGCAAACACCGGACAGCCCAGTTTTCCAATCATACGTCCAATTTTGTAATAACTGGAGGACTGCAGTCCCAGTGAAGCCAGGGGATCCCGGGCAAAACCATCAAAACCAGCCGAAACCGCAATTTGCTCAAAATTTCTTTCACTCGTAATCTTCTTTAAAAATCTGTTCATGACTTCCAGGTAATTCTTTTCTTTTGGTTCTTTTTGAAAACGGTGATTATAGCAGTTATCCTGAATCCTGAGGCCGGTACCCGGAAAAATATTTTTATGCAGAGACATATAGGTTATATCCTGGCGGCCCATAAATATATCCTGGGTCCCATTGCCGTGATGTCCATCAAAATCAATAATAAGAGTGGGACGACCTGTTTTCTCAACTGCCAGAGCTATATTGTTAAAATAACAAAACCCTTTTACATAATCAGGCCCGGCATGATGGCCCGGGGGGCGCATTAAAGAGAATCTTTCTTTTTCAGCGGCCTTTATCGCCGCTCCGGCCGCGAGCCGGGCATAAAAATATATATTTTTATAATTGGGACAGTCCGGATCAGAAAAGGAATTATTTTTAACCTTCTCTATATGCCCGGGAGTATGGATAAGCTTTAAATCCCGTTCCCTGCAGATTTTGGGCTCCACAAAAACTGCTCCTTTTTTTTCAAGAAAATCCACCATAAGTTTTACCCGTTCAGGATTTTCTGGATGTCCCGGTGCCCGGTAATCCAGACATTTTTCTGAGAAAACAAATTCCATTTTACTCCCTCCTGAAATTATTTTAAACTTTATCCGGTAATTAATATAATTTACTGCTGTAATTAATATTACTTTTTACTAAATTAGTATACAATTGTAGAAATTATTTGTCAATTATATAAAATAAACAAAAGGCGGTATAATCCTGATTAAGAGGAATATACCGCCTTCTCTGCTTTGATTCTATTTATCTTGTTTTTAATTTTATCATGGATTTAAATTGGGGTATAAAAGAGCGGGGTATCTAAATTACATCATACCGCCCATTCCACCGGGCATTCCTCCGCCCATTCCACCGGCAGGCATTCCGCCTCCTCCGGGGGCTCCACCGCCGCCATTGTCATCATCATCATCTGACTTATCTGCAACCAGACACTCGGTTGTCAGGAGCATTGCCGAAGCACTGGCGGCATTCTGTAGTGCGGAGCGAGTTACTTTTGCCGGATCTATAATTCCGGCCTCTATCATGTTAACATATTCACCGGTAAGTGCATTTAATCCTACACCGGGTTCCTTGTTCTTAATTTTCTCTACTACAACAGAGCCTTCCAGTCCGGCATTATTGGCTATCTGACGCAGTGGTGCTTCCAGAGCCTGACGCACAATATTAACTCCGGTAGCTTCATCTCCGTCAACATCCAGCTCATCAAGAGCCGGTATAATGTCCAGATAGGTTACTCCTCCACCGGAAACCAGACCTTCATCAACTGCGGCCCGGGTGGCGGACAGAGCGTCTTCATAGCGGTGCTGTTTTTCTTTAAGTTCGGTTTCAGTGGCAGCTCCAACCTTAATTACGGCCACTCCACCGGCCAGTTTGGCCAGTCGCTCTTCCAATTTTTCTCTATCATAATCGGAATCGGTGTTTTCAATCTGTCTTCTTAATTTTGCAATTCTATTCTGAATATCTTCTTCATTTCCGGCACCTTCAACTATTGTGGTATCATCAGCAGTAACGGTTACACTGCCGGCCTGACCAAGATCATCCATGGTTACATTTTCCAGCTGCAGGCCGAGATCTTCGGTAATCAGGCGGCCTCCGGTCAGAATTGCAATATCTTCCAGCATTTCTTTCCTGCGGTCTCCAAATCCGGGAGCTTTAACTGCTACACAATCAAAGGTTCCTCTAACTTTGTTAACCACCAGAGTAGCCAGAGCTTCACCTTCAACATCATCAGCAATTATAAGCAGTGGGCTTCCGGATTGAGCAACCTGCTCGAGCAGGGGCAGGATATCCTGGATATTGGAAATACTTTCATCAGTAATCAGAATATAAGGATCATCCATATCGGCAACCATTGTTTCAGTATCAGTAACCATATAGGGAGACTGATAACCGCGGTCAAACTGCATACCTTCCACTACATCAAGGGTGGTTTCCATACCCCTTGATTCTTCTACAGAGATAACTCCATCCTGACCAACTTTTTCCATGGCTCCGGCAATAAGCTTACCAACTTCTTCATCATTACCGGCGGAAATGGAAGCAATCTGAGAAACGGATTCTTTGCCTTCTACCGGGCGGCTGACCTTGGCAATTTCATCAGTCAGCTGTCTTACAGCTTTAAGAATACCGTCTTTTAACTGAATGGGATTGGCTCCTGCGGCCACGTTTTTAAGTCCTTTTTTGAAAATAGCTTCCGCAAGAACGGTTGCAGTGGTTGTACCGTCTCCGGCGGCATCATTGGTATTGGTGGCTACTTCTTTGACAGCCTGTACTCCCATATTTTCAAAATGATTGCTTACCTCTATTTCTTCGGCGATTGATACACCGTCATTGGTAATTGTAGGGGCGCCAAAGCTTTCTTCAAGAACAACATTTCTGCCTTTTGGGCCCAGAGTAATTTTAATAGAACTAGCAAGAGTATCTATTCCATCTTCTAGCTTTCTGCGAGCATCTTCACCATATTTCATCTCTTTAGCCATATGTATCCCTCCTGTTATAGTTTTATTTTATTTATTCAAGTACAGCAAGTACATCTTCAATATTCAAAATAACATATTCTTCATCTTCGATATTTACCTTTGAACCGGCATACTTATCAAAAACAACCAGATCCCCAACCTTAAGGTCAATATCAACTTCTTTTCCTACCTGATTTCCCAGCGCAATAATTTTTCCCTGCTGAGGTTTTTTGTCATCGTCTTTTGCGGTGTCGGGAAGAACAATTCCTCCTTCAGTCTCCTCTTTCTGTTCTTTTTCAACATACTTTACGGCAACATTGTCATTAAGTGGTCTTATTTGCATACCATTAACCTCCTTCTAGATATATATTTATTTAACGTCAATTTTTTGTTAGCACTCAATTTAAGTGAGTGCTAATAACAACTGTGTAAATAATAACTCACTCTCAAAATAAAATCAAATAGCAAAACTATCATTAAACTGCAATTATTTCAATTTAACTCTGTTTTAATCCATATTACTCTTTTATTCTCTAAATAACTCTTTTTATGCTGCTATTTTTTAAAAAAGAAAATCACAGCAGTTCTACCTGCAGACCCCGGTCTTCTAATTTTTGATAACTTTCATCCCTCAGATCTGTACCGGAAAATCCATAAATTTTCTGGGGTACAAGCAGAATGTCCGGCTTTAGAGCCTTTCTCTCCTTCAATTTTTTAAGTATATCTCCGGTAGTGAGCAGACCAGCTGCTTTTATATTACCTCCAAAATAATGGTTCTCTACCACCAAAAGCTGCAGACACTCCTGAGCCCGGGGTATCTCTTTGTGAACCATTTTAACCAGCTTATCCATCATACCCTCTGCCAGAACAGAAGTTATCAGTGCTATCTTTGCCGGTTTATATTTATTTACAAGCTGTTGAATGCGGTTTATTAGAAGAGATGAAATATCACTGTGCAGAATAAGGCCCGGGCGGACCCCGCTCTTTTTATTAATTTTAACTTTTTTGGTCTCTTTATTCTTTTTTGTTATTTTCAGCACCGGATTTTCAGCTTTTTTGAGAACTTTAAATTTATCAATCCTGGTCAACAGATTTTTATCCCCGACATCAGCAATAATATCTCCTGTCTGCAGCCCGGCTTTTCCGGCCGGACTATCGGGGACAACACCCTGAATCCGGGCTTGAAAGTCTTTCAAATATGGGGGCTCTTTTATGATCGGCAGCTTATATTTTTTCTGCAGGTTGAGTACTTCTGCATTTAGTTTTTTTTCATCTTTTTGTTTCATGGGTTTTAGTTCACCACTGTAATAGCGGGTGATGCCCGGCACAAACACTCTTATGGTCCGGGCACCATGAGTGGACAGTATAGCGGCTGACCTCTCAAGAGTTTCTAAATAATTTTTCTCTGTGAGGACAATACTGCCATTATAGGAAATATTCTCTTTTTTTAGATAGCTCAGGGCCCTGAAAACCGCCTCCGGTCGGGGATCATTCATAATCTCTTTTCTCTTTTGGGGGCTGGCACAATTCAAAGATAGGTTTATCGTAAGTGGTTTTTGTTCTTTTAAAAAAAATACCAGCTTTTGATCCAGTAAACTGCCGGAAGTAGTCAGCCGGATTTCTTTATCCGGAAATTTGCTGCGCAGGGTCCGCATAACTTCATTAAAATGGGGATAAAGCAGGGGCTCTCCTTCATTTATTTTACTGGCCGATTCACCAATAGTGACCGGCCCCTGCCGGGGCAGATAGTTTATTAGTTCCTTTACTAAACTTTTATCCAGATGACCAAACTGATAGGTTTCTATATCGGGGGGATTCTGGTGATGGCTGCAGAAAAGACAGTTAAGGTCACAAACTGAGGTGAGTGGAAGAATGTTTTTCTCCTGAACTGTTTTTAACAGCAGATACTTGTGTTTACCTGTTATAACCATCTATATCTCCTTTTGTTTTTTAATGAAACAGCTTCCCTAAATTGTTTATAAACTAAGATTTTACAGATTATACAATAAAATTAGAGCCTAAGGCCCGGTTCTGGATTTAAATCCAAAGCGGCAAAATCCCGGTTCAAAAACTGATAATAACCGGCAGCTCCAATCATAGCTGCATTATCGGTACAGTATTTCCGCTCCGGGTAAAATAAAGGTAACTTTTTTGAGGTCAGCTCATTTTCCAGTCTACAGCGAAATTTCTCATTGGCGGCCACTCCCCCGGCCAGCACTACACTTTTCACTTCCATTTTATTTGCTGCCTTAATTACATTTTTTATCAGCATATCAAAAACAGTTTTTTGAAAAGAAGCCGCAATATCAGCTTTGTTGATTTTTTCATCTTTCTGCCGCTGATTGTGTACATAATTTATAACCGCAGTTTTTAGACCACTAAAACTAAAATCCAGGGTATCATCTTTAAATTCAGCCCGGGGGAAATCAACAGCCCCGGAATCACCTTCCCGGGCCAGTTTTTCAATAACAGGCCCCCCCGGATAACCCAGTTCCAGAAAACGTGCAATTTTATCAAAAGCCTCACCGGCAGCATCATCCCGGGTCCGGCCCAGTATTTCATAACCTTTCAGATCTTCAAAATAAAGCAGATCAGTATGGCCTCCTGAGACTGTAAGACAGAGCACCGGAGTCTGAAGTTCGGGATGAGAAATAAAATTGGCATAGATGTGGCCCAGGATATGATTAACTCCTATCAAAGGCACATCCAGCAAAAAAGAAAGTGTTTTGGCCGCAGATAAACCCACCAGCAAACTGCCCACCAGGCCCGGTCCACAAGTTGCAGCTACTGCATCAAGCTCTTCTTTATGCACTCCAGCTTGGGCCAGAGATTCTTCGATAACAGGATTAATGAATTCCAGATGTTTACGGGAAGCCAGTTCAGGTACCACTCCCCCAAATTTTTCATGCAAATCAATCTGAGAGGAAACCACACTGGATAATATATCCAGACCATTTCTGGTAACCGCGGCCGCAGTCTCATCACATGAAGTTTCCAGGGCCAGGATAAATATATCTTTTTTACAATTCACATTCCAGCTCCTTTCTCATAATCAAAGCATCTTCTCTATCATTCTGGTAATAATTCTTTCTCTGCCCGACTTCTTTAAAATCAAAACTCCGGTATAATTCAAGGGCTGCCCGGTTGGATTTTCTAACCTCCAGAATAGCATAGTCGATACCCTGTTTTCCAGCCCTTTTTAACAGCTCTGCAAGCAGCAGGGAAGCAATCCCCCGGCGTCTATATCTGCAGTCTACAGCTAAATTTGTAATATGCAGTTCTTCCATTATCAACCAGCCACCTATATAACCCACCAGGTTTTGATTATGGCTGGCTTTTAAATATATAGAATACATATCATCCTGCAGTTCCCGCTGAAAAGAGTTAAGGGACCAGGGGGTACTGAAAGATTCCTGTTCTATTTCCATTACCCGGGTCAAATCATTTTCAGTCATTTGAGCAATTTTAACAGACATAAACTATTCAACTCCGAGAGGTCAATAATTCTACAATAATTTTATATTAATCTTACATTTTTATCTTTGCCTCAACTTTTTTTGGGGGTATGGGCCTTTTTCATATACCGGGGCACTAAATCCTGATAGCTGTCTCTGCAGCCCTTTTTGAGATACTTCTGTCCCAGAAGAGCAGCAGCAGCGCCCCGTGGATAGTTATGTTCTGGAGGTAGAAATTGAAAATTAAGTTTGGAGTCTTCGAGCAGAGTTCTATAATTTAGAGCCCCATCACCCACCGGATAAAAAAATCCTTCCGATTTGAATTCTGCCAGTTCTGCAATCAGGACCTCCAGTTTTCGAGCTCTATCGGACCAGTGGCGCTCCAAAAAACCATCCTTTTTTGAAGTAGAAAATAAAGCGGTATAAACCCTTTGGTTATGGGCATCAATCAGGGGCACAAAATAACCTGAATGATAATTTAATCCTGCTGCCAAAATTTCCAGAGTGGAGAGCCCAACCACCGGAACTTCCAGAAACTGGGCCATTATCTTAAATGTAGTCACTCCTATACGCAGACCGGTAAAAGAACCAGGTCCCAGGCCCACCGCCAAACCGTCCAGCTCTTTTTTTTCTACCTGCAGTTCATCCAGCAGATGTTTAATATTTAAAAGAAGACGTTCACTGTGCCGGTGATGCAGATGAAGGTTCACCTCACCCAGTATTATATTATCATCAACCAGACCGACAGCTGCTGTATCAGTAGCCGTGTCAACACCCATTACTTTCATCTATATCCAACCTTTCTTCAGATAAAACATCCAATAACTCCTCAGAGAAAACAGCAGCAAGCTCCTCCGACTGTTCACCGGAAGCCCTAAAAACAATTTTTCTGCTGTTCGAACCTTTATTTTCAAAACATATTTTTAAAAAACTTTGTCCGATATATTCTTCGGCAATTGTAGGCCACTCCACGGCAGTAACTCCGGATCTATATAAATAATCGGCAAAGCCAATATCTTCCAGCTGACTGCTGTCATCCAGACGATAAAAATCCATATGAAAAAGGGGTAACCGGCCCTGATATTCATTGATCAAAACATAGGTCGGACTGGTGATTTTTTGCTCAATTTCCAGTCCCCGGGCCAGGCCTTTTACAAAAACAGTTTTTCCTGCTCCCAGGTCCCCATAAAGCAAAATAATTTGACCTGGCTTAACACTTTTACCCATTAACTGACCAACTCTTTTAGTCTCTTTTTCATTTTGACTTGTAAAAATCAATCTCCCCAACCCGGATCCTCCTTTTATCTTATTCACCCAGCTCTGCTGATCTATCAGCCGCCCTGCTTACAGCACTGATTAAAGTAGAACGCAAAGCCCCCTTCTCCAGTTCTTCCAGTCCGGCAATCGTGGTTCCCGCCGGAGAGGTAACCATATCCTTCAGCTGGGCCGGATGTTTATCAGTCTCCAGCACCATTCGGGCCGCTCCCAGAACTGTAGCAGCAGCCAGTCGGCGAGCCTGTTTCCGGGGCAGACCCTTAAGCACTCCCCCATCACTTAGTGCTTCAATTATGGTATACACATAGGCAGGTCCACTGCCGCTCAACCCGGTGACGGCATCCATCAGTTTCTCTTCTATTTCGACTGTTTCACCGATTCCCCTAAATATTTTTTGAACCAGCCTGTGATCTTCTTCATTACAATTATCACCAAAACTCAGGGCTGAAACTCCTGATTTAATAAGGGCCGGAGTATTGGGCATTACCCTGACTTTACGCACAGAAGAAGGTAAACTGGTACTAATTCTATCTATTTTAACTCCGGCGGCAATAGAAATCAACAGTTTATCCTCCAGCAGATCTTTAATTTCATCGAGAACTTTCATTAATATCTGCGGTTTTACGGCTATTAAAATTATGTCAGCCTTTTTAACACCCACTCTATTATCCTCAATAATACTGATCTCCCCCAGCTTTTGAGAATCTATTTCTTCAGCCCGGGGGTCACACCCGACAATATCCTCACCTGCAAAAATATTTTCTGCCCTTATGCCCTGAATAATAGTTGTTCCCATCTGGCCCAGGCCTATAACACAGAGTTTCATTACATCTCCCCCTCAGCACAATATTTTTTCTTATTTCACTTTCTATTTGTTTTTACTCTTTCACTACATGTCAAGCATTACGTATAAAAAGGATTATCTTTTTTCCGGGGCTCAGCTATCTGACCTGGCCCTTACCCCGAATAATATACTTGGTGGTAGTTAGTTCTTTTAGGCCCATAGGCCCCCGGGCATGCAGCTTTTGAGTGCTGATTCCGGTTTCGGCACCCAGTCCAAATTCACCACCATCGGTAAATCGGGTTGAAGCATTAACATAAACCGCAGCCGCATCAACTTCTTCCAGAAAACGGTTGGCCTTACTGTAATCCTCGGTTACAACAGCCTCTGAATGCATGCTTCCATAGGTAAAAATATGGTCCAGGGCCTGATCAATATTATCCACCACCCGAATAGCTAAAATATAATCCAGATATTCTTCTTCCCAGTCTGATTCTCGGGCCTCATAAATGTCCGGGATAATATTCCGGGTTTTTTCACAGCCTCTTAATTCCACCCGACCGGAAAAACGTTTTTCCAGCTCAGGTAAAAAATCACCGGCAATATCTTCATGTACCAGCAGAGTCTCCAGAGCATTACAGACAGCAGGACGATCCGTTTTGGCATTATCAACAATATTTAGAGCCATATCCCGGTCAGCTGTACTATCCACAAAAATGTGACAGTTGCCAACTCCGGTCTGAATAGCCGGTACACTGGACTCCTCAACAACTCTTTTGATCAGACCGGGTCCCCCCCGGGGAATTAATACATCCAGATATTCATTTAAAGTAAATATGGTTTCCACTGCCCTTCGATCAGTTGTCTGGACCAGCTGAACTGTGCTCCCGGGAAAACCAGTTTCCCGTAAAACATCAGAAATAATTCCTGTAAGTACCTGATTGGAACGAAAAGCACTGGAACCTCCTCTCAGCAGAACTGCATTACCGGCTTTTAAGCACAGACCGGCCACATCAACCGTAACATTGGGACGGGCTTCATAAATAATCCCGATAACTCCCAGCGGAACACGAATTTGGCCCACATGAAGTCCATTGGGCCGCTTCCACATTCTGGTCACCTCACCAATGGGATCTTCCAGACCTGCTATATCACGGAGACCTGAAGCCATTTTTTGGATACGCTCTTCTGTTAACTTCAATCTGTCCAGAAGAGCATCAGAAAGGCCTTCCTCCCGCCCCCGCTCCATATCTTCTTTATTTATTTTCATAATCCGGTCCCCTGAATTCTCCAGCCTCCGGGCTATACTATTTAAAGCTTCATCTTTCTTTGCTGAGGACATACCGGACAACTGGCGAGAAGCCTCTTTTGCCTGGCGGGCCTGAGCAGTTACCTTCTCTTTGATTGACATATAAAAACCCCCTCTGGTTGAAAAAATTAATGATTTTTCCCGGCTCGTTTTCATTTCACTTTTTTAAACAGCTATTATTATAAACTAACTTCAGCTTACCCTGTATTTTTCCGGGACTTCTCTTATCTTTTCCGTATTTACTCCCATCTGAGCTGTTATACAGGAAGCGGTCATATGCAGTGATAATTGTGTCATTTTACTAAATTTTTCCCGGTAATGGCCCTGGAGCAAAAATTCAAAATACTCTCTGAAATAGTCATCTCCTGCTGGTATATTAATTTCTTTATCTGCTTTTTGATCAGTACAGCAGTGCACTTTGTTTTTTGATAAATTTGCTTCAATTGTACCTTTATCTCCAACCACCCTCAGCCAGTCATCTCCATGGGTTGGAGAAGCCTGAGGCCGATGATAATCAAGACTGATTGTTGCATGAGCTCCATTGCTGAGCTCCATAACAAGACCCACATTATCCGGACAGCGGCCCAGAGAAGCATCGATCTGATTGGACTCCATACCGGTAACTCTATTAAATGTTAAACCGGTAGCCGCATTAATGAAATCAAGAGCATGAATCCCTACCCAGCCAATTGTGCCCCCCAGTTCTAGAGGGAAATCATCCACCCTGCTTCGATTCCAGGGATATGATTTGCGGGCATTTACGATTACCGGATTCCCGATAGCCGAAGAATCTACAGTTTCTTTAACTGCTTTTAAATAAGGATGAGCTCTATTATCCAGCAGTAAGAGTAATTCCCGACCACAGCTCTGAAGAGCTCGATTAAGGTCATCAAGTTCATAAAAATTAGCGGCCACCGGCTTTTCGGAAAGCACACTGCAGCCGGTATTTAAAGACCTGATAATCGCCCTATTTATATTTTCAAGTCTGGTGCTGACCACAACAGCATCCAGATCAATTTCCTGGAGCATTTTATCATAATTTTCATACCGGGGAACACTATTATATCTGGAGGGTAGTTCCCAGAATTTTTCCTCTGCATTCACTTTAGCCAGCCCGGCAAGTTTGACCTTCTCAGGTGTGTCTTTTCTAAACAGGTTTACTACCCGGCTCCCATGGCCCCAGTTCCCTATAAAACCAAGTCTTAATTTCCGCAATAAAGGCTCCTCCTTTAATCTATTAGTTAATCTGCTTATCAAAATATATTTTTAATATCATTTTTTTCATTCTCCTATCATTCTACTTTAGAATATCTTATGCTCAAGTATATTAATTATCATAACGACCGTACTTTTCCACAGCCCACATATATATCCGAAGATTTTCAAAAGAAGTCCCGGCGGCCACACTCCCGGCCGGAACCTCAACCAGACCTCCATCACCACCCACTGCTTCGATATCACGAATCACAGTATCAATTATTTCATCAGGTGTACCATCTCTTAAAACCAGTGGCGGAATCTGTCCGTGAATAACAGCATTCGGCATAGCCTCTCTAATCTCAGCTGGATGCAGATCAGGACCGAAATTTACTCCATTAACCCCCAGCTCTCTGAGGATAGGCATTAAATGGCCCATACTGCTGTCCGAATGCTGAAAACGGCTGTCATTTTCTGTTGGGGCAAATTCGGCAAAAATCTTTTCCATAAAAGGAGCACAGTATTTTTCATACTGCTGGGGAGGAAATAAATAACAGTTATCATCATTAATTTGATATCCACCATCATTTTCCTGGGCCGTTTTTTCCATTAACACATGATGATATTCAATTAATTTATCATTCATAATTTTAAAAAAATCATTCATGATTTTTTCTTCTTCCATCATAAACACACATGTGTTTTCCGTGCCCAGTATACTGGTTGCCATTGTAGCCGGCCCCCGGGAATAATTACCACCCAGTTTAAGTTTCTCTCCGGTCATACGTTCATATCGATCTTTTTCTTGCTCCCAGCCCTGAGGAAAAATCTCATTTTCCATATCCAGTTTTTTATTACGTTCATTCAGATGCTTAACATCATCAATGGTCTCTACATCTGATTCCAGCCAGGGGGTTCCTCCTTCTGTATATTTTCTTTGAGAACCCATAATCACTTCAAATCGTTCTTCTTTAACCCGTCTTTCCTTTTCTGGATAAAAAGTTCTACCCAGCTCCCGGTCGGTTATCTTATTCATTTTTTTATGTATTTTCATCCGATATTCCTGATCTTTATAATATTTGATTGTAGAAGAAATTTCCACAGCTTCAAATAAATAATGATCATCAAGCCAGAAACTTAAAGGAACCCTGGGTTTATCAGTCGAAAAAGGCTGAAAACACTTTTCATTTTCCTGCCAAAACTCCTCCACATCAAGATCATAATCCATTTTTATCCTCCTTCTAAAATAAAAACCACTATCAACCGTTTATACAGTCAATAGTGGTTTAATTATACTATAAAATTTTGTCAGATTCAAAAGAAAAGACAGGGTGCTCTCCCTAATTTTTGGGACGTCTCCTGTACTCAGTATGCAGCAGTCTATGAGCACGCCGGCTTAAGGGCTCTTCTAGATAGTCCTCATAAACCTTTTTAATCATCGGGTTTTCATGAGATTTCCTTATTGTTTTGGCCTGATCAATACTGCCCAGACCTTCTGCCCTTCTGTCTTTTTTTTCTTTATCAACGGGAAGCGGCTGCCCTCCACCCCCCACACAGCCGTGAGGACAGGCCATAACCTCAATAAAATCATACTCTGAAGTTCCTTCCCGCACATCTTTTAAAAGTTCTCCTGTATTACCCAGACCACTAACAATAGCCACCTTAATAGTTCTATCTCCTATCTCAATTTCTTTATCCTGTACTCCAACAAATCCCAGCTCCAGTCTTTCCAGAGGTTCACCGGTCAGCTTCTCTTTTACGGTCCTTACTGCAGCTTCTGTTACCCCACCTGTAGTTCCAAAGATAGTACCGGCACCCGTGGATTTACCCAGCAGTTCATCATATTCATCTTCTGGCAGATGATTGAGATCAATCCCAATTTCTTTAATCATTAAGGCCAGTTCACGGGTAGTAAGAACAGCATCAGTATCTTTTAAGGGGCCACCATTTATTCCGGCTCTGTCTTTTTCAAACTTTTTGGCAGTACAGGGCATAATAGAGACAGTATATATTTTTTCTGGTTTAATACCTGTCAGATCAGGGTAATAACTTTTAGCCAGAGCAGAAAACATCTGCTGTGGGGATTTAGCTGAAGAAAGATGATTCAGTAAATCAGGATAATTATGCTCGGCAAATTTAACCCAGCCCGGACAGCAGGAAGTAATATGTGGTAATTTTTCATTACCTTCCAGTCGGGCCAGAAACTCATATCCCTCTTCCATGATTGTCAAATCAGCTGTAAACTCAGTTGAAAAAACTCGATCAAAGCCCAGCTTCCTCAAGGCTGTAACCATTTTACCGGTCACCACAGTACCCGGCTCCATACCGAATTCTTCTCCCAGGGTGGCCTGAATAGAGGGAGCGGTCTGAACAACTACATGTTTATCATCAGCTTCAAGAGCCTGCCAGACATGATAAATTTCATTTTTTTCCACAATTGCTCCCACCGGGCAAACGGTCGCACACTGTCCACAGTTGGCACAGTTAATCTCACTCTGGGGCAGGTCAAAGGCAGTTGTAACTATAGAATCAAATCCCCGGTTACTAAACTGAAGAGCTGAAACACCCTGTACCTCTTCACAGATACGGACACAGCGGCCGCACAGTATACACTTATTGGGTTCTCTTTTAAGAGCCGGTCCTGTTTTATCTGGGGTAATATCCCTGGTCTCACCCTCATATTTTTCTATTTCCCTGGTTCGAATACTTAAATCATGAGCAATTTCCTGAAGTTCACAGGTTCCACTTCTATCACAGCCCAGACAATCATTGGGATGATTGGCCAGCAGTAAAGAAACATTTCTCCGCCGGGCCTTCCTGGCCCTCCTGCTCCTGGTGCTAATTTCCATACCTTCAATAACCGGAGTAACACAGCTGGCCAGAGATCGATTATGGGCTACATCCTCCACTTCACAGACCCGGCAGGCCCCGTGACGGGTAAGATCCGGATGATAACAGAGAGTTGGTATTTCTATACCCAGTTTTCTGGCAGCTGATAGTACGGTCGTCCCTTCCGGTACTTTAACCTGTTCCCCATCTATAGTTAAACTAATTTCACTCATTTTTCAGCAGACCTCCTTGGTCAATAAAAATATAAATCTGAGTACCGCTCAACCCTGGGTGACTGCATCAACAGGACATGCCTCTTCACAGGCACCACAGGAGATACATAAATCCTCATCTATAACATATATTTCATTATCCTGGACACTTACAGCATCAACCGGACAGGCACGGGCACACTGACCACAGGCCACACAACCTTCTTCATCAATCATATAAGCTCCCGCAAGTTCAGGGCAGACTCCCGCCGGACAGTACTTATCTTCAATATGAGCCTCATATTCTTCCCGAAAATAATTAATTGTACTTAATATAGGATTAGGTGCAGATTGGCCCAGACCACACAGAGAAGTATCTTTAATATGATTGCCCAGTTCTTCCAGCAGTTCAATATCACCGGAAGCTCCCTTACCACCACAAATTCTTTCCAGAACTTCCAGCATTCTCTTGGTCCCTTCCCGACAGGGTGTACACTTTCCACAGGATTCACTCTGAGTAAAATCAAGGAAAAAACGGGCTACATCTACCATACAGGTATCTTCATCCATAACCACCATACCACCTGAACCCATCATCGAGCCCACTTCCAGAAGTGAATCATAATCTATCTCTAAATCCAGATATCCGGCCGGGATACAACCTCCGGAAGGACCTCCGGTCTGGACAGCTTTAAATTCATTATCACCAGTCAAACCACCACCAATATCAAAAATTACTTCTCTAAGAGTAGTGCCCATGGGAACCTCCAGCAGACCGGTATTTTTAATCTTACCGGTAAGGGCAAAAACTTTGGTGCCTGTGCTGTTTTCAGTCCCTATTGAGTTAAAACTCTCTGCTCCTTTATATATAATATAGGGGATATTGGCAAATGTTTCTACATTGTTTATATTTGTGGGTTTGTCCCAGAGCCCTTTTTGGGCTGGATATGGTGGTCGGGGGGACGGCATACCTCGTTTTCCTTCAATAGAAGCCATTAAGGCAGTTTCTTCTCCACAAACAAAAGCCCCAGCTCCCTTTTTAATATGGAGTTCAAAATCAAAACCACTGCCAAAAATATCTGACCCCAGAAATCCGTATTCCCGGGCCTGAGATAATGCTTTTTCCAGTCGTTTAATAGCCAGAGGATATTCAGCTCTGATATAAATATACCCTTCATCTGCACCAATTGCATAGGCTCCTATCAGCATACCTTCAATTATGCGATGGGGATCTCCCTCAAGAATACTGCGGTCCATAAAGGCACCCGGATCACCTTCATCAGCATTACACACAATATATTTTTTATCACTTTTGGTATTATAGGCAAACTCCCATTTATTGCCTGTCGGAAAACCACCCCCACCTCGACCCCGCAGCCCTGAATTTTTGACTTCAGAAATAACTTCACCGGGGTCCATTTTAGTCAAAGCTATACCTGCTGCTTCATAACCATTATTAGCTATATATTCATCAATATTTTCGGGGTCAATTTTTCCACAATTAGCCAGTACAATTCTCTGTTGTTTTTTATAAAAATCAATATCGTGATAGGAGGGAATCTGTTCTTCGGTAACCGGTTCTCTGTAAAGCAGGTCTTCCAGGACTCTGCCTTTTAACAGATGTTCCTCTACCAGCTCTGCAATGTCTTTTTTCCCTACTTCACAGTAAAAAACTCCTTCCGGATAAACCACCACAATCGGACCTTTTTCACAAAAACCATGACATCCCGTTTCTATAACTTTAATTTCATCAGTTAAATCATGTTGGGCAATCTGGTCTTCCAGCTCTACCTGCAGACTATCTGCTCCGGCAGAACTGCATCCGGTGCCCGTACAGACCAGAACATGTGAACGATATACTGCATCTTTCATCTCCTGATAGCCTCCTTTGTTATTCCTCTAGTCTGGCAATCGCCAGCTCATCAACCACAGTTCCATTTATTACATGTTTTGCTATTATTTTTTTTACATCATTTGCTTTCAGTTCACCATAAGTTACCCTTTCTTTACCCGGCAGCTTAACATCCATCAGCGGCTCTTTTTCACACATACCTATACAGCCGGTTTGAGAAATTTTAACATCCAGGCTTCGTTTTTCAGTTTCTTCGATAACTGTTTTCATAATCTCCCGGGCTCCGGCCGATATACCACAGGTTCCCATACCAATAATTATTTCCGGCATTTTTTTTTCAGATCTGGTTTTCATATCTTTTTGTACCTGTTCTCTTAATTCTTTCAATTCTTCAAGTGATTTCATCTTCTTGACCTCCGTAAAGATTTTTTATACCTGATACAATGAATTTTTCCAGCCAGTTAATAATCTTATTTTCAGCAATACTAACTTCTCCTAACTGACTCTTAATTTCAGCGGTGTGAAGCACAAACTCCTCATTCTGTCTACTGTGTCTGTATACAAGGTCCAGTTCAGGATTCAATTTTATAATTGAAACCAGTGTTGTCGATATATCTCCCAGTGGTGGCCGGTCAATATGATCTTTTTGAAATTCTGCTTTAATCACCGTTCCTTTTCCTTTTTCAGATGTGATTTTCATGTTTCCCTGACAGCTTTCTGCCGTCTGAGCAAAAAGAGACAAACCAAGTCCCACCCTGCGGGTCTTTCTGGTAGTAACAAAAGGGTCGGCAGCAGTTTTTTTCTGCTGTTCATTCATACCCCGGCCATCATCTTTTATCTCAATAACCAGTTTGTTTTCAGATGTCCTGTCCCGGATAATAATCTCTACCTTTTCTGCTGAAGCTCGAATTGAATTCTGAACAATATCCAGAATATGAAGTGATAATTCACGCATAACAGAGATTAATACTCATTTAATATTTCCGGTACTTTATCCGGGGTTAAACGCCCATAGGTCTCATCATTGATCATAATAACCGGGGCCAGACCACAGGCTCCAATACAGGCCACAGTTTCTAAAGTAAACTTTAAGTTATCAGTGGTCTCACCACTGCTGATACCCAGCTGTTCTTCCATTTCATTAAGAATTTGGCTGCCTCCCCTTACATGGCAGGCCGTACCCATACAAATTCTTATAATATTTTTCCCCCGGGGCTGTAGATGAAATTGAGTGTAAAAAGTTACCACCCCATAGACTTCACTTAATGAAAGCTCCAGAAAATCTGCAATTCTTTTCAAAACTTCTTCCGGCAAATATCCATATTCATCCTGTGCTTCCTGTAAAACTGGGATTAAAAACTTTTTTTTGGTTAGGGGGTCGATTTCACTATCCTTTTTTTTCTTTTTCTTTAAATCTATATCAGACTCTGCGGGTACCTGATAATTGTTCAATATCTCTTCTAAAGGCTGCAGATATTTCTCAATATTTTTCTTTTCATTGTCACACTGACAGGCCATATAAAAACCTCCCTGTTGATTAATTTTATTAGCTTGTTTTTGTTGGATATTCATCCTGTTTAAAAGGTGCTGTCCACCATGATTATTTGTTGTTAACAGCTATATAGTTAAATCTTTCACAAAGTTCCTGCTTATTATAAAACAAATAATCTCTTCTGTCAACACTTTATCCAGTAATTTTATCATTTTAATAAAGTAATATTTTTCTGTCTTTTCAGATCAGTCATAACCTTCTTGATTTCTGCAAAAGAAGGCTCTTTTAACATCACTTTCATCTCTTTATTTATTTCATTAAGCCGATGACTGTCTCCATTTTTTATTAGCAATACTTCAGGATATTGATCTTTTATGTTCTTTACTTCTGTCCTGCTTTGTATTTCCATAACCGAAAAGTTTAAATCAAAGGGTACAAACCCCAGCTGATATAAAAGGCCATACGCCCGGTTTACATGGGCGGGAATTACCAGTCCTCCCATATTTCTTACTTTTTTTACAACAGTCCCAATAGAGACCTCAGCTGCTGCCGCAAGCATGTGGTTTATCTTTTCTGAATATTGATCATTACTATCCACCCTGACCTGGCTTCCAAAAAATTCTTCCCGGTTCTGCTTATCGGGCAGATGAGCATATATAAATTCCTGCAGTTTTTTAACCTCTCCTAAATCAGCAAAAAGGCAGATCAAATGAACCTCTTCTCTGGTCTGTACTTCGATACCCGGAATAACCTCAAGGGGCATCCTCTGAGCCATTTCAAGAGCAACCTTTACATTTTCCGCAGAATTATGATCGGTTATGGCAATAATATCTATTTTTTTCTCAACTGCCTGCTGCACAATATTACCGGGAGTCATCAGCAGGTCTGCACAGGGAGAAAGTACGGTATGTATATGTAAATTAAGATAATATTTTCTTAATTTACTCACCATTCACACCCAGTTTATAAAGCAAGCCGGATAATTCAAAAGCAGAAAGAGAGCTGCTGAATAAATTAAGGCCTTCCTTTCTGGCATGTTCACGGGTCTTTTGGTCAACATCAAAATTTTCTGCTACAATCACCCCTGCTGCACCGGTTAAAAGAGCAACAGCCGCTACATTCTGATGGCCCTGAACTGTAATCCACAGCTCTCCCTCCTTTAGTTTGGCCATTACATTACTCAGCATGTCGCCGGTATATCCATTTTTTACTTCCTGTTCAAGATTCTCCGCTTCCAGAACTTCCAAATCAAGCTTTGATACTATCTCTTTAACCTTCATTATAATCACCCTTTGTTTGGTCCAATTCATCCCCAGAATGTACTCCATATGCATCCTTAAACATCTTTTCTTCCGACATTACAGGAGGCAGCTCCCGGGCCAGATTTGAGATCTGTTCTGCCAGGTTTTGTACTTCCTGTCTCAGCATAAATATACAGTCCGTTCTTTGGGCTTTTCCCTGAACAATATCTTCGGCCAGTGTTTCACAATCGGGAGCACCACAGGAAGCACAATCAAGTCCCGGCAGCAGGTCTTTTTCTTCTTCCAGACGGGAAAGTTTATCCAGAGCCCGATCCATATCGGGATCCAGTTTGCCCCTCTGATCTGATCTGAATGGCCTATCCAGAGAAAAATCATATTCTTCACCCTTCTGATCGGGTGTAATTATTTTTTGATTATTTTCTTTGGCTGCTGTTCGTATATTAAATTTAGCCTGAAAGGAATTACATACATTCAAAACTCCACCCACACAGCCCTGGGGACAGGAGACAAGCTCAAAATATTTTATACCGGAAATATTGCTGTGGACCAGTTCTGATAAAACTTTCTGTATTTCCTTTATTCCGGATACAGAAAGCACCCTGTGTTCCTGAAAAGAACCTAAAAGTTTTTCTTCCCCACCACTTTGACCCCATTTGATACCCTGATCGAACACCTCATTTTGTTTTATCTGAGCAGCTGATTTGTCCTTCTGTTTAGTGTGCGTTTTTTGTTTGTCATTATTTTTTTGTTGTTTTATCACCGGCAGTATTTTTTCATAAATATCATTAACAGCCAGCACCCCATCAAGATAGCTGGCTTTTTGGCCCAGAGCAAGTTCTAAAGAAGTAAGTTTAGCCGGACAGGGGGTCAGAAAAAATAATCCAATTTCATCACCAGAAATATCATTATTTCTTATCAGCTCTTTTCTGGCCTGCTGAGCAGTTGACTCTACAGGAGATTTAAAAGGCAAAAGATGCTCTATTAATTCCGGATATATTTTCTGTATGAGCCGGACCGTTACCGGACAGGAAGAAGAAATATAATAATTATCAGCCTGTTTTAAAAATTTAGCTGTTTTTGCACTAAGAGCCTCTGCTGAACGGGAAACATTATATATTTCATTAAAACCAAGATCATAAATAGACTGATAGAGTATATCCGGATCATAGAAGTGAGAAAATTGCCCGTAAAAACTGGGAGGAATTAAAAGCACAGGATAATCATAATCTTTGATATATTCCAGCTGATGAGCCCGGGTATACTTGGCATCATACTCACAGGTTCGAATACATTCCGCACAGTCAATACATAGGTCATCAATAATTGAAGCCTGTCCCTGATGAACCCTGATGGCACGGGTAGGACAATTTTTAACACAATTTGTACAGCCTTCACATTTTTCTTCTTTTAACTGTACTGAATGCTTTTTTGCCATTTTAACCAGTCCTTTATATCTGAAATTCACATTGATTATTAGAATATTATTCTTCAGATGATAATTTTATAGAAGTACGAACTTCGGTAAAACTATCAACTTCCGTGTTAATCTCCAGGAAATCCGAATATTCTCTTACATTATTTAAACCCATACCGGCACCAAATCCCATTTCCCGAACTTTCTCTTCTGCGGTAGAATAACCAGGTTTAAGTGCTTTTTTTACATCCCTTATGCCCGGGCCCCGATCCCGGGCAGTAATTAATATTTCATCCTTATCGATTTTTACAACAATTCTACCCCCATTTGAATGTATTATTATATTCATCTCCAGTTCATAGGTAATAATAGCAGTTTTCCTTATTACTTCAGGAATTATCCCCAGACGGGTGAGAGCTGTTTTTAATTTGCTGGAAACCTGACCTCCTCTGTTGAAGTTTCGGGCTTCAATCTCTTTCTCTAAAATTTTATTTTTATTCAAAATCATCGCCCCTTTTTTATTTAAAACTTTTGATTGGTTCAGGTTTCACACCGGCCTGATACAAAAGACCACAGCAGGCAAAAAGTGAGTAGGGGGCTTTATAAAGTGAAATACCTTTCTTTTGGGCCAGTTCTATAGTCTCCTGTTCGGGAGTCTTATTTCTTACAAAGATAACAGCTTTTAGATCAATCATTTCTGCTGTACGAACCACCTGGATATTTGTTAGGCCGGTTAACAGTATTGTTTTGCTGCTGGAAAAAGCAAGAACATCACTCATTAAATCGGAACCACAAGCTGTTTCAATTTCCAATTCAGGGTTTATCTCAACCAAAACATTCAGGCCCAGCAATTTTTTGGCTTTTTTTATATTCATTTATATCCACCTTACATTACATTATTGATATTGTTCTTTTTTGCACAAATAAAAATCTCCATTTAATTATACAGTATAGAACCGGTATTAGTAAAGTGAAATTTTATATTAATTAATAAAAAAATCCCGGTATAACCGGGATTGGAAAATTTTATGTAATAAAAATCCTTTATAAATTTTAATTTTTACCCTCTGAACTTTAATGCTTATTCATTTCACTTCTACAGCTCAATCAGCCCCAGACTAATCTCAATTGCTTCATTGACTTTTTGCAGGGTTTCATCTCCCAGATGGGTTATATGCCTCTGAAGCCTTTTTTTATCAATGGTCCTGATTTGTTCCAGCAAAATAACTGAATCCCGATTTAATTTACTGCTGTCAGAAGCAGGTATTTCTACATGAGTGGGTAACTTTGCTTTGTCTATTTTAGATGTTATGGCCGCAATTATTACCGTAGGGCTGTATTTATTACCAATATCATTCTGGATAATAAGTACCGGCCTCACTCCTCCCTGTTCTGATCCTACCACCGGATTCAGGTCAGCATAATATACATCACCGCGCAGTACCTCCACTTTTTATTCACTCTCCGCTAAAGAATCTTCATAAAATGACATTAGGCGAGCATCATATTCAATTCCTTCATCTGCCAGTTCCCGATTAAGGCTGCTCATTTTTTCATATCCTTTTCGCAGTTCTCTCCTTATCTCCTTTCTTCTCATTTCTTCAAGATACAGCCTGGTAGCTTCCCGGAAAAAATCACTGCGGCTGCTTTCATCCTGCTTAAGATAACCATCAATTTCCTGAACTAAACTACTGGGTAAATTAACAATAACTTCTTTCAAATTATCCACCACATTACCCCCCGGAAAAATTTGCTTATTTTATTTATACCAGCTGTTTTGGCTGCAGATTAGCAATTAAAAAAGTAAAGAGATGAGACTTTTTATTCAGTCTCATCCTTAATCCTGGTTAAATATTCTTCTGCCAGTTTCTGATTCAGAGGTGCCATTTTTTTATACCCTTCCCTCATTTTTCTGGCAATTCTTTTTTTCTTCTCTTCAGAAATATTCTTATCCCTGCTCAGCCCACTGCTCATAAGCTCACCTCTCGGTTTACTAATTATCTTTCATTTTTTCTTATAAATCAGTATATAATATTAATTTTTAACTGTCAACCCATAATAATACCTATTTGCTGGTGTTTTTCAGCATTTTATAATTTGTAATAAAGTCCTTTTTCTTTAACATAATCCAGTAAATCCCGATAGGTTTCATGACCGATAATAGTTTCACTATCACCAACAAGAATTAACTTCCTCCGGGCCCGGGTCAGGGTGACATTAAGCCGCCGCAGGTCCCGTAAAAATCCAATATTTTGCTGATCATTACTGCGAACAAATGAATTAATCACCATCTCTTTTTCTCGACCCTGAAAACCATCAACTGTATTTATTTCCAGTTCTTCTGAACTGCTGAGACTATTCAAATAATCGACCTGATCTTTATAGGGGGTAATAACAGCAATCTGTGCGGGATCCAGCCCCAGCCGCAGTGCACTATCTACAATATCCATTACAATTTCAGCTTCAACTTTATTGTCATAGGAATATGAGCCAGCCAGTGATCTTTCCCGGGCTTCCATGGCACAGGTGTCCAAAAATACCACCGGATGTTGCGGAACCAGAGCAGTTTCAGTAAAACAATCACTTTCTGCCGGCATAACACCCAGATCAGCCAGAGTATGCTCCCTAACCTGATCCGCGCTTTTAAGTTTACCCTCATAAAAATGCTGATCGGAAAAGCCCATAATCGTATCATGCATGCGATACTGAACCTGCAGCAGTGACCAAAATTCATTACCATGTATCTCATAAAGCCTTTCAAAAAGCGAGCGGCTGAGTCCTTTTTGAGCTGCCTCTTCATTTAAGACTGTGGGCGGCAGCTGTTTGTGATCACCGATTAAAACAACTTTTTTCCCTTTATTTATGGGGATTAAAGCAGCTGGTTCTGTGGATTGAGTTGCTTCATCTATCACTATTAGCTCAAAATTATGTCCTGACATTAATTCTGATCCGGCAGTAGAATTAGTGGCACATACTACCTCAGCTTCTTCTATAAGCTCCCGGGCAGCTTTATCTTCCAGACTGTTAATTTTTTCAAAATATCCATCTATCTGTTCCTGTATATTTAACCATTCAGCCATCTCTTTTATTTTTTCGGGAGGTACTCCCCGGGAAGATTTTCCCTGTTCTGCTTTTCTTCTGATCTGTTCATCACTCATACCCCGGCGCCAGCGCCCCCCGGGATGGGTTAGATCGTCCTGTTTGTCCAGAAGATTTTGGGCCTTTTGGCGTAATTTTTGTGCTTTTTTATAATCGGGATGTTCCAGAACCTGATAATCGAGAGTATGCTCCCTCAGCAGGGGGGTTACTCTCAGAGGATGTCCAACCCTTAAAACCTGAACTCCAAAATCGGCCAGTCTTTCCACCAGATTATCCACAGCTATATTTGAATCAGCAGAGGCCAGTATATCCAGCCCCTGTTTTATACCCTGATTGATTATTTCAATGGCAGTTACGGTCTTTCCCGTACCCGGAGGACCCTGAATTAAATAAAAATCTTCAGCCTGCAGTGCCTTTTGAACAGCTCTTTTTTGTGATTCATTTAATTTTTCATCAGTCCATTCTTTGACTTCAATCTCTTTGCTGCTCCATCTAAGATCCCGTAAACCCAGCAGCCTGTCTTTCATTTCATCCTGTTTTTTAACTTCATCAAGTGCTTCCAGCATGCGCTGATAGGTAATATCATTTACATAAAGATCCATTCTCAAACCTTTTCCATAAACAAAGGAATCAGGATTGTTGTCAAAAACAACCGTCAGGGAATATTTTGTTTTTTCAGCAACTGTTCCGGTCGGATTATCATCAGCCAGGGGTTTATTTTTACTTATCATCACCAGGTCACCAACACTTATTTCCGTTTCCGGTAGTTTTTCTCCGGCCTGCTGGCGAAGAAACTTAACCATTGGTTTATTTCCAAAAGCTGTTCCTTCATCTCGACCTTTAAGGTGAAGCACAGCCCGACCTTTTTTTTCTCTTTCCCTGGGGCTTAGTCGTTTAATTTCCAGTTCATGCTGTTCCATTTCTTCTATACGTTCCAGCTCAACAAGTTTTTTATATTTTTTGATATAATCTATAATCTCTCCATCCACCAGCTGTTCCTTATCCCGGGGATAAACATTTACTTTGATACCCCCAATTCTATTTCCATCCATAATATTTACAACTTTTTTAGCAACTTTATCCTTGATTTCTACCTCAGCTTTTTTTTCTTTGATATCAATTTTACCAATATCATCACTGGCAATCTCTGCTTCATTTATAAAAGCTCCCACAATATCTCCCGGTCCAATTTCACCATTTATATCGGTAACTATTAAATCCATAGTATACTCCGGACCTTTATTACCATAAAGGTCCAGAACAATCACCTCCTGAATTACATAAAATTTATCGGAAACTGCAGAATATTTTATTGAATATTTTATTAATTGATATATTCCACAGTAATATATTCACAGTTAAAACTAATATTTTTCTTTTAATGGTATCTCTTCCCGAGCAGAACAAATAATATTCCTGATTACATTTCCGTTTTTCTGTTCTCCCTATCCTGGAATACTTTGCTGCCTACTGCTTTTTTTTGGTTCTGGTATTTACCACAATAAGGATTTTCAGCAGTTTTATCCATCTTAGAAAACACAAGCTGACATATCCTGCGTCCGGCTACCAATTTAATAGGAAGCCGGTTGGCATTATACAATTCCAGAGTGATTTGGCCGGCAAATCCGGGATCAACCCAGCCTGCATTTTGAATAAACAAACCCATCCGGCCTATTGAACTTCGGCCCTCCACAAAAGCAGTTATATTTTCTGGAAGCTGGATATACTCCCTGGTAGCTGCCAGCAGAAAAGAGTTGGGAGGAATGACAATTTCCTGTTTCTCAATACTATGATATTGAATCTCGTCTTCCAGAGTCATCACTTCCATCATATTTTCATCTATTTTGAGAAAACTGTTACCAAGTCTTAGATCAACTGAAGCCGGCTGTATCTGTTTTCGGGCCAGAGGTTTAATTATCAGTTTATTATCTTCAATTAATTCCTTTAAAGTCCTGTCCGATAATATCATCATAACGCTCCTTTGAGCTGCACAGGTTTTTCTTCATATATTTTTTCATCCTTCTGAAGGCTTCATTCTCATCAGGGCCATCAAACACTAATTTTATTTTCTCTCCCTGACCTACACCCAGTGAAAGAACACTTATTATGCTCTTGGCATTTACTTCCTGTTTGCCAAAAACAAGTGTTATTTCTGAATCAAACTGACTTGCCAGATCAACAAATTTTGCTGCCGGTCGAGCATGCAGACCGGTAGCAGCTTTAATTATAAACTCCTCTGTCTTCATAAAAAAAACCTCAATTCTCAGCCATCTTTTTTATTACATCCGCCCGGGTAACAATACCAATCAATTTATCATCTTCTATAACCGGAATTCTATTTATATCTTTTTCTACCATCAAAGTTGCAATCTCATCTATAGAAGTATCGGGATCAACTGTAATAACTCTTTTGGTCATTAAATCCTGTACATCAACGGCAATAAATTTTTTAAACTCTTCTCTAAATTTACGTGGACTTTCAAGATAAATTATCCCATCCAGAATATTAATATATCCGGGGGAGTTTAATCTTTTCTTTTTCATAATAAGATCTTTTTCCGTTACAATTCCCAGCAATTTATCATTCTCTACAACCGGAAGTCCACTTATTTCATGTTCACTCATTATTTCAGCAGCTTCCTCCACACTTGTTTCGGGAGGTATAGTAACCACATCTCTGGTCATAATATCTCTGGCTGCTGTCATAAATAACACCCCTTTATATCTTATTTTATTGCTGGTTTACATACTGCTGATTAAAGTAATTTTTTTAAAACATCGGGTATAAAATCAATTATATCCCCGGCAGTGAGTCCCGGAGCTGACTGCTCCTTTGAGCCAAGTTCTCCGGCCATACCGTGCAAATAAGGACCAAGTACTGCTGCATCACCACAATCAGCACCCTGAGCAACCAGACCCGCAATAATACCTGTCAGCACATCACCACTACCCGCTGTTGCAAGCCCCTGAGTTCCGGTAGGGTTAATATATAGATCACCGTTCGGATGCCCAACAGTGGTAGCCGCTCCTTTCAAAACCAGATACACACCATGTTCTGAGGCAAATTCACGGGTTAGAGGTATACGCCGGGAACTAACAGAGGAGATATTTATATCCAGCAGATTAGCCATTTCACCGGGATGCGGTGTCAGTATTGTCGGATTATCACGTGTAAGCAAAAGTTCAGGAGCAGAAAGTTCATTTAGGGCATCAGCATCAAGGATCAGCGGTATCTCAGCTTCTTTTATCAGAGTCTCAACAATATAATTTACTTCCGAGCTGCGGCCCAGTCCCGGTCCTACAGCCAGTACATCATAATCTTTTTCAATTTTTTTAATCCGGGGAAGAGCTTTACGGCTGATACCCTGGCTGTCATCAGACAGGCCCTCGGTAAGCAGCTCGGGCCGGTAACCGGCAGCTGTGGCCTGTATACTTTCCGGAATACCAAGTTTGACCAGACCGGAACCAACTTTCAAAGCCGCCAGTCCGGTTAAACACGGAGCTCCCACCATACCGGGAGAACCTCCAATTACACCCACACGTCCAAAGGTGCCTTTATAGCCTTCAGCCGGTCTATCAGGAATTAGATTTCCAGCCTCTCTGTCACTTATACTAAAGGTCCTGACCGTTACCTGATTTGTTACTGAACCGGGCAGGCCTATATCGATAATTTTTTGTTTCCCGGCATATTCTACTCCCGGGTATAAACATAATCCTGTTTTTGGAAAGGCCATTACAGCAGTATAATCAGCCTGAAGAGCACCACCTAAAACTTCACCGGTTCTACCTGAGATACCTGAAGGGATGTCAAGGGAAAAAACCAAACTGGATGAACTGCGGTTCTTTTCTATCAAATCAATAACTTCAGCCACTGCACCTCTTACTTCCCCCTTTATTCCGGTACCTAACAGGGCATCAACAATAAACTCCCTTTCTTTAATTAAATTTTTTACCTCGGCATACTTCATATCAGAAAAAGTGAATAAATTTATATTCCTCATTTTACAGAGTTCATAGTTAGTCTGTGTTACTTCACTGAATTTGTCGGGAGTTCCGGTTAATATGACCTTAATATCAAAATTCCACATATCTAAATAACGGGCTACAACCAGACCATCCCCACCATTATTACCGGTATGACAAAAGATTAAAGCCCGGGGTTTCATATTTTTTTTCCGCTGTACTTCACAAATTAAATCAGCTGTACTTCTTCCAGCCTCCTCCATCAAAAGAAGTTCCGGAAAACCCTTATTTACGGCCAGCTGATCTATTTCCTGCATTTCTTCTGGAGCTAACACAATCATCCTTTTTCACTCCTCATTTATTCCCCAGTCCTGCCTGCTGTGCCCATTACCTGAGCCAGAGCATAATCATTCTCATGTGATAAGCTAATATATATTTTATTAATCTGCATTGCTGTGGCTGTATTTAAAACTTCTCCTGTTAAATTTACTGAAGGTTGTCCCTGCTCAGAGGACAGTATTTCCATTTCCCGCCAGGAAACACCACCGGAGAGACCGGTACCCAGCATTTTTAAAATAGCCTCTTTTGCTGCAAATCGAACCGCAAAAGAATCGGCTTCTTTTTTATAACTGCGGCAGTATTCAATCTCCCGGTCTGTATACACTCTCTGTAAAAACTTATCTTCCCAGCGATTGATCATTTTTTTGATGCGGGGGATATAAACCAGATCAACTCCCAGACCTTTTAGCATGATTTTAGCTCCTTTGTCACTTTTCCCTGCCGACAGTCACTGAAACCATTTTTTTGCTACCATATTCATTATAATTTAATTTAGCGGTAAATGCAAAGTCCGGACTCTGATTTCAGGCCGGACTCTGCATTACTTAACATGTTTTTTTAAACCCCTAAAGACTTAATCGTGAACCTCTCCACCTAATACGCAGTTTCGATGGAGTTTTCTTTGGCCAATTTCGATAAAGAAAAACCCAGCTATAAGATTAAGTCAATTTCGGCAAATTATTTTATCCTCTTTCTACAAATTTTGAAGAAAAGAACTTGATTTTTTATTCTACGGTGACACTTTTGGCCAGGTTCCGGGGCTGATCAACATTACAGCCTCTTTTTAATGCCGTATAATAGGCCATAAGCTGAAGCGGAATAATGGTCAACACACCGGAAAAAATTCCCTCAATCTCAGGTATATTGATAATATAATCTGCCTCCTCAGCAACATTTTTGACATCAGAATAAGTCACCGCAATCACCTCGGCACCTCTGGCCTTAACTTCCTTAATATTACTCATCATTTTATCCAGGATCCCTTTCCTGGTGGCAATTGCAACCACCGGAACTCCCTCTTCAACCAGGGCCAGGGTACCATGCTTCAGCTCACCGGCAGCATAAGCTTCGGCGTGAATATAGGAAATTTCTTTTAGTTTCAGCGCCCCTTCCAGAGCAAGTGAATAATCGGTATTTCGGCCAATAAAAAATGCATGTTCACAGTTCTGGAAGCGATCAGCAAGATGTTTAACCGTCTTTTCATTCTCTTCTATTACCCGTGAGGCCAGTTCCGGAAGACAAAGAAGATTTTGGAGCATCTCTTTCCCTTTGGATTCCGAAATTATGCCCTCCTGTTTACCCAGGAAAAGACCCAGCATGTAAAAAGATGTCACCATAGCTGAATATGCTTTTGTAGAAGCTACAGCAATTTCTGGACCTGCCCGGAGGTATAATACCTGATCTGCTTCCCGATCAATACTGCTGCCCACAACATTTGTCAGGGCCAGAACCCGGGCTCCTTTTTTCTGGGCCAGACGCAGTCCGGCCAGTGTATCCGCAGTTTCACCCGACTGACTGACCACAATAACCAGTGTATTTTCTCCCAGAATAGGGTCACTGTATCTAAATTCAGAGGCAATATTGACCTGAACCGGAATTCGGGTTAATTCTTCCAGAACATATTTACCCACCCGGCCCGCATAGCTGGCCGTACCACAGGCCACAATTTGAATATCATCAATTCTTTCGGGAAATGCAATTTCTGTTAGATCAATTTTGCCGGGTGATACTCTATTTTTCATAATTTTTCGCAAAGCATCCGGCTGCTCATGAATTTCTTTCAGCATATAATGTGAATAACCATTTTTTTCAGCCATCTCGGCATCCCAGTCCACTTCAAAAATATCTTTATTAATCTGCTGACCACTGCTGTTAAAAATATTTATTTCTCCGGCTGAAACTTCAGCTATTTCACCATCATCCAGAATATAAAAATCATCAGTAAATTCAAGAAAGGCGGGTATATCTGAAGCTATGTAATTTTCACCTTCAGCACCCCGACCTACCACCAGTGGACTGTCCTGACGAACCGCAAATATCCGCTCCGGCTCTCTGCTGTACATAACAGCCAGAGCATAGGAACCCACCAGTTTTTCCACCACTTTTAAAATAGCATCCCGTAAATCTCCATTATAATATTCACTCAGCAGGTGGGGAATCACTTCTGTATCAGTTTCTGAGCTAAATTGATAACCCTTGTTTTTCAGTTCTTCTTTCAATTCCTGATAATTTTCAATAATTCCATTATGAACCACTATAAACTGCTGTTTTTCATCAAAATGAGGATGAGAATTTCTATCAGAAGGCCGTCCATGTGTTGCCCAGCGGGTATGGCCTATACCGGTCTTCCCCTCCAGCATACTGGATTTGAGTTTTTCTTTTAATTTATCAAGTTTTCCCTCTTTTTTAATTACATCAATTTTATGATCTCTACCCACTGCAATGCCGGCAGAATCATAACCACGGTATTCAAGTTTCTGCAGTCCTTTCATCAAAATAGGTGCTGCCTTTTTACATCCGGTGTAACCAACAATTCCACACATTCTGTTTATACCTCCTTTAACGAATATATGTTCGCCCTCTAAATAAATTCATTACTCCATTTTTGATCTGCTATTTTTAAAAATTTACCCTCGTAATTTTTCTCCTGTTCTTCTCTTTAAGCCGATAATTACTTACCGAATTTAAAAAAGAACTCAGGCCCGGAGAAAAGGACCGGGGATACCCGCCGAATAATCGATAATCCCCACCTCGTCAACTTAAACAGCTGGCGTCCCTGTCTAAGTTCAGGCGCTTAAAAACAAATAACCATCAACTTCTGATTTAAACACCCCCTTTATTCTGGTATTGTTTATTATTATAGCATAATTATCCTTAATTACAAATTTCACAAAATCAAGTTTTCTTTCAGGCTTTTGGAGAACCTATTTGACCTCACCGGAAATTTTTTCTTTTTATAGCCTCAATTGTTTCCTGATTATATATAAACAAATTAATTAAATAAATTATTTCCTTCCTGAAGCTTTACTAACCCAGCTCCTCTTGTATCACGGCAGATAGTTTTTCTTCCCAGAAAGACAGTTTTTCCGGTTCTCTTCCTTCCAGAAGAATTCTGATAACGGGCTCAGTCCCCGAAGCCCGAATAAAAACCCGGGCCTCATCCCCAAGTTCCTTTTGAGCCTGACTGATCATATTTTGTATTTTTTCATTATCCGACCAGCCTTCTTTTTCTTCTACTTTCACATTGGCCCTTTCCTGAGGCCACTCTTTCATACAGCCGGCCAGCTGATGAAGTTTTTGATCACGTTGATCCATAACTTTCATTACTCTCAAGGCAGTTAACAGCCCATCACCTGTGGTATTATAATCCAGAGAAATCACATGACCCGATTTTTCACCACCCAGATTATAATCATTATTAAGCATCTCTTTTAGAACATACTTATCACCATTTTTTACGATTTTTACACTACCTTCATTTTCTTCAATAACTTCTCGTAATCCCAAATTGCTGTAACGGGTAGTTACCAGAACATTATCTTTAAGACTATCTCTATCTATCATATCCAGGGCCAGAACGGCCATGATTTTATCTCCATCAACAATCTGGCCCTTATGGTCAACCAAAAGCACCCGGTCTCCATCACCATCATGAGCAATTCCCAGATCAGCTTCATGATCCAGTACCACATCTTTTATTTTCTCCGGAGCCGTGGAACCACAGTCCACATTAATTTTTCGGCCATCAGGTTCACCATTAATAACCACAGTTTTTACCCCCAGCTTTTTGAGCACCCGGGGGGCGGTGTAATAAGGTGCTCCGTGAGCACAGTCCAGTACAACTTTAAAATGAGAAAAATCAGTCCGGGGAATATTGGCCAGAAAATTTATATACTCTTCACGTAAATTTTCCCTGCTCTGTTTGCTGCCAATCTCCAGTGGACCTAAATTGCTGAGAGTATCCTGTTCATTAAAAATTAGCTCCTCCAGTTTTTCTTCCTGATCATCGGAAAGTTTATAGCCCCGGGAGTCAAAGATTTTAAGCCCATTGTCTTCAATAGGGTTGTGGGAAGCTGATATCATGATACCCCCTACAGCTTTCTTTTTACCGGTTAAATAAGCCAGCCCCGGGGTAGGGATAACTCCCAGCCGGTAAACATGGACTCCGGTAGAAGTAATGCCCCCAATCAAAGCCGATTCCAGCATATCTCCTGACAGCCGGGTATCTTTACCTACCAGGATAACCGGATTCTCC
>Ga0207421_10000648_pt1 | contig 44589 bp, 39 predicted proteins | sample SodLakKL_010_SED_4_FD_187542 | JGI IMG/M metagenome (GOLD analysis project Ga0207421, IMG submission 187542) | Alkaline sediment microbial communities from Lake Tanatar, Kulunda Steppe, Russia - 8KL_010_SED (SPAdes) (version 2) | ecosystem: Environmental > Aquatic > Non-marine Saline and...
CCGAACTTCCTGAAGGTATACCTCCCTCTGCTTTTTCCAGTGAAGAAGAAAACGGAGATAAAGCCGGGGACGACCGGGAACAAAAAAGAGAGCTCCCTTCTCCTGGAGATATTGCAGAAGAACAGGAAAAAAAGCTGCTGGTTTACCATTCTCATATTACGGAGAGTTTTGTTCCCGATGCCGGAGAACCTTTTACCGAAGATCTTGAACTAACTGTAGCCCACCTGGGTGAGAAGCTGGTCAAGAAAATAGAAGAAGAGTACGGGATACCTGCCATCCATCATAAGGAGATTTTTGACCAGCCCCGGCGATATGCTTACAGTAATGCCCGGCCGGTTTTACAAGAGATCATGGAAGATTACCCTGATATTGGTATGGTAGTAGATCTCCACCGGGACGGAGTAACCCGGAACATGACTACTGCTGAAATTGACGGCGAAAATATGGGAAAGACGCTGCTGGTGGTAGGTTCGCAGCACGAAAGATGGAGGGAAAATTATCAATTTGCCAGAGACTTTAAAGACGAGCTAGAAAATTTGGAACCTGAAATTTCCCGGGGAATAAAAAAGCAACCTTTTACCTATAACCAGGATCTTCATCCCTGTTCGTTTTTACTGGAGGTGGGTGGCCATGAAAATTCCCTGGAAGAAGCTGAGAGAGCCTTGCCGGTGGTGGCAGAGGCCCTGTCTGTTACTTATCGTAATATTTTCCATGAGGAGCCTTGAATATACGGCTACTTCTATTATTTGTCGTCCCCGTGGTTCCGCTCTTTTTAAATCTGCAGGCTAAATAGTTACTATTGTTATAGAAAAAGCTCGCTTATTTGTCTGGGAACCTCCTATTTCCTGTATCCTGTAATTTCCTGTATCCTTTAGAGGAAGTATAAACTATGGTGTAGGGGTAAATATTCTATAGTAAGAACAGAAGAGGTTTCAGTTACAGGGAGTAAAAAATGCGATTTGTTTTATTGATGGTTTCAGTATTAGTAATAGTTTTGCTGCTTTATTTTGGTTTACGGGGAGTAGAAGTGAGTACTGAAGAGCTTCGGGGGAAAGAAGTGTCTCCGGAGTCTTTTTGCGTGGAATGGCAACAGGGCGTCTTTTTTATAACCTTTGCCGGTAATACTCGTAAAGTTGAGCTGGAAAGTTTTTGGAACCACCTGGAGGAATTAATTAATTGAAATAAGGGACAGTCAGCTTGATATAAGACACCGGTTATCTTGACAAATAATATGTGAGATGTTATTTTTATAAAGAAAGTTTAGCACTCAAAGACAAAGAGTGCTAATCCCGGGGATGGTGGGGGTTCACCTATGGAGCAGCCGTTAACAGGGAGAAAGAAAAAAATTTTAGAGGTGGTAGTTAAGGAGTTTGTCCATACTGCGGAGCCGGTTGGTTCCCGGACGGTCGCACGCCGTTATCCCGTGGGTTTAAGTTCTGCTACCATTAGAAATGAAATGGCTGACCTGGAAGAGATGGGGTTCCTGGAACAGCCCCATACTTCAGCGGGGAGAAGACCATCTCAAAAGGGATACCGGTATTACGTTGATTGTCTGATGAAAGCTTCTCCCCTTTTAGAACAGGAAGAGCGGATCATCCAGAAAAGCCTGCAAAAAATGAAGGACGTAGAGCAAATTATATCTGTAGCTTCCAGGGTGCTCTCCCAGGTTACTAATTATACTTCCCTGGTTTTGGGGCCCCAATTTAGCAAGAGTGCTTTTAACCAGTTGCGTATATTGCCCCTGGAAGGCAATAAAGGTATGGTAGTTCTAGTGACCAATATGGGGTTTGTTAAAAACAAAGTAATTGAGCTGCCGGCTTCTCTTTCTTCTGCGGAGCTACATCAGGTAGTACACTATCTTAATCGCAAACTATACGGTTTGACTATTGACCAGGTTACCGATTCGTTAGTAAAAGAGTTGAAGAGAGACTTGTTTAACCGTATTGAACTTTTGGAGCAGGCTTTTTTATTGCTGGAGGAAAGCCTTAACGAGGAAGAGAAAGACCGGGTATTTCTGGGAGGAACTACTAATATCCTCAATCAACCTGAGTTCAAAGACGTAGATAAAATAAGACAATTCTTAAACTTGTTTGAACAGGAGAAGTTACTGCTCAGCCTCCTGGAAGGGGAAGCTGAAACCGGCCCCCGGGAAGTAAAAGTAAGGATCGGGCATGAAAATATACTTAAGGAAGTTCATGATTGCGCACTGGTTACGGCGGCTTACATGATTGGAGACAGGACGCTGGGCAAAGTGGGAATCCTGGGGCCTACCCGCATGGATTACGACCGGGTCATGTCGGTGGTAAGCTGTATTACGGAGAACTTAAACCGGGTACTGCAGGAATAGGCCTTCCTGGTTTAAACCGGGATTTCCTTATCCGAAAAGTTATCTCAATATGGTACGGTGCATATCCCGGAACAGTTCAAAATATGCTTGCGTTTAGGCAAAGGTAGTAAATGTTTTAAGTTACTTGATTTTATGATCACTTGTTTAAATACAGGAGAAGCTGGAAAGGCAGGTGACGGGCGTGCTGGAAAATCAAAAAAATAATGATGATTCTCGAAGCCAGGTGGAAGGTAAAACAGGGGAACAACCCCGTGGCGAAACCCAAAATGAGCAAGATACCCGAGGAGAAGAAAAATTTTTTCGAGAAGATACCAGCCAAAGGGAGGAAGGCCCTCCTTCGCCGGTGGATGACGGGAAAGAAGAGGCAGAAAGGGGTAAAACCAGGGAAACATTATCTCAAGAAGAGGGGCTTGATACCGGCGTAACTTCTGCGGAGGAACAACAAATAGAAGAGTTAAAGGCGGAGATGGAAGTACTTAAGAAAGAAAAAGAAGAAACCCACAATCTGTTGCAGCGGGTAAAAGCCGATTTTGACAATTACCGCAAAAGAACCCGGACGGAGAAAGAAGAAGCGGGTTTTGATGCGGTTTCTGGTTTTATATGCAAGCTCCTTCCGGTCATGGATAACCTGGAAAGAGCCCTGGATTCTGCTTGCCAGGGAGAGGTGGGAAACAATTTTATAGAAGGACTGGAGATGATAAAAAAACAGGTTGATCAGGTTCTGGAACAGGAAGGGGTTGTGGTGTCGGGGGTGGAAGGGGAGAAGTTCGATCCTTCTGTGCATGAAGCAGTTATGAAGACGGAAGAGGGAGAAGGCGATCCCGACACCGTAGTAGAAGTCTTTCAAAAGGGGTACCTTATGAAAGGTCGGGTGTTGCGTCCGGCCATGGTTAAAGTGAAAGTAAGCGAAACAGCTCCACCGGCTTCCAGTGAGGGCCGGACCGCAGAGCATGAGCATGATGCGGAAACCGGACATGATGAGGAGTCTGAAAGGGAGTAAAGATAATATAAAAACAGAAAAATTAAATAAGGTTAGACAAGGGAGGTATTACCATGGGAAAAGTACTGGGTATCGACCTGGGAACTACCAACTCAGCTATGGCAGTAATGATGGGAGATGATGCGGAAATAATACCAAATGTCGAAGGAAACCGGATTACCCCTTCGGTGGTAGCTTTTTCTAAAGATGGGCAGAGGTTAGTTGGTCAAGTAGCCAAAAGGCAGGCCATTACCAACCCTGACCGTACCATTGAGTCTATTAAGAGGCATATGGGGACCGATCACAAGGTAACCATTGACGATAAGAGCTACACACCCCAGGAAATATCAGCCATGACCCTTCAGAAGCTAAAGGCAGATGCGGAAAGCTACCTGGGGGAAAATGTCACTCAGGCGGTTATTACTGTCCCCGCTTATTTTACTGACAGTCAGAGGCAGGCCACTAAAGACGCGGGTAGAATTGCCGGTCTGGAAGTTCTTCGCATAATTAACGAACCTACGGCGGCTTCCCTGGCATACGGATTGGACAAGGGCGAAGAGCAAAAGATACTGGTGTTCGACCTGGGTGGTGGCACTTTTGATGTGTCTATTCTGGAACTTGGAGAAGGGGTTTTTGAAGTTAAAGCAACCAGCGGTAACAACCGCCTGGGAGGGGATGATTTTGACCAGTGTTTGATAGACTATATCGCCGATGAATTTAAAAAGGAACAGGGCATAGATCTACGACAGGACAATATGGCATTGCAGAGGCTGAAAGAAGCAGCGGAGAAAGCCAAGGTAGAGCTTTCCAACGTTACATCTACCAATGTTAACCTGCCATTTGTTACGGCTACCCAGGAAGGGCCCAAGCACCTGGATGTAAATGTAACCAGGGCGAAGTTTGAGGAATTAACTTCTCATTTGGTGGAGAAAACCATGGAACCAACCAGGCAGGCTCTTTCCGATGCGGGATTAAAACCAGAAGACATAAATCAGATCATCCTGGTAGGAGGATCTACGCGCATGCCTGCAGTTCAGGAAGGTATACGCAAGATTCTAGGCAAAGAACCTCATAAGGGGGTTAATCCTGACGAGGTAGTGGCTCTGGGGGCCGCTATTCAGGGGGGAGTGCTGTCAGGAGAAGTTAAAGATGTGCTGCTTTTGGATGTTACCCCTCTTTCTCTGGGGATCGAGACCCTGGGAGGTGTCTTTACCCAGTTAATAGAGCGCAATACCACTATACCAACATCCAAGAAGCAGACCTTCTCTACGGCAGCCGACAACCAGACCAGCGTAGAAATTCATGTAATGCAAGGAGAGCGTCCCATGGCTAAAGACAACAAGACGTTGGGACGATTCATGCTGGATGGGATACCTCCAGCCCCCAGGGGAGTACCCCAGATAGAGGTTAGTTTTGATATTGATGCCAACGGTATCCTTAACGTATCTGCCAAGGACCTGGGAACCGGCAAAGAACAGAAAATAACTATTACTGAATCCAGCGGCCTAAGCGAGGAAGAAATCGAAGAGTTGGTAAAAGAAGCGGAAAAACATGCCGAGGAGGACCAGAAACAGAAAGAGCTGGCAGATGCACGTAACGAGGCCGATTCCTTGGTTTATTCCACAGAAAAGACGCTTAACGACCTGGGTGACAGCGTAGAACAGGCCAAGCAAGATGAGATAAAAGGAATTATTGAAGAACTGAAGAAAGCCAAGGAAGGCGAAAACCTGGAAGAGATCAAGAACACTTCTGAAAAGCTAACCGGGCACCTGCATGAGCTATCCTCCAAGCTTTATGAGCAGCAGCAGGCTCAAGCTCAGGCAGATGGAGAAGAAGAAACTACCGGAGAAGCCGGGAGTGACGGAGCCGGTGCGGAAGAAGAAGTAGTCGATGCTGATTACGAGGTAGAGGATGAAGAGGAGAAAAACTAAATTTAAGGTGTGGTAAGTATGGCCAAGAGGGATTATTATGAGGCGCTGGGGGTTAGTCGGGACTCCGGCCAGGAAGAGATCAAAAAGGCTTATCGTAAACTGGCCCGCAAGTATCACCCGGATGTTAACCCTGACGATGAAACTACCGCCGAGAAATTTAAAGAAATACAGGAAGCCTATGATGTACTGAGTGACCCCCAAAAAAGACAGCAGTACGATCAGTTTGGTCACGCCCAGGAAGGGTTTGCAGGCTTCGGCGGTCAGCAGGGTGGCTTTGGTGGCCAGAGAGGATTCGGGTTTGAAGACTTTGAAGATATTTTTGAAAGTTTTTTTGGCGGATTTGGCGGATTTGGCCGCCGGCGCCCCGGCCCGGAAAGAGGTAAGCACCTGCAGGTAGAAATAGAGATTACCTTGGAAGAAGCCGCCCGGGGGTTGGAAAGAGAGATCCGTATACCTCGCACGGAAACCTGTGAGGATTGTGGGGGTACCGGGGGTAGAAAGGGGACATCTACACAAACTTGTTCTGCCTGTGATGGTACCGGGCAACAAAAATTCGTGCGGAACACCGCCTACGGCAGATTTGTTAACGTGCAAACCTGCCAGGCCTGCGGGGGAGAAGGCAGGGTTATTGATGATCCCTGTCCTGAGTGCCGCGGCCAGGGCAGGGTAGTAAGGGAAAGAGTAGTTAATGTGAAAGTTCCGGCGGGCGTAGATAACGGTAACCGCTTGCGGGTAGCCGGAGAGGGGGAAACAGGCACCCGGGGAGGCCCCCCCGGCGACCTCTACGTGTTTGTCAGGGTTAAACCTCATAAACAGTTTACCAGGGAAGGAGACGATCTAATCTATAATCTTCCTTTGAGTTATCCCAGGGCGGCTCTGGGAGCAGAGGTGGAGGTTCCTACCCTGGAAGACAACACCAGGCTTCGCGTACCCGCGGGGACCCAACCGAATGCCCAGTTCAGGATAAAAGGAAAAGGTATGCCCCGCCTGAAAGGTATGGGTAAAGGAGATCTCAAGGTAAGGGTTAAAGTAGAAGTCCCTCGCAAACTTAACGCTGAACAGAAAAAAGCTTTGGCCGAGTATGCTCGTCTGTGTGGGGAGGAAGTTGATCCTCAGGGGGACAACTTTATTAGCCGGGTGAAAGGAGCCTTTGGTGGGGGCAAATAACTCCTTTATATAGGAATCGAGAAGTCAGAGGCTAAAAACAGGAAGGTTGAACCTCTGACTTCTATACTTATTTCCGGCGTGAGGTCGTGCTTTTCGAAAGGGGAATCAGCGGAATTTGACTTTGCCGCGTTTTTTTATTGAAAATCAGACCTTGAAGGAAGAAAGCAGCTGTTCCCTCTCACCTGAAGACAGCCGGCATGCTGCCCGGGCACTTCGTTTAAAGGAAGGAGACCCGGTGGAATTATCTGACGGAAGGGGAGAGAGCTTTTACGGAAAGGTAATTCCATCCCACAGGAAAGATATAATAAAGGTAGGGATAAGAGAGAGGATAGATGACAGTGCCGAATCTCCCCTATCAATCACCTTGTGGCAGGGGCTTTTAAAGGGAGAAAAAATGGACCTGGTGATCAGGCAGGCTATCGAACTGGGGGTGAGTCGGGTGGTACCTTTATCTTCTGCTCGAAGTGTCCCCGAACTTACGTCAGAACGTGCCCGAAAAAAACTGGAAAGGTGGTCTAAAATAGCCCGGACTGCTGCTGCACAAAGCAGGCGAAGCCTGATTCCCGTTGTCTCTTCACCAGTAAACTGGCACTATATTCCTGCTCTTCTTGATCCCGGAGAGTTTAGTGTGTTTTTTTGGGAGAAGGAGAAAGAGCAAGGTCTTCCAGTTTTTCCTGGAGCGACAGTATCCATGATAAATGTTATTGTAGGACCGGAGGGAGGCTTTAACAGGGAGGAAGCCCAACAGTTAAAAGAACTAAATGTGCAACCCGCAGGGTTGGGAAAACGGATACTACGGGCGGAAACTGCTGCCATAGCGGCGATTACCCTGGCACAAGTAAATTATGGAGACCTGGGAGAAGCAAATGTCTAAAGTAGCATTTTATACCCTGGGATGTAAGGCTAACTACGCTGATACGGAAGCGTTAAAAACTATTTTTGAAAGCTGCAATTATGAAATTACGAGTTTCGAAAATCTTGCAGATGTTTACGTTATAAACACCTGTACGGTTACCCATAACAGCGATAGAAAATCCCGGCAGATAATTCGCCGGGCCAGACGTCGTGCCCCCGGGGCGATAATAGCCGTAACCGGTTGTTACCCCCAGGTTAATCCTGATGAACTGGAAAAAATGCCGGAAGTAGATCTGGTTACCGGCACCAACAGGAGACACCTTCTCCCTGTTATGATAGAACAGGTAGGCGGGGAAAAATTCAAACGGGTGGCTGTGGAACCATTTGGGGAGTCGCCTGTTTTTGAGAAACTCCCCTTTTACCAGGGGCAAAGTCGCACCCGCGCTTTTCTAAAAGTACAGGAAGGATGCGACCAGCGGTGCAGTTATTGCCTGGTTCCCCTGGCCCGGGGACCCGTAAGGAGTAAACCGCCGGGGGAGATAATTGATGACCTTTACCGGTTGGCTACCCTGGGATATCGGGAAGTAGTTTTTACCGGCATACACCTGGGATTGTACGGGCAGGAGTTACAGGGACACCGTTTGGCCGGGCTATTAAAAAGGGCGGAAGAAGTTAAGGATATACACAGGATTAGGTTGAGCTCCCTGGAGCCTTCTGATTTTACCGGGGAACTAATAGAAGTTATCGCCTCTTCTTACAAAGTTTGCCGTCACCTTCATATTCCTTTACAGAGTGGCGACGACGAGATCTTGACGAAGATGTACCGACCATATAATACCGCAGAGTTTGCTTTCCTGGTGGGCAGGCTTCGCAGCTTGATGCCGGGGCTGGCAGTAAGTACCGATTTGATCGTCGGGTTCCCCGGGGAAACCCGGGACCATCATCGACGCAGCATGGAGTTTGTGAGACATATGCAGTTTAGCCGGATGCATGTTTTCAGGTATTCACCGCGTCCGGGCACAGACGCCAGCAAATTTACCGATCAGGTGTCTCATGGCGAGCAGGTTATAAGGAGCAAGGAGATGGAAGAACTGGCCGGCACTGCGGCGTGGGAGTATCGCCGGAGTTTTCTGGGGAGCCGGCAGGAGGTACTGGTGGAAAAAGCTAAAGAAAGCGGCGAAATAGAAGGGCTGACGGAGCATTATTTGCGGGTAAAATCCAAAATCAAGGGAGATGCCCGGGATTTACAGGGACAGATGGTGATCGTGGAATTGCAAGAAGATGATCCTGAGGAGGATATTTTAACCGGCGAAGTTTATTCAAGAGCATAACCGGCGTTTTCCCCACATAAAGATAAACTAAAGGATTACCATGGAAAAGGGGAAAACGATGACATGAACAAGTTTTTAATAGTTGAAGCCAGAAGATTGCTGCCCCTGGCTTTTTTGCTGGCCCTGCTGGTAAGTCTGTCAGTGTACGATAATTTTTTTAGGCTGCAACCAGTAGATACACCTCCGGGCACGGTAGATGAAGACTTTCTGTTTGTAACTGCTACCCGGGGAGAGATCGACGCACCTACCAGCTTTAAACTGGCGTACTCCCAGGAACAGTGGGAAGAACTGCAAGAACACCCCCAACTGGATTTGCCGGATTATCCGTTTAACGAATCTTATGAAGTCGCTCTTTGTACTGTTAACAGCCAGGTGGAAGACATAGAGGTGGAACCTGCCCCGGATGAAGTGACCGGGGTTACCGTTAAAGTGAGTGAAAGCCCGCAGAATTTTCACCTGGTAATGATCAACCGTGACAGGCTGAAGACCCCCGAGGTCCACTGGAGTTTTCAGGATGAAGAAGGTGAGGTCATCCATGAGAAAAAGATTGAAGACCAGGGGGGCGAAGAAAAATAACCTGTTCGTAACTGCTTGGGCCCATACGCTAGCCACAGGGGACGGTTCCTTTGCTTTCCCGTAACGGTCCCCAGCTTCGCTTGAGGAAGCTCACGAACCGTCCCCGTGGCTCCGCTCTTCTTAAATCTTGCAGGCTGGGCAGTTACACCTGTTCTATGCGGTTCCTCTACTAATTAGAGAGAAGCAATAAATTCTTTAAGGTCGGATAACTTACCTCTACGGGTATCCTCCGGCACCTGGTTTTCCGGGTTTACCACGTGTTCTTCCACCAGGTAGGTTCCCATCCCGATCCGGTGAGCAGCAAGGTCCTCTATAACATCGTTCCCGGCCATCAAGCAGTGCTCCGGGGCTCGTTCAAGGCGATGGGCTATTTCCAGGTAGTACCCGGTACGCGGTTTACAGTAATGCATATTTTCAATGGTAGTTACCAGGGCATAGGGAAACCCCTCCAGTCCAGCCCACCTCAGCCGTTCTTCAATAGCTGCCCGGGGAAAAATCGGGTTGGTAGCAATAACCAGGTCAAGCTTTTTTTCCAGGGCGGTATTTAACAGATCCGGGGCGTGGGGATGAGGAGAGGCCAGGGACTCAAGCCGGGGGTACTCCTCGGTGTAAAACTGATCCAAAAGTGGCCTTATTTTTTCTTCGGACAGGTTTACCCGGCGGGTGAATTCTTTAAAAAAGAGCTCTTCGTTGGTTAGTTGTGATTCATTGTTTTCGACCAGCACCTGGGTGGTGGCGTAGAGTTCCCTGGTGGTAACTTTCGGGGGTAGAAGATGAGAAAAAAATAAAGAAAGTTTTTCCAGGTAGGCGGGGATTAATACATTTAAGTCTACTTCCAGCAAGGTCCCGTCCAGGTCCAATAGAAGGCTGGTAATCTTTTCTGGTTTCATGGATGAATCTCCCTTCGAGAATTTTGTCTTTATGATATACCGGCGAACTGGTTTATTTTGTCATATTAGTAGCTGTTAGCTCAAGTTCAGGGCAGTAATGATTAATCAGGTTGGTACGGCAAATTAAAACGTGTTTATTTCCGGTTTTATCCCTGGTTATTTTTTTTCTTCTCCCCCGGCTGATTCTCCCATGGCTTCTTCTATAGCTTCTCCAATGATTTTTTGTATGTCCCTGACCATTATAGCGAGCTGATACTCCTTTTCCAGGTAATCTTTCACGGTTAAATTCAAGTTAACCAGCTCGGAAAGCTTGCGCACTTTTTCTTCCTCTTCCGGGGAAGATTCCTGGTCTTGCATCTGTTTTTTTTGCAGTTCCATCTGGGCCTGGCGGAAATCATTAAGCATCTGGCGCGCTGTTTCGTCCTGGTTTATTTTCCGGGATGCCTCCTGAAACCCGGTATACTGGGGAGATTTGCGTATGGCCTTGGCCAGGGAATGGGCATGGTCGTACACATTCATGGTAATCACCTCCTGGTTTAACGGTTATTTTCTCAAAAAAAACTGTAAGAAAAAGGCTGGTAACTTCTAACAAATTTGTGCAGGTTAGTTTTATATGATTTATTATTAAATGGGTTTTCTTTCCTTTGTAATTATAAACAATTTATCCAGGTGGTTGCAAGTTAATGGCTGGTAGGATTTTGACCGGGTTAATTATACGCAATATTTTTCTGGTTGTTACTACTCAGCTATAAAAGTAGCTTGATTAATTGGTGGTGTGGGTCGGCTTATCGGCTGGTCGTATCGTGAGAGCATCCAGGAAGGCATTGAATAATTTACGGTTCTTTCCAAGTAAATAAGGTTATGTTATAATATCCTATAACGTAAATCTAATTCTGGGAGGAATGTATTTGTCTTCGGAATGTATTTTTTGTAAGATCTCCAACAAGGAAGCCGATGCAGAAATAGTCTACGAGGATAATGATGTCCTGGCATTTAAGGACATTAACCCGGCTGCCCCGGTGCATATTTTGGTGATTCCTAAAAAACACATTCCTACTCACCAGGAAATAAAAGAAGAAGATGCTCACCTGGTAGGGAAAATGCACTTGATTTTGAGTGATTTGGCCCGGGCATTTGAATTGAACCATGACGGTTATCGGGTGGTAGTAAATTGCGGCCAGCATGCCGGCCAGATAGTTTATCATTTGCATTTTCATTTGCTGGGAGGTAGACCATTGGATGCCATGTCCAGTGTTCGAGGAGGTTGACCCTTCCCGGATGTTTTCATGTTGCATGCGTGGTTACTTTATTCTTTTATTTTTTATTTATGGTTTTTTATAAGGTAGGCGGAAGGGGGGAGATGAAGTGGCAAACGTAAAAGTAGGCAAAAACGAGAATCTGGATAAGGCTCTCAAGAGGTTTAAAAAACAATGCGCCCGGACGGGAGTGCTAATGGAGGCCCGCAAACGGGAACACTATGAAAAGCCCAGCGTGCGCCGCAAGAGAAAATCCGAGGCTGCACGCAAGCGTAAAGGTGGGAAAAGATAAAACATTATTAACCTGAAACGACAAAGTAGACGGGAGGTAAGGCAGGTGTCCCTGTTAGAAAAATTAAGCCGTGACCAGCTCCAGGAAACCAAGAACAAAAATCGCTTTAAAGTCAATGTCATTCGTGGGCTTAAGTCAGAGCTTCAAAATGCAGAGATAGCCAAAAAGTCCTCCCTGACGCCGGAAGAAGAGACGGCGGTATTACAGCGGGAAATCAAACGACGCAGGGAAGCCCTTGCCGACTATGAAAAATCAGGAAGAGAAGAACTCTTGCAGCAGCTAAAAGAAGAACTATCCATTTTAGAAGAGTACCTCCCCGAGCAGCTTTCCGAGGGAGAGTTAAGGAGTTTGATTAATCAGGCTATCGAAGATACCGGGGCATCTTCTCCCGGGGACGCAGGTAGAGTTATGGGCAAGATTATGCCCCGGGTTAAAGGACAGGCTGATGGTAAAAGAGTAAAAGAGTTGGTGGAGGAAATTTTATCCTGATATATTCCCGGAGGGTTTTATGTCAAAAACCATACGCATGACTTTATTTATAATATGCTTGGTTTTGGGTATCATGGGGGCTTTCTGTGCCCCCATTACCTTTTCTGGTGAAGATTCTCAGGCAGAAGAGGTGATATTACTTCCTATAGAAGGTACTATCGACCCGGGAACCTACAGTTTTGTAGAAAGATCCCTGGAAGAAGCCCGGGAAAGAAACGCATCGGCGGTAATTTTAGAAATGGATACTCCGGGGGGATACCTGGCACAGGCGGAGTCCATTCGTGCCTCCATGGATGATTACCCGGAACCTGTTTATGCCCTGGTACGGCCCAAGGCAGTTTCCGCTGGCGCTTATCTGGCTCTGGTCGCCGATGAAATCTATATGTTCCCCGGCAGCAGGATGGGCAACGCGGAACTTCAAGTATTAGGGGGCGGGACCGTAGATGAAAAGCTGGTTTCCGACTTTGAATCAGAAATGCGTTCCCTGGCGGAAAGGAACCAGAGGGATAAAGATATTGCTAGAGGGATGGTGCGTGATAATCTAACCCTTACTGACGGGGAAGCCCTGGAGGAAGGTTACAGTGAAGGTACCGTGGAATCCCGGGAAGAGTTGTTATCCATGGTGGACTTAAGTGAAGCCGCCGTGCACGAGAAATCACCGGCTTTTGCTGATACTGTGGTATCCTGGGTCACCAGCCCCGTGGTAGCAACATTGCTGTTGGCCGTAGGCATGGGGGGGCTCTTACTGGAGTTGCTTACTGCAGGTTTTGGGGTGGCCGGAGCCCTTAGCGTGGTTTCCTTTGCTTTATATTTTGGCGGTCATATTGTGGGGGACCTGGCGGGGTACGAGGTTATTATCATGTTTGTACTGGGAGTCATATTAATGCTGGTGGAAGCCATTATGCCGGGTTTTGGAGTCTTCGGTATAGGCGGCCTGTTACTTACCCTGGTTGCCATAGTTCTGGCGGCCTCCACTGCGGAGGCTGGGATTAAAATGCTGGGGGTAGCTCTGCTTATGGCGGGGGTATTTCTTTTCTTCGCCCTACGTTTCCTTTCCCGACGAGGGATATTACGTCGCTTTATCCTGGAAGATGCAGAAAACCAGGAAAGCGGTTATGTGGCTCCTCTCGATCAACAGCATTTGGTGGAGAAAGAAGGGGAAGCCCTTACCCCTATTCGCCCGGCAGGGGCCGCCATTATAGAAGGCAATCGGGTGGATGTAGTTAGCGAAGGTGATTTCATTGAAAAGGGAGCAACCTTAACTGTGGTTAAGGTAGAGGGCACCCGTGTGGTAGTGAGAGAAGTAAAGTAAAAATACCCCCGGTTTAACTTTCGATAAACAAGAAGTATATGTCTTACACGGGAACCGTTTAAACCTTAGTTAAGACCGTGTATAGCACTTCAGCGCAAGGTTATTATATTAAGGGCATAAAAACGCCTTGGGGACAGGTTCATTTTCTTCTCTTTGGCCCTTTGCTTCGGGGTCGCTGGAGTAAGTCCCCGTCGGCTCCTCTTAATGGAAAAATTGCGCTTTAATGATAGTAAAAATGAAAATAATACTTAACAGGAGGGAAAAGAAATGGCAGAAGCCGGTGCTTTGTTTTTTTTGATCGCTGCGGTGCTGGTAGTTTTAGCCCTGGTGATAATTTTCAGCGTCATACCTCTGGGGCTTTGGATTTCAGCTTACGCTGCCGGGGTTAGAATCGGGCTTTTTACCCTGGTAGGAATGCGTTTTCGGAGAGTTATCCCGGCTCGAATAGTAGCTCCCCTTATTAAAGCCAACAAGGCGGGGCTGGATCTGGCGGCAAACAAGCTGGAGGGACATTACCTGGCCGGTGGTAACGTGGATCGGGTGGTTAACGCTTTGATAGCTGCCCAAAGGGCTAATATTGACCTTACTTTTGAGCGAGCTGCGGCCATTGACCTGGCCGGAAGGAAAGTATTTGACGCGGTACAGATGAGTGTTAATCCCAAGGTTATTGAAACCCCGGTAGTGGCGGCCATGGCCATGAACGGTATTGAAGTTAAGGCCAAGGCCAAGGTAACGGTCAGGGCTAATATTGACCGCCTGGTGGGTGGTGCCGGGGAAGAAACCATCATAGCCCGGGTAGGTGAAGGTATCGTAACTACTATCGGTTCTTCGGAATATCACAAACATGTGCTGGAGAATCCCGATACTATTTCCAAGACGGTTCTCAACAAGGGGCTGGATGCTGGAACGGCCTTCGAAATTCTTTCCATCGATATCGCTGACGTAGATGTAGGCAAAAATATCGGCGCCCAGCTGCAAACCGACCAGGCTGATGCAGACAAGCGCATTGCCCAGGCCAAGGCAGAGGAGCGGCGCGCCATGGCAGTGGCTCATGAACAGGAAATGAAAGCTTCCGTCCAGGAAAAACAGGCTAAAGTAGTGGAAGCGGAAGCCGAAGTACCGCTGGCCCTGGCCCACGCCCTCAAAGAAGGGAAAATAGGCGCCATGGATTATTACAACCTTAAGAATCTCATGGCCGATACGGAAATGAGAGAATCTATAGGCAAGTTCACCCAGGAAGAAGAAACGGAAGAAGACCAGGAATAATTCCGGGTTGATTAGGAGGGACACCGTGGAATCTCTCATAATTTTGATTATCATTATTGTGGTGGTTAACCTGATAAATGCTTTATCAGGGGAAAAGAAACGACAAGAGAGAACCCCTACAGTACCGAGAGACCGGGGGGTTATGGTCCCGCCCCGGGAGAAAAAGGATACTTCTACGGGGTTTAATGCTGAAGATGAGTACCCTTACCAGGGAACTCTGGGAACCAGTTACAGCCAGGACACCTATGGCCCGGGAGGGGATTGGCAGCAAATGCCTCGCTTCCGGAAAGAACAGCAAAGGAAAGCAGGAAAAACCGTGAGAGAGCTGAAAGGTCGTCTTTTCGGGGAGGACGAAGAAGCAGAGAAGGATGAAGGCGGGTACGGTTATGAAGGTCAGTTATCCGGTGCAGCAGAGAGAGAACCCTCGGAGGTGGAGCTTTTGGGCGATGTTTCCGGTTCCAAAGGTGAAAAAAAAGCATTTAATACCAAGCCTTACGCTCAGGGCAGAGAAAATGCCTTACTTGCATTGAATTACTCGCGTAATGAATTGATTAAGGGGGTTATCTGGAGTGAAGTCCTTGGCCCTCCCAGGTCACGTCACCCCCGGAGTCGTCGTCGCATTTAACTGACCTTGTATATCCCAGGTATTTTCTATTTGATAGACATAACAGAGAAAACCCGGATGAAAAATATCCGGGTTTTTTACTGGATATAAAATTTTGTCATAACCTTCTCTTTACTTCCATAGTACTGCTAGAGAAATTACTGATTAATCCAGGGGCTGAAAATATAAGGATGAAACTAATTCTTACCTTTAATCATCCTGCCACAGTCATCTTCTAAAGATTTCTACACGCTTAAGTTGATAAATCCCTTTTGATTAACTATTCCATATAGAAAGGAAATTTCCGGTGAAAAAAAAACGAAAAAAACCTGGATGGAAAGCAATAATGGCGGAAATTTTCGAGCTGCCCGAGGATATTTTGCTTAATTTGCCTCGCATGACATTTGTAGGGCAAAAGCGACTTTCCATAGAAAACCACCGGGGTGTTATTGAATATACCCGGGAGAAGATCAGGGTGGGGATGCGGGGCGGAGAAATAATTATTTACGGCAGGGAACTTCAAATGATTCGTTTCATGGCGGATGAAATACACGTGGGAGGTTCCATCGAAAAAGTGCACTTTGAGGAATAGGGGGAGGCTCGGGTGTGGATTATTAATATCTGGCGTTTCATCCAGGGTTATCTTTGCGTGGTAATCCGGGGAAGGGGAAGCGAACGCCTGGTGAATCAGGCGGTAATTAGAGGAATCAGGTTTTGGGAATTAAAAAAGAGCCACCGGGAAGTGAGCTTGAAAATCCCGGTAAAAAACTTCAAACACCTGCGCCCCCTGGCACGCCATGTTGGATGCCGAGTTCGCATCAGGGAGAAAAGGGGGCTGTGGTTCTGGTGGAAAAGAGGAAGAAAGCGTAAAGGTTTTTTATTGGGATTGTTATTTTTTTTGGTAGCCCTTTACGTAGCCTCCTTGTTTGTCTGGTTTATTCAAGTTACCGGCCTGGAAAATCTTGAAAAAAATGAAGTTCTGAGGGTGGCTGAACGGGCGGGGCTACAGACAGGTGTTTACCAGGGAAGATTGGATCTGGAGCAAGTTGAAAAAGAGATTGTTCTGGAGTTCGAGGAAATTGCCTGGGTGAATGTAAAGCTTAAAGGCTCCCTGGCGGAAATAGAAATAGTAGAACATAAAATACCGGAGTTTCCAGGGGATGTCCCACCACAGGACGGCAGGGCTGATCTGGTAGCATCAAAGGATGGTCTGGTTAAAGATGTACTGGTCCTGGAGGGAAAAGCCAAAGTTGAGCCGGGAGAAACTGTTTCCAAAGGAGATGTGTTGATAAAAGGTGAAAGGGTGGCAGAAATACCCGAGAACGAAGAGGAAGAACCGGAAAAAGAGCAGGTATTTCCCCGGGGAGAAGTAGAAGCCCGGGTATGGTACCAGGAGCAAGTGCCGATAGAAACACAAAGAGTGGAAAAAAATATTACCGGGGAAAGGAAAACCGCCAGGTACCTTAAAGCAGGTGAAAATATTTACCGGTTACAGGGTCCTGCATCGAGCCCGTACCAGAATTATAAGGTGGAGAAAACTACCAGGGACTGGAATAGATGGATATTCCGTCTCCCCCTGGAGTTGTTAACGGTTACTTATCACCAGGTAGAGGTAAAGAGAATAGATTTATCTTCACGGATAGCCCTCCAGGAAGCGCGGGGAAAAGCTCGCACCAAAGTAGAAAAACAACTTCCGGAAGAAGCCGAGGTGGTTGACAAGTCCTGGGAAAAAGTAAAAGAGAATGATAGAGATAAGATACGTTGTCTAGCAGAAACCATTGAAAATATTGCTGAAATTAGATATTATAATGACTATAAAAATAATAAATAGATGGGCTTTCCAGGAGTGGTAGTTGGAAAAACAGTTTGACGGAAACTTTTTTTACGGTTAAACTGTCATTAAGCTCCTGGTTTCTTATACTTTAAGTAACTGCTAGCCTGCAAGATTTAAGAAGAGCGGAGCCACGGGGACGGTTCGTAAACTTCCTCAAGCGAAGCGTAGGACCGTTAAGGTAAAGTCAGGGAACCGTCCCCTGTGGCTAGCGTATTGGCCTAAGCAGTTACTACTTTAATTTTTTCCCAAGGAGGCGCCTGTTTATTTGGATGGAAAAGCGCGGGAAAGAGTGGAACTAAAAAATGATGGAGAAGCTTTGCCTTTACTTGGAAAATTTGATGAGCATTTAAGCCTGGTGGAAGAAAGTTTTTCTGAAAGCAGGGTTATCCCCCAGGGGGAACAACTAATTCTGGAAGGTCCTCCCGAGCAGGTGGAAAGACTGAGTTTACTTTTTGAAGATCTGTTGCGCCTGGTCAGGAAAGGCCATTATATTACTTCTCGGGAATTTGAATACGCACTGCGTATGGCTCGCCGTGGGGAACTGGAAAGCCTGGAGGATATTTTTTCTGACCTGATCCTGGTAACTTCCCGGGGCAAACAGATCAGGCCCAAGACCTTTGGCCAGAAAGAATATGTAGAAGCCATGCGCCATCATGACATGGTACTGGGTATAGGTCCGGCAGGAACCGGCAAGACTTACCTGGCTCTTTCTATGGCCATTCATGCTTTAAAAAATCAGCAGGTACAAAGGATAATTCTTACACGTCCTGCTGTAGAAGCTGGGGAACACCTGGGTTTTCTCCCGGGCGACTTTCAGGAAAAAGTGGACCCTTACCTCCGCCCCCTTTATGACGGTTTGTTTGATCTTTTGGGGCTGGAAGCCTTTCATAAGTACAAAGAAAAGGGCACTATCGAGGTAGCTCCCCTGGCTTATATGCGGGGACGCACTCTGGATGATTCTTATATAATTTTAGATGAAGCACAGAATACTACTTCAGAACAGATGAAAATGTTTTTAACGCGCCTGGGGTTTGGCTCCCGGGTGGTGATTACAGGGGATATAACCCAGGTAGATTTGCCCCAGGGCAAATATTCCGGGCTAAAAGAAGCTGCTTACGTGTTAAAAGGAATAGACAAGATAGGAATAATATACCTGACGGAGAATGATGTGGTGAGACATCCCCTGGTGCAAGAAATAATAAGAGCATATGAAGAGTCTAGCTCTAAAAAGGGGTCTTGATATATGAGGGTGGTTGCCCCTGATTTAAAAAAAGTCTTGCTAAAACCGGTGTTTCTTACCCGAAGTGTCCGGTTACAGAAGCTTATGCTGGCCGGCTCCATGTTTTTAGTACTGTACGTGTTGCTGGCGCTGGCAGTATGGGACACTCTGGGGTTGGTTAGTGGTGGACAACCTGACTACCCCGGTTTTGTCGGATTGTTTTTGCTTTTGTTAATATTTTTTGGTTCAGTGGGTATATACCTTTATGTTTTAGAAAAGAATGTGTACCACGATCATGCTTTATTGTTATTGCTGGGCCTTATAATGGTTGTCACTCTTATATTTGCCATTGCTGCAGGTTATTTTTCCGAATTTCTTGCTCCTGTAGCCATGGGAGTTATTCTTGTAGCGGTACTTTTTAATAACTACCTGGCCATGCTTATTAACGTAATCCTGGCTTTGGTAGTGGGGTTGATTAGCGGAGGAGACATTGCAGTAATAATTATGGCTTTGATGGGCGGACTGGTGGCAATTTACAGCGTTTCTCGCTTGAGCCAGAGGATGGACCTGGTCAAGGCGGGGGTATATATTTCCGCCACCAACATCCTGGTAATAGTTGCCACATTCCTGCTTTTCAATGATATGGGACTGGAATACAGCATCATAACCGAGTTCGGTTACAGCCTTTTTTCAGGGGCGGGTAATGGCGTCCTGTCTTCTGTGGTAGCCATAGGGTTGCTTCCTTTCCTGGAAAGCGGTTTTGGGCTTACCACTTCGGTTACCCTCCTGGAACTTTCCAATCCCAATCAACCTATGTTGAGGAAGCTGCTGATGAAGGCGCCAGGGACGTACCATCACAGTGTACTGGTAGGGAATCTGGCCGAGGCGGCTGCGGAAGAAGTAGAAGCTGAGCCTCTCCTGGTGAGGGTGGGTGCTTATTACCACGATATAGGTAAAATAAACCGTCCTTACTTTTTTACAGAAAATCAGTTTTCCAGGGAAAATCCTCACAAGAAGCTATCTCCTAACTTGAGTGCACTTATTGTAAGCTCTCATGTAAAAGACGGGGTAGAAATGGCTTACCAGGAACGCCTCCCTGTAGTATTGATAGATATTATAAGGCAACATCACGGCACCAGCCAGATTTCTTTTTTCTATCAACAAGCCCGGGAGAACGGACGTGAGGATATAGGAGAAAAGAATTTCCGCTACGAAGGTCCCCTGCCCCAGACCAGGGAAGCAGCCATAATTATGCTGGCCGATGCAGTAGAAGCGGGAGTACGATCATTATCCCGGCCGGTGGGGGTACGTATCGAAGGGCTGGTGCGGAAGATAATCAAGGAAAAGCTAAATGACGGGCAGTTAGATGAGTGTAACCTTACCTTGAAAGACCTGGATAAAATAGGTGACACTTTTGTTTATATTCTTTCCAGCGTCTATCATACCCGGATAGAGTATCCGGAGAAAGAGCTAAAAGCTGAGATTGAGGGCAGGGCAAAATGAAGGTACAGGTAAGTTATACCGGTAGTGATGGCTTGTCATCCCGGGTAAAAAAACAACTTATGATGTTGTCCAGGGAACTTTTAAAAAAAGAAAGGCTATTTGGCGCGCAAGTAGGGATAGTATTGTGCGATGATGGTTACATCTCCCACCTTAACCTGAATTACCGGGGCCAGGAAGGCCCCACCGACGTATTAAGCTTTCCATTACTGGAACCCGTGGAATTAAGTAAATACCGGGGGGAATTCCAGGAATTTATGCTGGGTGAAATTTATATTTCTCAAACGAGGGCACTTTCTCAGGCCAACCAGAGAGGTATATATACTGTTCAGGAATTAAGGCGGTTGTGCGTGCACGGGTTGTTTCATTTGTTGGGTTTTGATCATAACGATAGAAGAAATGCCATTAGTATGAAATTAAAAGAAAGAAAGTTTATGAGGTGGGTTCAGTATCGACTGTTAAGGAGACAGGACTGGTATGAGGAGCTTGTCAAAAAGTTTTAAGTACGCTTTTAGCGGGCTGGGCTATTGTTTTAAAACTCAAAAAAACATGTTGATACATGCTATCATAGGAATCCTGGTGCTGGTTTCTGCCCTGGTTCTTAATATTTCTTCTACCGAGTTGCTCTTCTTATTGACGGCTGTCTTCCTGGTAATTATCCTGGAAACCATTAACACCGCCCTGGAAAAATCGGTAGACGTGGCCACTCGTGAGTTCAGCCCTCTGGCCCACGTGGCTAAAGATGTTGCTGCAGGGGCGGTTTTGCTGGGTGCGCTTTTTGCGGTTTTAGTGGGGCTGATAGTTTTGGGTCCACCATTAGCGGAACTTTTGTTATATTGACAATGTCTTACATATGTAATAAAATAGATTTAAAAAAGAAGGGATTTACTGCTGCTGCCTGGAGTATCAAAACATATGGAGGTTGCTAAAAAATGAAAATATTTGAGGGGGGTAAAGGTAAGCCGGGTGCAGTCATGATGGGGGCGCTTCTGGCGCTGCTTCTGGTGAACACGGTCCTGGTAGGGATTACTTTTAATCTGATAAGTGATCGTTATGCTCCTAAGGATACTCAGCTGGGCTACGAGCAAGAAGTCGCCAAAGATATCCTGGAATATAACCGTGAATTTGCTTCTGAACTGGAGGTGCTGGAACGTACCTCGGTAAAAGAAGCCCTGGCTCAATTTAATTATGAGATAGAAACGGCTTCCAGCAGTGATGACCTTACCAGCCTTATTATTAACCAGGGTAGAAGACTGGAAGAAATTATACTTAGAGAAGGGGAAATAAAACTTAAGGATCAGGTAGTTTCCGCGATCAATCAGGACGAAAAGGTAATGGAAATAGAGGACCCCAAGCTGCTGGCCCTGGAAATAGATAATGATTCTCTAAGTGTCAAACCTGAAGATGTACTGGAAGATGCTACGGTGGAACGTATTAAAGATAAATTTCATGCTAATAACCCTGGGAGAAACCAGGTAATTGAAGTAGAAATAAGCGGGGGGGAGGCACAGTTAACAGTTCCTTATAACCCCGTGGAGCATATCCAGTCTCTTAATGAAGAAATCGACGATCTAAGGCTTACTAACCGGGAACTAAGAGTCGAAGCAGGCTTTGATGAGATGAGAGGGGAAGGTATCAGGGTTATTCTATCCGACCGGGAAGATGCGGTAACTTCAGATGCCATTGTTCATGATAGCGACGTGAGGGATGTAGTTAACGAACTTTTTGATTCGGGAGCCAAGGGAATTGCCGTGGATGAACAGAGGTTAACGGCCACTTCTTCCATTAGATGTGCGGGCACCTTAATAGAAGTTAACGGAAAAAAAGTACCTATGCCGGTGACAATAGAAGCAGTAGGTGATCAGGAATTGCTAGAAAGCGGACTGGAAATTATTAAAAATTCCTGGCAGGTGAATCGTGAAATCGGTTTTGAGATAGAAAAGGTAGAGGAAATTAACCTCCCTTCCTATTGAAGCTACCAGGAGGCAGTTTAATGGAAAAATACCCCGCTGATAAACAAGCACTGCTTCAAAAAGCTATTATGGCTAGATCCCATGCATATGCTCCATATTCAGGGTTTAAAGTAGGAGCTGCTCTAAAAGGAAAAAGCGGTAACATCTACCGGGGAGCGAACGTGGAGAATGCTTCTTTGGGTTTGACGGTTTGCGCCGAAAGGTCAGCCCTGTTTTCCGCGGTTTCTGCAGGCGAGAAAGAGTTTTCAGCCATGGCAGTAGTTACTGACATTTCTCCTCCTGCCCAACCATGCGGCGCATGCCTTCAGGTAATAAATGAACTGGCGGGAGACATACCCCTGCTTTGTTTTAACCTGCAAGAAGAACAGATGCTGGTTTTCCTTTCCCAGCTGCTTCCCTACCCTTTTTCCACATAAAAACGTAACTACTTAGCCTGATAAGATTTAAAAAGAACGGAGCCACAGGGACGGTTCGTGAGCTTCCTAACTATAATTCCCCGGGCAAATAGTCACTGATTAGAACAGGTAGATATAAAGTATAGAGGCCAGGAAAGCAACCAGTATGACCGCTACAGTTATTCCAAAACCGGTAAGAGGGATCAAGAAAATGCTGCCAAAAAGGATTATAAAGAAAACAATGTTTATAAAAAGGGCCCGGTTACTTTTGCTTTTCCATTTCCTGGTTTCTTGTTCCGTTCCCGGCCTGGTAGGCTGGCTCATTTATTAGCACCTCCAATATTAAATCAATATGGCAAATAACCGGCTTATGAACTTTCCATCCCCTCTCGGCTGATTTCAATCTCATGTTATAGTGTTTAGAGGGGGCTGCTTCTAAGATTTGCCCGGCTAAAACTTGTCTGGATGTATGCGGGGCTTTATTGTGTGGGAATACGAACTATAAAGGTATTCCTTAGATTTTGCCTTACTCCTTAAGTTAGCTTGATCATCAAGCTAACCCTAATTAATTATAACCTACCTTTATTTGGATGTCGATAGTGGAAAAATCTTTTTAGGAGGAGGCAATATGTTCCGCTCGGGTTTTGTATCAATTACTGGCAGGCCTAATGTAGGAAAATCTACCTTGTTAAATGCCCTGGTAGGATTTAAAGCAGCTATTGTTTCGGACAAACCGCAAACCACTCGGAACCGTATCCAGGCAGTACTAAACCGGAAAAATTCCCAGGTAATATTCCTGGACACCCCGGGAATACACCGTCCCCGTAACAGGTTGGGTAATTTTATGCTCTGGAGTGCCCGGTCAACCTTCCAGGAAGCTGACCTTCTCCTGTTGATAGTGGACGGTACCAGCAGGCCCGGGGGAGGGGATACTTATATTACTCGCAGTTTGCAAGGGATATCTGTTCCGGTTTTTCTGGTGGTAAATAAAACAGATCTACTCAGGAAAAATCAACGGGAAAAACGCCTGGAAAGCTACCGGGAGTTGTATCCATTCCAGGGAGTATTTTCGGTTTCAGCTCTCACGGGCCATGGTTTAGAAGGTCTGGTGGAAGAACTGGAGGGCTTTCTCCCCGAAGGCCCCCGCTACTTCCCCCCTGATATGGTTACAGATCAACCGGAGGCTTATATTATTGGCGAGATAGTCAGGGAAAAATTACTTCTACTTACCAGAGAAGAAGTACCTTTTTCCATAGCGGTGGAGGTAGAAGAGATGAAGAAAAGATCTTCCCAAGACCTGGTTGAGGTGAGAGCTACTGTCTATGTGGAGAAAAATAACCATAAAGGAATCATTATAGGAAAAGGCGGCAACCTTTTAAAAATAGCGGGCAGCAAGGCCCGTGAGGAACTGGAAGCTCTGCTGGGTACACGCATTTATCTGGATCTCTGGGTTAAAGTAAAGCGGGACTGGAGAGACCAGGCAGGCTTTTTGAAGCAGATGGGCTTAAGGAAAGATTAGGTGTAAGCAAAGACTTCTCCCAGGCCTTTAACAGGAGCCGGAACACGAGAGAAAAAGAAGTTGCCGGCTAGGAGGTTTATTCTGTTGAAAACATGCAACACTGACACCCTGGTTTTAAGGACTCGCCCCCTGGGGGAGGCAGACCGGTTGGTGACCTTATTTGCCTGGAGAAAAGGCAAGATAAGTGCGGTAGCCCGGGGTGCCCGCAAAACTACCAGCAAACTTGCTTCGGGGGTGGATCTGTTTACCTATGCTCACATGGCACTCTACCGGGGAAGATCACTGTACACCGTTACCCAGGTGCAGGCCAAGCAGAGGTTTTCCACTTTTCATCAGGATCCCTTTCGTTACGGGTACGCTTTTTACTTTTCTGAGCTGGTAGATCGTTATCTGGTAGAAGGGGAGGGCCCGGAGGAATTGGGTAGCCTTTTGCTGGGATCATGGCGTTTTTTAGACGGGGGAGGTGACGCCAGGCTCCTGGCCAGGTTTTTTGAACTGAAGCTTTTATCTCTAAGTGGATACGCACCACGCCTAAATGAATGCACCGGATGTCTTGGAAAGCTGCAGCCGGAATATTTTAGCTTAAAAACCGGGGGAATGCTTTGTGCCGATTGTGGACAGCAGTTAAAAAATTTGTTTAAGGTCTCCCCGGGGAGCATTTCCCTGGCCAACTATCTGATAACCTGTTCTTTCCGGGAGCTTTCCCGGTTAAGGGCATCCCGCCGACAATTAGCAGAGCTTAAAAAAATCAACCTTTCCCTGCTGGCTTATTACCTGGAGATAAAAGAATGTCAATCATTAAAATACATGGAGCGGTGGGAAAAGAATACCGGGGTGGAATAAACTCCTGGTTTTAAAGTCAAAATAAAGATATAGATGGACTTTTTGAATATAATATCCGTTAACGTTCCTAGCTCAACGTCTAATCTCGTACTCAAGGCGTTGAGCTCAGGATTAAGATAATACGGGAGGCTGTATATGAATATCACCCTGGAAACCGTGGATGAAGTAAGACAAAGAAGCGGGGTTTCTTACCGGGAAGCTGTGGAAGCCCTGGATAAGGCTGAAGGAAACGTGGTGGACGCCCTGGTACACCTGGAAGAAAAGCAGGGTAACAGTAGTGCAGTTAAGGAAGGTATGCGCCGGGTTTATCAAACCTTACAAGAAATGCGCATGCAGTTTACGCTCAAAGACGGTTCTGTGATAGATATCCCTGTGAGCTGGGGGGCTATAGGTGCACTACTTTTTCCTAAATGGACGGCCTGGGGTATTATGGGAATGATGCTTTCCCAGGGCGCCATCCAGGTGAAGAAAAGTGACGGGAAATCTGTAAGTGAGAAACCGGTAAGGGCTGCCGGGAAAGAAGTACAAAATCAATCTAGTTAGGCCACCTCATGTTACCATATTTACCGTTCCAGAAAAAATATGGAACTGGAGAGGTTATTATATTGACATATACTATTTCATTTGATAAGTTTGTATAAAAGTACAGGCTGGCAAGGAAGGATGAAAAAGCCGTTTTATTAAAGGCCAGCGAACCGGGGATAGTGAAAGCCCGGCAAAGCGGCGATAGGCGCATCTGGAGCCTTTTACCTTGAAAAGTGGGCCAGCAAGGCCAAGTAGGGTGGAACCGCGGGAAACCTCCCGTCCCTATAGTACTCTATAGGAGCGGGAGGTTTTATATTTACGCCTGTTAGGCATGAAAAGCGAAAAGGAGGTTATACCGGTGGATTTACAAACCTTGACTGTAAGGTTACAGGATTACTGGATGAAGCAGGGCTGCCTTCTGTGGCAACCTTATGACGTAGAAAAAGGAGCCGGAACCATGAATCCTGCAACATTTTTGAGGACTCTGGGGCCGGAACCCTGGTCGGTCGCCTACGTGGAGCCATCTCGCAGGCCTGCCGACGGCCGTTACGGGGAAAACCCCAACCGGCTCTACCAGCATCTGCAGTATCAGGTTATCATGAAGCCTTCCCCTTCGAATATCCAGGAAAAATACCTGGAAAGTTTAAAGAGCCTGGGGTTAGAACCTCTGCAACATGACATACGCTTTGTGGAGGATAACTGGGAATCGCCTACCCTGGGAGCCTGGGGGCTGGGGTGGGAGGTTTGGCTGGATGGCATGGAGATCACCCAGTTTACTTATTTCCAGCAGGTAGGAGGCTTTGATGTAGAAGAAGTTTCGGTGGAACTAACCTATGGTCTGGAAAGGATCGCCATGTACGTTCAGGATAAGGATAATGTGTTCCATCTTGAATGGAAAGAAGGAGTTACCTACGGGGAGCTATTTCAAAAGGCTGAAGAAGAACATTCCAGGTACAGCTTTGATTATTCTCATACAGGCATGCTGCAGCAGTTATTTAACCTTTACGAACAAGAAGCTCGTCAGCTTTTAGAGCGCGGGCTGGTTTTTCCCGCTTACGACTATGTATTGAAATGCTCACATATTTTCAACCTGCTGGATGCCCGGGGAGCGATCAGTGTAACTGAAAGGACCGCTTACATAGCCAGGGTACGAAGCCTGGCACGCTACAGCGCTGAAAAATACCTTTTGCAAAGAAAACAAGCAGGTTATCCTCTTAAGAAAGAAGGTGAAGTCAGTGTCGAGTAAAGACCTGCTCCTGGAAGTTGGCTGCGAGGAGATCCCGGCTCGTTTTATGCCGGGAGCCCTGGAACAGTTGAAGGAAAAATGTAAAACCATGTTAAAAGAAAATCGTCTTAAATACGGGGAAGTTGAGACTTATGGAACCCCGCGCAGGCTGATTTTATTGGTTAAGGAACTTTCTACCAGACAGGAAGAAATCAGGGAAAAAATCAAAGGGCCTTCGCGAGAGCATGCTTATGATGCCGAGGGTAATCCTACCAGAGCTGCCCTGGGTTTTTCCAAAAGCGCTGGGGTGGAGGTAGATCGGCTGCAGATAGAAGAAATTAAAGGTACCGCTTATGTTATGGCCATAAAGAAAACACCCGGTGAGGCCACGGAAAAATTGCTTCCCGGCCTAATGATTTCATTGTTACATTCTCTTCGTTTCCCCCGTTCTATGTTTTGGCAACGTAAAGAGGTCCGATTCCCCCGCCCGATCCGTTGGCTGCTATGTCTTTTTGAAGAAGAAGTTGTCCCCTTTGAATATGCGGGACTTTCTTCCGGGAGAACTACCTGGGGGCATCGTTTTCTGGAGCCAGGCCCGTATGAAATAAGAGAGGGGCTTGATTATTTTCAAAAAATGGAAAACGCTTATGTAATACTGGATCAAACAAGGAGAAAAGAATCCATCAGGGCAGAGCTGAAAAAGGCTGCCGGGGAGAGCCAGGGGTATCCCCGGATAAAAGAGGAATTGTTGGATGAAGTCACTTTTCTGGTTGAATATCCGGTAATTATTAGAGGGGAATTCTCCAGGGAATACCTGGAACTACCCCAGGAAGTTTTGATAACTACCATGGAAGTTCACCAGCGTTATTTCCCGGTACTTTCATCTTCCCATGAAATTATGCCTTTTTTCCTGGGTGTCAGCAATAACCTGTCTGGTGATTACACCCGCAAAGGATATCAAAAGGTGCTTCAGGCACGCCTGGCTGATGCGGGTTTTTTCTACCGGGAAGATCGAAAAAAGAGCCTGGAAGAATACGTTCCGGACCTTAAAGATATGCTCTTCCAGGAAAACCTGGGCACTCTGTATGACAAAACTCAGCGAATTATGGAGCTGGTCCGCCTTTGGGGGAGTGACGAGAATTGCCCCTCTGATGAAGTAGATAGAGCAGTGAGAGCGGCATATCTTAGTAAAGCTGATCTACTTACCAGCATGGTATACGAATTTCCTGAACTTCAAGGGGTTATGGGCAAAGAGTACGGTGAACACAGTGGAGAGGACAAGAGGGTTGCACGGGCTATCCGGGAACACTATTTTCCCCGGTTTGCCGGCGACAACCTTCCTGAAAGTACAGAAGGTATCCTGGTATCATTAGCTGACAAAATGGATACCCTGACAGGCTGCTTTTACGCTGGCATTCAGCCCAGTGGCTCCCAGGATCCTTATGCTCTTCGCAGGCAGGCTCAAGGGATAGTCAGTATGCTCCTGGAGAAGGCTCTCTCACTTTCGATAAATAAACTTATAGAAGATACCCTGGAGGTGTTTGGGGAAAGGGTAAAAGATAAGAGTATTGCCGGCGGCAGTGCAGAAGAAATCCAAAAAAGCCTGGAAGAATTCCTGGAGCAGCGGGTAAGACATATATTCCAGGAGAAAAAACTCTCCTATGACGTAATAGAAACAGTCCTGGCGGTTTCTTACCGTTGTGTTTATTCTGTTTATCAGAAAGCAAAAGAGCTGGAAGCATCACTCCAGGAAGGAGAAGTACAAGAAATCCTGGAAGGGTACACACGGGTAAATAATCTGGCACGCAAAGCCGAAGCGTATTCGGAAGTTGACCCTTCCCTGCTACAGGAGCCGGCGGAAAAACAACTCTGGGAAAAACTTCAGGAGGAAAAAATACAGATTATAGAAGCTATAAAGAAGGAAAATTACCGTCAGGCTCTATTAACACTGGCAAAAATGAAGCCTTCTATTGACCAATTTTTTGATGAGGTTATGGTTATGACTGAAAAAAAAGAGCTTCGCAAGAATCGGCTGAGCCTTCTCCTGGAACTAAAAAAACTTTTCAACCTTTACGGGGAATTTTCGCTAATCCAGTCAACCGTTTAAAATTAAATGAATAAATATATTTAATAAAGCAGGAACAGGCTACCCTTATATAGTATATACAGTATTAGGCATCAAGCGGAAACAGGGTAGCCTGTATGCGCTTCAGGGTTTTAAGGGGGCGTAAGTTATTGAGTTAAACCAGAGACAAAAGAGAATACTGGAAATTGTCAAAGAAGCAGGACCTATATCTGGGGAGCAGATAGCTTCTCGTCTTAATATATCCCGTGCTGCTCTTCGACCGCATATAGCTATTTTAACCAAGACGGGCCTGTTGGAAGCACGTCCCCGGGTGGGTTACTTTTATGCGGGAAAAGAGAAAAGGCATTTTTGGCTGGATTATTTTGAAAGCATCAAAGTTGAAGATGTTAAGGCTGTTCCTGTAGTGATCAAGGAACAGACTTCTGTTTATGATGCAGCCGTTACCCTGTTCCTTGAAGAGGTGAGCAGTCTTTTTGTGGTAGGGGAAGAAGGAGAATTAAGAGGAACGGTTTCCCAAAAAGAACTGCTTAAAATTTCACTGGGAGCTTCTGACCTTACCAGAATGCCGGTAGCGGTGGTTATGAGCCGGAATCCCGGGATGGTTACCCTGGAACCGGAGGAGAACGTCCTGGAAGCTGCTGCTAAGATATTTGAATTTGACCTGGAAGCTTTGCCGGTAGTTAAGGAAAATGGCGACGGTAAAACTAAAGTTACCGGCAGGGTTAGCAAAACCACCCTGATTCGCCTGCTTACTGATATAGGGAAAAGTATTTAACGGGAGGTTAGGTATAGTTGAATGATCAAAAACCCGTAGTTTTCGTGGTTTCCGATTCTTTAGGAGAGACTGCTGAACTGGTGACCCAGGCAGCAGTAATACAGTATAACAGTGTAAACATAGACATCAGGAAAACACCTTTTGTAAAGGACGAAGAAAGAATTAAAGAGGTGGTAGAAGAAGCTTGTGGGGAAAAAAGCATTATTGTCTATACCCTGATTTCACCGGAACTGAGAGACACTCTGGAAAGAGAATCCATGAACAAAGAAGTAATAGCTGTTGATCTGTTAGGTCCCATGATGAATGCTCTTTCCAGTATTATGCCGGAAAACCCACGGCTGGAACCCGGGCTGGTACGCCGGCTGGACGAAGAGTACTTTCGTCGCATTGTGGCTGTAGAGTTTGCGGTAAAGTATGACGACGGGAAAGATCCCAAGGGACTGTTGCTCTCGGACATTGTCCTGTTAGGAGTCTCCAGGACGTCCAAGACCCCGTTGAGCATGTATCTGGCACATCGGCGTATGAAAGTAGCCAATTTACCTCTGGTTCCTGAGGTTGAACCTCCGGAAGAGCTTTTCATGGTTCCATCTCACAAAATTATAGGGCTTACTATAAACCCGGAACAGCTTCAAAAGATCAGGCGGGAAAGGCTTAACAGTCTGGGGTTAACATCCCGTTCCCAGTACGCTTCTATGGAAAGAATACTTGACGAGCTGGAATACGCCGATAAGATCATGAGGCGCCTGGGTTGCAGAGTGTTTGATGTTTCCGACAAGGCGGTGGAAGAGACTGCCAATAAAATATTAAACCTTGTTCACAGGGAGGATTACCTGAATGAGTAAAGAAAAGCAGGTGTACCTGTTTTCCGAAGGCAACGCTTCTATGAAAGAGTTGCTTGGCGGCAAAGGAGCTAACCTGGCGGAAATGATGCGTTTGGGACTTCCGGTCCCCCCGGGATTCAGTATAACAACTTCCGCTTGTAACCGTTATTTCCAGGAAGGTAATCAGTTAAACCGGGAATTAATAGAAGACGTGAAAGAAAAAATAGAGCTGCTGCAACAGGAAACTGGAAAAACATTTGGGGACGCGGAAAACCCTCTTTTGGTTTCAGTTCGCTCGGGGGCAGTGGTATCTATGCCCGGTATGATGGATACTATATTAAACCTGGGATTGAACACGGATACCACCGATGGTCTGGCCAGGGCTACGGGAGATCGGCGTTTTGCCCTGGATTGCTACCGCCGCTTTATCCAGATGTTTGGAGAGGTAGTTTTGAAGTTAGAATATCATCTTTTCGAGGAGGTTATTAAAAGAGAAAAGAAAAACAGTGGCGCAATTAACGATGCTGATTTAAAAGAAGCCTCCCTGGAAAAGATTATCAAAGAGTATCTGGAAAAAGTTGCACGACAAACCGGATCAGAATTTCCCCAGGACCCGTGGGAGCAGCTTTTTATGGCTATCAGGGCGGTTTTTGATTCCTGGAGCAATCCCCGGGCCAGGGTTTATCGCAAAGCCAACCGCATCCCTGGTGAACTGGGAACCGCGGTTAACGTGCAGGTCATGGTTTTTGGCAACATGGGCAATGACAGCGGCACCGGGGTAGCCTTTACCCGCAATCCCTCTACCGGAGAGAACCGGATCTACGGAGAATACTTGTTAAATGCCCAGGGAGAAGACGTAGTGGCTGGCATAAGAACACCTCAACCCATAGAGAAGATGAAGGAGGAGCTGCCCGGGACGTATCAACAGTTCATGGATGTGTGTTACAAACTGGAAGAACATTACCGGGATATGCAAGATATTGAGTTTACCATAGAAAAAGGCCAGCTTTACCTTCTTCAAACCCGTAATGGCAAAAGAACCGCCGGGGCAGCTGTTAAGATAGCTGTAGATATGGTAAAGAATAGCATTCTTTCCAGGCAAGAAGCCCTGACGAGAGTTACCCCTGAACAGATAGAACAGTTGCTACACCGGCAAATAGATCCCCGTGCCGAACTGGAGGTGCTGGCTAAAGGGTTACCTGCGTCTCCAGGTGCTGCTTCAGGAGAGGTGGTGCTGGATGCTGATACTGCCGAATCCCGGGCCAAAGAAGGGAAAAAAGTACTGCTGGTTCGCGCCGAGACCAACCCCGACGATATTCACGGCATCATTGCTTCCCAAGGGATTCTAACCAGCCGGGGGGGGATGACCAGCCATGCTGCAGTGGTAGCCCGGGGTATCGGCAAACCTTGCGTTTGCGGTTGCGAAAACCTGGAAATTGACCACCAACACCAAAAGATTTCTATGGGAGAAGCCATCATAAGTGAAGGTGAAAAAATCTCTCTGGATGGAGCTACTGGAAAAGTAATCCGGGGAGAAGTACCCACCATTAATCCGGTTATCGACGAAGATTTTCAGACTCTTCTGGATTGGGCGGATCAGGAGCGCTCCCTGGCGGTGCGAACTAATGCAGATACTCCCGAAGATTCTAAGAAAGCCAGGGAATGGGGAGCCGAGGGTATCGGGTTGTGCAGAACGGAACACATGTTTTTATCCCACGACCGTCTTCCTGTGGTTCAGGAGATGATTCTGTCTGAAAGGCCTGAAGATCGACAGAAAGCCCTGGACCGGCTTCTTCCCATGCAGAGGGAAGATTTTAAAGGTATCTTACGCGAGATGATTGGATACCCGGTAACTATTCGTCTGCTGGATCCCCCCCTCCACGAATTTCTCCCCGATCGAGAAGAGTTACTTCAGGAAATGGCCCGGCTAAAAGAGAAGGGTGAAAAGGAAAAGCTTCACCAGCAAGAATTACTCTGGCAAAAAGTAAAATCCCTTTATGAATTTAATCCCATGCTGGGTCACCGTGGTTGCCGACTGGGACTTTCTTATCCGGAGATTTATCAGATGCAGGTCAGGGCGGCGCTGGAAGCTGCCATAGAGCTTTTAGATGAAGGTATAGAGAGCCAGCAGTTGCTCCTGGAGATCATGATCCCCCTGGTAGGCCAGGTTAATGAACTTAAAGAAATGAGGAGCTTATCAGAGGAAATTGCGGGAAGTGTTTTTAGGGAAAGAGGCAAAAAAATCCCCTATACGGTGGGTACCATGATAGAACTACCGAGAGCCTGTATGACTGCAGATGAAATAGCCTTAGATGCTGACTTCTTTTCATTTGGAACCAACGACCTTACCCAGACCACTTTTGGTTTCAGCCGGGACGATGCGGAAGCCAAATTCTTACCATTTTATTTGCAGCAGAAAATAATAAAAGAAAACCCCTTTATGCAACTGGACCTTGACGGGGTAGGGGAACTTGTCCGGATGGCCTGTAAAAAGAGCCGGGAAACTAAAAGCGCTATCAAGCTAGGTATCTGTGGCGAGCATGGGGGGGATCCTTCTTCCATCCACTTTTTTCACCAGGTGGGACTGGATTACGTTAGCTGCTCCCCCTTTCGGGTGCCGGTAGCCCGGTTGGCCGCAGCGCAGGCTTCCCTGAAGGAGCGATAGAGGATAATCCTTATTAAGGCTGGTAAAGACCAGAAAAAAATAATCTGAAACTTTGTATGCCGAAATGAAAGATAGCTCGAAATCCCTGGAGGGAAGGGTTTTTCTCCCAGGGTTTTTACGGGTGGTTAAAGAAATCTGTTATACTTCCCATGGCCTGTTGCCAGAGTCCGCTGAAAAACTCTTTAGCCTGGTCCCAGAGATGAGCGAAAAAGCCCAATCTTTCCACATCCTGTCCGGATTCCAGAACAGATTCTATTACTGCTTCGCCTTCGAAATAAACCGTAATTTCTGCCAGCAAATCTCCCTTTTCTACCGGGGCACTTATTTCTTCAGAGAGAGTTATTTCTAGATCAATTTTATCCTCCTCACCCTGGGGTATGGCCAATTCCAGGGGCTCAGTAGCATGTAAAGAAACAGTTTTGTCAGAACCCCGTTCTATCGGTGCTTCATCAACGGCTTCGCCGACCGAGGAGATGGTATACTTCTCGTATTCGTTAAAACCGAAATTTAAAAGGGTCATGCTGTCCTCTTTCCTGTGTTCGTCTTTGTCAGTGTTTAAAACTACCGAAATAAAACGCAGCCCGTCCCTTTCTGCTGTGCCAGCAAGGCTGTACCCCGCTTGATTGGTCCATCCGGTTTTTATCCCGTCGGCTCCCTGGTACTCTCCCAAAAGAGGATTGCGGTTGTCCTGGGATATATCTTCCTCTTCCGTAGTATACCTGGCATCAGTGGCAAAACTGCTTTCCCCCTGAAGTTGAGCAGCTTCCGGGTAGTTCTCGATAAGATGTTGGGAAAGCCTGGCCACATCTTCCGCGCTCATATAGTGATCTTCATCATGGAGACCGCTGGCGTTGGTAAAAGAACTATTATCCAGGCCCAATCCCCTTGCTTTTTGGTTCATACGCTGTACAAACCCTTCTTCGCTGCCGTACAGGTGTTCCGCCACAGCTACACAGGCGTCGTTAGCGGAAATAATGGCGATACCTTTAATCAACTCTTCGAAGGGTACTTCACGATTAATCTGCAAGAACATTTGGGATCCGCTGGTTTCCCAGGCATTACGGCTTATAGTGACTTTATCATCCCACTCTACATCCCCGTTCTCCAGGGCTTCCATGGCAACGGTCAGGGTCATTATTTTAGTAAGACTGGCAGGTGGAAGAGGCTTCTGAGCATTATTTTCATAGAGAATACGTCCCGAGTGAGCATCCATCAGTATAGATGTTTCTGCTTTCAGGGAAAGGTCATCTTCGAATTCATCTGCAGCTACAGTGGGAGCTGCTGCAGAAAAAAGCCATGCCAGGATAGCAATACCGGAAATTACGGCTTTATAAGTCTTAAATTTCTGCAAAGTACCTAACCTCCTATTTTTTTTAGTTAAAATATACGTAAACCGCTAAAGGTATTACATAAAAACATTCCCCAGACAAGACATGATCATACACAAATTTAGAATATTTCTTTTTCTCTAGACTTCTTTGAAAGTTCAACTGACTCCTCTATCATTGATCAATCTTAAATATAATTTTCCCCTTCGCTCCGGGGTCGCTGTTCAAAGTAGTTACAATATAATTATAATACAAAAGCCGGTAGATTTACAGTTGTTTTGATTAACAATAAATGGTGTGCCCGGTTAAGCCTGGTATATCAGAATTAATAATTTTTGCTCCCTGGGGACAGGTCCACGGCTTTCTCTTCGTCCCTGCACTTTGTTTGGGAGACTTCCGGGTCGGTTCCTATCGGGGAGGGAAATGCAGCCCGATTATGTTGACAATTAACTGAATATTCCCTTTTATTCTCTAGAAATAATTATTTCTATCTATGAAAAAGGAATAGTTCCCCGACATATAGAAATATAAAAAATATAAACCTAAATAATTAAACTTATAGGATAAAGGAGTGATACTGTTGCCTCACCATTTCCAACAGGATAACCATTGCTCTACGGAGCAGGTTCCTCCTTGCCAGGCGGCATGCCCGGTACACCAGGAAGTAAGGGATTATCTTTTTAGTATTGCTACCGGTAATTTTGACGAAGCTATGAACATAATAAGGAAAACCAATCCCCTTCCTGGTATTTGTAGCACTATCTGTGCCCATCACTGTGAGGATGAGTGCCGCCGCCAGGATGTGGATAAGTCCCTTTCTATCAGGGGTTTAAAGAGGTTTGCCGTGGAGAAAGGAACCCCTGAAACGGTCAAGCCCCCTTCTCCGGATCCTGCTAAAAAAGTAGCTGTGGTAGGAGGAGGCCCCAGCGGTTTGACCGCAGCCTGGGATCTGACACTGCAGGGCTGTGAGGTTACCGTTTTGGAAAAAGAAGAACTTATTGGTGGAGCGGTAAGACATTATATTCCCCTCTACCGGCTTCTTGATGAAGTCATGGATAAAGACGTCAAGGAGCTGGAAAAAGCGGGGATCAAGTTTCAAACGGGGACAGAAGTAGGTAAAGACATAACGCTTTCCCAGTTAAAAGAACAGGGGTATAAGGCCATTCTTATAGCTACGGGGCTGCCCAAGAGCAGGCGTCTCCCCTTGCCGGGTGCCGACCATGATGGAGTTCTGGAAGCATTGCCTTTTTTGATGCAGGTTAAGCGAGAAGGTTTTAATTTTAAAGGGAATCCCACCGTGGTAGTTATCGGAGGAGGTAACGTGGCCATGGATGTGGCCCGTTCCGCGGTGCGCAGCGGTGCAGGCAAAGTCAAAATGGCTTGCCTGGAATGCGATGAAGAGATGCCGGCTTTCCCCTGGGAGATAGAAGAGGCCAGAGAAGAAGGAGTAGAGATGCACCCTTCATGGGGGCCTAACGCAGTAAAATCAGAAGGTGACAGAGTTACGGGGCTGGAAATCAAAAAGTGCACTTCCGTGTTTGACGAAAATGGAAGGTTTAGTCCCAATTTTGACGACAGCCAGTTAAAAACTCTGGAAGGCGATGTGGTTATATTTGCTATAGGTCAGGCGGCGGATCTGGAAGCGCTTGGCCAGGAAATAGAATTAAACGAAAGAGGCAACCTGGTTTATGACCGCCAGACCATGGCAACGGCTATGGAAGGGGTATTTACCTGCGGAGAAGTGGCCCAGGGGCCGGGGACGGCAGTGCAGTCCATGGCATCGGGGCGTCAAGGTGCTATGGCAGTAAAGGCATACCTGGAAGGTAAAACTTTCGTGGTGGATGCGGTGGAAGATCCCGAACCGGCAGAAAAACTGGCCAACAAAGTAGTTGAAAAAGTGTTACCCCGGGAACGCCAGGAATTACCCCTGGCTCCGGCAGAAGAGAGAGTTAAAAACTTTGAACACATTGAAAACGGGTTTTCCCTGGAGCAAGCTCTTCAGGAAGCCCAGAGGTGCCTGGGGTGCCTGGCAGGTGCAGAGAGGATAGACGAATTGTGTGCTAACTGCCTGACCTGTTTAAGGGTATGTCCCTATGGTGTTCCGGTAGTGAACGAAGAAGGCACTGTTTCCATCAGAAACGAGCAGTGCCAGGCCTGCGGCCTCTGCCTGGGGATCTGCCCCGCGGTAGCCATCCAGTTCCGGACGGAGATGGTGGAAGCAGCTAACCATCGGCTGGAAGAAGCGGCCAGGAAAATATCGAAGTCCTCCAGTCCATCTTTGCTGGTAATTAACTGTTCTTTTGGGGCTTTTGCAGAGCCTGAATTTAAAGAGCAGGTTGCTTCTAAAACTAACGTGGAATCGGTGAGCTATCCCTGTGTAGCCAAAGTTGATTCGCTGCAACTACTCCAGGCCCTTGAAACAGGAGTTGATGGGATACTGGTAGCAGGGTGCAGGGACCAGGAAGAATGCACCTTCCGTGACAGTTACTACTGGACGGAAAAGCGGGTAGGCCATGCCGGAAAATTATTGGAAGAACTTGGGATTGAACCTGAGAGGCTTATACTGAAAACGCTTACCAGGGAAGAGGTAAAAAATATCGCCGGGGTAATTGATGAAGCGGAAGAAACCTTGAAAGAGCTGGGAACCAGCCCGGTAAGTGTATAAAATACGGGCTTATAGCAGTTAGACAAGATACCCGTTTCCCCGGTTGTGCGGAAACGGGTATCTTTCTTGCCCCGGGATTTTCAAATTAACACTGAGGTGAGCTGGTTTGGTAATTCGCCGGGAAGCCGAACACTGGGAAAAAAGACATCTTTCCGGGCGTGCCCTTTTAAGCAGCGCCAGTGCCGGAAGAAAAAACCAGGAGACCCCCTGCCAGGTACGCACCTGTTTTCAGAGGGATAGGGATCGTATAGTGCATTCCAAAGCCTTTCGTCGTTTAAAGCATAAAACCCAAGTATTTATAGCTCCCGAGGGCGACCATTACCGGACCAGGCTTACTCATACCCTGGAAGTTTCCCAGATTGCTCGTACTGTGGCCCGGGCGTTAAGATTAAACGAGGATTTGGTAGAAGCAATAGCCCTGGGGCATGATCTGGGTCATACCCCTTTTGGGCATGCTGGTGAGGCAACCTTGAATAAACTTATGCCTCAAGGATTCAGACACGAGGAGCAAAGCCTGAGAGTCGTAGACCATCATGAACAGGGGGAAGGCCTTAATCTTACCCTGGAAGTTAAGGAAGGTATTTTAAAGCATACCGGTAAAAACATTCCAGTTACCCTGGAAGGGCAAATAGTCCGCCTGGCTGACCGTATTGCTTATATCAATCATGATATCGATGACGCTTTGCGGGCAGGTATCATTTCCCTGGATGATTTACCATCCCGGGGATTAGAAGTGCTGGGGGGTACTTCTTCCCGGAGAATTAACGCCATGGTTTATGATCTTATTGAAAACAGCCGTAAAGCTGAGAGGGTAGACATGAGTACAGGCATGCAGCAAGTGATGGAAAAATTACGAGCTTTTATGTTTGAAAATGTTTACACCGGTTCTGCAGCCAAGATTGAAGAACCCAAGGCTAAATTAGTAGTAGAGCAGATATTCAAGTATTTAATTGAATGTCCTCATTGTCTTCCCCAGTACAGGGAAAACATGATCCGGGAAGATATTATACAGGAAACCTGTGACTACATTGCAGGTATGACTGACAGGTTTATTATTAGCCTTTACCAGGAATACTTTGTTCCCCGACCCTGGGAATATTAAGTGGTGTGGGTCGGCTTATCGTCTGGTCGTATCGTGGGCCTGGTTGCGGCTCAGCCTTCGGTCTTAAGCGGGTAACCCCGACAGTTGCAGGCACTCAACTGATTAAAAAGAGGCAGTTGCAGTGCCGGCTCCGGGTTATTTTATTAACTTGTATAAAAGTTTACTTTTTAAGAAGGAATATCATAAGAGGTGTAGAATATAATAAAAAAGGTTGCATAAATCTACTTAATCTCACTAGTATATCTTTAAAAAGATTATTTGGCAACCCTGGAAGGAGGGCGAGTAGCTCGCAATTAGCAAAGAATGGCGAAAGCATAGCTATTTATTTGAGCGCCTCGTCTCCACAGGGATGGGGTTTTTCATTTTTGGAGTTATTTTCTGCCCAAGAAAGGAAGGCAGGTGACGGGGATGGCAGTTAATACGGATTCCACCGTTGATCAGATAAAAAGCCGTTGCGACCTGGTGGACCTGATAGGGGAGTATTTGCGCCTGGAAAAAAAGGGAAACAACTACGTGGCTCTTTGCCCTTTTCATCAGGAAAAAACACCTTCCTTTACAGTATCACCGGAAAAGCAGCTTTATTACTGTTTTGGCTGCGGAGAAGGCGGGGATCATTTCAAGTTTATCCGCAAAATGGAAAACCTGGATTTCCCTGAAGCTTTGCGTCTCCTGGCTCAAAAAACGGGGATTACTTTGCCTGAGAGAAGTAGCTCTACCACCGGGGCAAGCATTATGGATAAGTTGTTTGGTCTTAACCATTTGGCCATGCAATTTTTCAGTTACGTGCTTAACTCCACCGGGGAAGGGGAAAGGGCACGGGAGTATTTAAATAAGCGTGGTATAAATAAAAATGCCGTGGACCGGTTTAAACTGGGTTTTGCCCCTGACCGCTGGGATGCATTCTTAAAAGTAGCTCAAAAAAAGGGATATAATGAAGAATTATTGTTAAAGGGCGGTTTGATAGCTTCCCGTAAGGATAATACCGGCTACTATGACAGGTTTAGGAACCGGCTTATGTTTCCCATTATGGACTTGAGGGGAAGGATAGTTGGTTTCGGAGGCAGGATACTGGAAGAGTCTCGCCGGGCTCCCAAGTATCTGAATTCTCCGGAAACCCCCCTTTTTGACAAGGGTAAGTATCTATATGGTATTTACCAGGCTAAAGAATCCCTCAGGAAGCAAGGCCAGGCAATCCTGGTAGAAGGATATACTGATGTCATAGCGTTACACCAGGAGGGATTGGACAATACAGTAGCAACCCTGGGCACAGCGTTAACGCCTGCGCAGTCCAGGTTATTGAGGCAGCAGGCTGACAGTGTGGTCACTGCCTTTGATTCCGACGAAGGAGGGCTTTCTGCTACTTTACGGGGTCTAGGCATTCTTCAAAAAGCTGGTTTGCAGATAAAAGTAGCTGACTTCCCCTACGGCAAAGACCCCGAGGAGTATTTAAAAGAAAAAGGCCGTGATGCCTTTCAAGAATTAATAGAAGGCTCCGAGCCCCTTATGGATTACCAGTTTAGGCTCTTGCGACAGAAATACGATTTGAACAGTGCTGAGGGCAAAAACAAATTTGCTGAAGAATTTTTTGCTGTGCTGAATGAATTTTGCAGCGAGCTGGAAAAAGAACACTATTTAAAGCAGGCGTCAGAAGTGCTAAAAGTAGCAGAAGGAGTTTTGAGAAACGAACTTAAAAAATACCAGCGCAGAAAGAGGGTACCAGAGAAAAATAGTAATAATCTGAACATAAATGGAAAAAATAATGTTATTCAGGACCATGTTTTAGATCCGGCGGAAGAACTTCTTCTAAAACTTTTCTTAAGTTATGAAGGAGTCTTGGAAAGGATTGGCGAATTCCAAAAGACCAGCCCGGATAATCAGGATGAAGTAGATTTTTTTTCAAAAGACATGCAAAAAATTATAGAAGCTTGTAGGAATTTAAAAGAAAATGGCGAAAAAGTAAGGGTAAGCTCTCTTTTAAATAAAATCAGTGATGAGTTCATGCAAAAACTTATTACCAGGGCATCTTTTGATAGCAGGTGGGGAGATTTAAGCCCGGCAGAAGTAAATAAGATGACCGAAGATTGTATCCGTAAACTTAAAAAAACGCGCTTAACGGAACAGCGGGTGAAAATAGAATCTGAAATTAAGAAACTAGAACAGAGCGGTGACAGGCAGAAGATTAAAAAACTATTACAGGAATGGGAGAGCTTGAAGCGGAAAGAAAGGGAGCTCTATAGTGGCCTAGAGAAGGAGGGGTGGTCTTGGTGAGAGAAACGGAAAAATTAGCTTCTATGGAAGAAGCACAGCAGGAGCTGCTGGAACGTGGAAAGAAAAAAGGCGTTTTAACTTATAAGGAAATAATGGATACCCTTCAACCGTTTGAACTTACGGTAGACGTCCTGGAGGATTTGTACGACAAGCTTTCTCAATCCCAGGTAGATATAGTCGAGGAAGCTGGTGAAATGCCCGTAGCCGATCAGGATAAGAACAAGGAGCTCCTGGAAGAAGAAAAAGAAGAAGAAAAAGAAGAAGAAAAAGAAGAACTGGATATTTCTCTGCCGGAAGGCATTAGCATAAATGATCCTGTCAGGATGTATCTCAAGGAAATTGGAAAAATCCCCCTCCTGTCTTCCGAAGAAGAAATAGAACTGGCACGTAGGATTGAACAGGGGGATGAAGAGGCTAAACGTCGCTTGGCAGAAGCAAACTTGCGCCTGGTCGTTAGTATAGCCAAGAAATACGTGGGCAGGGGCATGCTCTTTTTAGACCTTATTCAGGAAGGGAACCTGGGTCTTATCAAGGCAGTGGAGAAGTTCGACTTTAGAAAAGGTTACAAGTTCAGCACCTATGCCACCTGGTGGATCCGCCAGGCAATTACCAGGTCAATCGCCGACCAGGCCCGTACCATCAGGATTCCTGTTCATATGGTGGAAACTATTAATAAACTTATCAGGGTGTCCCGGCAACTGGTTCAGGAACTGGGCCGGGAGCCTTTGCCGGAAGAAATCGCCCGTGAAATGGATATATCCGAGGAACGGGTAAGAGAAATTTTGAAAATAGCCCAGGAACCAGTATCCCTGGAAACTCCTATCGGAGAGGAAGATGACAGCCACCTGGGAGACTTTATTGAAGATCAGGAAGTTCAGGCCCCTGCAGATGCAGCTGCTTTTGAGCTTTTAAAAGAACAGCTGGAAGATGTCCTGGATACGCTTACTTCCAGGGAAGAAAAAGTGCTGCGCTTGCGTTTTGGCCTGGAAGATGGACGCCCCCGTACCCTGGAGGAAGTGGGGCAATACTTTGGGGTGACCAGGGAACGTATACGGCAAATAGAAGCCAAGGCCCTGCGCAAGCTGCGTCATCCCATGAGAAGCAAGAGACTTAAAGACTATCTGGATTAGATTATAAAGCGTGTCTATAATGTAGCCAGGCTAAATAATACCTGTTCAAAATTTATTGTAACTGCCCAACCTGCAAGATTTAAGAAGAGCGTTAAATTTATTTAAAGAGTGGTTAAAAGTTTCTTGACGTCAACGGGGTAATTAAGTATAATATTACTTGCGTTGCCGATGCTCCTCAGTAGCTCAAAGGTAGAGCGACCGGCTGTTAACCGGTAGGCTGCAGGTTCGAATCCTGCCTGAGGAGCCAAATTGGGCCCATAGCTCAGCTGGCAGAGCAACCGGCTCATAACCGGTCGGTCCTAGGTTCAAATCCTAGTGGGCCCACCAGCAAATTAAGGCCCCTTCGTCTAGACGGTCAGGACACCAGCCTTTCAAGCTGGAGACAGGGGTTCGAATCCCCTAGGGGTCACCAGAAAAAATTTGAAAAAGCAGAAAGCATCTGCCAAAAGGCAGGTGCTTTCTGTATAGGAAAACTTTTTACGCTTTATTTGAGAGCTTCCTGCAAAACAACATTAGCTTTTGTTAAGAAAGTATTTGTCGATACAAGCAGGAATTTAAAGTCAAGAAGAAGAATTAATAAACGCCTTGTTTAAAGTAGATATGTGGTATCATCGGTTACTTTGAAAATGATAACCGGCTTATTTGTCAGTTAATTTAAAAGAAACCAGATGAGGAGTTAAAATAATGGAGTTAGAAATTATTATTATGCAGGCAATTTTTGAATTACATGGCCAGCTTAACTGGTTAGACAGTTTCTTTTTTTACCTGGCGGAATACTCTTCTTATTTTTTTGCATTAATCATGATGGCGGTTACAGGGTACATAATATATGGTAAATTAAAGCAATATGAGTGTTGTCGGTTGGCTTATATCTATATCTTACCTGGCTCATTGCTGGTAAATCATGTGGTAAGAGAAATGGTGACCCGCGAGAGGCCTTATGCAGTTCTGGAAGAATATAGCGCCATGGTTTCCCCTCTTTTTCAATTTTACGGAGATTCTTTTCCCAGTAACCATGCTTGCGCTTGTTTTGCTATAACCCTTATTGTCTACCTGGTTCATTCTAAAGCAGGGTGGTGGTGCCTTGCACTTTCTGTATTTGTATCTATATCCAGGGTATACACGGGGGTACATTTTCCTTCTGACGTTTTAGCAGGAGGGTTGGTGGCTGTTCTTATGTTTTATTTACTCCACTGGAAAATTAGCCCTGTCGAGAATGTTAATACCAAATGCTTCTATTTCATTCTTTCTAGAATAAGAGTTTTAAATGTCAGGTACGGATATATTTTTTCTCGTTTAAGGTTTAACAAATCACGTTCAACCGGTAAAGATTATACGTCCCTTTCTTGATAGGCTTTTTTGGGTTTGGTAATCACATACCGGCTCTACTATTTAACAGAAAACAGCATTTTAGACCACTTCAGGGGACAGGTCCCGTCCCCGTGGTTCTACTTTTGTTAAATCATGCAGGCTAAGTAGTTTCTATGAAAAAAGGAAGGGTATAACCCTTCCTTTTTTTAGTATCAAGCAGGAAATATTACAGGGAATAGTGAATCTGTTAATTATAGAAATATTTTCATTAAGCATTTTACTGCTTTCTGCTGGTGCCGCCGCACCAGCAGCGGCAGCGTCGACTTCCACTTACATGCCACAGTATTAAGTCAAGTTATAAATCCTGCACGCTACGAATTATTATGCTGTACTTCCCAAAGACAGAGAAGCAAACATGGTTAGATAATATTATTTGTTACTAATCAGCTATAAAAGTACGGCTATGGCAACCACTCACTTTATGCCGATGTCGCCGACCACACTACCGTTTTTAACCTTTATATAGGCTGAGTAGTTACTATATTTTATCAAAAAGAGTCAGGAGGGAACTTTATGGCAAGGCTATGGTCGGGGAATGAAGCTATTGCCAGGGGGGCCTATGAAGCAGGTGTGTCTGTAGCAACAGCATATCCTGGCACTCCCAGTACTGAAATACTGGAGAATATCTCCAGGTACCGGGACGCTATTTATTGTCAGTGGGCTCCCAATGAAAAAGTGGCTTTAGAAGTGGCGGTAGGGGCTTCCCTGGGAGGGGCAAGGACCCTGGTGGGAATGAAACACGTAGGTTTAAACGTAGCTGCAGACCCTTTTTTGACTTTTGCTTATACCGGAGTTAAAGGTGGAACGGTAGTGGTTACAGCAGACGACCCCGGAATGCACAGCTCTCAAAATGAGCAAGATAACAGGCATTATGCCAGACTGGCTAAAGTGCCCCTGTTAGAGCCTTCCGATAGTCAAGAAGCCAAAGAATTTGTTATACGTGCTCTGGAAATAAGTGAAGAATATGATACTCCGGTGATACTCCGCTCTACCACCAGGATTTCACATTCCAAGACGGTGGTCTACCCGGCGAAAAGGGTGGAAGTGGAAGGAGAGGGGGTTAAGGAATTTGAAAAAATCCCTGAAAAGTATGTGATGGTACCTGCCCATGCCAGAAAACGCCGCGCTGCTGTAGAAAAGCGAATTAAAATACTGGAACAACTGGCCGAGAACATAGATTTAAACCTGATAGAATGGAACAGCAGAAAAATAGGTGTAGTAACCTCCGGAATTTCGTATCAATACGTGAAAGAAGCCCTGCCGGATGCGTCAGTGCTTAAGTTAGGGTTTTCCTACCCTGTGCCTCAACAAAAAATCCGGGAGTTTGCTTCTCAGGTGGAAAGACTTTATGTAGTAGAAGAGCTTGACGCCTTTCTGGAAGAATATATTAGAGCCATGAAATTGGACGTAACGGGAAAAGAAAAACTTCCGGCTTTGTATGAGCTGAATCAGTCCATATTGCGAGAAAAACTATTGGACGAAAAACTAGAACCCGATGATGCATTAGAAGTAGCTTTACCCCGGAGGCCGCCGATCCTTTGCCCCGGATGCCCTCACCGGGGAATTTTATACGTATTAAGTAAGTTAAAGCTTGTGGTTATGGGAGATATAGGGTGTTACACCCTGGGAGTAGGCCCCCCGCTCGCTTCTATAGATTCATGTGTTTGCATGGGAGCCGGCGTCAGTATGACCTTTGGGGTAGAACTGGCCATGAAAGAAAACATAAAAAATAAAATGGTAGGCGTTATTGGTGATTCAACTTTTGTTCATTCAGGTATAACATGCCTTATTGATATTGTTTATAACCGGGGGGCTTCCACCATTATTATTCTGGACAACCGGACTACTGGAATGACCGGACACCAGGACCATCCGGGGACTGGAAAAACCTTGATGGGCGAAGAAACAACCCGGCTGGACCTGGAAAAGTTATGTAAAGCAATTGGCGTAGAGGAGGTGCCATTAGTTGATCCCTATGACCTGGAAAGCGTGGAAGCAGTAGTAAAAGCAGAGACGGCAAAAGATAAACCATCGGTAATTGTGGCTCGCC
>Ga0207421_10000649_pt1 | contig 44544 bp, 37 predicted proteins | sample SodLakKL_010_SED_4_FD_187542 | JGI IMG/M metagenome (GOLD analysis project Ga0207421, IMG submission 187542) | Alkaline sediment microbial communities from Lake Tanatar, Kulunda Steppe, Russia - 8KL_010_SED (SPAdes) (version 2) | ecosystem: Environmental > Aquatic > Non-marine Saline and...
ACTAATACTCAAATCCTGACCCTTCGGAAATCCAACAGGGGAGTTAACAACCAAAATACCCGCCACCCAAACAAATGGTAACAGGGGTGTTCACACTAAAAGGAACCCAAAACTCGTATAGACTCCGAAATTACCTATTTGAATCCGTTTTTTTCCATTTCTTCGTCTACAGTCCTGATGAATTTCTTCGCCCTTTCAGGAGTTTCGGTCATTTTGCTGATCACTATCAAAAGGACGGTTGAAGTAATCAGCCCCCAAACGGGAGGCCACACTCCCAGAGGGTTCCATCCCGACACATACAACGCTCCCGTCAACGCACCCGCGATTAGTATGCTCCACATCGATCCTTCAGCCGTGGACTCCCTCCACCAAAAAGCGGCGAAGAAAGAGGGTACGGCTACGAGTAGGCCACCTGAGGCCATGGCTGAGAGGACCGCTATTAGGTCGAACCTTCCCTGTGCAAAAAGTATGCAGATCAACAGAATAATGACGATGATTCCTCTACCGATGTTTACTCTCCTACTTTCGGACATTTCGGGCTTAACAGACTTCAAGATATCTTCGGTCCCCAAAGAGCTCAGAGTCAGTATTACAGATCCCAACGTTGAGGTAGCGGCCGCGAATATCCCTGTGAAAGTCACGAGACCGAGCACGGTCGGGACGTGACCGAGAAGGCTGGGCATCGCCTCGTCCGCCGAGGCGAAGGCCGGGATGATTCCCGACTCCACCAAGTTGAAAATCGAGAATCCAAACAGGGTAGTCATAACCGTGTAGACGAGGGCGAATAGAGAGAACCCAACTATCATTATCTTTATACTCCTGATGTTTTCGCTTACAAACATTCTCTGAGAAACCTGAGGATTGCTTATTGCAAAGAACGCCCACGGGAGAGTCATGCCGATAAATCTGTGTATACTCCAGTTTATCCTGAGAAGTTCGGAAGATTCGGCCTCAATAGCAGTGAAAAATTCTATCGGACCGCCATAAAAATGGTAAAAAACGAAAAAGAGCAATACAAGGCAGGTCACTAACATCGTGATACCTTGAAATGCGTCGGTCCAAGCCACCGACTTGAATCCGGCAGTGAGAGCAGCTACCCCGCCGAAAGCCGCCATTATCAGAACGCCGGCTATATAGGGGATTTCGCCACCCGTCAACCCCTCTACCAGGAATCCTATGCCCATAAGCTGAGCGGATGCATAGGGTATGAGCATTACGAGTGCAAGACCTGCCGCGACAGCCCCAACCTTTTGACTATCGTAACGACCTGACAAAAGTTCGGGAGGGGTGGAGTAACCGTATTTCTGACCTGCAACCCAAAATCTGGGTCCGAAGATCAAGAGAAGAACTACTGTAGACAGTATATATACGAATTCAAACCCGGCCGCGGCGACGCCGCCCGAATAGACTAGGCCGACGAGCCCGACCATCATGAAGGCACTGAATGTGGTCGCAGCGTACGTCATGGCTGAAACAAATCCACCTGTCCTTCTCCCGCCTATATAAAATTCAATGATTCCCTTTCCCAACCTTCTCCTTGCGAAACCCGCTATTATGACACCGATTACAGTCCAGACTCCGATGGCTAGATAGATGTAGAAAGGTCTCATTCCATATTCCTCCAATCGCCCGTTTCCCTCCATACGAGAACCATGACAGCCGTCGTAAGAATTATCCAATAAAAATAACTACCCCATAGACTCTCGACATTCCTCAGGATGGCGTACGGTACTCCTACGCTGGCCGTCCCGAGAATCATTACTATTAGTATACCCTTCCACAGGGAGATAGACTCCATTTTAAACACCCTCCATCGTTGTCAACTTTTCAGAGTAGCGACGTGAAGTCCGTAACAATAGGGTTTTAAAAAAAATCGGATGGTCTGTCGGTGTATGGAGGATCGGAATTCCTCGATTGACAGGTGCACAAACCGAAAATCCTATCCGCACACGCGTTCACCACTTCCGAACATGTGTTCGGAATTATTATTAAGATCCGACTACTTATATCTTGTTGGGGCTGATCGGGAATGAGAGAAAGGATACTGGATTTACTTAAAGAGAAGAAGGGAAATGGAATACTCCAATCCGATATATCGAAAAGATTGAACCTTTCCAAATCGACCGTCTCCGAACACCTAACCGAATTGGAAAGGAAAAATTCAATTTTCCGGAAAAGAGTTGCAGGTAAATCCAACCGCGTCTGGCTAATTGACGAAGTTCCCCATCCTGTAGAAGGACTAATCAGAATAGGAATATTAAAGGCCGCCGAATACCCCCACGTAACGGTGGCATCCGAAAATCTGGACACAGGAACGAGAATTAACGTCTTCGAAAGCGCAATAAATGTCACCGATGCCCTTGCTAAAGGTAAAATAGACGTAGCCTTCTCCCCATTGATAACACAGATCCTCTACTCGCTGACGAACGACAGCTTCAGAATTTACGGGGGATGTGCTCACGGCGGACACGGAATAGTATCTAGAGCTTCCGACCCAAAAAGTACACCCTTTGGGACCTCTCAACTTTCCACGATGGAAGTAAATCTGAAAAGCTTTCTGAGAGAGAAAGAACTTGACCCTCAAGAGATCGAAATTAGATACTTCAATTCCCCCAAGAAAATGTTCGAAGACTGCCTTCGTGGGGAAATAAAGACGGCCGCAATATGGGAACCGTACCTCACCCTGCTTGAAAACGCACTGGAGGACCCTAAAACGTGGGATCCATCCCCCACCGCGGAAGGTCTGCCCTGTTGCACAATGGCCGTGAACGACAGCTGGTTGAAAAAGAACGAACAGATATTCATGGACTTCGCTAGAGAGTATGTTAGAGCCACAAAGTCTATACAAGAGGGGAAGAGGCTAAAAAAAGCGTCAAATCTACTTTCAGAAAAGATAAAAATCGACAAAGATCTATTGAGGGTCTCCTTCAAGAGATATGAGTTCGATTGGATCCTCGATAAAGAGAAAATTGAGAATTATATAAAAGAATTTAATCTAAAAAACGTGCCCGGGGACCTGACGAAGACATTCAGAACTAATTACATAAAAAAAGCGCTTTGAAAAGAAGTAGTCAATAAAACAATGTAAAAAGACGCAGATTTTATCTACTACTTTACTTTTGAGTAGAAAATGATAACTTTAGGGACCTTAAAAAAATAGTATACTGAAAATTCTGTGGAAGGATTCTTTAATAAATAGGAAATCTTTATCCCGATACCAAAAAAATCGAGATCAAGTATTAAAAACAACTCGTATCCTCAACTATATAAACATGGCGAAGGATAGCTGGAAACGGGGGAAAAGATGGGAAATAGAATAAGAACTTTCGGTCTCCTAATCGCAATGACTCTTCTACTAATGGCGATAGGCTATTTAATAGGCTGGTGGTTAGAAATATCGACATTCTACACGGTCGGCATTGCATTCGTACTGGCAATAGGTCTAAACTTCTTCACGTACTGGAAGTCACACGAACTGGTCCTGAAAATGCACGACGCAAAAATCGTGAATGAAAACGAAGCTCCGGAACTACATGGGATGATCGAGAGACTCGCCGTGTCGGCAGACCTACCGAAGCCAAGCGTAGCGATAGTAAAGGATGACAAACCTAACGCCTTCGCCACAGGGCGAAACCCTGAAAACGCAGTCGTGGCCGTTACAAAAGGTCTTTTGGACAACATGAGTAGTGAGGAGATCGAAGGAATTTTATCTCACGAACTAGCTCACGTCAAAAACCGGGACATGTTGGTAAACACTATGGCAGCGATGTTAGCAGGAACGATAGCATATCTCAGCCTGACCGGCAGATTTTCCCTATTTTTCGGCGGAGGAAGGAGAGGCCGCGGCAGTATACTGGCGCTAATAGGTTTAATACTTTTACCGATGGCAGCTATGATGGTCAGACTCGCAGTTTCCAGGACGAGAGAATACGGTGCCGACGAAGAAGGAGCCAGAATTAACGGAAATCCAAGGGCTCTAGCCGACGGTCTAGAAAAAATAAAGGAGATAAATGATAGAAAAAATTCCTCCGATAAAAGCAAAATAACCCGATCCAGAAGAAATATGAGGGGGAAATCCCAAACAAACCCGGCAACTTCCCACATGTACATATATAACCCTCTCAGCGGGGGCAGCATTTCCAGATTGTTTTCGACACATCCACCGATCGAGGAGAGAATCAAAAGGTTGAGAAAGATGGAAACAGCACCGAGTCCTTGAAGGTCATGAACCGGTGAACTTCATAGCGGAAAATTTAACTGTAGATAAAATAAAAATCGTGGACTTAATTCAAGTAAAAACTTCAAAAATCTTCTTTTATTAAATACATTTTGCCTACAGACCCCCTTTCCGCCTCTCACCCATCCTCTTCGCAATGAAAAAGACCCCTATTATAATAATAACCGTTCCAAAAATCACTACAGTCCCGATCAACATCCAGGGTAGATGACCGTCAACCTCAAAATTGTATGTCTGCTCGATAGGAGTCGAATCGATTGGCGGCCTTTCCCCGAGAACTAAATCTACGAATTCCGTTTCGCCGTCCCTGAGAACATCGATCGTAATTGTATCGCCCGGCTCCCTCTCCAAAACTATGTAGGATAGAATATCTTCAATACCCAATACCCTCTCTCCATCTACTCCAACTATTAAATCATCTACCTCCAAATCAGATTCTTCCGCCGGAGAGCCTTCAAATATCTCTATCACCAAAAACCCCCAACTTTGGTCCAAACCCCTCTCCTCGGCAAGAAACGCATCCACGCTATGGCCGGAAACTCCGATGTGTGGATAGATGTATACTTGATCCTCGATCAGACTTTCCGCTACCTTGTCAAACAGGTCGGACGAGATTGCGAACCCTACTCCAGAGAACTGCCCAGTTTCAGTCATTATAGCAGTGTTTATTCCCACTACCTCCCCGCGCCGGTTAAGTAAAGGCCCACCCGAATTTCCAGGATTTATAGTCGCGTCTATCTGTATAGCGGCTGGAATTGGATATGCTCGCTCAATATCCTCATAGGTCGCCGGATCGATAGTCCTCTGAACTTGGCTCACGATTCCCGTAGTAATAGTCCCCGCCAGACCGAAAGGATTCCCTATTGCAATGACACTCTCACCCGGTCGAAGGTCGGATGAGGAGCCAATTTCTAGAGGTTTCAGTTCAAAATCCAGATTTCGTGTATCGATTTTAAGCACTGCTATATCCCCGTAGTGGTCCTTCGCAACTATTTCGGCCTCTATCGACTCCCCGTGGTAGAAGCTGACTATTACTTTTTCACTACCCTCAATTACATGAGCATTAGTAAGGATGTATCCGCCTTCCCTATAGACAAATCCTGAACCTCTCGTCCTCCCAACTTTAGAATCCCTTTGAACGCTAATTTCCACCACTGAAGGTCTCACTTCTTCGTATATATCGGCTGCGTCTAATTCCGTCGGCTTGTGTGTCTGAGCTTCAAAAAGTTCAATTTCCCCAGACGGAAGCTCAGATCTTTCCACAAGTTCTGATACTCCTCCATATCCGAGATTTACGCAACCATCAACATCGGGACATGAAGACTCAGCTTCAAAGATAAAACCTCCAGAAAAACCGGCAAACAGCAAAGCTACAGCGATGACCACATATAAGAATTGCCGATTACCGAATTTCTCTCGGGCCGAAACGAAATATTTATTCAAAGACATGTGCTCTATTTGTTTTTTTACAAAGTACGATTATTAAAAACTTCATCGAGAAAGAACTCTCCAAAAAATGTTCTCCGGGCCCGTCTTCAACCTTAAGTTTACATGATTCACATATTTACTCAGAAATTTCTCGCACCTTAGCAATGCAAGAGGTCGAAAATCTCGCAAGAAACTCTAATGAGAGAAATAATGACCTCTCTTCGGTCGTCCCCGCCGGGATATTAATCTATTTTTCACTGTTTTTCAAAAAAATCGAAAATTCCTCGAAAACGGAAAGACTTACAATAGCTAACAGACGAGAGTTTTTATAGCAAAACTGGAAGAACTTTAAATGGAGTCGGCTGAGGTAATGAGGAGAAAAAAAGCTGAGGGAAGGTCTCCATTCTTTTTCTAACCGTGATGAATCACCTCCAGCCGAGCCGAAGAGGCCGTCTCCCCTTTATCCGGGTTTTTCAAGCCAATTGATCTCTAAAGACGTCTAACCAATCCTCGAGTTGCCTGGTTATCAGAAACTTTTCCCTCACCCTCTCTCGAGCCCTCTCGCCCATTTTCCTTCTTCTTTCCTCATCCGCTAGAATTTTCAAAGTTTTTTTCGATACTTCGTCGTAGTCAGAAGGATTCACAAGGTAACCCGTCTTCCCGTCCACGACCTGTTTGGGGATCCCACCTACGTCTCCTGCGACTACTGGAGTTCCTTTCCACATAGCTTCGGTCACAGTAAGTCCAAAACCTTCCCTGAGCGATTTTTGCAATATGACGTCGGAACATCTCTGTATCGCGTTGACCATTATATCCTGAACGTTTGCCGCTACGGTAACGTCCTCCCGATTTTGAACCTTCTGGATCGTCTTCTCGTATATACCCTCTGCCTGAGGATCGTCTTCGGCAAAGGCTCCGACCAACAGTAGCCTTGCGTCCATTTCCTCCTTGATTTTATCAAAAACTTCTACAACCCCGAGGGGATCTTTCCAAGGGTCAAATCGAGAAACTTGAGTTATCAACGGTCTTTCGTCATCCGGATCGATTCCTATCTTCTTCATGTATCTCTTCAAAGTAGTCCGATCTATCTCTACATTTTTCGTAGAGAGGGGATCGATCGAAGGATGGATAATTTTATAATCTCCAGCAGTCCTTGCGAACTCTTCAAGCTGGTATATTTCGTAATCAAATGGAATTACAAAATCCTTCAAATAATTCCAGACCTCCCGGTTTGGATGGGATAGATCTATATGACACCGCCAGATCCAGGGTTGTATTCTCCTGTAGTTCTCGATCAAAGGGAGCGGTTGAGGGTCGTGGATCACTACCAAATCGTGATCGAAATGGGTATATTTTGAAAAGCTTTCGTTCACCCCTTCGTAGACTTTCTTTTTCTTTTTGGTCAATTCAAGTTCGTCGCCCTGTAGTGCGTTATGGATTCTTTTCGTCACTCTATAAAAATCGGGATGTCCATGAAGCGTTCTCCAACCCATCCTTATGCCTGTATTGTTCATCAACGGGACCAGGTTCCTTAAAATCTCTGCAACGCCTCCCCCTCTCGATGTCGAGTTCACCATCACTATGTGCTTATTTCTGATATCCGAAACTTTTCCAAAAATTCTGTTGATAACTTCGTCACCGACGAAATCCCTGTAATCGATCAACCTACCTACCACAATTACTCACCCAAACTCAAAGAACTCACGAAGATTTATAGGGTTTTTCTAAGTCGTCGACTTCACTCTCCATATGGAGGACTCGACGAAAAGAAAGAATTTTTAGCCTCACTCCGAATAAAATTAGTTGGGAGGAAATTTTTTGAAAGACTTTTCGAAACGACAATTCGGAGGTAATGACACGGGGCGAGAGCTGGACTGGAAGAGAGTGGGAATCGCCGTAACCCTGACAGTTCTGGCCGTCGTAGCAGTTGGAGCGTATCTCGTAATATCGACTCAGCCCGGTATCGCGGATCGGGCAGAAATAGCCGTCGTGGACATAGAAGGATCCATAGAGAACTTTCGGACTTCACACCGCCTTGTCGAGATAGGGGAAAGAGAAGATGTAAAGGCTATCGTCATAAGAGTGAATAGTCCTGGCGGATACGTATCGCCATGCTTCCAGCTGGAGGGTGCAATATCGAACCTCTCTGAAAGGAAACCGGTGATCGTATCGACCGAACAGATAAATGCCTCGGGTGCATACCTCGCGACTTCAGCAGCGGACAGCATCTACGTTCACAGCGAGTCGCAGGTTGGAGGGCTAGGTGCAATAGCAGTCTGGCAGTCTTACGAGAACTTTTTTAAGAAGGAAGGAATCGAGCATCACGTGTTTAAAACCGCAGAACATAAGGATATGTTCGCGCCGTGGCGAGGCCCGACCGAAGAGGAAGAAGAGATGATACAAAACGAACTGTGGGAGGTAGTAAATCGAATGGTCGAAACCATCGAAAGAAACAGACCCGATCTCGAAAACAGAATTCCGTTAAGAGTAATTGAAGGAGAAGCAGTTACAGGATTCCAAGCAGTCGAACTCGATCTAGCAGACGGCATCATACATAGACATAGAGACGCAGTTGATAAGGCGGCGGAGGCTGCAGGACTCGAGCCGGAAGAGTACGATCTGATCTCAGTCGACTGAAACTATTGGAAGATTTCCCGACACTGAAAAGTTCGGCGGCTTCCATTTTTTTATCCTTAATCCTAACCATACTCCAGACGTTGCCGGAAACGAACGGAAATCGTATAAGACTACCTAAGAGTCCGACAATTGAGTTCAATTACTTCCTTAGATTCAGGTAAACTCTCAATCACCACGTCACCCTCCTTTCTGATCTTCCATCCCTCCTCCAACATTAAATTCAGGAATTCATCCTTTCCCGAAATTCTGATATTTAAACCTTCGATCTTATAGTGCATCGGAATAACAATCGACGGATCTATGTCCCTCACCACATCCACGGCCTCCCTACCCTCGTGTCCACCAGTTCCACCGATCGGGATTAGAAGAATGTCAACGGGGATTATACTCATCAATCTGTCCTCAGCCAGAGAGTAGCCCAAATCTCCAAGGTGGCATATTCTAAATCCTTCCGTTTCAAAGACGAAGTAGACGTTTTTTCCCCTCTCATCGTTTTCTACGTTTGAAATGCCCTCTATTTGAACCCCCTCGAAGTTCCACTTTCCAGATTCCTCGATAACTTTTCCCCCTTCCTTCAAGACCAACTCCTTTCCGGAGGCGTGATCAAAATGTCGATGAGAAATTGTGATGATATCGCCTTTCACTTCCGGCCTTTCGAGCCCGAGAGAAGTCCCGTCGTGGGGATCCGTGACTATAGTGACTGAATTGCTTATCTCGAAACATGACATCCCGAACCATCTAAGGAAAACCATTTGAACACTCCCGTTATCGAAAATAACTTTTGATCTCGAATAATAGTTATGAGCAACTTAGATATATACGGAGGTTAAAGTTCCGTCCGTTTTCCATGGTTCGTAGTGGTTAAGTCGAACGGTCATCATATTTTATAGATGCCAGGAAAATGGAAAAATTTTGGTGGATATTTAAGATGAAAGATCTCGAAATAGCGGAGTCACTGCTGAAGGAGGAAAACTTAAATCTCGTCCTCGTAAAGAATGAGCAAATTCTTTTCAAATCTCGATCACCCGGTATCAAGGGGCCACTGAAGGCTGTCAGAGAGCTTAAGGGTAAGATCACACCATCTTCGGCAGCGGACAGAATCATCGGACGGGCGGTCGCGCTCCTCTTAGCTCACCTAGGCGTGACTCGAATATTTGGGGAAACCGTAAGCAAAGAGGGAAAGCACGTCCTGGAGAGGAACGATATCTATCTCCGGTCGAAAAAGATTGTACCCAGAATAACGGACGAAAAAGCGGAAAAAGTCTGTCCCTTCGAGAGGCTCGTAAATGATATAGACGAACCGGAAAAAGCTTACCTGAAAATAGAGTCAGAAGCAGCGGACCTAATCGATTGATAAATACAGGACGTATATCATTACCATAAAAAGAAACTCTCAGACAGGTGCTTACGAATTAGATAATATACTCTAGGACTACCTTTCAATTTTAAAAATCTTAAAATTAAAGGAAAGCTAAGTACTGCACGTGTGCCCCGGTAGTGTAGTCGGGCTAAATTCGACCGGATCATCGGTCGAAGGCCAATCATACGGGCCTCATCGACCTAAACGGGACAAAATCATTCGACCCGAGTGGGTCGAGGTCAATCGAGCCTGCGACCCGGGTTCAAATCCCGGCCGGGGCATATTTTCTCTCGCTTTTATAGGATAAGTAGACAAAATTGGTAGTTTGAAAGTATACTCATATAATTCTTAAGAAGACTTCTCGAAACAGAAAGTTGAATTGACCGATAAAAATTAATAACTCTCAGTTTTAAGGTAGTCTTCCATTTCTTCCAGACTCTTAAAACCGTACTCAAGGCTCTTTTCTGCCGCTAACTCTTCGACTTCCAGTTTTACCTCCCCTGGTTTTTTCTCCCCTTTTATTATCCCTGCCATTAATTCGCCGAGGTAGTTTAGGTCGCGTTCCTTGAAGCCGTCTCTGGTCACCTCTTGTGTTCCCAGCCTGATTCCGCTGGGGGCTTCCGCGGCAGTCGATTCGTCCCAAGGAAGCAAATTTTTGTTAGTTATTATGTGCGCTTCTTGGAGTCTTTCCCCAAGGACTTTCCCGCCTCCTTGATTCTTGACATCTAAAACTACTTGATGACTACGCGTGAAACCCTTGTCCTCCCCCAAAACCTTTATTCCGTTTTCCGCAAGGCTTTCGGCGAGAACCCGAGCGTTTCTAATGGCTTGATCGGCGTATTCCTCACCAAACGCCTCCATTTCAATTATAGCCGGGTAGTTCTGTGCTAGAGTTAAAAGGTGATGGTTTGAGTGGGAAAGGGGAAAGGAAGCGTGTTGTACTCTTTCCACTATCTCCTCCATCTCCTCACTGTAAAGGTTGCCGAAGATAACGCCTCTCTGCCCACCGGGAAAAGTCTTGTGAGTCGATGAGGTTACAAGATCGGCTCCTTCCTTCAAAGGATCCTGAAACCGGTTGCCCGCGATCAGACCCAAAACGTGAGCAGCGTCGTAAACCGTATAGGCATCGACCTCTTTGGCAACGGAAGACAGTTCATCTACAGGATGTGGAAAAGGAAACAGAGAAGCACCTAAAACGACAAACCCTGGTTCTGTCTCCCTTATTTTTTGGGAAGATTTCTCGACATCTATATTGAACTCCTCTTCATCGTAATGAAGGTTCGACACTTCAAGTCCGAGAACCTTCCCGGACATTCCAGTATAATCATGAGTTATATGCCCCCCTTCAACGAGGGGAAGAGACAACATCTTCTTTCCGTTATACTCAGAAAGACCTTTGAAGGTCGACTGGTTGGCCAAAGACCCAGAGATAGGTCTCGGTTCAACAAAGTCAACCCCGAACAGTTTCCCAAACCCCTCGGCCACCATCGCCTCCATTTGCGAAGAGAACTGTTGGCCTTGGTAATGTCTCATCTTTGGTGTGCCATCCAGATAATTTTCCCCCTCTGCATACCTCCCGTCCAGATCGTAAAATTTTTCCCAGATCTCTCTGACAGCGCCACTCTTTATATTTTCGCTAGCTATCAGGTTCAGACAATCTTCTCTGTAATCTTGATGCCGTTGGCAGACTTTTAAAAAGTTGGATCTGTAATTTCTCATTTCTCTCCTCAAACTCCAGTTTGACATGTTTTTCCTATTCCCTCCTGGTTATAAATAATTTCAACTTGATCAGAAAGTTTCGAAATATACTTTTTAACTGTCCAGGGAATTGAAATATCCTTCGAGGATTGACTTTTTCAACTTCTCTGTTGAACTCTTAGGAAGTCGCTCTCGTTTTCGATCCCTCCGGATCCGCCGGAAAAATCCGGAAACCTCAAATCTTCTATTTTGCTTTTCCTAGGAGGGATTCTTAATTTCTTAACGACAAAAATAGAAACAAAATCATCCACAAAGCAAAGGAGAGCTTTGGGAGTAAGAAATAAAATATAAGCGCCAAATTAATATCGAGTCTTTTTGCGGACATTTGGATAAGGTTAGACAATTCAACATTTGAAGACCTTCTCATTTATTAATTCCTCGATCACTTCGCCAATTTTTAAAAATATTAATCTCCTCTGAATTTTGATATTTTGAAAATTGATCAATAAAAATCAACGTTTTTCACTGCAGTTGAAACCCTTCGGACTAGGATCTGTAACTTCTGAACATCGAAAAAAGTAAAATGAAAGATTGATGATAAGAATGGATTTTAAAGACGGATTTATATACACTTAAAGGAGGTTTTATGAGTTCGCTCAGAAGTTCGGGTTTCGTCCATTTGTTCCGGGCGCTAGAGAAGAAGACTGAGGAGGAAGACAACTTTTCAGAGTACCTCAAATCATTGAGAGAAGTTCTCGAGGAGCCTTTACCCGATCAGGAGGATGTGGAAAGGATAGTTCCTCCCGGCGTCTCGATCAAGAGGAGTTACGATAAGTTGATGGAGAGGCTAAACGGCGACATGCCGGAAGATGAAGAGTTGAAGAGAATCTACGCGAGGCTAATTGCAGGACCCGAATTCGACAAATTTAGAAGGGAGGCGGATGAGGCCTTGGAAAAAATCGATCTATTCGACAGAAAACTTAAAGGTTACAACTGGAGGATCAGGAGATATATCATCATGGACAGGAGGAATCGAATCTTTCCTAATAGTCCAAAGTGAAATCCTATCAATTAATTTTACGAACCACTGAGCCCTTTCCGAGGTAGAATAATCGAACAGAAATTTATCCCATAATGAATAATGGGTAATCGTATGATCGTTTCAGAAATTCTATCAATCGGCGATGAATTGTTGCGTGGTGACGTCTTTGACACGAACTCACAATGGTTGGGGAAGAAGGTGACGAAGCTGGGAATGAAGACGCGCAAAATTACGACCGTAGGAGACGACAGGGTGCTGATCGGTGATGAAATTAGAAGGGCAGTCGGAGAAGATGTCGACCTCCTGATCACGACCGGAGGATTGGGCCCGACCTCCGATGACTGCACGCTAGAAGCTTTGAGTCTGGCATTGGGGAGAGAACGACAGATAGATAAAGAGGCTTTGGAGATGATCAGAGAGAAATATTCGAAACTAGCGAAGGAAGGAAGGACTAAGGAAGAAAAACTCACCACTGCTCGAAAGAAGATGGCAAAACTCCCTTCCGGAACAAAACCCATCCCTAATCCAGTCGGAACCGCTCCGGCCGTGTTTGCGGAGAAAGGTGACACCAAGATAATCTGTCTGCCCGGAATTCCGAAAGAGATGAAAGCTACTTTCAGAGAAAATTTGGACGTTTTCAAAACTCTAGAACCCGTCGAGAGGGAACATTCTCGAATTTTGAAAATTTTTGGAAGGGGAGAGTCCTCTCTGGCGCCGCTCTACCAGCGGATTCAACAAAAATTCCCTGACGCGTCCGTCAGCTCCTATCCTTCCGTCGATGAAAAGGAGAAAATGGTGAAGGTTAGAATCGTCGGAAAAGACGTCGAACATTTATCCGAAATAGTGGAATATCTCAAAAAGCTAGTCGGGGATCTAAAAGATGCCGATATAGAGACCTAATCTTAGAACCCCATTTTCGCACCTTCGATTTTTATAAACATCATTTTTATTTCGTTTTTACTTCCGAATCACCTTCGAACGATAAATGAATTAATTGCGTTTGAAAAAATCCGCATCTTTCCCATTTCATTGAAAAGCATTAAAAAGCCCCATTTCACCCCGCCCGGGTCAGTTACCAATTTCAGTAATTATTTAGCAATTTCATTAAATTGATTTTATAAGGAAATAATTGTCTACCATAAACAGGCACTGGAAATGTAGAAAGACGAGCCTTTTCTCATACAACGACCGGATCTTATTTTAACGGCCATTTTCCCGCATCCCCAAATTTTAGGTGAAAGTCCTACCCCGAGCTGATCTTATCCCTTTTACAGAACCGGAAGAAAAACTCTCCGACTTCTTCGACCTACATCTTCTTTCTCTTAAAAACGGTTTTTTAGAAGTTTACCGCTCGATTACTTAACGAATCTTATCCTCCTTTCCACCGCGCCCGCTACTCAACATAGCGCCACCCTTAACTACAAGGAAGGCGGAGACTGCGAACATTGCCCCTAGACCTATCAAGCTTGTGTAAAGTTCACCTGGGCCGAACTGTAATTCGAGTATATCCCGGGCGGAAAAAAACGTCAATACAAACAAAAAGAGGCCTGTGACGGTAAGGACAGCTCCAAAACCTGTTAAGATCTTATCTTTAGTTTCTTGAGATACCATTTCGGTTTCCTACCCCCTCGGACGATCATAGTGATTCCGTTCCACTATATCCGGCGAAACTGCGGACGCCGAGGTATAGGAGAAGCAAAAACACTGCAACGAGAATTCCAGAAATGAAAGTGATGAACGGAGTATATGGAATTTCCAATGAGGCTTCGTAATCATCTTCACCTAACTCTAATATCCTCTCTTGACCAAAATAACTAAGGGTAATTCTTTGTTCTCCATGAGGTACCATTAAAGTTCCCTTGCCATCTGCGTCGGTTCGAATGGAAAAACTTCCATTATCGAAATTAACTGACAACGATTCGTTACGGAGAGGGGATCCGAAACCATCGGTAAACAAAACCTCAACCCTCTTCCAAATCTCATATTCAGCTTTTAGTTCCAAATCGGAGAGAACATCCACAGATCTTTCGTTATCGTATTCTCTGTCTTCCCATCCTCGAAAAACCCATGTGTTCTGTTCATCAATCTTCACCTTCGAGGGGACGCGAATCACCCTCGTACCCGGCCAGACATTTTTACTCAAAACTCCGTTTTCATCCATCTCGTAGCTTTCATTATCGACGATCACCGATAAATGAGGTATAGGGGAGCGAATCGTCAGTAAGGGAGTATCCGTGGCGAAGGTGGTCCGCAACTTATAGGAATTTTCCTCTCTCGAAAGTATCTCAATCTGAAGGTTATCTTCCTCAACTCTAAGTTCATCATCGACTCGGTGGACCGCATCTTCGAGAGTATCCGTCCGGGGTCGAGCGTCCATAACTCTCGCCACAACCTCCGGAACTTCCCTCCTTTGACTGTCGAGTCTCAATACCTTTTTATCGTCCATTTCCTCAACCCTAGTAATGAGAACGCCTTCCTCAGGTAAACCATCGCTTATTGGAGTATTTTTTCTGACTTCGACAAAGTAGTAATGATCTTCTCGAGTCGGAATTTTTAGAACCTGAATATCGGATTCAATTCTACTCTCCAACGGATAAACCGTATAGTTCTCAAAGGTTCCAGGGGTTAGAATTTCTAAATTGTTTTCCGGAAGCCAACCCAGCCATTCCGAAGTTTTAAAATAAGAGATCGTGTGTACCCGGCCACCTTCCGCCATTGGGTCCCAAGGTCCAACCTTATGAGGGGGCACGTACAGATCGGGGAGTCCTCCGATATTATGATAGAGCTCGTGCGAGATGATCGCCTCAGGAGGAGGAAAAACTCTAGGTTCCCACAGAGAGGTGGGAGCCTGGATTAACCCTATCCAAAGATCTCTACCCCCTGACTCTATTCTGGCTTGGCCGAGAGATGCCGTCGCTCGAGACCAATCGCCATTGTTCAAAACGAGTACATGATCATATTGGGAGAAATCCACCCGATCATCATAGGCCTCAACTGCATCATTAGCCATACCCCTCAGATCACCCTCATAATAACTTGAAATTCTTCCCGCGTTTTTTGGACTTTCAAAGGAAGACTCTATATTTACGCTTCCGTATGAGGCCTCTTCGAAGTAATTAGATACGTGGGGAAGAGTTTTAGTCATTATTCTATCTATTTTCGATTCCGAAATCTTTTCCCGATCAGGAAATTCAAAAAATAATACGATCACATTTCTAGTATCGATCTCCTCTAAATCCTCATAAACGAGATCTATCGGCCTTTCTAAAACTGTCGGCTGGCCCCCGACGGGTGCCCGAAGGCCATCCCTGAAATCCGAGGCAGGCGCGGAGATCCAAACCGGAGCAATGACCGAAAACACTAAAATTGTTGTAACCACGATCTTGAGATAGGTCCGCATATTTAGATTTTCTCTAGATAAGGTTAAAAACTGATTGGCTTAATGTCACTGAAAGGAAATCATTCTCACGCTATTATTGAAATTCTGAAGCATAAAATGTACTTTTTGAATATATGGGGGAATTATCCTGAGAAACCACGACAAGATAATCCAAGTCGTGCACAACACAGTCGATAGAATCAAATCAACGCTGCAGCCCCCCACTCGGAGTGAGTTTCGGCTGTACAAGAGTCATTATTAATAGTATCGGTAAAGAGGTAAAAAGCCAAATTGGGTTGGTTGATGATTATTGGTATTTATGAATATTACTTATCTTTGATTAGATTAATTTTTACCCACCATCCAATCTGAATTATAACGGGGGAGAAACTTGGACAATAAAGGGAACTATGGAATATGGGGAACTTTAGGTGTATTCATTCTAGGTATGATGATTGGCGGTGCTTTGATGACTCAGCCGGGAGTTAGAAATGCTGCATTAGAGATTGGACGAGAGATAGAGTCGACGATTACCGGATCGAATCCCGATTCGATCTTAACAGTTCAAGAGCTGATCGAAGATCCGAATCAGTATGAGGCGGAGAAGGTAACTGTCGAGGGAGAATTAAGAATAGAAGAAGGCGATAATGTAGTTATACAGGAAAAGGACACATATATAAAAATTGCAGATTTTGAAGACGCCGAAAAGAGTTCAGAAATAGTCGAAAACACCAACATCTCGGCAATAGTCACGGGAATTTTTTATGCTCCCAGAAAAATATACGCACATAATGTAAAAGGGAAATAGGCCGGAGCTAATTCCTTAAAATATCGCTTTTTTTCCTCAAAGTTGTTTTCTTTAGTAGCTAATAACCCCCTATCTAAATTGAAAGTTTAGATGAAGGAACAAGACCTGTCAATTCACAATATTTGTGAATAGTTCTCCTATTACGTTAAACAATCTTTATACTGTTCACATCTACTAATTTTAGTCAGAAATATCTCAATTAGGGCAACTAAAAACATTAAAGAGGAGTTCGAAAAATTGAGCGAAAATAAATGGAAAATTATCTCCGACATACTTAAACCGGTTTATAAAAATAAGGGTTGCGAAATAGAGCAATTGAGGCAATTAACGTACTTATCTAACGAACAATTCGATAAATATATCAAACACCTATCGGGAAATCAATACTTAGAAATAAAAAACGGAAACGAGGAAAAATACGTTTATATCACTGAAAAAGGAAGGGTTTTATTTGAAATTTCTAATTTGAAGAATTCCGACGGTGAATTCGAGACTTTTGAAGCTTAAAAATACTTTAAAAATACACCCTCATCTCTCGTTGTAAAATTATTTTTTATTTCCTTTCAATCCATCGATAAACATCTATACGGAAGCCATATTGAAATTGGACTGAACATTTACACATATAGATAAACAAAACCTAAATAAACGGATTATTTAAATTGGATAACGAGTTGAAAGTCCAAATTACCCCAGCTATAAATACTCTTTATTTTTAGATTTCGTAAAATAGTTATTTGTTTCTCCTTTTAATCCAAAAATAATATGCTATGAGGACCACAACTACCCCTAGTATCTGGAAAAACAACCACCCTACCAAAACAGCGACGGACCAGAGCCAGAAAAGTTTGTTACCCATTCCAATGCCTAGTTTATCCAAATTATATTGAACCCAAACCAAGGAAAGGAGAACCACTGCAAAATTCAAGATCAAGGGGAGATATTCCAACATGCAAATCAGCTCCTTTTTACCAAGGGGATATCCTCACTTTGAAGTTTTACTAGACTTTTAAATAATTATGTTGAGAGTGGAGCGATCCCAGCTAGATAAATTTTATATTAGGTAGTAGCGAAATAGCAAAAAAGAGTAATTATGTTGAGAGTGGAGCGATCCCAGCTAGATAAATTTTATATTAGGTAGTAGCGAAATAGCAAAAAAGAGGTATATAAATTTGGAATTTAAGCATAGATATACCGACGTAGTAGTAGTGGGCTCAGGAGGCGCCGGAGTACGCGCCGCCATTGGAGCCGCAGATGAAGGTGCCGATGTCGTCTTGACAGAAGAGGGCGCCAGTGGAACCGCGGGAGCGACTCAATGTGCGTTATGGAGCATACAAGCTCCCTTCGGTCAACAGGAAAGAAGCAAAGGAGATTCGCCAAAGGTCTTCTTCAACGATATGCTGGAAGCAGGAAGAGGATTGAGCGATCAAAACGTACTTTCGGTCATAGCAAAGACTATGTGCGACCGGGTAAGAGATCTTGAAGATTACGGAGTGGACTTCAAAAAAACCGAAGAAGGACACTATTACCAGACGCCATTCCCAGGTCAGAGCTATCCGAGATCCTGCTATGTAAAAAGAAACGGACACTCAATAGCCACGATTCTCTATAATGAAGCACAGTCTAGAGAGGATATACGGGTAAAGACTGATTTCTACGCCTATAAGCTTATAAAAGATGGAAACAGAGTCACAGGCGTTCTCGGTTTAGACATGAAGAAGAATGAACTGGAAGCTATTTTGGCAAAGTCTACAGTATTAGCCACAGGAGGCAACTCTTCTCTCTGGAAACATTCCGACAATCCACCAACAGTTACCGGCGACGGAGTTGCAATGGCCTACGAAGCCGGTGCAGAAATTTACGACATGGAATTCAATCACTTCTACGGAACTGATTTGATATGGCCGCCGAGCGTGAAGGGAACCGTTCTACTCTATGAACTCCTAGTTCCTGAATTCTTCGACGCAAACGTCTACAACTCCGAAGGAGAACCCCTTTTCGAAGAACCGTTCCCAATCAGAGATGAGGCGATAATACAGATGCACAAGGAGATACAAGCCGGACGAGGTACACCCCACGGAGGGCTTTGGTACGACTTGACAAAGTCCAACAAGAGCAAGGAAGAAGTCAGAGAAATTATGGAAAACATGACCGGCCGTCACTACCAGTTTATAAAAGACGCCGCCGGTATCGATGTCGTAGAAGAACCGGTAGAGGTCAAACCAGCAGCGCACTATCAATGTGGAGGAGTACGGATTAACGAGAAGGGAGAGACCTCACTTGCAGGACTTTACGCGTGCGGTGAAGCGGAAGGAAACCCACTTGGAGCCAACAGACTAGCCGGTTCCGCCCTAGCCGACACTCAAGCGATGGGCGCTCAAGCCGGAAAGCATGCAGCTTTAAATCTCGACGAAGTCGAGGAACCTACATTTGATAAGGACGTAATAGACGAAGAGAAGGAGAAGATCTCAAATCTAACGGAAGAAAAGGACGACCCAATTAGGTCCGATAAAGCAGTCGAAGACGTGAAGGAAGTAATGATGGACTCCATGTACATAATCAGAAGCGAAGAAGGAATGCAGAAAGGACTAAAGAAAATCAGAAGCATGAAAGAGAAAGTTCCTAGATCGATCATGATCCATGACACGGGCCGATTCAATATAGAACTCGCAAAAGCTTTGAAGGCCCAGCTAATGATAAAGACCGCAGAACTATGTATCGGAAGCGGCCTTTTCAGAAAGGAATCCAGAGGCCACCACCAGAGAAAGGATTATCCCGATAGAGACGACGAGAATTGGAAGGTCCACACCGCTGTTAAGCTGAAAAACGGAAAGCCCTCATTCTCCAAAAAGCCGGTGAAGACAGTTAACTTTGACAGTTTCGAGGTATAAGAGGAGATAAAAAATGAATGATAATATTGAAGTGAAAGTTTTCAGATTCGACCCGGAAAACGACGATCGTCCCAGATACGAGACTCACGAAGTCCCTGCTGATGAACCTAAGTCAGTACGTACACTTCTTAGATATATCAGGGAAAATCACGACCCTACTCTTGCCTTTAGAGACCATATATGTTTCAAAGGAACTTGTTCAAACTGTCTCATCAATGTTAACGGAAAAAGCGCTAGAGCTTGCTCGACAAGGGTAGATACAGGCGAAACTGTAGTCCTGGAACCTCTTTCAGTACATCCAGTAATTAAGGATCTTGTCGTCGATAGAGGAGTAAAAGTCAAAACCGACGAGGCTACCTTCACCATAAAAGAAGGCACTACTATAGATATTGACAGGGAGGAGTAGAATCTCTTCCCGGTGTTTTATTTTTTAAAATTCTATCCAATCTCTAAAGATGGAAACGTAGTCGAACTAAAAATTAACCTCAAGATAGCTTTAACAGTAATCAAATTAGGTTTGACAACAGAAAACTTAGCTTAATTACTCAACCGGTTCATCCACTTGAGATTTCTCGTTGAATAAAAAATAAAAAGAAGGGTGGGGAAAATTTTCGTTCGTTCATCGACTCACTCTACAAGTCTTTCATCGAACTTTTACCCATTTCCTTTCCTCTGCCGACCTCATAGCGGCTTCCAGAACTTCCTGTACCCTTAGACCGTCCTTAAAGTTCGGATGATACTCCTCACCTTTCGATATCGCCGTCAGGAAGGAGACCCACTCATGGACGAATGCGTGCTCCCATCCTATCACGTGGCCTGGCGGCCACCATGCTTCGATAAAGGGATGTTCGGGGTTTGTGACTAGAATGGTCTTAAACCCTCCTTCATCATCGCTCCGGTCGTAGATTTCGAGTTCGTTTATACTCTCCAGGGAAAACCTGATAGCTCCATCGGATCCGTGAATTTCTATTTTATTATCGTTCTTGTAACCTGTCGAAAAGCGTGAGGCCTCAAATAGACCCATAGCGCCGTTTTCAAACTCTGCCTGCATGCTATACGCGTCGTCTACCGTGACCGGTTTCGTTCCTTCCTCCTCGGGAAGAGGCCGCTCGTCCACGAACGTCCTCATATGTCCTGAAACGGATTCAATATCCCCGACGAGATACCGCGCGAGATCTATTGAGTGAGCTCCAAGATCTCCGAGCGCCCCACTACCTGCCGAATCCTCGTCAACCCTCCAAGACCACGGACTCTCCGGATCAACAAGCCAATCTTGGAGGTATAAGCCTCTGAAATGGTGAATTTCTCCCAAAAGTCCTTCGTCTATCATCTGCTTAGCAAGCCTAATTGCCGGAACGAAGCGATAGACGAAACTAATTCCTGCTTCACCATCGGATTTCTCTGCGGCATTTGTCATCTTTCGAGCATTTTCCAGAGTGTTGGCTAAAGGCTTTTCGCAAAAGACACTTTTTCCATTTTCCAAAGCTTTTATCGAAGGTTCCGAGTGGAGAAAGTTCGGGGTTAAATTGGCGATTATATCTATGTCGTCTTCTTCGACTACTTCATCTAAATCCGTAGTGTAACGATTGAATCCATATCGTTTGGATGCTTTGGATACACCCTCTTCCGGTATACCAGCGATAAATTCCAATTCTATTTCTGGGGCGTCCTCAAAGAATAAAGGAATCCTACTGAGGGCATTGGAGTGTGTCTTTCCCATAAATCCGTGACCTAGCATCCCTATTTTATATGTCATGTTTTTAACTCCATTAGACCCAATAAGCATCTAAGGGCTCTTCCTTAAATATCGCTCGTTTAAGAAGATCTATCGCCTTTTCCAGCCCTTCCTGAGTGCTGGCGAGAAGATCCTCGTGTTCGATGGAAAGGACGTCATCGTATCCGATCAATCTCAAAGCCGAAACGATCTCCTTCCAGTGCGATTCGCCGTGTCCGTATCCGACCGAGCGGAAGTTCCAAGCTCTGTTCTTTATATCGGAGAGTGGTTTAGCATCGAGAACTCCATTCAAGCGCTTGTAATGATCATATATTCTCGTATCTTTTGCATGAACGTGTTTTATAGCATCCCTTTCACCAAGTTCTTGAATCGCTTCGAGAACATCGATACCCTGCCAGTAGAGGTGTGAAGGGTCAAAGTTGGCCCCTATTCTCTCGTTCGTTTCATCTCTCAATTTTATCATAGTTTCCGGATTGTAGACACTCATGTTAGGGTGCATTTCGATCCCGATTTCGACGTCTTTCTCATCGGCGAATTTGGAGAGATCTTTCCAGTAAGGGATAATGCGCTCTTCCCACTGCCATTCAAGCGCCTCGGTATGGTCCGGTGGCCATGGAAAGGTTATCCAATTCGGGTATTTAGAATCCTCACTCGCTCCGGGGCATCCCGAGAACCCGTTGACCACGTCGACGCCTAGCCTGTCGGCCAGCTCAATCGCAGTTCTGAGGTCGTTATCGTAAGATTCAGCTTTTTCTTCTTGAGGATGGATAGGATTTCCGTGCGCGGAAATTGCGCTTATCTCCATATCGTACTCGTCCATTAGCTCCAAGATTCTTTCGATCTCACTATCATCCTTCATGGCTTTCTCCGGTTCGAGGTGAGTACTTCCTAAAAATCCTCCACAGGAAAGCTCTACGCATTCGACGCCTCTGGAAGAAAGGTATTCTAGAACCTCATCGAGCGGCTGGTCTGGAAATGGCTGAGAAGTTAGTACTCCTATTTTCAAATATTTCTCCTCCTGTATCAATTTTTTACGATGAATTATTAAAGATTATCTCTATTTTTTCAAGAAAAATCAGGATCTAAATACTCATCTATCAAAAAATTATAACCTATCCCTTCATTTTAAACCTAAAATATCGTCGATTCCAAATCCATATAAAATTTTAATCGAATATTAACGTCATTAATACCTCGACCGGGAATAAGTTACCAATTTCATTAAATAATTGCATAGCTAAAAATCAGGTCTCGGAATTTTTCAAACCTATTTTCCTGAAAACAACTTAAATCGGTAATTTCTTAAACTTCACTTGTTAACGATATCTGAGTAATTATTGTGATTCAACATGTTCTTGATCGGAGTAGATATCGGTACGGGAGGATGCGGCGCCACGGTGATAAACGAGACCGGTGAGATAATATCCACGGCCTCCGAAGAATATCCCACGAGACATCCCAGAGCGGGCTGGGCAGAACAAGACGCGGAAGATTGGGTAGATGGAACTAAAAACATCCTGAAGGAAGTGATGGAAGGTTCTAAAATTCCCCCTTCTAAAGTCGACTCGATCTGTATCGACGGTATACCCCACACCCCGGTTCTCCTAGACGAGGATAAGAACGTGATCAGACCGCCTATCCTATATACCGACAACCGGTCTAAAGAACAGGCAGAAATGTTGGATAGAAAGTTTGGCGAACGAATTTTCGATATTGCATACAACCGTCCGACCCCTGCCTGGACCCTTCCGATGTTACTGTGGATAAAGCAAAAGGAACCGGAGGTATGGTCAAAAATAGACGAGATATTGCTTCCAAAAGATTACGTACGATTGAAGTTATCCGGAGATTTGGCGACCGACTTCACGGACGCTGCCAGTACCCTCCTCATGGACATGGAGGAAAAAACTTGGTCCGAAGAGATTTGCGATATTATAGATTTACCTACAGAAGTATTACCTCCTATCGCATCTCCGACAAAATTAGCGGGGGAACTAAACGAAATCGGGAATAATAAAAGTGTCCGAGAGCTAGAGGGAACACCCGTCGTGACTGGAGCTGACGATGTCTGTACGGAGAACTTCGGTGCCGGCCTAGTTGAAGAAGGGCATTTTTCCTTGAAGTTAGCGACTACCGGTCGAGTCAGTTGGCTTACCGAGAATCTTCATAAATATCACGGTCATCAGAAAGAAATTATTACCTATCCTCATGTGAATTCCGAAACCTTACTTTCCGGTTTGGCCCTATCTTCACCTTCCGAATCTCTTCGATGGATGAGGGATACATTCGCTACGGAGGAGATAAACGTATCCGAAAGCATGGACAAGAGCGTATACGAACTGATGGATATGGAGGCCGAAACGGTTCCCGCCGGCTCTGAAGGACTAATATTCCATCCTCATTTGGGATCATTCGTAACTTCGATAAGAGGAAATTTTTTCGGAATTCAGAACTACCATCAGAAGAAGCACTTCATTAGAGCTCTTCTTGAGGGAGTGTGCTTTTCGCTCAAGAAAGGTTACAAGACTCTAAAAGAAGATATCTTGGGAGGCAAAGAAGTTCGGCTAAAGCATGAAGCCATTCTTTTGGGGGGCGGAGCTAGAAGCGATCTATGGTCACGCATAATGTGTGACGTTTTCGGAATTAAAATGAAGATACCTCGAAGCGCTGACGCTTCATTTGGATCGGCCCTGATAGGGGGAATTGGCGTAAATATTTTTGACGACTTCGAAAGTGCTTTAGATAAATGTCAAGTCTATCCTCGAAAAATCGAACCCGATCCCGACAAAAACTCCTTCTACGAAGGTCTGTTTTCAATTTACGAAGATATAGAAGAATTTCTTCCCAACGTAAGCGATAAAATACTGAAGATATACAATCAAAGAAACCCCGATTCTTAAAGACAATTTAACAATCTAATTTTCTGTTCCGATGCAAACTCAAAAAATTTTTTTGTTCCTCTCTATCTTAAGCTACTAAATAGATAACGTAGAATCAAAAATCCCCCGGAAAAGTTAGAGTTCTCAGCTAAATTAAAATTTTTTACAAAAATCGGTAATAAAAACACTTATTTTCAATATCTTCAAACCTTAATAAAACAACTCTTAATCAATTAAGGGAGGTGAAAAAAAGAATGTCTGAAAAATTCCGCACTGACCAATTAAAAAAACCTATCAAAATAGGATCGAAAGAAGCGAAAAACAGACTCGTTAACAACGCAATGGAATGCAACGACGCTGACGAGAAAGGCAGCCCAAGTGAAAAGACCTACAGAAGGTATCGCAATCTATTCCGAGGAGATGCAGGAATGATAATGCTCGAAGCGATAACGGTAACTTATGAAAATCGCGGACGGAAAAACCAACTCAGCATAATGCCTAGAAACAAAGAAGACTTGGAAGAATTCACCCGTGAAGTGAAAAAGGAAAACGAAGATCCGCTTTTCATATGGCAGGTGACTCATTCAGGGGAACTCAGCCATCCAGATTTTTCGCGTCGTATAACTCCAAAAAAATTACCGGGATTCGGCGGAGAACTCATGACGGAAGAAGAAGTGGAGGATATTCAGGATAAGTTCGTCGAAGCGGCTAGAATTGCCTATGAATGTGGAGCGGACGGAATAGATTTTAAACTATGCCACGGTTACCTTGGTTCCCAACTTCTCAGACCTTACAACGATCGAGACTGGAAATTTGGAGGGTCTTGGGAAAATAGAAGTAGATTTGCATATGAAACTTTAGAAAGGATGATGGAAGAAGTTGGAGATTCAGACTTCATCTTCGGATCCAAAATCTCATTATGGGAAGGCTTCCCTGGAGGCCAAGGATCAAAAGGGCCCGACACAGCGATCATAGATTTAGAAGAACCTCTCAAACTGGTCAAAGGTTTAGAAAAAAGAGGAGCCGATTTCATAATAGAATCGGCAGGCAGTCCTTCGATCACGCTAGCTTTAGCCCATCCAGATACCCGAATACCTAGAGATGTTTATTTGCATCACACATTCCAAGAGAGAGTTTCTGAAATAGTGGATCCCGACACAGTAGTAATTGGATCGGGATATTCAGCTTTCAGAAATGGAAAGAACGATTTGAAGGCGGTAAAGGAAGAAGAAGCCTCTCTTCCCTATTGGGGTAACAAGAATATCGAAGATGGCGTCGTCGACATGATCGCAATTGGTCGACAATCGCTGGCAGATCCTCAATTTACAAGAAAGCTTCTTTACGGAGATCAGGACGAAATAGATTGGTGTACACTTTGTGACAGCTGTATCGAACTTCTAGTTAGGCAAACCAACGTAGGCTGTGCCGTACACAACGAAGAGTACGGTCAGATTTTGAAGGAAGTAAGAGAGGAATACGGAACTCTCATCGATAAAAGTACATAAAATAATCCAATTACCTAGTCTATTGGAAAACAAAGAAAGTCCGATATAATCATTCAATTTTCTTTTTCCATTTCTTTTAATTTTTCTGTATTATTAGTTGGAACAGGTAAAGATTTTTGCTATAATAAAAAAATAAGGAAGGAATCCAAATTTATTGCTTCGAATTCCATTTATGGGGCCACGTCCGGACTTTCACCTGGAGGATACTTTTCCTTTATCTCCTCTATCAGCTCGACCAACCAATCTACAGCCGCTCCAATTATCTTTTCTCCTTTTTCGGCCGTTGCCTCTTTTGGGAATCCCTTAGATCCAAACGCGAGCTCCTTGTGTTCCGGGGATAAGGTAACAGCAAACCAAGGGATCCTATCCTGAATTACATCGCTAGGCTTGGCGAACCATTTACTATCCAACACCGCTTCCTTCTCTTCTCCTTCCGCAGATTCCATGTCCACGTATTCGGGCACGATCGCAAGACTTAACGAAGTTTCAGCCTCACCCGCATGCATGAAATACGTGTCTAAAACTTCAGATATCTTGCTCTTAGTGATATCCCACAGCGTAGGTGCTACAACGAAGTGACCTCTACTCCCTAATTCCTGAACGGCAGGGGGTATGGCCCATTCTTGTCCGTGACAGTTCAATATAATGAACTTATTGAACCCTGATTCCGAAGCTCCTTCCACAACATCTATCAAGAGATTCATGAAAGTCTCGAAACGTAAGGGAATCGTTCCTGCGTATTTGAGATGCATCGTGGGATGAGTCCCATACCAAGGACACGGAAGAAGCGTTGCGTCAGTCTTTTTTGCGACCTTCTCAGCTATATGCATCGCATGAAACGAATCCTCCCCTGTCGGGAGGTGTTGTCCATGTTGCTCGACGGCACCTACCGGAAGGATCGCGACATCACAATTCTCCGCACGTTCTTCAATTTCTGGCCTCCTAAGGTTTTGCCACCACAATTTTTCGTTTTCTTCTTTCATCTCTATCACCTCCTAAAATATTGATTTGAGTCTGGGGAATGAATCCGAAATCTATGAAGGTTATATCAAATACAGATATTTAATTTTAATTAATCGTAATTTCCTTCAAGAAGCTCGAATTTATGCCAACATCCTTTATAGCGAATCAGCAACGATCTCCGGAACGCTCAATATCTCGATTTCTTTATCCTCGCTCTGTATTTCGGAAAATTGACGCTTGCAACTGGGGCAGGCTGCAACCAAAATCTCAGCTCCAGTCTTTTGGGCTTCCCCTATCACTCTACTTCCAATCTTTTCGGATGTCTCAGGGTAAACCTCTCTGACACCCTCACCCCCTCCACAGCAAAAAGTCTTAAGTCTATTCCACCTCATCTCCTTGAGCTTAATCCCTGGAACGGATTTAAGAATCTTCCTTGGCTCTTGGTGAATATCAGAAGTATCGTAATCTGTTCTTACAGATGGAGTGGTATGCCTAGCCAGTTCACAAGGATCATGATAAGTTATTGTCTTGGAAACTTCTCCATTCAAACTTATCTCTCCTTCATCGATCAAATTCCAGATATACTCAGATGTATGAACTATATCCACATCAAGAGAATACCCCCAATCCGGGTAGAATTCTTTAAAGGCTCGATAACACTCAGGACAATCCACCAGAAGAGTGTCAAATCCTCTATCCTTTATTTCACGCATGTTGTGTTCAGCTAACTCCTTCGCAACTTTCCTGAAACCCATCTTCTGCTGAGGTAAACCACAGCAGTACTCCTCGTCACCCAAAATTTGAAAGTCGATTCCAGCAGAATCCATAATTTTTACGATTGCCTCAAACATCTCCGGTTGGCGATACGCAGTAACACAACCAAGCCAGAATCCAACTTTGGCCTCGTCTTTCTGCGACAGATTGTTGATAAGTTTTTTGTCCAGTTTATCGTATCGTTCCTCATGAGGTTCTCCAAGGGGATTATGTTCCTCTTCCGTCCTCCTCCTAATCTCGTCGACTTCCTCTGGCACAAAACCCTCATCGATCAAGTCCGCCCTTCCCGCCATCATATTGTTCGGAATATCTCTGTCCTTGCCACACCACGCCGTGCATTGTCCACACAACGTACACTTGTACAACTTTTCATTGGACTCTTCGAGTTGCTCCATCGCAAGTTGTTCATTGGAGTCCTTCTTTTCATTCAAAACTTTAAGCAAATTCAAATTCCGAATATGGGGGGCTGAAGACTCGGTTTTTTCGTGGAGATGAAAACAACACACATTTTTACACATTAAAGGGCAAGAAGCGCAAATTTCAATTTCTTCCGAAAGTTCATCTATATACATATTAACCCTCTCCCAACCCCAATACTCCTGGATTCATTATATTGTTCGGATCGAGGCTACCTTTAATCTTCTTCAAAACCTCGTGACTACCTTTATCTTGCTTTTCTAAAAACCTCGCGAGCATCCTACCTACCCCATGATGGTGATCCACGACACCACCATATTTGAGAGCAATCGGCACTAAAGTACTCCATACCTCGTTGTAAACCGCGAGAGTGTCCTCGTCCTCCGGAATTCCTCTGATATACCACCGGACGTAGAACATAGTACCGGACTTATACCAATGTGAGAAATGGGCGTGTATCCAATTTTTATATCTACCTTCAAATCTCTCTTTAAACTTCCTCCTTATTTCTTTGTAAGCATCCTCTGCTTTATCGTAGGGTAAACAGGTCGTAACAGTTCCTCCGGCCTGATAACCCCCCAGTAAGGATTGCCACTTTTCTGTATCGCTTTTATCCTTGGGATAATAATCACCATATCGATTTTCCCACCAGTACTCCCCTTTCTCCCCCCCTAAATCCTCTCCACCTTCACCTTCACAAATTTCAAGTGAAAGTTTCTCCTTTTTATCCACTAATTCCTCCATGCCGTCAAAGCCTATTATCAAGTAAGAACCTTCCTTTTCGATCCCCCATGTTTCCTTAAATGTTCTGGCAGTTTCCTCCTCCGTATAAAGCCTCGCAACGGCCGGTGTAAGGTCCTTTCTCATGATTTTCCTAACAGCATGTAAACCGGAGGAAAAATCAGGGAAAATTACCGCTCTGAACCTTCTTTCTTCAGGATAAGGATGTATCTTCATAGTTGCCTGTGTTATGATACCAAAGGCACCTTCAGACCCTACAAAAAGCTGATTTAAATCTGGACCCGAAGCATGTGCAGGGACGGGCCTAGTCCTGACGACCTCCCCTGTCGGCAATACAGCTTCCAGCCCTAAAACCATGTCTTCTATCTTACCATAACCTGTAGATAACCTACCCGCCGACCTCAAAGCGAGAAAACCACCATATGTTGAGCAAAATTGTGAGGCAGGAAGATGACCCGAAGTATAACCAAGTTCGTTTAACCTCTCTTCATATTCCCAGCTACCTATCCCGGCTTGAACTGTCGCAGATAGCGATTCCTCGTTTACTTCTAAAAATTCATCCATCCTTTTCGTATCCACCATGATACCACCGTAAACTGGAATATTTCCCCCCATCCCAGAACTGCCCATTCCAAATGGCGTCACTGGAATCTTCTTGCTGTTGGCGATTTGAAGAATTTCGGAAACCTGTTCAGTACTCTCAGGATAGACGACAAAGCTTGGGAGAGGAACTTCCCTATCTTCACTCCAGAGAGTTCGGGTATACCAATTTCTGTTCAAAGAATGAGCCATTCCTTCTTCCGGTTCTTCTATAACGTTATCTCTACCTACCGCGTTCTTGAGCTCTTCGCGCAGTAGTGCTCTCTGAACTTCACTCATTTTCTACCTTCCAATCTCATTTCTTGTTATCAAATAAAAGTGTTTATACCCCGTCCGCCTCGCCATATCTTACCATTCGTTTTAGAATCTTTTGTCCCAGTTCTAATAATAATATCTCGAAATGAAAAAAATTACGAATAACTATACTTAAATCTATTAATTAATATATTTGAAAAAAACGGTTTCATGAAATCCTACGTATTTATTTCTATATTTGGATAAATTCACCAATCATTTCGCAGATACTTTAGCAATTCTCCTTGGATAAGAATTCGAACGACATTTCATAGTCCTTTAACTGTTATCCATATTGCTTACGGGGTTAAAACGGAGAGAATAATCTGAAAATCTCGAAAAAATCCGTTAGCTTTAATACTATTAATACCTTACATTGATGACTGTGGATGAGATGACGGAGTATTTTCCCGAAATATCCGAGATAGAATACAAAGGCCGGGAATCTAAGGATCCATTATCGTTTAGCTACTATAATCCCACCAAGAAGATCGGCGGAAAGACGATGGAGGAACACCTTAGATTCTCCGTAGCTTACTGGCATACATTTAGAGGTGATGGTTCCGATCCCTTCGGAACCGGGACCAGAAAAAGACCTTGGGATTCCATCAAAGACCCTATGGAACGAGCAAAAGTCAGAGTAAACGCAGCCTTCGAATTTATGAGTAAACTTGGTGTCCCCTTCTTTTGTTTTCATGACAGAGACGTGGCCCCTAGAGGAGATACGCTGAAAAAGACGAACGAGAACCTCGACGAGATAAGCTCCCTGATAGGAGAAAAGATGAAAGAGACCGGAATAGATCTATTATGGGGAACTGCTCAACTTTTCGAGGAGCCGAAATACATGCATGGAGCGTCGACCTCCCCCAATTCAGATGTCTTTGCCCATGCAGCAGCTCAGGTAAAAAAAGCCATGGATATAACAAATGAACTCGGAGGGAAAAGCTTTGTATTCTGGGGTGGGCGAGAAGGATACGAAACCCTTTTAAATACGAATATGGGTCTTGAACAGGACAATATGGCTCGTTTTTTCAGAATGGCGGTCGATTATGCAGATGAAATTGGCTTTGATGGACAGCTATTAATTGAACCGAAACCTATGGAACCTTTAAAACATCAATATGACTTCGATGTAGCAAATGTACTGGCTTTTCTAAGAAAATATGAACTTGACAACCGTTTCAAAGTCAACATAGAGGCTAACCACGCCACCCTTGCGAAACACAACTTTCAACACGAATTACGATTCGCCCGAATCAACAATATATTGGGCAGCGTAGACGCAAATCAGGGTGACAAACTGCTAGGTTGGGATACCGACCAATTCCCGGCAGACATATACTCGACAACTTTCGCAATGTACGAAATTCTCAAAAACGGCGGATTAGAACCAGGGGGACTCAATTTCGACGCCCATGTAAGAAGGCCTTCCTTCGAATCCACCGACCTTTTCTACGGCCACATATCCGGAATGGATACGTTCGCTAGAGGTTTAGAAGTTGCCCACAAGTTACTTGAAGGAGGAGAAATTGAGGAATTCATACGGAATCGTTACAGCAGTTACGAGGAAGGAATCGGGAGACAAATAGTTAACGGAGAAGTCGGCTTTAAAGAGCTTGAAGAATACGCCTTAAAGAACAAAGATATCGAAAACCGATCGGGAAGACAAGAAAAGCTAGAATCCATTTTGAACCATTATATATTTGAGTCCTAGGAAAAATATCGTTCTCCGTGCTTTTTCCTAAAAGAAAAACCAAAATTCAGATTTCACCGTCACTATTGCATGCCTAAACAAATATTTATCGAACATTTTATATTTTATGTATAGAAATTAAAACCCAGAGGTTGACACTATGAGAATAGGATTTTCGTCAGTTTGTTTAAGCAACCTAGATTTTGAGGAGTTAGTGAACTGGGCCTCCTCCAACGGCTTCAAAGCTCTCGAGCTAGAAGCCTACGAAGGTTCAGATCACTGCAATGTAGACGACGGACTAAGCGATGAAGAAGCAGAGAGAATGAACAGAATCGCCGAGGAGAACGACGTCATTATATCTAACTTGCAGTACGCACCGAATATGCTGCATCCGGACGACGAAAAGAGAAACCATAACCACGAACATTTGAAAAAAGTCATCGATGCATGTGACAAGTTGAATAACTGCAAAGCGGTCACAACTTTCATAGGAAGAGATCCTTCTAAAGGTATCCAGGAAAATCTTGAATTCATGGAGGAAGTATACGGACATCTCGTAGATTACGCCAAGGAGAGGGATGTAAAGCTGGCAATCGAGAATTGCCCGATGGGATTTTATTTCCCCGAAAGATTTGAAACGGGAAATATCGCCTATTCCCCCCCTATCTGGGAGAGGATATTCGATATTTACGGACCTACCTTGGGTTTGGCTTTTGATCCTTCCCATCTCTTATGGCAGAAAATCGATATTCGCAGATCCCTACGGGAGTTTATGGATAGAGTTCACATCGTGCACGGTAAGGACTGCATGATAGACGACGAAAACTTGGCGCGCGAAGGTATATTAGGGAGCGAGTGGGTCGACGCACTGTTCGTAGGAAAGACAGGTCCAGGCCATAGAAACATAGAATGGAAATCACCGGTCAATCAGTGGTGGAGATACACCATTCCAGGACTAGGTGAGATCGACTTTAAGGGAATATTCCAGGAAATCGAAATGCAAGGATACGACTTCGCGGTAATAATCGAGCACGAAGACCCAGTATGGTACGGAAATGAGGAACTCAATAAGAAAGGACTTAAAATCGGCCTAAAGAACTTGGCTCAACTCCTACCGGAAGATGCTTACGGAGACATCTAAGAAAGAATGAAGATATATGGATATGATTTGATGAAGTTGGGAACTGCTCAATGGATTTACTGCGGAGAACCGCTGGAAAAAACTATAAAGAGGGCTTACTCCTGTGATCTCGACGGAGTAGGTGTCTCAGGTACGCCGGAATTGATAGACCTCGAAAAAACGAGAGAAATGTTGGATTCCTATGGACTAGAGGTCGCCACAGTTACGGCCATGCCAACTTCCGACAAGGATTTCGTGAGTCCCGACGAGGACGCCCGGAAGAGAACCATCGAATATTGGGAATCCTGCGCGGATTTGGCCTCCGAGCTAGGAGCCGAAATCGTAAACGGAGTTCCGACAGTCAGAAAGGAACCGAGCGAAGACGAGGAAACTGAGTGGAACTGGGCGGTCGAAGGGATAAAGGAAGCAGCAAAACATGCATCCGATAAAGGAGTAAACCTAGGCATCGAGCCGATAAATAGGTTCGAAACGTTTTTCCTCAGAACTACTGATCAGGGCTTGGAGCTAGTGAACGATATAGATGAACCAAATGTCGGTCTATCTCTGGATCACTTCCATCTGAGTATCGAGGAGCCTTCAATCGGACATGCAATTAAGAAAGCCGGAGACGATCTGCTAAATCTGGACGTTTCGGACACAAACAGACGCCCTCCAGGTATGGGTCAAGCCGATTGGGAGAGCATATTGAACTACTTGAGAGAGATAGGCTACGATGGCTATCTTATTCTTGAATTTTTGGACCCCGTCGATAGATCTCCCTACCACGACGTCGATTACGAGTATCCCGAGGATGAAGAATTGAGAGAGATCTTAATGGATCACGGATCAGTTAAAATGAGCGAAGATTACTACGACTACGCTACGCAGTTCGCCGCCGACCATTTAAGGAAATATCTCTAAACTAACTCCTCTTCTCTTATTTTTACATTTAAAGTTTTGAAAAAACTTCTAAATAGTTCTTTAAGGATAAATCGACTATCTTAGTTCCCGTAAGGTTATCATTTCTTATCAGAAATCGGCGTATTTTTTAGTGGATGGTAAAAAATAAGTCAATTTTTCTTCAGTTTTTGAGAGAGGAACCTACTCGAGCTTTTTCTTCAAAAATTCCAAGCTCTCCCTGACTTCTTCATCTAGATTTTTTTCTCCCTTAAGATCTCTCCAAACGCCGACAGAGCTACCGATCTCTCCGCCCGACAGTAGGAAAGGTTCCATCACTATGCCTCCTTCGAACCCGATGCTATCGAGGGCTTCGCCGACGGAATCCCAATCGATATGGCCTCCCCTACCAGGGGGTTTTCTGTTATTCTCACCCACATGAAGATGAAACAGTCGATCACCAGCACTTTCAATCGCCTCGGATATACTATCCTCCTCTATATTCATGTGATAGGTGTCCAGCAAAACTCCTAAATTGGGGCTATCTACTCTTTCAACGAATTCGACTGCTTCTGATGATGTGTTTAATATGAACTGTTCAAACCGATTTACAACCTCGACGGTGCATTTAACATCGTGTTCCTCGGCAGTTTTCGCAATTTCTTTCCAACTTTCCACGCTTCGGTCAAAGTAAGACCTTTTCTCTTCCAGATCCCCTTTGAAAGAAGGGTTCCAAGCTCCGTAGGTCAATCCAGTAAGTACTTCGCCATTCATTTCATCTATCAACTCGATGCATTTTTTGAGATGTTCAATTCCTTTTTTTCTGGACTCCCTATCCTCTAAAGAAATGTCATTTTCTCCGTTAAGGTTAGTGTTGAACGAAAAATCTATATCCCTGCTTTCAGCTTCATCCTTCAGCTCTTTTTTCTCACCATCGGACAGTTCATCGACCACATCACAGCCTAACTCAAGGATATCAAATCCCAAATCATCTACTTTTACTACGTACTGCTTTAATTCATCCAAATCGGCGTCAAAGTTCCTCAACCAATATCCGTAAAATATTCCATACTTATACATTTCAACCGGGTTAAACTTTGTAAAAGTCATAAATAAAATTTCCTATCCTTAAAAAACTATAAAAAGATCCATATTCCATATTTCATTTCTATCTTTCAATATATTACTTACATAAAAGGAGAAAAGAAGGTCGAATCTTGATTTCAAGAAATATATATCCCTATAAATATACATCGAGATAGATATACATTCGCTATGTGAAAAGGGGACTTAAATATGTAGATCCCCATAAATATAGAAAACAAATCATGAGGTGAAAATTTTTGAGATATGAGGATTACATCGACGATAGTTATGAACCAACGGATAGAGACCTTGTCTGTAAATTTAGATTTGAACACGACGACTCCGTACCCTTCGAATGGGCTGCGGGAGGAATAGCCGCCGAGTCTTCGATTGGCACATGGGATCCCGATCTGACAACGATGAGGCCAGATCATGAAAAACTGGCCGCTAGAGTCTTCGACATAAACAGAGAGGAAAACCAAGTCAGAATAGCGTATCCAGTAGAAGTTTTCGAATTAGGAAGCATACCTCAGATTCAAAGCTCAATTACTGGAAATATCTATGGATTGAAGGAGCTTACTAGGCTTAAATTGCTCGATTTTGAGCCTCCAGAAGAAATGGCAAAATCCTTTTTAGGTCCTCAATTGGGAATTTCCGGGGTTAGAAAACTTACCGGAGTCAAAGAAAGACCGTTAATCGGCACTATAGTGAAGCCTAAATTGGGACTCAACGATTCCGAACACGCGGAAGTAGCTTACGAGGCTTGGGTCGGGGGTCTAGATATCGTAAAGGACGATGAAAACCTGACAAGCATGACCTTTAACAAGTACGAGGATAGAATACCTAAAACTATGGAAAAGAGAGATCAGGCAGAGGAGGAGACTGGCGACAAAAAAATATTCTTCCCTAATATAACAGCTCCCGTACAAGAAATGAAAGAGAGGGCAGATCTAGCAATCGAACACGGATCCGAATACGTAATGATCGACATATTGACCGCAGGATGGTCTGCTCTCCAAGAAATGAGGGAGTATTTAGACGGTAAGAAGATTGCTATTCATGCGCACCGAGCTCAACATGCCGCGTACACCAGATTAGAAAGGCACGGAATTTCAATGCTTTCCATAGCAAAGTTTGCTAGGATGGCCGGAGTCGACAACCTACACGCCGGAACGGTTATAGGGAAGATGGAAGGGGAAAAGCAAAAGACCATTGACATCTACGACTTTCTCAGAAGCGATTTCTACGGTCTGAAAAGGACTATTCCGGTAGCTTCCGGTGGTCTACATCCGGGACACGTAGACGACCTGACAGACATATTTGGAACGGATTTTGTAATCCAAGCCGGTGGAGGAGTTCACGCCCATCCGGAAGGTACAAGAAAGGGAGCGATGGCGATGAGACAAGCCGTCGAGGCCGTTGAACAAGGATTAGAGCTAGAAGAATACGCAGAAGATCACGAAGAACTTAAAAAAGCGTTAGATAAGTGGGGATAACTCACGGATTCCTTCCCACTTGCTTAAAAACTTTTCTCTTTTTTCTTTATATCCAGAAGTAATTTCTTCGTGCTTATCTACTATTTTTTGTTTCCTAGGCAACAAACTACAAGTTTCTTCGACATTGTCGTAAATTGACGCAGTTAAGGAAGCGGGTATAAGGGATCCGATAGTCGTCCTCGGCTCCATTTTGATTACTTCCCTATCCCAAATAGAGGCCCTCAATTCATCCCACCAATTAAAGGGATCATCTTCCGATGGGGATCCTCCACCAAGAAAGTAGACACTGTCAATGGAGATATCGAAAAGGTTTTCGAAAAGGGGAATAAACAGGTATTCCTCCATCGCGATACCGGTTACAATCCCTCTTACGAATCTTCCTATAACCTCCTCACGCGTCAGATCCTGATACGGTCCGAAGCCACCAACTACATTACTGAGATCAGGATCAAAAAAAGGACTTCTGTTTCCCTGAGGGAAAAATGCGTATTCCGAACCTATTTTTGTATTTTTTGCCAATTTCAAACCTTCCTCCTGAGACACCCCCAGCACCTTATCACAAAACCACCTTAATATTGTACATGTTTCAAATGCAGCCCCCGCTATATAGCCTTCTATAGGGTGTTTATGATAATAGATGGCTTGATGCGTTTTGATTTCACTGGAGATAAACTTCGCGACGGAAGTAGACCCACAAGATATTCCGTAATCACCAGGTTGAAGACAACCCATTGCTAGAACTGAAGAGTTACCATCGCTCAGACCTTGATACAAATCTGCACCTTTCAGAGACATGTCCTCGGCGAGTTCGCTTTCCGCAGAGCCGATGTAAGCCCCTGGCCTACGTATCTCCGGTAAAATATCGAGCGGTACCCCAGCGTCCTCGAATAGAGATTCAAACCATCTCGGATTTTTTATAGTGATGTCGGCTCCGAACTTCAAAGCGTTTGTCCAATCAGTCTCCAATTCCCTCCACTTTCTTCCCTCCTCATATCTTAAACGATACAGGAGCCAAGTCGTAGGGCTGAGAATCCATTCCACATTCTCGAATTTCTCGGGATGTTCCTCACGAATTTTTACAATTTTGGGCAGAGGACTAGTGCTGGAAATAGAGATCCCTTTATTCCTCGCCTCTTCGGCCGACTCGTAACTTCCAATTTCCTCCGCCTGTTCCGGCGCAGATTCATAATACATTATTGGAGGAAAAACCATATCACCAAACTCATCTACCATCACCACAGTTCCAGAAGTGCTGTCCGCAGAACATATCTTTTCGCCGTCCTCCAAAACGGGAGACCCTCCCCTCATCACTCTCTCCCACTCGCTTTGAGATTGAGCTTCCAAATCGGCGGATGAACTTTCAATTACGTTCCCTCCTCTATCGTAGGAAACAACTCGTATTCCTGAAGTACCCAGGTCAATTCCGACGAGCTGAAGATCACTTGACATTTAGATCACTCGATCAAATCTCTCATCTTTTCTTCCGCCTTCCTCCAACCCCTTTCCTTCCCGGGCTTGAACTCGTGTATTTTCATACCATCCCGTACGAGTTTTCTACCCTCCTTCACATTCTCTATTTCGCCATAGGCCATCGCCTGAGTCAATATGTTTCCGCACGCTGCAGCCTCAATTGGTCCTCCAAGGACTGGAATTCTCATAGCCGAGGCCAGCATTTTACAGAAAAACTCGTTCCTAGTTCCTCCTCCACCTAGATGGAGTATTTCGGTTTCAGTGCCAGCGACATCCAATAAAGATTCGAGAGTTACCCCGGTCTTCAAAGCCAAGCTTTCGTAAATACATCTAGATATCTCACCTTCCGTTTCTGGGACTTCTTGCCCGGTATTACGGCAAAAAGACGTTATTTTTTGCACCATATCGCCTTCAACCGTGAGAAATGGATCCGCGTCGGGATCAATAAGAGGTCCGAAAGGATCGACTTCGCGGGCCTTTTCTATAAGACGGTCGTATTCGTAAATCTTCCCTTCTTCCTCCCACTTTTTACGACATTCCTCGAGAATGAAAAAGCCATTAATATTCTTCAAAAACCTAGAAGTCCCCTCCACACCCATCTCATTAGATGCCTCTATTTGAAACGCTTCTGTACTCAAATTGGGTCTTTCGAGCTCCACCCCTAGAATAAACCAAGAGCCAGTGCTCAAAAAAGCCCTATGTCCCTCACCTAGAGGCATTCCAGCAACGGCCGCCCCCGTATCGTGGCTGGCGGGGAGTAAAATTTCTGGGCGATTGTTCAACTCGGCAGCAAAATCTTCACTAAGCTCACCTATCTTTGCGCCATGTTTTCTTAAATCCGGCAATATCTCGGCCGGTAGCTCGAGTTTCGCAAGAAGATCCTCCGCCCAAGCTCCGGTGCTAGGATCGAACATCTGAGTGGTAGAAGCGATAGTTATCTCCCCACAGGTCTCCGCCCCCAGCATGAAGGAGACGAGTTGAGGCATCATCAACACTTTATCCGCCTCTTCGATAACTTCAGGTTCTTCCCTAGTAATATAGTGGTATTGCCAGAGCGTGTTCGGAACGTTCCAGTGGTTTATACCAGTCGCCTTAAATATCTCTTCCTTAGATACCTCTTCGAGAATTTCATCGAGAGTCGATTTCATCTTCGGGTCCCGATAAGAATACGGATCCCTCATAAGCTCACCGTCTTTAATAAGGCCAAAGTCGAGGCCCCAAGTATCTATCGCTATTGATTTTACATTCTCGTCATTTTCATCGGCCTTCTTTATACCCTCTAATATCTCTTCTCGAAGGTACTCGACATCCCAAACGTATCTATCACCGGATTCGACCGGACGATTATCAAAGCGGTGAATCTCCTCTACGTCCAGATTTCCGTCTATACTACCTAGAAACATTTTGCCTCCATTTGCACCCAAGTCTACAGCTATATGAGAGATATTTTCGACCCCTTTTTACAAATTGTCTAACCGTACTTTATAAAATAACTGATACTTTTAACTTTGGTTTCTAGGGTAGGCAAACTAGCTCATCGATATTATTCTCTGAAGTACGGAACTCCTAAGCTGTCCGGTTCCTCACTAGTCTTATAAAAGAATCTAAACGCGAAAAGCACAATTACCGTGGCTGCATACGGAATGGCACGAATCAACTGAATGTTTCCTCCGATCCATCCAGGAATCTGAAGGGCGAGTATCCATACTGCACCGAAGAATAACGACGATAAGCCCACGTACTTTGCCTTATGCAAGGAGAAAAACACGAGCGCTAACGCTATCCAACCCCTCCCAGCTGTCAGCTCAGGGGCCCAAATTGTAGTATAGTGAGTAATAAGGTACGCACCACCAAGTCCGGCCATAACTCCAGAAACAATCATGCCTAAATACCTCAATCTAAACACATCAGTCCCCCAAACTTCGGCGATTCGAGGATCTTCCCCAGTAGATCTGACCTTAAGCCCAAACTGTGTTCTTTCCAAAACCCACCAGACAACAAAGACTAAGATGGGGGCAATAATCAACATCGGGGTAAACGAGGCACGACCGATGCTGAAAGTAGGCAGCCTGACGGGTGATCGTCCCCAATAGCCTGCACCAAAATAAGTCGTAGCACCCAACGAAAGGATCCAGATCCCGAGACCGCTTGCTACTTGATCCACCCGCAAGGAGACCGCCATAAACGCATTCAATAGACCAAGTATACCGCCCGCCGCCATTCCCCCCAATACAGCTAACCAGATGTTTCCAGTAATATCTCCTACCACGATAGTAGAAAGAACTCCAAACAACATCATTCCCTCTATACCTATATTCAAATTGCCCGACCGCTGGTTGAAAAGCTCGCCAACGGCTGGAATCATCAGAAGTATAGATGCTTTCAGTATGCGAAATAGTAACGCTTCCATATTTTTTAACCTCGCAAATCAACCTCGAATATTCTAAACACCTGAAGAGCCGTCGTCACGATGAAGATGATTCCTATCAAGGTAAGCGGTACCCCTGATCCCATAGGTGTCAACCGCATAATTAAATCTGACCCGACCAGTATACCTGTTATTATAAACGAGTAAAATGCTGTTGCTACTATATTTAGAGCCGAGAATAGACCGAATGCGATTGCCATATACCCCCAAGTTGGTATTATATCTACCTCGACATAACCTACTGTAGTTGTCAACCAGCTAAATCCTGCTAGTCCGGCCAAAGCGCCACCTATTACAAACGACAGAACGGCCACTTTAGTATAATTTACCCCCATGTACTCTGCAGAGGTAAAGCTCGCTCCAGAGACTTCAATTTCGTAGCCCAGACTTGTTCTTTTGAAGAAGAAAATCAAAATAATTGCAATTACAATTGGAATGATAATCATCCACGGTACCCTCGTTCCCAATATTTCTGGCATATAGGCCTGTGCAGGTATATGTTCGGTTCGAGGCGCACCACCAGGCTCTTGCAAAGGACCACCTATCGTCAGGTATGAAATTAACTGTATCGCTATATAGTTGAACATAATAGTAGTCACAATCTCATTCACATCCCATTTAGCATTCAAATAAGCAGGGATGAACGCCCATGCCATTCCAACTATCATCGAAACGATCGCCATGATAGGGATAATAGCCCAGGAACTGAGTCCACCCAAAAAGTATGTAATCGCGACAGCTCCAGTAGCTCCGAGAGCAAATTGGCCAAATCCACCCACATTCCATAATTTTGCCTTTGCCGGTACAAGAAACGCTAAACCCAGCAAAAATAAGGGAATAAATCTCGTGAAAGTCCTCCATATATAATTAATGCCAAAACCTCTTGTGAAAAGGATCGAGTAACCTTCCCAAATGTTCACATCAGCATGTATAAATAATATGCTAAAAAGCGAAATAGATATTCCTAAAGCCACAATGGCTATCAAAAGAACTTTTTTATCCGAAATTGAGACCCTTTTCTTTAACTTCATTCGACCCACTCACTTGAACCAGTTATTAGTCGACCTATCTTTTCTTTTGAAGCCTCTTCGGCCGGAATTACTTCTTGAATTTCACCCTCATAAATCGGAGCTATCCTATCGCTAATTTCCAGAGCTTCATCCAAATTCCCAGTGACGAGCAAAACTCCCTTATTTCCTTCCTTAAAATCTATCAACCGTTCTCGAGTGAAATTCGCTGCTCTAACGTCCAAACCTTGAGTTGGATCTTCGGCAATTAATAAATCCTTACAATGGGTAAGGGTACGAGCTAAAAGTAACTTTTGGATATTCCCTCCAGATAGATGTCCAGCCATAGTACCTATACCGCTAGCTTTAACCTCAAAATCTGTAATAGACTCTTCACAAGATTTTTTAATCATATCCCAATCGATAATCCCTCTTTTGCTATAATCTCGATCTCTATGTCTATTCATGGCGAAATTTTTTGAAAGATCGAAATCTACTATAATTCCTCTTAAAATCTTTTCTGCCGGTAAATACTCGACCCCTATTTCTATTCTATCCCTAATGGAAAAATTAGTTATATCCTTATCACGTAACATTATCTTACCACCTGTCGGTTTCCTCAATCCCGCAACGGTTTCAACTAATTCCCTCTGACCGTTTCCCGATACCCCCACAACAGTAAATATTTCATTTTCATGAACGGTAAATGAAACATTGAAAGCTTCTTGACCCTTATCATTCAACGCGGAGAGATCGTCCACCCTCAAAATTTCGCTACCCTTCTTGGCCTTTTCTCTTTCCACATAGAACATCTCGTCCTTCCCAACCATCATATTGGCCAATTCCTCATACGATGTCATCTCGGGGGTAACCGTATTCACGACGTTGCCGTCCCTCAATACCGTAATCCTATCGGAAACGTTCATAACTATAGGCAACTTGTGGCTAATAAGAATCACACAAGCTCCATCTTCCGCCAGCCCCTTTACACTCTCCAAGAATTTTTCTTGCTCTTGAGGTGTCAAAACTGAAGCAGGTTCATCTAAAATGATAATTTTTGCATCGTGAAAAAGAACTTTTATAATCTCGACTAACTGCTTTTCGCTGGCGGAGAGATTTTCAAGCCTTTCATACAAATCCAGATCAAAACTATATTTATTACATATCTCATTAATTTTCCTTTCTGCCTCTTTTAGATTTAATCTATCCCTATCTCGACCATGTCCCAATAAAATATTCTCTATCACCGTATGAGAAGGTATAAGATGTCTTTCCTGATGTACCATCCCAATGCCTTTTTTGATAGCAGATTTCGGAGATTTAAACTTAAATTTCTCCCCCTCTATGAATATATCCCCCTTATCTGGGGAATAAAAACCTGAAAGAACTAACATTAGAGTCGTCTTCCCTGAGCCATTTTCGCCAACAAGCGAATGAACTTCTCCGTATTTACCGTCAAAATCCACCGACTTATTTGCCACGACTCCAGTAGAAAGATATTTCTTTTCAATATTTTTCATTTGAAAAGCGTACTCTTCGTCAGGCATAATTCTAAATCCTCGTTTATTAGTCATTTCACCTATTTTGACATGTTTTAGGTACGAAGACTTTTGTTGTTATTGGTTTAACTTTAGTTAATAAAAGATTAATGGGTAAAGATATTCATCAACCGAAATGAGTATCTTAGAAAATATTATATCACTTTAAAAGCCAATGGTCGTAACAATCAAACACCTATTCCTCCATCAAAATTATCTTTTAAATCCTCATGGATAGTCCTTTTGGGGTAAACTTATTATTAGTCGACTTCAAACCTAAAAGAGCGTGATGAATATGGATAACAAAATAGGTATTACATATACTCACTGGGCTACTAACTTCGACCAAGACCTGTCTGACTTAATTTCCTACCTAAGGAAAGCTTCTGATTTAGGCTTTGAAGTGGTGGAACTATTTCCTTCGGTAGTTTTAGACCTTTCCGAAGAAGAGCAGAAAAAACTGGGCGAATCAGCCAAAGAAGAGAATATTGATCTCAACTATGTAACTGCCCTTTCAGAAGAATACGATATTTCTTCAAAGAAAAAGGATATTAGAGATAACGGAATTAACCATCTGAAAGAGATAATAAAAGCAATCCATAAAACCGGCGGTAAAAAACTTTCCGGCGTTATCTATGGAGCTCTAGGAAAAGTACCGGAAGTTGGTGAAAGCAAATCAGATCATTTAAAGAGAAGTGTGGAATCTATGAAAGAAGCAATTAAAGTCGCAGAGGATCTAGATATATTAGTCAACGTGGAAGCGGTGAACCGTTACGAAACGTTCATGTTGAATACCTCGGAGGAGGCAATAGATTACGTCGAGAGAGTAAACAGCCCCAATCTAAAGATCCATCTTGACACCTACCACATGAATATCGAAGAAGATGATTTGAGGGAAGCCATCGTAAACGCCGGAGACGACCTCGGTCATTTCCACGTAGGAGAAAACAATAGAAAACCTCCGGGAATGGGAGGACACATAGATTGGGACGAAGTGATGCTCGGACTTAAGGAAAACGGATACCGAGGTAGCATAGTCATGGAACCATTTATACAATCGGAAGGAGAAGTAGGTTTCATGCTTAAAGTCTGGAGAAACATGATCGAAGATAAAGATCTGGATGAAGAAGCAAAAAAGAGTCTACAGTTCGTAAAGAATAAATTGGAAAATAGCAAAGAAAATAAAAATTAAGATCGCCGTTCAGGCAACTAACTACTGAAAATAGAATAACTCACCTTTCCCTTATCTTACAAAAACCTTGAGCTGGTCGGTTTATGCTCAGGTCCCCCCCTATATTTGAATTATAATCCATCCGCAAGTGATTTTAGCTTTCTCTTATATGGATGAACTCTAGGGAGGTGAAGGCTAAGACGCCTATCCTCTCGAACGGAGGCTGGAACGGATTTCCTCTAGGAAGTCATTAAATCCTACTAAATGGATTTAGCTCCGGTACAACTATCTGCTGAACCCCTTAATTCGTTTTCCTCGCTCATCGATCCGGCTCGGAACTCTATAATAAGATTCCTTTTACTCTACCACTATCAGACCCTCAAACAACAACCGTCGCCGAAAAATCGGAAAAAAAGAAAAATCCAAATCCGGAAGGAAGGAAAATCCCACCTGCGTAGGTACTGTATTCTTAATAAAATTTATTAACGAATGAGATGTAAAGGAATAAACAGAACCTTATTTAAAAAAAGGAGGTGAAATAACTATGAATGATTCAGATAAAACGAATATGCTCTCTTATCTTATCGTTATTCTAGTGATAATAGGTATGATCGGGTCCTGGATGGCCTTTGCTATGGGTCCTGGTCTCACCCAAGACGAACTCGACGAATCTCTTGAGGCTTCTGAAGCGAGGTTAGTGGATGCTATAACGGAAGCAATTGCTGATCCAGTAGATGAGGTTACCCGAGCCCACGTGGTAGATTTCTTGACGAATTACACATGGAGCGATGCCGAATCTATCCTTCAAGACGCTGGCGTTGAAGTTCCCGACGTCGATGAACTACAGATAAATCTCGGAATGATGCACGAGGTACCTCAAGGAACTGGTGCCTACGCCGATTTTGAATCACACCGTGTATGGGAAATGGAAGATTATTACGACTGGCTGAACGTACGACAGGAGTTCGACGTTGATGCTGTCGATGCACCCAGCGTCACGGAAACCCTGATCGAGGATTTCGAAGCCGACATAGTGTTTACCCACTATGAGCCCATCGGAATGGGCGCCACGGACGCTGGACTCCACGAAGATTACGAGGATGTCTTGTTCGTCATCGAAGCTTTCGGAGATCCCGATCCAGAAACTCCTCCAGAATCTGCCCACAACGTAGTTCGATTCATGCCTGGCACCTACTACGGTATGTACTTAATGGGGATGGTCGCCGCCGGATATGCCGCGACACAAAACA